>LAHS01000384.1_pt1 | contig 106165 bp, 92 predicted proteins | sample 329651 | NCBI WGS metagenome assembly LAHS01 (sample SAMN03275699, study PRJNA271635) | activated sludge metagenome | isolation source: sample C-1 Sludge from hydrolytic chamber (first chamber) of Anaerobic...
CTTTAGTTTATCCTTCTCATGGAAATTTTGTTTTTCGATATGAATAACGGAAATATCAACAATAAACAGCCAATTTCAGTTGCTTTAATGAATGAAATATAAGTGCTTACAATTTATCGAGGAGCGGAAGGGAAACTCGCCTTGCTTTTATGACAAAGCTACCAGCGGCTTGCGGTTGCCTTTGATGGTCAGAGGCAGGCTTTCGACTGCTTTTTTCAGCCGTTCTGTTTCCGCCTGGATGGCTTGACGGGTAGGCTCATCCAAGCTCTGGAACGCCTCTTGGATGGAAAGGTCATAGTTGTTCTTGTATTTCGTGTTGAGGACTTTCCAAGGGATAGCCTTGAAATAACCTAAGAGGGACGGATCAAACGGAATCCGTTTTTCATAAAAAAGGACCGCAATAATGGGATAACCGGCATAATGCTGCCACACGGTGGCGTTGTCATTGCTGGAATAGGTGTCCTGTTCCTGGATCACGGTATAGGCCTTGCTGTGGTCGGATGAGACCACCTTCCAGGTGGACTCATCCACCTGGCTGATCCGGCTGTCAGCCAGGGCACTGAGGGCTTCATCAACCTTACTGATTGGGATTTCTTTCATACTTTCCTTACTCCTTGGTGAAATTAGCGACCAACCTTATTATAATAATAGCGTTATGGGGAGGCTCACAATGAACGATAATTCTTCCAGCGATTATATTCTTGCCAAAGAGAAAGCGACCGAAGTCTATAAATGGATGAAGATCTGCCAAGCCATTCTTCTGGTTGCCTTGGGCATTGTTTTCATTGCCTGCGCCTACAACAGCACCGGCGGATTCTCGGCAGCCCTGCCGATCTGCTTAGGTATTGTCTTCTCCGTCTACGGACTTTTGGAACTCTTAGCCGGCTACTATCTCTACCGGAACGTCATTAACCAGGAAGTGCTCTTCGGCATCATTGCCATTGCCTTTGCGGTTGTCCTCTTTACCAAGAACGATGTCTTACAGAACATGTTTGCTGTCTTTGTCGGAGCCGTCGTTCTTCTCTATGCCGTGATGCTCATCACCTTCGGTGTTGACCGCTGTGTTGGCAAGGATGGCGTTAAAAAGAATATTCCGTTAGCAGTTGGGTCCTTTATCGGTGCCGCTCTTCTGATTGCATCTGGAGTTGTTTATCTTGTCTTCCAGCATGATACGTCCAAGAAGGAAGAGGTCGACCGCTGGATGATCATCATCAGCGGCGGTTTGATGATTGTGATCGGCGTGGCCATCTTTGTCGTCTCCTTAGTGCGGGTACGGAATACCAAGAAGGCGATGCAGATTCAGCAGGCTGAGGCCGAGACGGCCGCTGCCCGGAAGCATGAGGATGAGACCAGTGAAGTCAAAGTCGTCGATCTCAGCGATCTGAAGAAAGAAAACAAGAAGCATGGCGGCAAGAAGATCTTCAACCATCAGACCACGACCGGCTTCAAAGGCGATGAGGAGACCCCGGATGAGGATGACGATACCAATGATGACACGGTGAATACCACCACCCTGAAAGCCATCAGCGATTCTTCCAAAGACGAGGATGACGATGCCTCGACGACCGACAAAGGAACGAAGAAATGACCTTTTCAATCATTCTTAAAGCTGTTTTCCGGGACTACGGTGTTTCGGAAGAGTCCTTAGCCAAGAAGCTGGATACCAGCGTGGATGTGATCCACGCCTGGGAGCAGGATAAAGCTGTGCCGACGACCCATCAATGCGAGGATTTCTCGGCGCTTTTCGCTATCCCGCTTCCTGTGATCCAGGACTCACTTAATCCTAAAAAGGAGTAAACGTTATGGAAAAAAGAATACTGACGATACAGGACTTCAGCTGTCTGGGACGTTGCTCCCTGACGGTCGCCATTCCGACCATCTCCGCTTTGGGGATTGAGACGGTGGCCATGCCGACGGCGTTATTGTCGAACCATACGGCTTTCAAGTCTTGGACTTATCTGGACCTGACAGACCAGATGGAACCGACCGTCGAACACTGGAAGCCTTACCGGCATGACTTCGATGCCATCTATACCGGCTATCTCTCCAACGACCAGATTCCGACCGTCCTGAAGGTCATCAGCACCTTAAAGACGGACAAAACGATTGTCTTTGTCGATCCGGCGATGGCCGATAACGGCCATCTTTATCCGGGTTTCGGAGAAAGCCATGTCACGGCGATGCGAGAGCTGATCAAACAGGCTCAGGTCATCAAGCCGAACCTGACCGAAGCCTGCCTTTTAGCGGGGATTTCCTTCCCGGGAACCGAGACCGGCGTCCCGTTAGACTTCTATCAGACGCTGTTCAAGGCCTTAGCCAAGGCCGGTCCGGACCATATCGTGATCACCGGGCAGGAACTCCGGCCGGGCTTTGTCAGCGACCTCACCTATCACAGCAAGACCGGCAAGACGGAAATCTATGAAACGGAAATGTATCCGGGCCATTACCATGGCACCGGCGATCTGTTTGCTTCCGCCTTTATCGGCGCACTGGTCAACGGATTAAGCTATCCGGCAAGCATTAAGATTGCTCATGACTATGTGCATCAGGCCATCAAAAACAACCTTGACAGTCAGCTGGACGGCTTACTCTACGGACCGGAATTCGAGACGGCTATTCCGGCTTTGATTCAGGCTCTTCAGGCGGCGAAGAAGGCGTAATATCGTTGGCTGATTCTTCTTTCTTCTGAGCTGATTCCTCAGCCAGTTTTTTCTGTTGGACGAAATCTTCCTTCATCGAGGCAATCTGCTGCAGGCAGGTCTTGGGATCCTCGACCGGACCGATGGCATACTTGTTGGCTTCCTCATCCTTGAGGACCAGGCTGCCACTCTGGAAGTACTGCTGATACCACGAGGTATTGTCAGAGTTCTCCACACAGCTGAGCTGTTCCCAGGCTAAAGCGATATCCTTGCCATTCCGCTTGATGATATAAAGATTGTTTTCATCATATTCTGCAAGAATCTTCGGTTTCAATATTTCTCTTAGGAAAGCAATCGAATAGAGAATACCTAAAAGACAAGCGATGATCAGGATGGTATAGGTATACCATTCCTGGCTGACGGTGATCTCATAGCCGAAATAGCCTGCCAGTCCCAAACCGAAAAGAGCAATCACCCCGTGGGCGACCACGACCGTCGAGCTTTTCTGAATCAGCGGCTTTCTTTCCATAAAGAACCTTAGGCCTTCTTCTGTTCAAACGGATAGACGACACCCAGCTTTGCCCGGATCTCATCCATGACTTCCATCATCCGGATGGAGTCGGCATGCGGCATCGACGGACACTCCGTGGCATGCTTGTCGATGGCTTCCTGGCACTCCCGGACTTCATACTCATAGCCAGTCAGCTGCTTGGGAACTTTCTCGACGAGAACATTCTTGCCTTTGGCGTCAAAGACAACGATCTTCTCCGGATCGTTGATGTTGGTGACTTCCATCCGTCCTTCCGTTCCTTCGATCACACCTTTGCGGTTGCTTAAGGAAACCATGCCGGCATCCAGATCGGCGGTTAAGCCATTAGCGTATTCCAGATGGTAATGATCGGTCTCATCCAGATGCTTATCGGTATAGGTGCAATGGGCACTGACCGACTGATAATCCGGCGAGAAGAACATGCAGGTGAAGTTCAGAGGATAGATGCCGACATCCAATAAAGAGCCGCCAGCCAAATTGGGATCCACAAGCCGCGGATGGCCACTGATGAGGTAGCAAAGATTTGCACTGACATGGACAGGTTTGCCGATCATCCCCTTATCCAGGATATCCTGGATCATCTTCCGAGAGGGCATATACCTTGTCCAGATGGCTTCCGTTAAAAGGAGACCGCGCTTCTCTGACTCGGCAAACATGCTTCGGGCTAAGGAAGCATCGGTCGTCAATGCCTTCTCGCAAAGGACATTCTTGCCGTTCTGAAGGCAAAGCATCGTGTTTTTATAATGCTCCGAATGCGGAGTGGCGACATAGATCAGGTCAATCTCCGGATCCGTAACGAGCTGCTCATAGCTGCCGTGGGCCTTAGGAATCTTAAAATGCTTAGCAAACTCCTGAGCTTTCTCAAGATGCCGGGAGCCACAGGCAACAAGATGGATGTCTTCCTTGCCTTTCGTCATCAGCGTCAGGGTCTTTGCCATCTTATGGGCAATCCCGCCACAGCCTAAGATTCCAACGTTCATGGTCTTACTCCTTTATCAGCCGTCCGATCTTGGGATCGACGGCGCTTTCAACCTGCAGAGTCGCTAACGACATCCGGGCGCCGAAGCGCAGGGATTCCATCAGGCTTTGCTGATGCACCAGTCCGTGAACGATGCCGGCAAAGAGCGCATCGCCGGCACCGTTGACGGAAACGATGTTCGGGCAGGCGACAACCGGCTCTTCATAGACTTTTCCTTGATAGCCATAGAGGATCGGTGCCTTGCCTTGGCTTAAGACGACGTTCTTGGCGCCTAAGCTCAGCAAGTCACTGACCAGCTTTTTAGGATCTTCCTTGACGCCTAAGAAGTAGGAGGCTTCCAGGACATTGGATTTGAAGAGAGCAATCTCGGAGACATGATTGCGGAAGCGACGGACTTTGTTGGCACTGACGCCTTCGATCAGGAAAGCATGATCGGGGTAGGTCTGGAAGAGATAGTCAATCACGGCTTCGTTGATATTGGCATCCAGGACAATCTCGTTATGAGCGGCAATGACGTCCTTGAAAGGAACCAGATCTTCGGGGGTCATGGCATCCAGAAGTCTCGTATCACAGACCGCAACTGCCATATCACCGTTATCGTTAGCAATGGAGACATAACTGCCGCTAGGGTAGTCCGTTTTCGGAGATAACACTTTCACGGACAAAGACTCAAGTTCTTTCTTAAGATGCTGGCCCTGACTATCGGATCCGATGCCGGTTAAGAAGGTGACCTTATCCCCTAGTCTTGCCAGATTCTCAACGATGTTTCTGCCGACACCGCCAAAGGCCGTCTTGAGACTGCCGATGTTGCTGTCTTCCATAATCAAAGGATGGGTGCTTTTGGCAAGGTAGTCGATGTTGGATCCACCGATGACGAGAATGTCTTTCATGTTATTGATTCAAGACCCGGTCAACATCCGGATCAACGGCCGTATCGACACCCAACGTGCAATAGGACATGTTGAGACCGAACTTCACGGCTTTGGGTAAGCTGACGTTGGAGGCTAAGCAATGGACAATGCCGGCAAAGAGCGAATCGCCGACACCGTTGCTGCGGATGATGTTCTGACGGACGACAATCGGTTCATGATAGACCTCGCCTTTGGTACCGTAGACAATTGGGAGCTTGGTGTGGCTTAGGACGACATTGGGGCAACCCTCTTTCAAAATATCCTGAACGGTTTCTTCCGGTTCGGCTTCCGTGCCCATCATGGTCACGGCTTCGTTGAAGTTGGATTTGAAAAGATAGATATCCGGAAGATGCTTCTTCAGTCTTCCGACATAAGCACTGGAGACACCTTCACAGTAGAAGGAGTGTCCGGCAAACTTCTTGAAGAGATAGTCGATGACTTTCTCATTGAGTGTTGCTTCGATGACAATATGCTGATGGGAGGCAATCACGGATTCAAAGGGTTTTAGATCTGCCGGCTTCATGTTATCGATGATCCGGTTATCGACAATGGCTAACTTACGGTTGCCTTTGTCATCAGAGATCGAGGTATAGACACTGGTAGGAAGCTTGGATTTTGGGGAGAGGACCTTGACGTTGACAGCTTCCAGATTCTTCCGAAGCAATCGGCCGTTTTCATCATCGCCTAAAGGCGTGATGAAGGTGACGGAATCGTTGAGTCTTGCTAAATTCTCCGCCACATTCCTGCCGACACCGCCATCGGTTTCAAAAATCGTGCCGATATTTTCTTCTCCCTGTAAGGGAGCATCGCTTTTGGCTAAGGAATCCCGTCGGCTGTTTCCGATGATAAGAATATCTTCTTCTGTGTTCCGCATAGGTTCTTCCTCTTTGGTCTTATTTTAACATAAGCCAAGGAGATTAACGTTAAATTAGAATACAAGACAAAAAGCTTTTCGGGTCAACCATTCGTTGTTTCATTCCCTAAAAAGGACGGAGGAAGAAGAGGAAGCATTTTCTCATAGACGCGTCTTCTTTTTGCATAAGAAAAGAGAGAATCCCGATTGACAATATAGGAAGAAATCATCGATTCATACATCTCAGGCAATTCACTCTGAGAGAAGAAATAGGAAAAGTAACGGTCAGCAACAAGATCGACCATCAGCTGCTCTAATGAAGGGGAGTGACTGTCTTTCTGAACAGGAGCACGAGAGAAAAGAGGCTCTATGACAATGGTCTTGCCAACCCGATAATGTGTCATTTCTTTTTCATTGGGTTTCAGAAGGACAGGCAACTTTGTTTTTTCAGCCAAAGCATAATACGCCTCCTCTAAATAATTGCTGTCGACCTCGATGATAATCGTTGGCCGGGCAATCAATTCGTTCAGCCATTCGTTGAGAGCCGAAGATTCGAAAATGACGAAAGACATGTCGGGATAGCTTTTCTTCAGCACCTTCGATGACGAAGCGGCACTCGCACTGAGAGGTTCGGAAACATAGGTCTTATGGTCATCGGCTTTGATGTATTTCCCTCGGCCAATCCGTTTGATAAGTCCTTCTTTAGCCATCTGATAAACAATCCACCGATAATGAGACTGCAAAGAATTCTGCCCCGCTTTATCTATGAGAGCCAGAAGATCATCCCAGGTATAAATTCTTCTTTTGGAGAGATGGGAAAGGAGAGTCTTATAAGGATTGTTTTTCATTGCAATGATAGTATAAAACAAAACCTAAAAATATCCACAAAATTAAATTTGTGGAGATAATTAGAAACAAAAAAGATATTACAAATCATATCAAGCCGAGTTATTTCTTCTGCAGCTGTTTTTGGCGTTCCTCTGCTGGGATGAAGGATTCTAAAGATAGGGTTGCTAATCCTTTGCCTGGATTGACTGCCCCTTTTTCATATCAGAACAGCCATGATTGAAGTTCTTGCGAGGCAGGCATAATGGTGTTCGTGTTTATAAAAAAAAGGCCGGTATCGGATACTCCACAAACGCGGGGTCCGTTGGTACAAGTCTTTTCTTGAGATGATAGTGGCGGCTTTCGCCAATGATATCCTTGGCGAAGCGTTGACACTATTTGACCTAAAGATAATACTCCTTTTATTGTGGGACGTGTCAAATTTGATAGTTATCTTTGGCTAAGCGTTAGTTTTCTTGCATCAACTAGGTCTTCTATGGGGAAAAAAACAAAGGATTTAGAACCACTTCTATTTTCCCTAAGTTAAGGGGAAAAGCAAAGAAAAAGCCGACCGGTTAAGGTCGGCTTTGTTTCCTTACATCGGATTCTCAAAATTGTCGTCGGTCGCCTTTTCGATTTCGGAGAACTTGGAAGTAATCCGCTGCGGACGTCCGAAGAGGGTAATATCCAAGGTAACTTCGCTGTCCTTGGCATTGACTTCCTCAATCTCGCCTTCCGCATCAGCGAAGGTACCCGAGAGAATCTTGACTCTGTCGCCGACCTTGTAGTCGGAGTACATATCCGGATCCTCGATGTGCATTCTCTTCAGGACAGGCTCAATCTCTTCCCGAGGGATCGGGAACGGCTTGGCGCCTTTACCGGAAGAACCCGTGATGCCCGAGACACCAGGAGTGTTACGGACAACGAACCAGGTCTCATCGGTCATGATCATTTCGACGAAGATGTAGCCCGGATAATAGTTCTTGGTCTTGAACTTAGGAACCATCTGACCGGTGGTCTTATCCTTGACCATCTTGGGTTTGCCGGTTTCGGGATCCTTGACCGGATCTTCGTATTCGGCGCAAATGACACGGAAGATCTTATCTTCCATATTCATCGACTTAGCACGCTTCTCCAGCATATCCTTGACCTGACGTTCCCGTAAGGCAAAGGTATTGATGACGTACCAGGCCTTTTCCGGCAAAGCATCGTTCTCATCGTTATCTTCGCCCGGGTTGACCTCGCCGATCAACGGGTTATAGGTATGATGATGTTCCGGAAGAGCCTTCTCAACCGAGGTGGCATTCGGATCCACGGCGGCCGGCTGAGCTTCCGTCGGGGCAGCTGTCGGCGTCACAACATCCTTATTCTCAGTTTCATTATCGTTCATTTGATTAATCCTCCTAAGAAGAGACTGACCATATTAGCAGCAGCACTGGCGGAGGTACTTCCGGAAGTACTGGTACCGAAGGCATTCTTGAATGACTTCATGATCTGAATGGTGAGCGCATCGCAGGCGTAGATGAAGAGAGCGAAACCGATGGAGATGAGCAAGACGATACCGACATTCTTCCACAAGGTCTTCTGATCGGGCCAGCGGACACGTCTGGCTTCCTCTCCGACACCGCGGAAGTACTTCATGAATTTGCTGTTCATGACTATTTACCCTCCTTATGAATGGTGTATTTCCCGCACTTGGGACAATATTTTCTGATTTCCATCCGGACAGCGTCACCCTTCTTCTTAGTAGCGTTGTAATTTCGGGACTGACATTCCGAGCAGACCAGGATAATTTTTTCTCTCATGCGGAACCTCACTCTAGGTCAAATAAAAAAACCCTTTTTTGGGTTCCCTGATATTATATCTATCTTCAAGAAAAAAAGAAAGAGGGTAACCTTTTTCTTTTGTGCCGGACAAGCTATTCGGCCTTTTCATTGAAATCAATAAAAAGTCGAATATAACAAAGCTAGATGAATTAAAAGAGACCATTATCTTAATAAAATCATCAAAGAATTTCCTGAGCCCTCAGACTCTTTGGAAAAGCAATGTATTATTTAGGTAAAGAGCCGCCGATTGAGAAACGCCCGTTTTTCACAAAGTTGGTCGTTCGTCCGAAAAGGAATACAATAATAGCAAGGTGGCAACGCAATGAAAAAACCTAGATTGACTTGCTTTCTCCTTTGTCTCTATTCCTTTTTATCCTTTTTCCTGATTACTTTCTCCTCATCGGATATTGCAACGATCATCAGTCGACATGATGGCTGGGAATTTGTTTCCTATTTCTTAGGAAACTTCGTTTCTGAAATCGTAGGAGTCCCTCTTCGGGGCCTCTTGTTCTTTATCGAATATGCCATCGGCGTGACGCTTGGCATCTTCGCCTGCCGCTTTGCTTATCAGTTCCATCAGTTAGCTTCCCGACGGCTGACGGCCATCTCCCTGATTGGCTTCTTAGTTCCGTTCGCCTTCTTCCAAACGCTCTTGTTTGTCTGCTATGCCCAAGGCGGCTCTACGATGGGCTGGGTAGGGTTCTTAGGCCTAGGACTTACCGTGCTGACGTCCTGGCTCCTCTTGATAGCTTTCTTCCTGTGCCTCTTCTTCCGAAAGAAAGAAACCGTAACGACAACCGAAACAGCCAAGCCCGAGTAAGGCTTGGCTGTTTTCTTATCATCGTATCGATCTCAGGCAATGTCCGTAATCGCCATGCTGAAGAGAGGCACTTCCATATAGGAAGAGACAGCATAGAATGGATGATCTGCTTGGAAGGGAATATAGGTTTTCTTGTCCGGAGCCGCGGTTGTCACCGACATGGCGGTAACGCTGGTTCCTTCGACGCCGTTCTCAGAGAATACGAAGCGATTGCTTTGGAAGCAGGAGGCTAAGGAAAGCTCTTGGGCAGTCGTAACAAGCCGAGAGACCGGAGTCGTCCCCTGGATAAGCGTGGCCGTCTTTTCTGTCAGGTTGTTGACGGAATCCAAACTGAAATAGGGAACCTGACAGGCGACCGCCGTCTTGGCAGACTTCTCTTTGAATTCCTGATAGGCCCTTCCCATGTCGACATCCTGTAAGGTATAGCCGTCCTTGGGAAGAATGATTGTCATATCCGTATAGGAAATGGGGAAGGTGACGGCCTGATAATTGCTGCCTTCATAATACGAGAGATCTAAGCCTGAAAAGGAGTAGTCTTTGACGTCTTGGGTGCCTTGGAGTCCTCGGAAGGAAAGGGAGTTCGTGTTATGGGTGAGATTGGCGGAGTCCTTCAGCCCTAAAGCCGAATAGATGACGACCCCCATGTCTCCCATATCCACCGGCGGCATCTTGACCGACATTCCTAAGGTCTTCTCAATGGCTTTCTGGGCATCGGCTAGGAAGGTTTTAGGAGTGCTCTCCTGGGTTGAAACATAGTCGCTGGCAATCTGGTTCTGATAGTCTTTGTTGAAGGTAATTGTTCCTGTTCCGTCGACAATCTGGTCTAAAATCAAAGTTACAATCTTGGAATCCTTATCTACGGATGTTCCTTTGCTCTGGTCATACCAATTGAGCGAAGCCATCAAGGAACCCAAATCTGCGGAGAAGGAGCTGACATCAAAGCCAAGACTGGCAATTAACGCATCCGTCTCGCCGCTGGCCTGAGCATAGCCGGCTAAGCAAAGACTGTAGCCGATCGGCGAAACCAGTTTGTTCTCCGTGGCAGACTGAATCTGATCCTGAGAGAGAAGAATGCTGTTGAGGGCAATCTTATCCCGATTGGTGGCATAGTAGCGAACGGCGCCTTCGCTAAGCTTGCTGGCAAGGACCGTATTTGAGAGGCCCTGGTTTCCGGAAAGATAATACCCGGCCAATCCGCCGCCGACAGCAGCAACCACGGCAAACGAGGAGACAGCCACCAGCGTCCATTTCCGGCGCTGACTGCGTTTCTGATAGTCAGCGATGGTTGGATTTTGGGCTGTCGGAAAACCCAGCTCCTTCTTCAGAGACGATAACTCGTTCTTCGGCTTTTCCGTTGCCTCACACGAGGACTGAATCGCTGCTTTGATTTCTTTGTTTCGGTTTTTCATAGTTTGATCTTTTTCTTGATATGGCTCAGGATGGCATAGTATTTCTTGGCACAGGCTGTCGTCGTCATTCCGGTAAGGCTGGCGATCTCTTTGAAGGACAGCTCACAGTAGAGACGGTACGACAGGATCTCCAGTTCTTCAGGCGTGACCAGGGCTTGGATCTGCTCATAGACGAGAGCATCATCGGCCTGCTGATCCGGGCCTTTCTCCGTTGAGGCAATCTCCATTGTCTCATCCAGCGGGCTTACCCGTTTGTTCTTCTCCAGAAGATTGAGGGCTTCGTTCCGGGTGATGGAGCAAAGCCAGCTGACGAAGGATCCTTTGCCGGTGTAGGAGTCTAAGGAGTCCATCATCTTTAAGAAGGTATCATGAACAACGTTATCGGCATCGTCGTTGGTTTTAAGGATTCTTAAGGCAATATGTTTGAGCAATCGGAAATACCTTAAATAGGCTTCGTTGAAAGCCTGTTCGTCATGATTCTTCAGCTTCGTGAGAAGGGTTCTGTCGCTCATGTGCTTTGACTACTATTCTACCGCCATTCTTCCTCCCTTCACTGAATGAGACAAGTAAGGAGCCTCTTTTTTCCCAGCAAATGTTACAATTGATGAATCATTATTGTTTCCGTAAGGAGGACGGCAGACCATGGAAAACAAATCCAATGTCGATTGGGATATCTACTCCCGGGTCAACGAGACCAAGCTGGTCTATAAGGATCCTAAGAAGGAACCCACTCTTTTCAAAGGGGGTCATCATCGGCAGGCGGACCCTCTTAGGGCTGATGGATTTCATCGGTTCCCCTTTGATTGTCTTGATCCTGGTCAGCGGCTATCCTCTCTATGCCAACAAGACCATCAAGGATCTTCAGCCCGCCTGGTTAGCGACCACGATCTTCTATGGGATGATCCTCATCGGCATTATCCTGTCCTTGATTGTCTTCCTGATCATCTTCCGTGCCAAAAAGACCAATGACCGGGAAGGAACGGGCAGTGTCTATATCAACTTCGAGACCCAGGAGCTCGGCATCCGGGATGCCGATGGCTATGGTCAGGTCATCCCCTTAAGTGCCATTGACCATCCGGCAGTCTTCCGTCTCTTCAACCTGCAGATCGGACCCGTCTCCATCAGGCTCTATGCCCGACTGATCCTCTTCTGGAAGGAGAACGGCAGAAAGAGGATCACCTTCGTCCATTTCATGGATGATCCTGATGATGCCGCTCAGCTGATCTTCCAGATCACCCACGAGAAAAACAAGACAATCGACAGCAAATAAAAGAATCCGGAGACTACGCCCTATTCGGGACGGTCTCCGGATTTTTCTTCATGCGGTTACGGATTACTAGAATTAACGGCACAATCATGATGGCTGCCGCTATAATCCAGGCTAAGGCATCCGCGGAACAGGTCACATAATAACTTAAGGCAGAAGCCTCGGAATTGATGGGACCGCCATTGACCTGGGCCGGAAGGTAAAGACAGATCAAGGACCGGGCAACTAGCTCTCCGACACCGGCTAAGAACGGGAAGAGAGGCTTGTTCAGGCCTTGCAGACAGTTCCGGCAGATGAAGAGAATCATCAGGAAGAAGTCGCAGGGCACCGAGATATACAGGTATTCGTTGCCGTAGGCCATCACTTCCGGCGTGATGTTATCCGGCTTTAAGAAGATATAGAGATAAGCGCCGTGGATCGTCAATAGCAGTCCGACCGTCGTTAAGATCACCCAGGACACGGCACCGATCAGCAGGGAGATCTTCAGTCCCTCTTTGATCCGTCCGTACTCCTTGGCGCCATCGTTCTGACCCATATAGGTCAGCATCGCATCCCCTAAGGCAATATAGACATTCATGATGATGTAGTTGACCCGGTTGGAGACGGAATACCCCACCTGAGCCGGAGCTCCGACCACGGCTAAGCCATTGGGATCGAAATCATAGGCAATCACGGCCATCTGCATAATGATGATGCCGATCTCCAGAATCGAGAACTGGAAGCCTAACGGCAGCCCCAATCTCAGATGCTTGTAGATAAACGGCCAGCTGACCTTCCCATCCCCTTTCCGGAAACGGAGGAACGGATACTTCAGGAAGGCATAGATATAGCAGCCTGCCGCTGCCAGAAGCTCGGAAAGAATGGTTGCCCAGGCCGAGCCGGCAACACCCCACTTCAGAGGCACAATGAAGAGAATATCCAAGAAGATATTGAGAACCGTGCCTAAGACTAGGAAGAGGAACGGCGTATAACTGTCGCCTAAGGCCCGTAAGACCGAGAAGATCTGGTTATACGCCATCTGGCAGATGATGCCAAGATAGATGATGAAGAGATAATCGTGAGCGGCCTGATAGATGGCCTGCTTGTTGGTATCCGTGGAACTAGGAACAATCTTCATCAGACTTAACAAAGGATCCGTCAAGAGACAGAAAGCGACGGTCAGGACCACTGAGATGATCAAGGACAGGATGATCTGCGTCAGGAAGCTTTTCCGGGCATCCTCTAAGTTGGCTTCGCCGATCTTATTGGCAATGATGACACTGAACCCGGAGGTACAGCCAATGGCAAACTGCAAGGCAAAGCCGCTTAACGGACCGACATCATTGATGCCGGCAATCTCATTGGGACCTAAGTTCTGACCGACAACGATGGCATCGGTGGTGGTATAGATCTGCTGGAAGACCATACTCAAAAGAATCGGGATCAGGAAGATCACCATATCCTTCAGAATACTGCCCTTGGTTAAGTCAATCGGGTCAAACAGATGCCGGAATTTTTTAAGCGTATTCATAATGATTCTCTCTCAAAGCAACCTAGTCTACCTTAAAAAAGTAAAAATACAACAAGAAAGTGTTGTCATTCCTCATGATATAATAGAAACTAAGAAAAAGAGCTATGACGGAAAAACCAAACCCGACGAAGGACGGCATCAGCAAAGAGCGGAGAAGTCAGCCTGTTTTCGGCGATGTCATCGAAAACGGCAAGGCTCATTTCGGAACTTTCGACAAAGAATTTGAGAAACTCTCCCTTTTAGAATGTGAGTATCCTCCTTACAGCAAGAAGGCCTTCCGCCGGTTTCATCTGACCCTCTGGGAAGCCGTCGAAATCCACCTCAAGGATGCCTACTATGTCTCGGCGGTCTCGGATATGGGTCTTTTCGGGATTGCCTTCAATCTCCTATTCGACAAAAAGGAAAACAAGGAATACCACTGGTTTGAGCTCTTGCATAGCCGCAGCAATCCCGAAAGGACCCAGGTGCGCCTCTCCGAAAACCTCTTGGGCGGGAAGAAGACCTTTGCCAAAAGCAAAGAATCCTCGCTGGTCTTTACCAATACGTTTGACGAAGGCAAAGCCCGGATTCAGGCCTACCAGAACGATAAAAAGCTTGGCAGCCTGAGTGCCGATTTTGAACTATCTTCCTTGTCGTTGCCTTCCGTTGTTTCCATCCCCTTTGGCGAGAATCAGCCTTTATATACCGAAAAGCAATTTTTCAAAGCCTCGGGAAAGCTGACTGCACTGGGACGGACTTATGAGTCCGATGACGACTCCACAGCGGTCATTGATGACCATCGCGGCTATTATCCCAAGAGCATGCATTACGACTGGCTGACCTTCCTCGGGAAGGACAGCCTGGGAAAGTGGTTTGCCTTCAATCTGACTTAGAACCAGTCCATCGATCCTTACCGTTACAACGAGAACCTGATCTGGCGGGAGAAGAGGACCTCCTTATTGCCGCCGGTGACGTTTACCAAAGACCAGCTGACCAAGGATTTCGTCTCGGCAGAAAAGACACCCACGACCTGGCTTGTTCAGGATGACCTGAAAAAGGTTCAGCTTTCGGTCTCTTTAAGGGCGGTCTACAAGAATCAGGAACGCCATCTCTTCGGACGTTTCACGATTGATTATTTCTTTATCTACGGGTTAGCTAACGGTTATGTCACGGAAGAAGACGGCACCCGGATTGAGCTGAAAGACTTTCCGGTACTGGGCGAAGACAAGTCGGTGGTGATGCCTTAGCTTCATAGGGGCCTTGATAGGCCCCTTTTTTGTCGTTAAGGGAGTAAACTGATAGAGGAGGATACCTAAACCATGGATTTAACAGAAAAGACAATCAAAAGCGATACGGTTTATCAAGGGAAGAAGGTATCTCTGTCTCTGGATACGATCTGCTGCCCGAACGGGGATATCGTCAGCAAAGAGAAAATCCATCGGGCCCAAGGGGCAGCCATTCTGCCTTTCTTCGATGAAAAGACGGTTCTTCTGGAACGGCAGTTCCGGCATCCTTTTGAAGCCGAGATCCTAGCCGTTCCGGCCGGGAAGGCGGATCAAGGTGAAGATCTGTCTTTGACGGCCAAGCGCGAACTGGAAGAAGAGACAGGCTATGTCGCTTCGCAGCTGGTGGATGTCGGCAGACTCTATCCGGCACCGGCCTATTCCGATGAAGTCGTCGGTCTGTTTCTGGGATTAGACATCCATCCCGGAACCCGGAATCTCGACAAGGATGAATTCATCAATCTGGTGCGAGTCTCGCTCAAGGACTTCCTGGCGATGTGTGAGGACGGCCGGATCAAGGATGCCCGGTCGATTGCCTTAGCTTTCCGTTATCTGGCTTGGAAGAGACACAGCAAATAGAGTCCATTCATTCTTGAAAACTAAAATGCCCGGCTTCTTTTTTGTAAAAAAGCCGGGCTATTCCTGTTGATGATTTTAAATTAGGTTTTATCTGACTTTTTTATTGTTGGGGAAATAAAAGCGGAAGATGTTCTCATCCCACCCAGGATTGTTCTCCCGGGCAAAGTACTCCGGGTGCTGTTCATAGACCTTGTCGGGCAGAATCACTAATCGTCTTTGAAAGAAGAGGGTGGCCTTCTCGGCTGAGAACGTCAATAAGCCGTCAACATGGCCAGGTTCCTTCTCGTGGGGAAGAGGTCTTCCAAGGACAGAACCACTGTCCATAACAAAAGAAACAGTCTTGTTCGTTAGCTTAAATTCGTAAACGGAACTGTAAAATTCTCCGCCGATGACTTCGTCTATAGTCCGCTCAAACCCCGGACCTGGAGTGACATTCTCAAAAGATAAACCAAGAGGTGCATCTTGCCCGTTCTCCGCAAAGAAGGCAGAGAGAGCATCGCCTATCAGGCTTTTGAAAGGCTCACTCTGATTGGGAAGATAGAGATCGTCAAGAAGAATGACAAGACGTTTTGCTCCCGGATAGTAAGCAAGGTAGCTGAGTTCCGTACTGCAGCCAATGCCAAGGCCGTTGAGACTCGAAAGCGGGAGGCCAGAAATGACTTTCAAGGTAGGTGTGACGGTGATGGTTTTCGGCTTTTCAGAATTGCTTTCCATACTTCTAATGATAAACCTTCAAGCAATCAATTGAAACAAGGTTTTTCCGTTTTGGAAAAGCGGCATATTTGTTTCCCTCTTTTTGCCGTATCCGCTGTCATCCGTCTTACGCAGATGGCAGCTGTTTCCGGCTTCCGTCTTCGTTGTAGCTGTCCATGACGGCTTTATGAATGAAATAGATATACGGCATTCCGAGATTGGTCTCAATCAGGGAATCCTGTAACAGAGTCATGATCTGACGGGTGATATCCGCATTGTAGTTCTGACTGCGGATACCGAAGACCAGTAAGAGGAACTCCCAGAAGAACTGAGCTAAGAAGCCAATCACAAAGAGCTTTAAGATCGGCACTTTCTCTCCTTTGGTGAAGAGATTGCAGATGATGACAAAGAGATAACCCACTAAGAGGATCAAGGCCATGATGCCATGGTATTTTCCGGTGCTGCGGGTTGTCTCGATCCACAGGGTGCTGTCACCGAGAAGAGCGTTGAAGAAACTGGCTATCAAAGGAACGGCAATCCAGACTGTCAGGATGTAGGCTGTCAGCTCTTTCCGCTGGTCATCGTTACTGAGCCACATCCAGATGAAGGCAAAGTCATAGATGCCATAGCTTAAGGACATCCAGAGCAAGATGCTGGCGGTCTCTCCGGCATTGCCGAGAGTGAAACTCTGGCTTCCCCAGGCAACATAGACTTCCCGGGAATGGGAAAGCAGATAGAAGTATCCGAAATCCGCCAGGAAATAAAGGATGCCTCCGGCTAACGACCAGCAAGCCATGACTCTCTTCTTCTTCACAAACAGCAAGACGACAAAAAGAATCAGCAGCAGGCTGTCCGTGATGACATAAGCCAGGGAGAAGTTCCGGGTAGGCTGCACATAGTCAGCGGCTTTAAGAATCTGTGTTCCGATATCCATGATGCCTTTATTCTAACGAAAAAATCAGGAAACGGATGATTTTCTTAGACAATCACCCATCCCAAATTCTTAAGCAGATCTTCTTTTTAGGGAAGTCGGAATTTTCTTGCTTTCTTTTTAGACAAGAGTATAATCTTTCCAAATGTTAAGAAGAGTACCATTCGAGAAAATCGAGAACTTCAGAGATTTAGGCGGATACCAAGCCTCCTATGGGGAGACAGCCTTTGGCATTGTCTACCGTTCCGGAAGCCTTTCGGATGCCACTGACAAAGATGTGGCGACCCTGAAATCTCTCGGCATCAAGACGGTGATTGATCTCCGCTCCGATGACGATAAACTGACTAAACCGGATAAGACGGCCAACGATCCGGCTTTCAAAGAACTGCTTTTGCCGGTTAACGGCAACGGCCGGATTCCGAAGAACAAACGGGACCAGATTGCCAGCTACTTAGAGATGCTGACAGATCACGAGAAAGCCAAGGCCGTCTTTGACGTCTTGCTGAATAGTCCGAAACCCTTGGTGATCCATTGTTCGGCTGGCAAAGACCGGACCGGAACCTTCATCATGATCCTCTTATTAGCCAATGGCGTTCCTTTCCATGATGTCAATGCTGATTATCTCCTCTCCTTTGCTTATCTTTCCCGGCTGACCCGGATCAGCAAAAAGGATCATCCGGAATTCCCGAAGGTCATCTTCACTCCGGATGTCTATTTCCTGAAGAAGGTGATGGAAGCCTTCGATAAGATCTACGGAACCATCCATCATTATTTCGAAGTCCTTGGCTATACCCCGGACCAGATTGCCGGACTTGAGCATCTACTGGAAGCGAAGAAAGAATAAGACGGCTCTTTTTTACTGAAGCAGACTTCAGTAAAACTTGAAAAACAAAAAAGCAGTCCCATCTCTGAAAACTGGCTTAACTAAGCTTCAAATTTTAACGAATGAAATTTCACTGAAAAATAAATCATTAAAAAAGGCGCCTGGTTTTCCAAGGCGCCTTTCCGTTGACAGTTTGAGTCTACTTGATGATGTCCATTCCCATATACGGACGTAAGACTTCTGGAACGGTAATGGTGCCATCGGCGTTCTGGTAGTTCTCCAGAACGGCAGCAACGGTACGGCCGACAGCCAAACCGGAACCGTTCAGCATATGGACGTATTCGGTCTTGGCATCCTTGTCTCTCTTGAAGCGGATGTTCATCCGGCGGGCCTGATAGTCGGTATCGTTGGAGCAGGAAGAGATCTCCTTGTAGTTGCGGGTCTTCGGAATCCAAAGGCCGTCTTTCTCTTCATAGTCGTTGTAGGACGGAAGCCAGACTTCGAGGTCGAAGGTCTTAGCAGAGCCAAAGCCGAGATCGCCGGTGGACAGACAGACTCTCCGATACGGAAGCTTGAGGAGCTCAAGGATCTTCTCAGCCTCTTCGGTGAGCGATTCCAGCTCTTCCCAGCTCTTCTCAGGAAGCGTGTATTTGACCAGCTCAACCTTCTGGAACTGATGCTGACGGATGATGCCGCGGGTATCTCTGCCGGCAGCGCCAGCCTCGGCACGGAAGCAGGAAGAATAAGCGCAGAACCACTTCGGAAGATCGCTGGCAGCTAAGATCTCACCGCGGTAATAGTTGGTGACCGGAACCTCAGCGGTCGGAATCATCCAAAAGGTATCTTCGGTGTTATCGGTCTTATAAGCCTGATCAGCAAACTTCGGAAGCTGACCGGAACCTGTCAGCGAATCGGTGTTGACGAGGTACGGAGGCAGGACTTCGGTGAAGCCAGCCTTGACGTGGGTATCCAGCATGAAGGCAGCCAAGGCTCTTTCCAGATGAGCGAAGGCACCGAGATAGAAGGTAAACCGGGAACCGGTGACCTTGGTGGCACGGTCAAAATCGAAATAGCCCAGCTTCACGCCGAGATCCCAATGGGCCACCGGCTTGAAAGCGAAGGTCGTCGGATCGCCCCAGAATTTCTCCGGGCGGTTGAAAGAATCATCCGTGCCGATCGGCAAGGAAGTATCCGGAATGTTCGGAGTCTTCAGCATGATCGCATGGATCTTGTCATCGATATCGGCTAATTCTTTGTCAATCTTGGCAATTTCATCCTTATCGAAAGTGGTCTTATCCATCAAAGCCTTGGCTTCGTCATCCTTCTTCTGAGCTTTCAGCTTGCCGATCTCCTTGGACTGAGTGTTTCTCTCGGCCTTGAGGGTATCGCCCTTGATGATGAGGTCCTTGCGCTGGCTGTCGAGCTGCGGCAGTTCGCGAAGATAGGAATAATCTCCGGTACGCGTATTGAGACGACGGATCACCTCTTCCAGATTATCAATGACATATTTGACATCAAGCATGGTTTTATCTCCTTGATTTAAAGTCTATATAACTATAATCTAGTTACCTTCGTTAAGCAAGATTGCCAAGCGCCTTGTCTAGGGCTTCCTTGGCCTCTTTTGCCTTGTTGACGGTCTTGATGTTTTTGATGGTCTGATAGAGGGAGGGGAAGTCCTGGGGGAGCAATGCTGTCTCCGGAGTCAGGATATCTTTAAGAATGGAGGTTTTGTAGGCCACAATCGGCATTTTATGGCTGATGGCATCGAAGACAATGTTGAGGTAGGCAATGAACTTGGTGGTAAAGAGAAGACAGTCCGCGCTTAAGAGTGCTGAGTGATAGAGTTCCTGGGGTAGACTGTTGAGGTAATGCATGTTATCGAGTCTGGTCATCCGTTCATTGGTTTTCTCTTTGACATATTCCCTGTCGTTATGGCCGAAAAAGAAGAAGGACATTTCCGGATTAAGGCGGGCGATGGTTTCCATCGTCTTGCTCTCGCTCTTATCCGTGTAGGAGCCATAGGAGAAGATGACAATCCGATCGAGAGGCACCTGATAGAAGGAACGGAAGGAACTTCTCTCGGCGGGGGAGACATCATCGTTAGGGAAGGTAAGAGTCGGCTTGACCAGCCGGACATTCTTGGTGATGCCTAAGGCTTTTAAGAAAGCAACCTGATTTTCGGAAAAGACATAAAGATTATCCACCTTCGGGTAAAGAGTGAAGGCAGTCTGAGATAACTGCAGATGATCGGCCTTGACGGTGAGATCCAACGGATCGGATAAGGCGATGATGGAGATGCGGCAGTTGGAGTGAAGCTTAGCAAAGGCGACACCGCAGTCTTCGGCGGAACCGAAAAGAGCATCGGTATAATAGCCATCCTTGTCAAAGGTATAATCCAGTCCGTCCTGGGTTAGCTTTTGCATCATGTTCATCAGGCTGACATAGCTGAAGCTATTGTTCAGCCGGTTGGGATCATAGCCAATCAGATATTTCTCATTCATATGTCTTAAGTATACCTTTTCAGGACGGGAATTGGATAGCTGAAAAGCCAAAAATGAGGGGATTGACCTAAACCTCAGCCCAGGGAGTCTTCCGAGTGGGACATTTGTTGTCTCTTTCGAGGACTTTTCGGTCTTATCTTCCTCAGAAAAGACAAGGAACCGTAAAATGGCAAACAATGGAAAAGGATTCAGTTTCCTTGCCCGCAGTTAGGTCTTAAAGGAATCTCATTAATCTGTTTCTTATAGTTTCCTAATTTTATTAAAAAATACGATAGATAAGCCAAAAAAGACCTGCGTCTTTGCCACACAAATGTTTTGAAATCCTTTTAAGATTCGCTTAAGATTGATTCAGTATCCTATTCTCACCTTCTTCGAAAAAGAGGCAAAAGTCTAACAATGGGAGGACATGATGATGTCTAAGAACAAGCTTCTGGCGGGATTGATCTGTCTGTCAGCCATCGTGGCGACAGGCTGTGCGACGAAGACGAGCACGGGTACCAGCACCGGTACGAGTAGTGGCACATCGACTGCCTCATCGGCGGTCGTGTCGACGTCGGTGAATAAGACGTCAGGATCAGCAGCTTCCACGTCTCCGGTCACCAAGGGTACAACGGCGACGACGGGCTGGAGCTTTGATTCCACCAACAATGTCTATTACAAGCTGGGAATCAAAGAGGGAACAGCCATCGTCAACAGTACCTATGAGACCATGGCCATCATGGTTCCGGGTGCTTATTTCACGGGCACCAAAGACAGTGACGGCACTTATTCCTGTGTCGTCAATACGACCGGCAAAGTCGGTAACTATACCGCTTTGACTGCCCCGATTGTGATGCCCGTCAATACGCCTGGCTACGCCGGGCAGGCGAGCATGACGACCTATTCTTATTCTTCGGCTCCTACCAATCCCTCCACGAATGTCACGGAAGACCGGAGTGGAATGCCGGGCGGCGGCATGGGAGGGTCCAGCTCTTTCTCAAGCTATCTTACCGCCGGTATGATTTATGTGCTTCCGGGAATGCGCGGCAAGGATGTCGCGGCCGGTGAAGCTCCTTGGGGTGTCACCGATCTGAAGGCGGCCATCCGCACCTATCGGTACTCCGCTGCCTCGCTTCCGGGCGATGAGACATAGATCTTTACTTTCGGCTATTCCGGCGGCGGAGCGCAGTCGGCTAATGCCGGCGCTTCGGGGGACAGTCCGTTATTCACGCCTTATCTCAATGCCATTGGCGCTCCGATGATGGATGCTAACGGCAATGCTCTTTCAGATGCCATCAGTGGTGCCATGTGTTGGTGTCCGATTACCGCCTTGGATGTTGCTGATGAAGCCTACGAATGGAATATGGGTCAGTTCTATACTTCGGGAACGTGGGCATCGGGGACCTTTACGGCAGCTGTCTCCAAGGATCTGGCGGATGCTTTTGCCACGTTCATCAATGGTGCCGGACTGACTAAAGATGGTCAGTCTCTGACACTGGCGGCTTTGGCGAGCGGCGAATATCTTTCCGGATCTTACTATGATTACATTACTTCAGTGGTGACTGATTCCTTAAACAATTATCTTGAGGATACTTATACATCCACTACCGATAAGTCTTCCTTTGTTTCGGGACTTGGTTCCTATGCCGCATATGATTCTTCTACTGATAAAGCAATAATTACCAGCATTGGCGATTTCATCAAAGCTAAAAAGAATGCCAGTAAGTCCGTCGGGGCGTTTGATGGGCTGACCCGTGGCGCTACTGAGAATGCTGTCTTCCGCAATACCGATGCCACGACGGGTGCCTGTCATTTTGATAGCATGGAAGCAAAGGTTCTCACGGACAACAACGATACCTATTCCTCAATTTCAGGCTATGCGGACTATCGGGGAGTGCCTATACCTCTGACTTTGCTTTGACCGATAGTGTCGGTATCACTGTTGAGGAACGGACTAAGATCTATAACCCAATGTATTACCTGTTAAGCTCTTATGCCGGTTATCAGACGTCAACCGTTGCTCCGCATTGGCGGATCCGGACAGGTCTGGAACAGACCGATACTGCCTTGACGACCGAAGCCAATCTCGCTTTGGCGGTCAAAGCGAATCCGGGTGTGACGGATGTTGACTTCTGCTCGGTTTGGGGCCAAGGCCATACGCAGGCGGAACGGACTGGCACTGCGGATGCCAATGTGATTAGCTGGATTGAAGCTTTGCTATAATTCCGTCAGGGCATACTTACGCGAACGGATCAGGCCCGCGTTGGTATGCCTTTTTTGTGATTTAATGACTATGTTGTTTTCATTCTCATTCAAACAATGGTAAAATCTAAGTTAACGGTTTTGAGCAAAACGAACCGAGATTCTCATTGTCCTGGAATGGGAGGAACGTTTAATGGCTGGCAAAAGCTTTTTTGAAGCGCATCAAGGCCTGCTGGGCTCCGCCCTGCAGTTTTTTCTGAACGACAGCAACGATTATGCCTTCATTCTCGACAGGAACTGTGTTTATCAAGCCGTCTCCAAGACGGTAGCCGATCTGGTGGGCTGCTCTTCCTCGGAGCAATTGATTGGGAAAACGGATTTTGATATTTTTCCTAAGGAACTGGCAAAGAAATACCGTGATGACGACGAGGCCGTCCTTAGCGGCAAGACCATCGACGGTCTCATCGAAGAGATTCCTTCCTCCGATGGACTGCGTCGCTGGACTAAGACTTGGAAGAAACCTGTCTTTGATGACAGCGGAAAAGTCATCGGCATTTATGGAATGAGCCGGGATGTTACCAGCCAGATCATCAATGAGACGGAGGCCAAACGTCTTTTGGACCTGATTGAGAACCTTCCTGGCGGTGTTGGCATTATGCATTGTGAAGGCAACGATTTTTATCTGGATTATGCCAACGAGGGCTGCTTTCAGGCGCAATGCAATACGCGCGAGAACTGGAAGAACTCGATGAATGCGAAGATCCTGGATGTCATCTATCCTCCCGATCGTCAAGCAGTCGTCCAAGAATACCTGCGGGTTGCAAAGGACCCCAAGGGCATCGGCAATGTCGATTACCGGGTTACCGGCCAGGACGGAAAACTTCACTGGATTAACATCCGGTTCCGCCCAGCGTATCGGAAAGACGGACTCAATTATTGGTATTCGTCCTATACCAACCTGGATGAACAAAAGAAAGCGGAAGATGACCTGCGGGTCAGTCAAAGCATGCTGGTTGATGCCATCGGTCATTCCGATGTTCAGTTCTTTACCTACTATCCTAATACCCACAAGATGGATATCTGTGCTTTGAATACCCGGTTTAAGGATATTCCTCAGCATTGGTCAGACTATCCGGAAGACATGCTGGCCTTCTTTGCAGCGGATGAAAGCGAAAAAGATAAATACCGCGCCATGGTGCAGGCTGTCGATGGGGGCAAAGACGAAGCCGAATGTGTCTGCACTTTCAGTCTTCATGGTCTGCCCTTCTGGGAAAAGATACATCTCACCGCCGTCCGCGACGAGACCGGGCATCTGATCCGGGAACAGGGCTACAGTCTGAATGTCAGTGCCGAGAAGAAAGCCCAGGAAGCCTACGACAAGGAACTCCTTTCCCTGCGGGATATCAACACCGACACGGCAACATCAAAAGCTCACCATAATCTGACACAGAATACTGTCATGGAGTATGAAGGAACCACAGATTTCGTGTCGCGGAATTATTCCGGCATGAGCTATGACGAGGTCTTCCAACGTTTCTGCTCCATTATCAGAGACAATCACGAACAAGAGGATTTCCTCGCCCTGTTCAGCCGTCAAAACCTTCTGTCAGCCTACCACCGGGGTGAGACCCATTTCTCCTATCGTTTCCGCCGGAAACCGAATGCGGAGAATCCCGGCTGGGTTCTGGTTGAGGCAACCCTGCTTAGCTCCTCCATCACAGGAGACATCGAATGCTTTGTCTATACTTATGATGTGACAGAGAAAGTCCTTAACGAAACGATTGTCGGTAACCTGAAAGTCTTCGGCTACGACGATATGGGTTTTCTGTTCCTTGAGAGCGGGGCCTGTCTGGCCTATGTCTATGACCACAAGGAAAAGTGTGACAAGAAGACCACCGGCAACTATGATTCCATGAATGAATCGCTGTTGAATATGATGGTTCCTTACGAACAACGGGATGAGGTGCGGCAAGCCATGAGCCGCGACAACCTTCGCCAGCAATTGCAGGCTGCCCCTCTTTATACCTTTGCGTTCACCATCGTCTTACCTAATGGTGAGCATCGGGAACGGGAAATCAATTATGCCTGGCAGGATGCCAAGAGCCAGGTCATTTTCTTCTGGGTCAGGGATATCACGGACAGAATAGCCCGGGAAAAGAAACAGATCAATGAACTGACGTTGGCCAAGAAAAAGGCCGATCAGGCCAGTCTTGCCAAGAGCGACTTCCTCTCGAGGATGAGTCATGATATGCGGACTCCGCTGAATGGCATCATCGGCATGACATATATCGCCAAAGAAGAGAAAAACCCACCCAAGACCAGGGATTGCCTGGACAAGATCGACTCTTCCTCCAAGTCCCTGTTAGGTATTGTCAACGATGTTCTAGATATGGCTAAAGCTGAATCCGGAAAACTGGAATTCCACCCTCAGCCCTATCCCACGGCCGAGTTTGCTGCCTATTTTGATGCCATGATCCGTCCGTTGGCAACAAGCCGGGATCAGAGTCTGACCCTGACCTTGCCTAATAACCAACCGGAACTGGTGCCGATGGTGGATAAGTTAGCCATCAACCGCATTTTCTTCAATCTGCTTTTCAACTCCATCAAATACACACCGGCCGGCGGCAAGATCGACTTCAGCATCGTCTTCAGCGAAACCAAGACTCATCAGATTCATGGCGTCATCACCGTCAAGGATAACGGCATCGGCATGAGCGAGGCCTTCCAGAAAGTCATCTTCCAGCCTTTTGTTCAGGAGGTCCGTAACGAATCTTCGGAAAGCCATGGCACCGGCCTTGGCTTAGCCATTGTCAAACGGCTGGTGGACCTGATGGGCGGAACCATCCAGGTCAAGAGCAAACTCGGCCAAGGCACGACCTTTGTCGTCACTCTGGATTTCCCTAAAGCCAGCGGCTCGGTTGTTTTTGGAATAACCGTCAAGACGGATTACCATTCCCTCTTCGGAAAGAATGTTCTCCTTTGTGAAGACAACGAACTCAATGTCATGATTGCCAAGACCTTATTGGAGCAGCGGCAGATTGCGGTGACCGTCGCCGTCGACGGCGAGGATGGGCTAGAGCATTTCATAGCCTCAAAGCCCTATGCCTTTGATGCCATCCTGATGGATATCCGGATGCCGAAGATGAACGGCTACCAGGCCACCCAAGCCATCCGCTCCTTAGACCGGCCGGATGCCAAGAAGGTCCCAATCATCGCCATGACGGCCGATGCCTTTGCCGAGGATGTCCAGAAGGCCAAGGATGTCGGCATGGATGCGCATCTCTCCAAGCCTTTCGATCCGGAGACTCTCTTCCATACCTTGTCCGTGGTGATGAAAGAAAAGTCAATGAAGAAATAGACAACTACAATTTTTACAGGTGAAAGCAACCTTTTCTTATTAAGGAGAGGTTGCTTTTTGTTTTGCGGAAGAGTGAACTTCTTTTATAGGAAACTTACAAAAAGCAAAACGGGGTCGGACATTTGCCGGACACAAGCTCAAAGCCAAACAAAAAGCCGGCAGCTTTGTGGCTGCCGGCTTAGGAAACAAGGTCAGTCTTCGTCCTTCTTTGACGAATCGTCATCGGAATCGTCGTCATCGCCTTCCGATTCAGCCCGCTTCAGCAAGGCTTTCAGAGCATCATCGTCTCCGCTGGCAGGAGCGGCCTCGGATTCCGGCGTCTCCGGGTCCTTGGCTTCATAGTCGCTCTCGCTGGGAAGAATGGTGCAGGAGGAGATCTTCTCGTTGTCCCGAAGCGTGATGACTTTGACACCGACCGTGTTGCGGCTGGTCTCATTGATCTGGGTGAGGGTCGTCCGGATGGTGGTTCCCTGGTTGGTGATGATCACGATATCCTCATCGCCATGAACCGTCTTGATGGTCAGCAGTCCGCCGTTCTTCTCGCCTTCACGGATGGTCTTGACGCCTTTGGAGCCGCGGGCGGTGATCCGGTACTGAGTGCCATCGGTGATCTTGCCGTAGCCGTTCTCACTGAGCGAGAAGATCTTGCTTCCCTCGACGGAGGTGACGACACCGACAATCGACTCATCGGCATCAATATCCATACCGATCACACCGGTAGCCGTCCGAGAGAGCGGACGGACGCCGTTCTCATAGAAGGAGCAGACCTTGCCGCCGCTGGAACCTAAGCTGACAATGGCCTGGCCATTGGTCTGCTTGACATCCAGGAGCTCATCGCCATCCCGTAAGGAGATAGCGATCTTGCCGTTGGCGTTGATGTTCTCATAGTCGTTGGCCGGCGAGCGTTTGACGACACCCTTCTTGGTGGCAAAGAAGAGGAAGGAATTCTCGGAGTAGTCATCCATGGAGATGATGGCGCTGATCTTCTCGCCATCGGCCAGCTTCAGGAAGTTGATGGCCGGAATGCCCTTTGAGGTACGGTTGCCTTCCTGGATCAGATAGCCACGGCAGTGGAAGACCCTGCCGGTATTGGTAAAGAAGAGCACATCGGTCTTGGTCCGCGAGTGCCGGAGAATGGCGACTTCGTCATCCTCTTTGGTCTCGATGCCTTTGACACCGATGCCGCCCCGGTTCTGCTGACGGAACTCACTGGGATCGATGCGCTTGATGTAGCCGCTCTTGGTGAGGATGATGAGAATCTCCTTGTTGGGGATGAGGTCTTCATCGGTCTCATCGTAATCGGCATCGGCAATCTCGCTGCGGCGAGCGTCGCCATAGGTGTTCTTGATGACTTCCAGTTCGCCGATGAGGGTGTTTTCCAAAACACCTTGATCCGAAAGGATAAGGTTGTATTTCTTGCAATCCTCTTCCAGTCCGGTCTTTTCGTCGACATACTTCTGATATTCCAGACCGGTCAGCTTCCGTAAGGTCATATCGAGAATCGCCTTGCACTGGATGTCATCCAGATGGAAGCGTTCCTCGAGACGGGCGGTCGCCTCTTCGTTGGTCTTGGACGAACGGATGATGTGAATCGTCTCATCGATGGCATCGGTGACGGCTAAGATGCCGTCCAGGATGTGGATCCGATCCATCGCCTTCTTGAGATCGAACTGGGTTCTCCGGGTGATGATCTGTTCCTGGAACTTGATGTAGATATCCAGGGCCTGTCTCATCGTCAGGACTTTCGGAGTCCCGTTATCGATGGCCAGCATGTTGACGGCAAAGGACGACTGCAGAGCCGTGTAGTGGAAGAGCTTGTTGATGACAATCTCCGGAATGGCACCCTTCTTGAGGATGATGGTGAAATGGGTACCCATCTTCTGGGACGAGTAATCGGCGATACTGGCAATGCCTTCGATGGTCTTATTATCGACCAGATCGGCGATATGCTTGGCCAGATCCCGCTTGTTGATCATGTACGGAAGTTCGTAGAAGACGATCTCCGAATGGTTCTCTTTGTCTTCGATGCGGTACTTGGCACGGACTTTGACCGAACCACGGCCGGTTTCATAGTAGGAACGGATGCCCAGACGGCCCATGATAAGGCCGCCGCCCGGAAAATCCGGACCTTTCATGATGTTCATGATATCCATCGTCGTCATAGCCGGATTCTTGATGAGAGCCTGGACGCAGGTGATGGTTTCGGTCAGGTTATGCGGCGGGATGGAAGTCGCCATACCGACAGCAATGCCGGACGTCTCATTGCAAAGGAGGTTCGGGAAACGGGAAGGCAGCACCGTCGGCTCCTGGCCTTCGGCATCGTAGGTATCCATGAAGGCAACGGTACCCTTTTCGATATCCTTGCACATCTCGAGAGCAATCTTTGACAGACGGGCCTCGGTGTAACGGGAAGCAGCCGGCTCATCGCCATCCGGCGAACCGAAGTTGCCGTGACCCTGGACGAGGGTGTAACGCATGGCAAAATCCTGGGCCATACGGCACATAGCCAGGTAAATGGCGGAATCGCCGTGCGGATGGTATTTGCCCATGACGTCGCCGACCACACGGGCCGACTTTTTGAAGGGCTTATCCGGGGTGACGCCCATATCGTACATATCGTAGATGATACGGCGCTGGACCGGCTTCATGCCATCCCGGGCATCCGGAACGGAACGCGAGGTCAGGGTCGAAACGGCGTAATCAAGGAAGGAATCCTTGATCTCCCGGCCGAACTCATCGGCCGTGACGCCAGGGGTGATGCCCTCGGTCAGGCCTTGAATGCCGGCACCGGTGACTTTGCCGGAATCGGGGTTGACGGGTTCGTCGCTGTCGGAGCCGTCATCGGCAACTTCATCCAGCTTCTTCCCGTCCTTGTTGGTATCGTCTGTGGATTCGTCCTTGGCGGAAGAATCCATTTCGTCGTTTTTCTTTTCGTTATCGTCAGCCATGGTTTCTTCCTCCTATTAAATATCCAGATTCTTCACGAACTTCGCGTTGGCCGTGATGTAGTCCTTACGCGGTTCCACGTTCTCGCCCATCAGATCGATGAGGGAGTCATTGGCAGCCTCGGCATCCTCGATGGTGACCTGCAGCATCCGGCGATGGTTCTTATCCATGGTCGTCTCATCCAGCTGATCCGGATCCATTTCACCCAAGCCCTTATACCGCTGTAACGCGTAACGGGCGTTATTGGGAAGCTTGGCTTTGATGTCATCGAGCTCGGCATCGTTGAAGGCATAGTAGTGATGGCCCTGATAGGTCAACCGGTAAAGCGGCGGCTGAGCAATGTAAAGATGGCCGTTTTCGACCAGCGGCTTCATGAAGCGATAGAAGAACGTCATCAAGAGAATCCGAATATGGGAGCCATCGACATCAGCATCGGTCATGATGACCACCTTGTCGAAACGGATCTTGCTGACATCAAAGGCATCGCCCTGTCCGGCGCCGATTGCCGTCACCATGTTGTAGATTTCGGCATTCTTTTCAATTCGAGTGGCAAGGGCTTTTTCAACATTAAGAATCTTACCTCTTAACGGAAGGATGGCTTGTGTCCTGGCATCTCTTCCCTGCACGGCGGAACCGCCTGCAGAGTTACCTTCGACGATGAAGAGTTCACGTTCGGCCGGGTCCTTGGAGATGCAGTCCGTGAGCTTATCCGGCATGCCAGAACCGCCGGAGAGCTTGCCATTGGCAGCAGCCCGGGCGCGTTCAGCAGCCTTGCGGCCACGGAAAGCCATCACGACCTTCTCATACCATAACCGGCCTTCCTTAGGATGTTCCAAAAGCCAGCTCTTCAGTTCATCGCCGACAATCGAGGAGACCGCCTTGCGGACTTCGTCGTTGCCGAGCTTATCCTTGACCTGACCTTCATACTGCGGGTTGGAATGCTTGATGGAGATGACGACGGTCAGACCTTCCATGCAATCTTCGCTGCGGAAGTTGTCGTCATCGTTCTTCAGCCAGTCCTTCGAACGGAAGTAAGCGTTGAGCTCACGGCCGATGGCCAGCTTGAAGCCTTCCTCATGGGTACCGCCGCCGGCGGTACGGATGTTGTTGCAGAAGGAGTTCATATTGAGAATGCCGGCCTTGGTAGGCTGCATCGCGCATTCGACGATGATGGTGGAGCCGATGGTGGGATCGGTGGTCGAGGAGGAAACATAGAAAATCTCATCGAAGACCTTATCCTTGGTCTCGTTGATGTAGGCCACATACTCCTTGATGCCGCCCTCATAGTGATAGTGGGAATGCTTGGGATCATCCGGCGTCCGAACATCATCCAACGTCATATCCAGTCCGCGGGTTAAGAAGGCGGTCTGGCGGATATAGGAATCAATCGTGGAGAAATCAAACGTCGTGGTCTCTTTGAAGATCTCCGGATCCGGCACGAACTCGACCGTGGTCCCGGTCTTGTCCGCCGGACAGTCGCCGACGATCTTCAGACCCGGCTTGACGGTCGTGCCGCCGTTGGTGAACTCGATCTCATGGATCTTGCCTTCCCGGTAGACGGTGACTTTGACATAGGTCGACAGCGCGTTAACGGCTTTGACGCCGACGCCATGGAGGCCGCCGGAAATCTTGTAGCCGGTCTTATCGTTGAACTTGCCGCCGGCATGCAGAATGGTATAAACCGTTTCGACGGTGCTTAAGCCGGTCTGAGCATTGATATCGCAAGGGATGCCACGGCCGTCATCCTCGACGCGGACGCGGTTGATGGGATTCTCTTTGGTGCCCGGAAGCAAGGTGATGTGGATGTGCTTGCAATAGCCGGCCAGAGCCTCATCGATGCCGTTATCCACGGCTTCGCGGACCAGATGGTGCAGGCCTTTGGCCGACGTTGTGCCGATATACATGCCCGGACGCTGACGGATAGCTTCGAGTCCCTGAAGGATCTCGATATCCTTGCCGGTGTAGTCTTCCTTAGCCTTCATGGCCGTCTCTTCCTGCTTCTCCGAAAGATCCACGTGATCGACGTGGGCTTCCTCGAAGTTCTCTTCCGGTAAGGCCTCATCCGAGGCTGCCATCACAGTGTCAGGCTTTTTGCCGCTTTCGTCCTTGGCGACGGCCTCGACCTTGGCTTTCTGCTTTTCATAAGCCTCCCGACGGCGTTTTTCTTCTTCCGTCAGTTCCGGCTGGGCCGGCACAACTTTGGTTTTTTCTTCATCACTCATTCAGGTTTCCTCCGTAATAGGGTATTGTCTTTTGTTGTCTCATAAACGGCATAATCCTGGTATCCGTCCGGAATCTTGGTTCCGGTGACGAAGACCTGACCGTCGTCAGCCACGCAGTGAAGAAGATTGAGGGTTCTCGTGGCATCAAGGTCACTGGTCACATCATCCAGCAAGAGGAGCGGCTGGTGTCCTAGCTTCTCCTTCAAGAGGTCCCGTACCGCTAATCTCAGGCTCAGGGAGGCGAGACGATTCTCTCCTTGGCTTCCATATCGGCTGAGGTCGTCCCGGCCCAGAAACGCGCTTAGATCGTCGCGATGGGGGCCGATCAGCGTCTGACCGCGGATGTTCTCCAGGGACTGGTTGTCGCTGAAGAGCTTCTGCGTATGACTGACAAAGCTTTTCTGATCATCATCCAGCGGACAGTTGGTGCGGTACTGGAGGGAGAGGGGTTTGTCGGGGCCGAAGAGCTTGCTGTAGTAGCTTCCGGCTTTGACCGAGAGGGCCTTGACGGCTTCTTTGCGGTCCATGACGATCCGATAGGCCAGATTGATGAGCTCATTTTTGAGGACAGCGATGATGTCGCTGTCACCCTGCTTGCTTAAGGCCGCATTGCGCTCCTTGAGCAGTCGCTTGTACCGGCTGATGGCATAGAGATAATCCGGAGAGAGCTCGCTGAGCGTCTCATCGAGCAGCTTTCGCCGTTCCAGGGGTTCGCCCTGAAAGAAGAAGACCTGGGTGGGATCATAGGTGACGGCGAGCAGCTTTCCCAGGATCTGGGAGAGGGTTTTCACCTTCTCGTCATCATAGGCAAACATCTTGGCATCCTTGCTGAGGGTGCAGGCCAGGGTATGGTCTTTGTCATCCTTCTCGTCATGGAAGAGGAGATAGAGGGTGGCTTGCAAGGATCCTTTCCGGACCAGTTCGCTGTCATCGGCTTTCCGGAAGGAACGTCCTAAGGTCAGGTAGTAGAGAGCCTCGAGGATGTTGGTCTTGCCGGAGCCGTTGGTTCCGGTGATGAAGACCTTGGAAGCATCCGCGAAGCTGACCGTCAGGGAAGGATAGTTCCGGAAGTCGGTCAGGGTTAGGCTTTTGACAAACATACCTGATACGTCACTCCGTCAATCACGATCTTATCGGCCGGACGGAGTTTCTTGCCGCGGCGGATCTCTTTTTCACCGTTGATCAGGATGTCGTGAGTCGCCAAAAAGGCTTTCTCCTCACCGCCGGTTCCGATCAGGTGAAAATGCTTAATCAACTGACCCAGGGTGATATAATCATCGTGGATCGTCATCACATTGTTATTCTCACTCATTCCGTTAGCCTCTTTCTAATTTATTTAGTAGCATAGATATTATATTATTATATGGGCTGTTTAGCTATACTTTTTTACGGAAAACAAGCCCTGATTTCAAGGCTTCAGGAAAGGATCCGACATGACCTTTGCTCTCTTACTGATAATTTACTTGATTTTCATCTCGCTAGGCCTGCCGGATTCGATGCTGGGAAGCACCTTCCCAGCCATCGCCGATAACCTCTCCATCAGCCCGGATATGTCTGGCTATATCGGCTTAGTCGTTTCCGGCGGAACCATCATCTCCTCCCTCTTCTCGGATAAGCTGATTGCCAAGTTCAAAACCAAGTGGGTGGTCTCTGTTTCGATCCTTCTGACGGCTGCCGGTCTTTTGGCTTTCTCCTTCGTTCCCGCTGGCATGACCTGGCTCTTCTTTGTGGTCGCCATCCCCTTAGGCTTAGGGGCCGGCGCCATTGACTCGGCTCTCAATAACTACGTCGCTCTGCATTACAAGGCCATCCATATGAACTGGCTGCATTGCAGCTGGGGCGTCGGCGCCTCGATCGGACCGCTCATCATCGGCAGCTTCATCGATAGCTCCAACCACTCGGCCGGCTGGGAAAAGGGTGTCCTCACCATCAGTCTCATCCAGTTCGGAATTGCGGCAATTGCCTTTGCCACCTTGCCCTTATGGAATAAGGTTGCTAACAAGAATACTCTTGATAAGAAAAAAGAAGAAAAAAAAGATAAACCCACGAAACCCGTCTCCCGAAGAGAACTCTTCAAGAACCCTATCTTCTATCTGGCAATGATCGGATTCTTCAGCTACTGTGCGTTGGAGACGACCACCGGAAGCTGGTCCGGATTCTTCTTCAACCGGGCGCGAGGCTTCTCCACCCAGGAGTCGGCGAACCTGACGGCTATGTTCTATCTGGGCATCACCATCGGGCGGTTCATCTGCGGACCCATTTCTTTGAAGCTGAAAGAGAAGACGATGATCCGGATCGGCGAAGGCGTGCTCTTAGTTGGGGTAATCCTGGCCTTGATTCCGGTCAACAACTGGTTTGGCATTATCGGCTTTGCCGGCATCGGCTTAGGCTGTGCGCCGATCTATCCGGCCATCATCCGTTCCACGCCGTATCGCTTCTCCCGCGAGATGTCTCAGCATGCCATGGGCTTAGAGATGGCCATTGCCTATTGCGGCAGCACCTTCATCTCCCCGCTTTACGGACTGACCGCCCGCTCCTTGGATAACTTCTCCTTGCTTCCCTATGTCGATGGTGTGATTCTGGTCATCATGATCACCTGCCACGAAATCATCAATGTGAAGCTTTCCCGGAGGGACAAATCCCTTTCGGAGGAAGAAAAGAAGGCCTACCAGACGCTCTGACCTACCCGAAAAGGGATTTGTCCTCTATAATAAAAGTACCTATGGACACAGAAAAGAATCCGCAGGATCTCACCCAGATTAAGAAGAAGCTTCTCTCGGAAGCCTCTTTTGAGACACTCAGCGAGTTCTATTCCCTGTTTGCCGATCCGACGAGACTGACCATCATCTGCCTGTTGCTCCACAACGAGCTTTGCGTCAATGACATCGCCGAGGTTCTGGGTGTCTCGCAGTCGGTGGTCTCGCATCAGTTAGCCATCTTACGGAAACAGGACATCGTCACCTTCCATCGCAAAGGAAAATCCGTCCTTTATTCCTTGAAGGACAACCATATCAAAGATCTTTTCAATACCGGTTTGGAGCATACCTCCGAGAAGGATGAAGGCATCTATCAGGACCGGAAGAAAAAAGGATACTAGACAGTTTTATCAAAAAAACGAGGCATTAACGTTTCAGATACTTTCCTAAGTCGCTGTTGACCTGCTTTTGGATACGCGCCATTTCCCTGAGTCCGGTAGGGACATCCAAGCGCGAAAGGAACAGGAAATCACGAATGTCCTTTTCGGTTGGATTCCCCTGATGTAAGAGAGTCATCTCATGTTCTTTCTCACCCGTGCTGCCGGTGAGATCATACGACGGGGAAAGGCGGTAGCTTTTCTTTGTCTCGTCATAGATAAAAGAAAAGTTCTTGCTGTGATCATCGACGTTGTGGCTGAAAACGTTAAAGCAAAGTATCCGGAAAACTTTCCAGAGTTCTTCGGTATTTTCGGTCAGCATGTCTGTCAGTCTGAAGAAACTAAGATAATCCAGAGAGGGAAAATCCGGAGAGACTTCCAATAGCCCCGACAGGGTAATGACGTGTTTGGTCAATCCGTTCTCACGGTCAAATCGTTTTTCTCCGAAATAGCCGGAAGTCAGCTGGGAAGGGAAGAGGGCAAACTCCGGGACATCCAGTCCGCAGGCTTTGGCCGAAACGTTGTAATCGTATTCCATCTTTCCGATATCCGGAGGATCATAGCGGTAGGGGAACTTCACGATCCATTCTTCGCCGTTAATCAGAACATGGGCTTTCGGCCTTGTTCCGCCGGAGGATCCTCCGAGGCGGAAGAGTTCGTCCAGGGCTGTCGGTTTGTTTTCAATGACTTTGTCAAATCCCGTCTTAAGGAGATCGTAGTCTTTGACAGGTTCTCGCTTTTCCTGAGGATAGCAGGGCTCATAACGTAAGGCTCCTAAAGCGTCCTCGCCTAAATAGCTCAGCTTGTCCAGAACATTGAGCGAGCGATAGGAGATGCCTTGCTGCTGAATGTGCCTGCTTAAGAGAAGACTTCCCCAGCTGTCCGGAAGAGAATCCGCGAAAACTCCGAAAAGGCCATCAAAAGTCATATCTTTTGGGACATAGAGCTTATCGATGAGAGGCAGGGAAAGCGGAGAAATCGAAAAACCGTTTTTCAGCCAGTCAAGAGAATATTGGAAACATACCTTCTCACTGGACATCAAGGCCAGTATTCCTACTTCCTGATGATGAAAAGTAACCTTAAGCTTTTTTGGATTCATTATCCCGGATGACCTCCTCAATTGACGTGTAGGTCTTTTGGCTTAGAAGCTTATCAAGTTCGTCTAAATAGCCAAGAACGTTAGCTATCTTCACTAAGGACTCCCATTCAATCATTCCTGTTTGCTCAAACCGCCGCAAAGAGGCAAGAGAGACACCTGCCCTTTGACTCAGTTCCTGCTGTGTCAGGCCCTGTCTTTTACGGATCTCTTTCTCACGCTGTGAGACGTGAACCATCACACTAGAGACCGTGGTAACGTGATAGGTGTTTTCAAACTCTAAATTATCTTTCATAGTAATAATATTTTATCAAAAATGGCATGAAATATCAATAATTGCTAATATGTTAATACAAAAAGAGGCTCACGTTTTTGGACGTGAGCCTCGGTTTTCTATTTCGTTTTGGCGGCCTTGACGTATTTCGGCTTATAGAGCATCAGACTCATCACATAGAGGACACACAGGGCCATCACCCCGGTATCGCTGACGGAAGCGATGATCATCGCATAGCTGCCGAAGTATCCTAACGCCACCAGCACCATGATGAGGGCTTTGATGGCTAGCGCCATCCCGACGGAGACATAGACGGTCAGCATCGTCTTCTTGGCCAGCCGTTTCGTTTCGGCCACCCGCTTGAGGTCATCATCCATGATGACGATATCGCTGGCCTCAATGGCAGCATCGCTGCCTAAAGCGCCCATAGCAACACCGACATCGGCCGCTAACAATGCGGGGCTGTCGTTGATGCCATCGCCGACATAGCAGAGCTTGCTGGCTTTGGCAAACTCGGTGACCTTCCTGAACTTCTCTTCCGGAAGCAGCTCCCCGATGCTGACGTCACAGCCGACATCCTCTCCGACCCGTTTGGCAATGGCCGAACGGTCTCCGGAGAGCATGATGTTCTGCTTGGCACCCTCACTCTTCAAGGCGGAGAGCGCCTCTTTGGAGGTATCCTTCAGCTGGTCAGCGACGACAAAGCTTTCCAACAGCTCGCCATCCTTCTTGGCTAAGTAGATGACATTGTAAGGCGTGTCCTCTTCCAGGAAAGGTTTGACGCCGTTGAGAAGCAGCAGCTTCTGATTGCCGATGAAATAGGTTTCGCCGTCAATGATTCCGGAAAGACCGTATCCCGGGATGTTCTTGAAGCCAAAGACCGGCAAGGTCTTTCCGGAATAGGCTTTGCTGATGGCTAAGGATAAGGGATGGGTGCTCATGGCTTCCAGGGAAGCGGCAATCTGCAGATACGTGGGATCCGGGTTGGAGATAAGGACAAAGTTCCCTTTGGTCAGGGTACCGGTCTTATCAAAGACAAAGGCCTTGCTGTTAGCCAGATTCTCTAAGGCCAGGGAGCCTTTGATCAAGGCACCCAGCTTGCTGGCCTGGCCGATGCCGACAAAGAAAGCAATCGGAACGGAGATAACGAGAGCACACGGACAGGAGATCAGTAGGACGGATAAAGCCTTGTAAAGCCAGGCCTGTCCGCCGTTAGCACCCGTCCAGACCCAGCCGGAAAGGCCATAGCCGATGAGGAAGACCAGAACGGCGATCAGAATGACGCTCGGGGTATAGACCTTGCTGAAGCGGGTGATGAACTTCTCGCTCTTGGAGCGGTTGCCTTGCTCACTTTCCACCAGTTCCATGATCTTGGAGAGGGTGGAATCCTTATAAAGCTTGGTGGTTCTCTCATAAAGGACGGAATCCAGGCAGATGGATCCGGAATAGACCTTATCTCCAACGGTCTCTTCCCGCGGAACGGATTCGCCGTTGATGGAAGAGAGATCGAGATTGGCTTTGCCGCTCTCGATCACGCCATCGATGGCTAGCTTCTCACCCGGGCGGATCTCTAACAGAGTTCCGACCGGAATGTCTTTGGGATCCTTGTCTTCCAGGCTGTTTCTTTCGCCGACCACATGGGCGACTAACGGCATGCTGTTGACCAGCTTCTTGATGGAAGCCTTGGCTTTGCCGGTTGCGTAATCCTCTAACATCTCGCCGACGATGGAGAAGAGAATGACAAACAGCGCCTCCGGAAACTGAGCAATGCCGTAAGCTCCCAGGGTGGCGACCATCATCAACGTGTTCTCATTGATAACGGATCCCTTCTTCAGGGAGCTTATGGTATCTTTGAGAAGACTGGATAACAGGACCAGATAGCCTAAGGTATAGATAACAAAGGCAATGAAGGAATAGGAGTGAAAGAACTCCGGATCGCTGAAGAGAGACCAGGTAATTTCGGAATAGGAGGCATCTACTTTAGTTAAGGTAAAAGCCGTCACTAAGGACAGAATACCGAAAACAAGGCAGATCACTTTGAAAGGACCTGTCTCCTCTTCTTCCGTTTCCGGCTTTGCTGCCTGGCAGCGGGAACAATTCTTTGTCTCTTTGTTATTGGTCATGAGAGCCTCTATATATGAACGAACATTCATATGTTAGAACATTCATATATAAATAGCAAGGAAAATCAAATGAAAAAAATCGGACGGGAAAGCGGGTCGTCTCGTTTTTCTTTACCGGTCTATTCAAAGAAAGACAGGATGTTATACTAGCAATGGTTTAAAAAAATGGACCGGTAAACAAAATGAATCAAGACATTGCTGAGCTGACAGGACTCTTGGAAGAGTCCAAGGACGTGCTGGTTGCCTTAGGAGACGAAACCCGGCTTCATATCCTGTTGGAGATGCTGAAGGCTGATTCTCAGCAGCCCTCCTGTCAGGGCATGCGGGTCGGCCAGATCTGCCGTATCAGCAATCTCTCCCGTCCGGCCCTTTCCCATCATATCGGTATCCTTAAAGCAGCGGGCATCATCAAATGCCATCGGCAGGGATCGATGAATTTCTATTACCTCGATGCCAAGGATACCAAGCTCAATGTCGTTATCAAGGCTTTGTCCAAAGCCTTGGAAATCAGCGAAAAAGAGGCTTGATAGTATGGATGCTTTAGCGTTGATGGAGAGCCGGCATGCGGTTCGCAGCTATCTTGAAAAGCCGATTGAAGAAGAGAAACGGACTGTCTTAACGGATCTGGTCGCCAAGACGAATCAGGAAAGCGGCCTTGCCAGTCAGCTGATCTTTGATGAGCCGAAGGCTTTTGATACCTTCCTTGCCCATTACGGCAAATTCAGCCATGTCACGAACTATCTTGCCTTGGTCGGCAAGAAGGGCAGTGACGAGGCCTGCGGCTATACCGGTGAGCAGTTTGTCCTGAAAGCTCAGGAACTCGGACTGAATTCCTGCTGGGTAGCCCTGACCTTCGGCAAGCGTAAGGTTCCGGTCGAGTTAGCCAAAGGACAGGTCCTTTTCTGTGTGATTGCCTTCGGTTATGGTGCCACCCAGGGTGTCAGCCATGCCACCAAGAAACCCGAAGATGTTCTTACGGTCACTGGCGAAAAGCCGGCTTATCTGGATTTAGGCGTTAAGGCAGCTCTGTTAGCACCGGCGGCGATGAATCAGCAGAAATTCATGATTACCGTCACTGACGGCACTCCCAGCAACCAGGTCCATGGATCCGGCTTCTATACTGCCATCGATCTTGGCATTGTCAAATACCATTTCGAAGCGGCCACCGGCGTCAAGCTTTCATGAGCGAATTTACCGTCGAAGTCCTTCAGACCGGCTCGGTCGGTGTTGATAAAGCCGTTCCGGACCGCAGCGTCAGTTCGAATAGCCTGGCCTTCACCGGGCTTTTCCGTTCCCGGAAGAACCGGATTCTTTTACCGGTCAAATGCTTTCTGATCACTCCTCCGAACGGACAGAAGATCTTGGTGGATACCGGCTGGGACTCAAAAGTCCGGGATCATCCGATCCGGACAATCACCTATCCGATGTGGTTTGCCAGCAAACCGATCCTGCCGCCGTGCCAGGCCATCGATGAACTCCTCTATCAGCGCTCTTTGCAGCCGGAAGATCTGGCCATGGTGATCATGACTCATCTGGATATCGATCATGATTCCGGGTTACGTCTTGTGAGGAAGGCGCCGGCCATCTATGCCACGAAAGAAGAACAGCAGGCTCTCCATTCTCTGGATCTCCGCTATGTCCGTAAACCCTGCCGCGGCATCTCATTTAAGACGATTGTCTGGAACGGGACCGAAGGGCCGTTTGGGGAATCGTGGGATGTCTTCAACGACAACTCCGTCGTCGTTCTCTTCACTCCGGGTCATAGCCGAGGCTCTTTATCCATCAAAGTACAGGCCAAGGATGATTTTGTCCTGATTGTCGGTGATTCCGGATATAACGCCCATTCCTGGGATAACTTAGCCATGCCGGGTCCGGTGGCTTCGAAAGAAGATCTGAAAACGACCTTAAGCTGGATTGCGGCTGAGCGGAAGGATCCTCATTGCCGGAAGGTGCTCTGCGCCCATGACACGGATCCGACGACAGGACCGCAGACAATTTTGTTTTAATATCACCTTTTAAAAAGGGGCTTTCATCAGAAGAGACTTCGCTTTTTACCGATTCAAACTGTTTTTATCGAGCAGGAAATCCAAAGCGTTGACTGTCATGATGCCGTTATCATCATAGCTGAGCGGAACGAGATCGTTGGTGACAAGAATTTTCTTAAACGAATTATCAGCTTTCAGGAAAGGCCGGATTTCCTGTTTTCTTTTTTCTTCGTCAGGCAGAGAATAGCAAGATTGGACATAATACTGTTTCTGGCCATCGCGACAGACAAAATCAATTTCCAGTTGCTTATGGGATAATTTTCCGTTCGAATCCCTTTCTGCCACGGGAACGATGCCGACATCCACGTGATAACCCCGGCTCCTCAATTCGTTATAAAGAACGTTTTCGAGGGCGTGAGTGGGTTCGTTCTGTCGGAAACCAAGCCGAGCATTCCGTAGACCTAAATCGGTGAAATAATACTTCTTCGATGTCTTTAGATAGGCTTTCCCTTTGATATCATAACGGTAGGCAGAGGATACTAAGAAGGAATCCTCACAATAACTAAGGTATTTGGCAATGGTAGCCAAGGAAAGGGTTGACTGTTTAACAGAACGGAACGTATTTTTAAGTTTCAGTACGTTCGTAAAAGAGCCTATATCCGAGGAGAGAATATTGAGAAGATCTTCGATTTCATTTGCCTTTTTGACTTTGTTATGAAGGATGATATCCCGAAGATAGGTCTCTTTGAAAAGAGAATCCAAAAGGGCAGCTTTATCCCTGTCATCGCTGAGAACTACCATAGGAATACCGCCATAAGTCAGGTAATCCTGAAAGCCATGGAAAGAATCACCGGGATAGACCGACATGAATTCCGCGAAAGAAAGAGGGTACATAGGGATTTCGTCTCCGCGTCCGGCAAATTCCGTAACGATGTCCTTGGATAAGAAACGGGCATTGCTGCCTGTCACATAGACATCCACGTTTTTCTTTTCGTTGAGGCTGTTGAGAATGGCTTCAAAATTCTGAAGCAGCTGGACCTCATCGAGGAGGACGTAATAAATACCTTGGTTATCCAGTTTTTGGTTAACCCATTCAAAAAAGATCTGAGAATCCTGGTACTTTCTGTTTTCATAAAGATCAAAGGACATCTCAATAATATGGTTATCAGGGACCCCGGTTTTCAGCAAATAGTTTTTAAAAAGAGTTCTCAGGAGATAGGACTTCCCGCATCGTCGGATGCCGGTAATGATTTTAATAAGACCGTTGCCCTTCTTTCGTATGAGGGCGTTGAGATAAGAATCCCTTTTAATTTCCATGGCCTTGCTCCTAATGATAATTTTTGTATCAATATACAAATATTATAATATTCGGGTCACAAAAAGCCAAACCTAAAAATCATATTTTTTCCAAAAGGTGCTCTTCGTCGATGTTTCTACGATTGATTATAGGATCTTGATCAGTTCCTTCACGGCTTCTGGGCGGGTTGCCCAGCTGGTGCAGAGACGGATCACCGTATGCGTGCTGTCCTTCTTCTCCCAGACATCGAACCAGACCTTCTTGCTAAGGCTGGCCATCTTTTTGTTATCCAGTACCACGAAGGTCTGGTTGGTCGGAGAGTCGATGGCGAAGGTGTAGCCTTTAGCCTTCAAAGCCTTCCGTAAGGTGTTGGCAGCCTCAATGGCAGACTTTCCGATCTGCTGATAAAGGTCATCCGTGAAAAGAGCATCAAACTGCACTCCTAGGAGTCTGCCCTTAGCGACTAAGGCGCCATGCTGCTTCACAAACGTCATGAAGTGTTCCGGAGCCTTCCTGGTGAAGACGACCGCTTCTCCGCAAAGCAGACCGAACTTGGTCCCTCCGAAATAGAAGACATCCGCCAGTCTTGCTAACTCCGGAAGGGAGATATCATTCTCCGGGGTGGCTAAGGCATAGCCGAGTCTTGCTCCATCGACAAATAAGGGCAGACCGAAAGCCTCACAGACCTCATGGATGGCGGTTAACTCCTTTTTCGAATAAAGGGTTCCGTATTCGGTGGACTGGGAAAGGTAGACCATCCCCGGCTGCACCATATGATCCTTGCTGCTGTTCGACTGGAAATCAAGGATATAGTTCTTGAGATCTTTAGCTACCAACTTTCCATTGACAGCCGGTATGGTCAAGACTTTATGTCCGGTCTCTTCAATGGCGCCCGCCTCATGGACTGCGATATGACCGCTTGAGCAGCAGATCACCCCTTCATAGGATTTCAAAAGACTTGCAATCACCACCTGATTGGCTTGGGTGCCCCCGGTTAAAAAGGTCACCTCGGCATGAGGATCCTCGCAGGCTTTGCGGATCTTCTCTTTGGCTAAGAGGGTGTATTTGTCCTCGCCATAGCCCGGTAACTCTTCCAGGTTGGTCTCCTGAAGCCGTTTGAGAACCAAGGGATGGCAGCCTTCGGAATAGTCATTGCAGAATGCTAACATGGGAATATCCTCCTTCGAATCCTAAATAGGATAGCACGGCAAAGAAAAGTAGGGAGAGAAGAACCTCTCCCTTGTTATCGTTGGTAGTAGGTAACAGGCTCAGTCGGCGAAGAACTCTAAGGTAATGCCAGCCGTATCCATGGCTGTCACCTTGAAACTGTAGCCTAAGACGGACTGGTCATTGAACGCCCGTGAGTTTTTGAAATAGGCCCTCTGGTGGGCAAAGGAGAAGTAATCCTGCCCCTCTTTGGGTTCAAAGAGATTGGCCTGCATCCCCAGGATTCCTTGGAAGTCCTGGAACTCATCGGTGACGTTCTTCGAATACGAAGGAATCATCTTAGTCTGCCGGTTTTTGCTGCCTCTTACCAGTTCACCCGTAATCGAGGCGGAATCCACGTTATAGCTCATCCCCGTCGTATTGCTGTTGGCAAGGAGCACGATATCATGGAATTCGTTCGGGGTGACGGAAGTATCGGTAGTGACAGTCCGGTAGCTATCCGTGTAATGGTAGTTTGCGGTAAGGATTTCTTCGTCCTGGAAGGTGCCGTCATCCGTGAACATCCGGCTATCGACATGAAAAACCTGAAGACCTGCTGAGGCATAGGTGCCGCCATGGCCGAAAAATGGATTGGTCAGCCTGGCATAGCCCTGACTGTCGCTCTGGTTGAGTCCGGTCGGAGTGTAGTACTGCAAAAGCAAATACTCGTCGAACGGATTCTCGTTCCAGGGATCCGTCGACGTATTCCGGACTAAGAGACAGGTCCCGTTCTCCTCAAACGGCTTCAGGGTATACGTGAAATGAGAGCTTGTCCCATCGAGGACGTCCGGGGTGATCCAGTTGAGAGCCATCTTGGAATAGGCATCATGGTCGCCGATAGAAAAGTCCATCATCGCAGCGCCGCCATCGACAAAGGAGCTTTCATTCTGATCATAGTAATCCCGTAATCCTAAGAGATGCCCGGTCTCATGAATGACCGTATGGGCATCGATATTCGGGCTGTAATAGCCATTTTCAATGGAAGAGAAGAGGAACCGGCAATACTGAAAAATGACAGGAGCCGTCGCTGTTCCCAACTGTTGATTCTGGCCATACACATAGGTATAGCTCCACCAAAGAGCGTTTCCGCCATTTTCCTTGTTGGTTCCGGAATACTTATAGACCATCTCGATGCCATCGACATAGCCGTCCTTGTCATAGTCATAATCCGCTAGGTTGTAGTTCTGAGCCACGAGCCAGGTTGTCAGATCCTTCAGGATATCCCAGGTCTGATTAAAAGCGGCGATCTTGCTATTCGTGCCGGTAGCCTTTTCGAGGTCCGCTGAACTCTTGCCGTCCTGATTCTCCGTCGTTCTGCCATAGCGGAACCACGGCGTGACGGAGACGGAGATATTCAGTTTGTGGTAGCTCGACTCATAGTAATAGTCATGCACGGACTTTCAGCCCGTCTCGCCGTCGGTTCCGGTATACGCCTTCTGGATGGCCTCGCGATCCTGTTCAGTGCCGATGTTATCCGAAAAATCAACGGGAACAACCAGCATTTTCGGTGTGCCGATGCTGGGGAAAGATCCCAGGAAAGTGGCTATGGTTGACATCTTGTCTAAGGTCATCGCCCCGAAATCCGTCACTGGATGGCTGATGCCTTTTGCGGTATCGACATGATCCCAGTCCGAAACGGTGAAAGTCAGTGTGTTGGAACTGACGCCATTATAAACGGCGGTGACGGAATACGTCCCGGCCGTTAAGGCTGTATCCGGAGAAGCCAAGGTTTCATGACTGTCCTTAATCACCCAGGAGAGGTAATTCTGATCCTCCTGCGGATCAAAGTGAATGCCGCCGACCACACAATCCAGGGATGGCACTGCCGTCGTCAAGAAGTTGTTGCCTGTTTTCAGTTCCGTCTCAGCTAACGTGAGCGTCAGAGCCGAGGCTTTGGTTTCGGAAGCCGAAACCGAAGCCGAAACAGAGGCCGAGGCGGAAGACGCTGACGGACTGCTTGAGGTGGTCGGCGAGGTAACGGAAGGGGTTGAGGAGGGGCAGGAACAGAGAGCGGAAGCAGCGGAGGTTGTCTTTTTACAACTGAAAAGCACCACCCCGAAGAGGCTCACGAGAGTCAGCAACTGTTTTGGTTTCATAAAAATCCCCATTTCTTCCCCTGATTAGAGGTATTTCACATAGTGTCATTATAGAGGTAAAGACCCTTAAACTGCAAAGATTCAGGTCAAGTGGTAACACTTGTCCTGAATCATGAAATATTCCGAAGCTGACGGAAATTTTGCTAATGAAAATGCCTTTAGAATCTGAAAATGTGAAAAAATTCTTGCTTGGGATTGAGGGCTATCTTGTCAGTAGCAAAAAATATACAGCTTAAAACTGATAATTGATTCTAACCGATAGTCCCTTTTATTCGTTCTTTTCTACCTTGCTAGGCTCGGCCGTTTTATCTTTCTTGAAGAAGAGAACTAAGGCCAGTCCGGTTAGGATGGCCAGCAACAGGGAGAGACCGACTAAAGAATAGAAGAGACCGAACTGCTGGGCACAGGCACCGGTAGAGAAACCCATCACGGCCCCGCCGAGTCCGGCGGCGGCCGAGATCCAGCCGGTCACAGTGGCAGCCTTGCTGCCGCCGAACTCCAGGGATCTCGAGAGGCAGGAGGGGAAGACGGCACCGCAGAAGAAGCCTAAGGGGAAGGCAAGGACGATGCCGGCAATCCCGTTCTGGGATAAGGATAACGCTAAAGAACAGACCAAAGCTCCTAGGGAGGTGATGAGAAGGATCGTCCGTCCTTTGGCCGCAAAGAGACCGACTAAGATCCGGGAAGGAATCATCGCTAACCAGAACAGGGATAACGCCAGATAGGCGTGATCACTGGCAAGGACATCCTGGAGATAGGAAGTCACAAAGAAAGCAAAGCCGTTCTCAAAGCCGACATAGCAGAACATGCAGGCACATAAGAGGAAGACACCGAGAAGATTCATCTTCCCAGTCGTTTCTTTCTGGGTTACCGGAGCTACTGGTTTCTCCTCCAACGGGGCAAAGGATAAGAAGAGCATCACAATCAGCTCTAACCCGATGAAAGATCCGACCATTACAAACAGGTAGTGCCAGGAGACGTTTTGCTTCAATAAGAGTCCCATCAATACCGGAGCAATGACGGCACCGATGGAGTAGAAGGTGGTCGCTAAGGCGACCTTCTTAGGTCCGGTAGAAGGGAAGGTCTCAGCTAAGCCGGCAAAGGCCAGATACTGCGCCGTACCGGAAGCAAATCCCAGGAGAGAGATGCCAACAGCAAAGAGAGCAAACGAGGTTGCAAGACTGAGCATCACACAACTCGCTATCTCTAAGACAAAGAAGACCAACAAGAAGCCTTTCTTGCTGCGCCGGTCGGCAAAGGGAGCCAAGATCAGAGGAGAAAGGAAGCTGGCTGCCAGCTGTAAAAAGACAATGAGTCCTTGGTTGGTGCTGTTCAGGGAGAACATCTCACCGATCTTGCTGAGACTGGTCTGATAGCCGGCGGCTTCAAAGCCATTGATAAAGAGGACAGAGAAAAGCAGAATCAATAAAAAGATTTTCCGTTTCATAGGCTGGCCCTGCCTTTCCCTAAAGGAGGGTTGTTTTTTCCTTTGGCTTCCATGCTTTCATTATAGGCGCCTGAGGGCGGTTTTACTACTCACTTTAAAAAGAGGTGGATTATCTTAGATAATCACACCTCTATTCGTCAAAATAAATTGCTTATCTTTAAATCGTATCTATCTAAAGACGAATCCTGTCATTGCCATTGAACCTAACTCACAGCTGTCATTGAAGACTTCACTCTGGTAATCTTCTCCGGCGGCACCTAAGGCCACATAGAAAGGATCGATATGATCCGGAGTCGGTGCTGCTTTGCGATAGGTCGGATCCGACTTGCTTAAGGAGAGGATCTCTTCGATCTTATGATCCTGGACTTCCTGAATCACTTTCTTATTGAAGCTCTCCGCCCACGGATAGCCATGGTCGCTTTCCCAGTCGACCAGACCTAAATGGTGGACGATATTGCCGCTGGCTAAGATCATCACTCCCTTATCTCTTAGGGGAATCAGCTTCTTCCCTAACGAATAGAGGCCTTCCGGACTCCGTCTCTGGTCGACACTGAGCATGACCACCGGGACATCCGCTTGAGGATACATGTTGCATAAGACGGCCCAGGCCCCATGGTCGATACCCCAGGTGGTATCGACCTGAGGTTCGTCGTCTAATAAGGAGATCACTTCTTTGGAAAGCTCCGGATCGCCTTTAGGCTCATACTTGACCTGATAGAGTTCAGCAGGAAAACCGTACATATCAAAGATCTGTTTGTTATGGGTATCTTTGGTAATCCTAAGCCCATTCGTAAAATAGTGAGCGGAAATGACAAGGAGAGCACTAGGCTTTCCCAGTCTCTTTCCAAGATCCTGCCAAACTGGACGGTACTTATTGTCTCCGATGGCATTCATCGGAGAGCCATGTCCGACAAAGACGACCGGTTCTTTTTCAGCCATAAAGGATGTCCTCCTTTGAGAGACTCTATTATAGGAGGATGGAAACTGGGAAAGGGGAAAGACGCTTTTTCAGATGGCTGAATCCTGGCATTCTTCTTTCTTGATCTTCTGGATTTCTCGGTCATAATCTTCCTGCAGAGAAATCCAGAACCGAGTATCCAGAGCAAAAACTGTTGACAGCTTCTTGGCTGTCACAGGAGTGATTCCTTGCTTTCCGTTGACGATATCCTCAATGGTTTTTGCTGAGATATCGATACGCTGAGCAAGTTCTTTTTCGGACATCCCATAGGTAGTTAACAGTTCCTGGAGAGTCTCTCCCGGATGAGGCAATAGTTCGATAGATGATTCCAAATCTTGTTTCTTTGTCTGATTCATAAAATCGTGTTCTCCTTTAACAAACAAGTCCCACGTGGGACTTGTTTATCTGATTTATTCATTAAATTTCTAGTCTTATCTTATCACTTCAGCGACAAACAAAGAATAACCGATATTCTCGGCTGGATGAACGCTAAGTGATAAGTCTCTTCTACCAACTCGTTTTAGCCTTGATTCGGGTGATTCCTCCGAATATCGGCATTATGGTCCTCTTTCAAGATGGGATGCATTCGCTGGTAGTCTATAAGTCCCTGATAGATCTCTTCAATTTGGTCCTGTCTTACCGTCTCTAAGGTATTGAACCTTTCAAAGAAGCTATCCAAGTCTTTCAGATTGCAGAGACTGTCACTGATCAGGCCATTGGCATTGTTGTTGACAAAGACCACCAAGGAGTAGACCTGACAGGGGAAGATAAAGACTTCATCCAAGGCTTTCACATGGGTCTGATTCTGTTTCAGCGGGTTATAGAACGTAAAGGTATTCGGTCCGATGATCTTGGTCCACTGCTCCGCCTCTTCCGAGCCTTGGACAATGCCGCTGATGCTCTTCGTCTCAATGACAAAGACCCCTTTGTCATTGATCTCGATATGATCGATCTCATGGCTGTTGCCATGAGGATCATAGAAGAGAAAGTCATTGATGAGACGGTGATGGTCCTGAAAGATACGATTCAGTTCATTGGCGACTTCTCTTTCACCTTCTTCACCGATGAGTTCTTCTTTGGTCTTGACCTTGGTCTTAGGGTGGGGACCTTCATTTTGCTTATAAAGTTTCCCTAAGGAGCAGCCAAGGTAAATCATCAGCCCTACAACAATAAGGATGACAACGCTGACAATGACAATGATTAGGATGGGATCCATGGCTAAAATTGTAGTTGCTTAATATGAGATTGGCAAAATCTTCTAAAGCAGGGATCTCTTTTTATCTGTTGGCAAATCAATGGAATATTCAATGGTCTCTATCCCAGCAGGAAACTCTCCGCCGACAAAGCTGTTCCGAGTTATCTTGGGGAAATCGTCATCCACAGCGAATATTAATGCTTCATGAACAGTATATTTTTCAGTATATTCTTGCTTTCCGGGGACAAAACCTTTTGATTTAATGTAGGAATCAATCTTATCTTCGTCAATTTTTTTGGTATTTACAAGTTTGTCTCGAAGTTCTTTAATTGACATGCCCAATTTACTCTTTTCTTCTCTGACAAAGGTTAAGAAAAGGGGCTTACCAGATTCACTTTCCATTTGGAACTTGCTGGAAATCTTTACAAGATAGCCTGTTTTCTCAATTGTGGATTTGACTTCATAGCTTTCTTTATTGGTTTCAATGTCGTGGGTTCCCAAAACCATTGAATTCCAATCGGCTTCTTTTCCTTGTTCGAGTAATTTTGAAAGAATGAACAATTCACCGATGACGTCATAGACCATCAAATTGGAAGATCGATTACCTAATACGTCTTTCCATCGGTTATAAAAATTGAAAGGATTTTTTAAAAGCTCATCACGTTTTGATGGAGCAATAAAATCTAGGACGACAGAGGCGACAATGTCCATGTCGCTCGATAAGCTCTGCAAAATCAAACATGTTCCTTTGTCTCTAATAGTTTGAGTATATAGATTTATTTTGCTGAACTTTTCGTTTATTTCAAGGGCGTCATTGCAGGGAATGAAAACACAAAAATTTTGGGTATCCTTTTTAAAAACATAAGCGTTGGCTGGTTTGCCATCAAACATTATTTCGTTATAGCGGCCGATAAATGACGTAACTATTGCGGTCTTAATGGTTTCTAAATTATCCATAATCAATCCTCCAAAGTTTTTTCAATCAGCATTGAAACATACTTCTTAATAGCTACATCAGGCTCATCAACCAGTTCAGGGATAAAAACCAAGCACTTTGCAGTGTGCTGAACAAAAATGGCACGAATGATATGGACATTATCCAATCCTTTTGCACGCGCTTTGTTCATTTGGCTTTGACTGAAGTTTGTATATTGATCAAAAATTTCTCGGTATATTTTTCGGTTATAGGTAGGAAGGCCCAGTCTTTCAACACTTGCTACGATCGCATCAGCGGTAAAGTAGCCATCCTTAGTAAGATAAGCAATCGTATCTTCGACAGTACCCTGCCAAAAGATCATTGCATACCAGCAACAACTTGCCGGATAGATTCGCACAGGTTTTTTGTAGAAATACTCAGATAAAGCCAAGATATCTTTGATTGATTCGGACCCGTTTCTTCTTTGATAGATTATATCCGGAATAATCTCTAAACTAAGATATCTCCAAAAATCATAGTTAGAAGCATCAATTGTCGAAAAATCATACTTGTTTTTGAGAAGCGCAAACAAATGGGTTCCAAAGTATACATCAAATAGATAAGGAGATTTCATATCAGGTGCATCAGCACAAAAGCTAGTGATTTCGCGTCTTAGTGGCAATCCATCGGGATCGATTGCGGTTTGTGGTACAAAAGCATTATTGGCTGCCATTTCTGAGAATCTTTGCTTTGCTTTACTCGGACTATAGTCCTTTGCTGGGAATTTCATTTGCTTTCTCCTTGATCAATGGTAGAGCGGATTACTGATAGAATGCTATTTGGATTTTTAGATGTAATACCAAATTCATTGAGCATAAATTTTGCCGCTTGGCCAACTGAGCCTTCGCTTATATCGTTGGAATCAAGAATATCATCTACCGGAGAACCTTGATCGATTACCTGGCAAAGGAACATTCCCATGCATTCGGACATAATCTCTTTGAATAAGCAAGGGTTGAAATTCTTGCTGTTTTTATCCTCTATTTGTGGATAATCGGGATGAGATTTGTTTAATATGAGGGCAACGCAATCGCAGAAATCATCCTCAAGGCTCGCAAATTTAAATTCCATATCCCATAGATTTTTGTTCTTGTCATTGATGATTTTAACTGGGAAAAGGGAACGATTCCCGTCTAAAGCAAATCCTAAAGTTAATAAGTCTCCTAATAGAATTCCCTTTTCATTGGCAACGCCGGCAGTTTCATCTGAAGTGCCAGGCTTTTTCAAAACAAGAGAGAAAGTTATTGCCATATTTCCCAAGACTCGTTCAGCGGGAATTGAAATAACCTGATCAACTTTTACATCTGTTTCGCTACTTAAATCGCAAAGGTAACTAGATAATTGGAACCGTGATTTTGGACAACGGAGATTCATTACTACTCCCACAATAGAATCCTTATAAGCAAGATGGAAGCTATCAAAGATCAAATGATAATTTGCGATAGTAAAAGAAATCTTTAACTTCATTCCATCTAATGTGATATCCCAAAGATCTTTTGAAACGAAAATCTCATTAAGCCCACTATCCCAGTTGATTACCAAGTCCTCCTGAGGTCCATCGGAGGGTAAGTTATTTGAGGTTGCTGAAAGCTTAATATCAGTTAAGCCTAACTGAGACAAATTTTCTTTTGTTAAGCAGCGATAACAAGATTCAATCTTCTTCATCTTTTACCTCCTTTTGGTCAGCAGAAAAGGCCATTTGGATCGACGGGTCTTTAAGAGTGACAAAGATAACGAGAGAAAGAGAAATATCATTTTCTCCATCATTTTCAAAATAGATGCCATAGCAGTCTTGGTTGGGTGTTAAGAGTAAATGGTATTTAAGACCGGCAAAAGGCATTTTTTCCGCTGGCTCTTTAAATAGGGCAAACGAGATACCTCTCTTACTATTGAATTCACCCTTCATCATGATCTCTGAAAAAGGTGAAGGCAGTCCATTTTTCTCTAGATTAGCAACCTTTTTTGTACCAGATGAAGTGCTTATTAGAAGCTCTATATAATAATCCTTAACCTTTTCCTTGAAATTGATAGTTATTTGCTTAGAAATCCGATCTTTTCCAACAAAGGAAATCGGGTCCGAAATATCAAAAACTTTTGCTCTATGAGAGGTTAATTTACCATCTCCAGTTCCTGATGTACCCCTTCCCTTTGATCCGTCAGTACCAGACTCTTTTCCATAACCAAATTGTGGCAAATATTTGGCCAAGGCATATGACATCAGGGTTTTACTTACGTAAGCCGAATCATCAGCAGTTTTGGGATGAAGTGCATTGGTAATCTCTGCAGCAACACGGCTTTGCATGCACGCTATATATTTGCTCCTGAATCCTTCGTCCGGAGGAACTATATCTTGCCAGGAATCATGAACACCTTTTTCACATTCTCTGCAGTAATCATCCCAGGATTTATCTGTTTTGCTTGATCTGTTGTTTGAATTTAACACAAATAGCGAAATAAAATATTTGCTTAGATCTTCACTTGAACTATTATTTGTCCAATCCCCACTTGTTTCATAACTGAGGATCATTCCTGGCTGCCTCATAAATGCAAAGATGGGATAATGGCGAAATTTGTTAGCAGCATCTTCTACGGTAGAAGGCTTGCAATTTGCATACATATAGGGATAAGGAAGGTTTTTCGGAGAAAGCAAACCTAATTGATCTTCGGTGAGTTCCATATAAGCTAGTTTTCCCATTACTGGCGAAGTTAATCCTCTCTCACGGATTATTTCTTTCACGACTACTCCTTCACAGGGATTTTGGGCAACAATTGAGAAATATAATTTAGTGTAATAGTAAAACAAAGGGTAGTTTTCGAGTTGTTGCTCAACATCATTTCCGTTAACACGCACTGAAAAATAGGAGGGGTTTGTACCATCATTTCCCTTTAAATACATTTTTGTCAGACGGGGGAAATACCATCGCAATATTGAAGTGGTTAGATATTCTTCCAAAGTGTTAGTAAATGGTAATCCTAGCTCTTTTCCTTCTAATTCATAGGTGTTACGGTTTTTGCAAAGTTTTTCTTTATCAATAAAAGGAATGATTATTTCAGTACCTGTTTCATCGTTTTCATAAGGCTTGATGTTAAATATTGCTAAGAAGCGATGGATAAAATCAGGATCGGTTATCGGGGAAGTTTTATTAACTGCGTTTTCATTATGCTGGCCACAATAAATATAGCCACTATATAAAGGATCGTCTATTAGCTTGGAAGGTTTACTTTGGTCCTCACCCAAAACGATAATAAGTCTTTCCTGATATCCGGTGTCAGTAGAGATACGCGAATAATAAATGATAAAACCGATCTGAGTAAGTCGAAAATAAACCGTTTTTCCGATTCCCCAGCTCCCTCCCGATCCCTTGTCATCATGTTTTCTCATTACTCCATAGACAAGTTTAGATAATCTTTCGTTGTCCTCAACGGCTAGTAAACTTCCGGTGAGACCGGTTGTATTTTTATCACCGAACGACAGAAAATCATTTTTGTAATCCTTTTTTCTTTGAAGAAAAGCAGTCTTTATATTTTCGGGGAAAAAGGATAAAAAAGAATCCACAGAAAAGCTAGAAACGTTGAAATCAATAGGGATGCAATCAGCCATAGGCAAATGAGCATCACCGCTATTTTGCATTGATTCTCTTATAAATAGATCAATATCAGGAATGGAATTCTCCTGGATTGTGTCAGAAATGTTTGACCCAAGAATACCCATTCCTCCTTTTTCACAACTGAAACAATCAAATTTTTCCATTGCTGATGTCCTCCAATTGTTTGTTCTCGTTGGTCAAATCAATTGTTAATGCTTCCTCACACTCACTAAGATCTTCCGGCTTCGGAATATTAAAAGATAATCCAACGAGGTTTTGTTTGGCGTCGAGTGGTATTCTTTGAAGGGAATTCTTAGCGACAGGCTTGGAGTCTTTATCAATGACATAGATAATTAAGGCAGGAGTTTGTCCTAATCCTGCCTCGGCCCGTAATTTTACAATATCATCATCTTTGATTTCTTTTTTGTTTTCCCAATATTTGGGATCAACATCAGCATAGAGATCATGGGGTGCACGAATAGCCTTTAATCGAAGCGTCCCATTTATTGTATCCGGGCGAAGTTTTGCACGATTTATCTTAGTGATTGTATGGTTAGGAATTCCCTCATAAACCGGCGTTTTCCCGTCTGTATTAGAAATCCCGGCCAAGATTACGTTCCAGTTATCCAGTTTATTCTTTTCTGTTCTTTTCTTTACCCAACCTTCAAGCTGATCCATATCCGGAACAAATGAATCATTATTAGGACATTGATAAGTTCTTATAAAGGAGAAGATTTGCTCATATGGAATGTTTTTCCAAACAATATTTGGATATTCATTCGAAAATGGTTTGGGGTTTGCATCTATTTTATCTAGAGCTGAAACAAACCCGATAAGAGCGGCTAAGTTAGCCTTTTGCTTTTCTTCATCACCATAGAAGTCAGTCGTTTGGAAACGGCTGCCAGAGCAGTCAACATTAACTACTATAGAATTCTGCATTCTGTTTTTTGCAGTGACTCGCATCCACTTCGGGAATGGAGATGAAAGGATTCTGACGCCACAATCTTTTGGAGATTTATCGGCATCTGAGAGCTCCTTCATTTCCTTTTTGAGCTGAATATCTATCTTTGCAAGGTAGGCATATTTATCTTCGTTTACTGCAGTCATCCAAATTCTTGGGAGTAATTCATATCCGTGACGATAACCAAACCAGCGGCCCATTTGCATCAAAGTATCCCCGAGTAAAACTCGTCGATCAAAATAAGTGCTCATCAATCCTTCGATGGTAAGGCCTCTGGAAAGAGTTTGACCACCAATAACAATAAAAGCGGGCGAATAATCTAAAGTTTCGGTATCCTCAGGATATCGGAGACGATATAAATTGTTATCTTCATCCAAACCGTTGTGGTCACCATTATCAACACAAATATTGACACCTCTTGAATATACAAACTTTTCATCCTCGACTCTAATGGGCTCTGGAGGGTTTACAAACGCAGCCTCAATAAAAGGAAGGATTTCCTCAAAAGTTGGATATTCCTGCATGTTCTTTCCGGAATAATGAGGGTAGTCTTGGAAGAAATCTTCCATTGGAAGCATTGAAGTTTGCTTTCCAAAGGAATCTTTACACGCATTTATGAAGTCGGCCTTCTTGACGCCTTTAAGGTATTCAACCAATTTAGTGGCTAAAGCCTCATGAGTGCCAACTAAGTAATCCAAATTAATCAGCATGCTGACGGGTTTGAATTTTCTCTCGTAAGTGGTGCCTGGCTTGGTTTCCCAATATCTGACACATCCAACACAGCAATAGAACCAATAAAGCGAATCCAAAAGCGTGGTAGGCAGAGAATTATATGCGCCTGTTTTTCGCTGGCTATAAAGCAAATCTGATTCTTCAACCGGAATTTCATTGATAATATTCATTCCTGGCTTTTCATCCGACCCAAAGATTTGGGCTGGGCCGAAATAAGCATGAGAATCTGGTAAAGAACAAACAAAATCATTAGGAAACATAGATTCAGGGTGAGTGTCATTTTCTGGCTTTTCGTTCAGTAAATTAGCGTAAGGCGTTGCAGTAAAACCTATATAATTTACAGAAGCAAAATGTGTTTTGTTATCCAAACCCTTTATATCTTTATCGTACATTAAATTGATTAACTGCCTGTTCGTAGCGGTTCTTTCATTTTCATCCTTCTTCATATCTCTAGTATTGATGCCAGCTTGATCAGCCTCATCATCAATTATTAGCATTTTGATATGAGATTTGATGCCACCATTGACAGGATTATCTCGAGAAAGCCATTTGTTTAATCTGGAAATCTGAGAGGGGTTCTTTAGAGTTATATAGTAATATCGAAATTTATCACTGGGTTGTACATTTAAATTAGATAAAGCCTGCTGGTTTAATTTGACAATCGGATAAAAAAACAAATTTGAGTTGTTTAAATTTAAATCTTTTGATAAACGCTTGGAATTTTGGGCTTCTAAATTGGTTAGCACGCCTGGGAAAAGCACAAAGAAGTTAAAACCTTCATCAGCTGACATGGCAATTAGGCCAGCAATGTTTGCCGTTTTTCCTGATTGAACGCTTCCTATGACCATGCCTTTGTTAGGCTTCCCTGGTTCAGTGACATTTTTCATATTTCCAAGAAGCGTTGCAACAGAATCTTCTATATTTTGGATATCATCGGCATTGATGTTCTTTGAAAGACCGGCTTTATATTGTTGCCAAGCACTGCCATCCAATTTTGGGACGGAACCCTTGCCTTTTGATCCGATGACAACAGAGCCGCCTTTAATGTCTTTGCCGCCATCCCAAACCTGTTTCTCATATTTGACCAAATCATACCATTCCTCAAGCGTGACCTCGCCAAAAAGCTCATCTGCTAGATAAACCTTTAAGCCTTCTTCAGAACCTTTACGGGCATATTTTATTTCTTCCCAATCGATATTGTGATCTCGGCAGTTTTGGATTTTGTCAATTGCTGTTGAGAATTTTCTTTCTGTGTAATTAATCATTTTTGCTTTTAAATAATCCTATTATCGTCTAAATCTCTTAAAATGGCAATTAACATATCAACTACAATTGAATTCCCAGCCTGTTGATAGGCATGCCCTTTTGGCACAATAATGTCATAGTCATCCGTGAATCCCATCAGTCGCATGCATTCACGCATGGTTAATGCTCTAAGTATTGTTTTTTCTTTATCTACAGTAATATAGTTATCAACTCCCGCCCGATGGTGGTTATCCATAGTCTTTAAAAGCGGTCGCGCAATTTGAAGGTCGGTCACGGGTTTTGTATAAAACTTCTTAGTTCCAGTAGCGAGAACATATTTTTGGACAAGAGGAGTTAATGTGGCGTCCTGTGTAAAAGAGCCCTTGATCTTTGGAACAACCAGATCACCATTTTCATCAAAAGTAAAATTAGGGTAACAACAATTGTCTTCTAAAAAATCTTGCGTTGTGTACTCTTGTTTAGCAGCTTTGGCTTTTACTTTTGTAACATCGTATCCCAAATTTTCTTTTGTTCCCACAACAATGAGGCGGTTTCTGTTTTGCGGAATATTAAAATCTTTGGCGTTGAATACGTTAAATGTTACATGGTAACCCAAACTATTGAAAATCCCTGAAATCGTCTCCCATGTATGACCCTTATTGTGAGTTAATAAGCCTCTTACATTTTCGTAAATAAAAATTTTTGGCTGAATTTCAAGAATTAAGCGAGCATAATCAAAGAAAAGAGTGCCACGGGCATCTGGCAAGCCTCGTTCAAATCCAACAGTAGAAAAGCTTTGGCAAGGACTTCCACCAACAAACAAATCAACTTTTCCCCTATAATCATTTCCATCGATAAAGCGAATGTCTTGATAATATTCTCCTTGTGTAGCTTTTGGATTGTTATGTAGGTATGCTTTCTGCATGTAATTCGGCATACGGAATCTTTTTAAATATAGATCCTCAATAAATTTGGCTTTTTTAGCCGGATCATCCATCTTGGAAAGAACATCGGTTTTAATTTGCTCAACATTTAAATCTTCATAGTCTCTCTCTCCGTTGTCGCAGGCAAAAACGTAATCCACACCCCAGTGAAGACGTTTAAGTGCAAATTCAATCGCTCCGATTCCACTGAAAACAGTTGCCAATCTGATTTTATTCATAATCGGTTTTCATCCTTTAGTTTCTCAATGAGGGCTTCTATGACGTTCACGACCATAGAATTTCCAGCTTGTCGGTACATAACAGAGTCTTTGCATTCCATTTTGAAATCATTTGGGAAGCCCATCAATTTCAAACATTCATGGGGAGTAAGCTTTCTTGCTAAACCGATGTCATTTTTATATGTCCCGACGAAGGCCCCTTCTTGAATTGCTCTTGAACGTTCGTCAAGATGCTTTTTTTCATCCAACTTTTCGAAGACAAAATCACCATTCCAATTAAATTGCTGATTTGCTTTTTCTGTTCTTATTATTTCGTTATTGATGCTAGCCCTGCAATGATTGGTTGTAACGAACGCAAATCCTTTTTGCTTGAAGTAATATTTAGGGTCAATTTTGTCGTCATAGTAAGCAAAAGCTTTTTTAGACAATTTGATGGGATCAGGGAAAGAAAAAGGTTCCTGATCTCCCCTAAGTCCAACAACGAAAAGCCGACGCCGTTTTTGCGGTATCCCATATTTTGAAGCATCAAGGATAGCTTTGTTAATTGTATAACCAAGAGAATTAAAGACATCCTCGATTCTTTCCCAAGTATCGCCATTATTCAAAGTTAGCATTCCGGGAACGTTTTCATAAATAAAAGCTTTAGGTTGAGTTTCTTTGATTATCCTACCATAGTCAAAGAAAAGAGTCCCTCTGGCATCGTCTAAGCCCTTCTTTTTCCCCATTGCCGAGAAACTTTGGCATGGGCTCCCTCCTACAAGCAAATCCAATTGATTTCTGAAAGGATTTCCGTTTAAAAACCGAACATCGTCATACCAAGCATCTTTAGCCAACAAATCCGAATAATTTGCCATATAGGAAGTATAAACAAAATTAGGCTTTCTCAATGTTGAGTAAGCCTCTTTGATCCACTCTTGTTTCTCTTCCGCACTTAATCCTCTGAGTTTGGAATCTATTTCAGTCTCATTTAAGCCCAAATCGCGTTCTCCGTTATCACACGCAAAAATAATGTTGACCTCATTTCTTCCAAAAACATTGATGGCAGCCTGTTCTGGAGCGCCTATGCCGCTAAAGAGAGATCCAATATTCATAAAAGGTTTTCAAAAATCGCTTTTGGCTTTGTTCTAATTTGAAGTCTACTAAAGTCAAAGATGACATATTTAGCTTTACATTCATCACTGCTGAGCTCTTTTATGTCTGGATCAGTTATCCAAAGTCTGTTAAAGAAATCCTGAATTTTCAAGTCATCAAAGTGCAATTGTATTTGGCCTTGACTGCTGATATTAAAAGAAATAGTGACGATACCAAACGGAGCTTGCATCTTAAAAATCTTTTTGACCATTTTTTTGAGATCATCGACATCGAATATTTTTTTCAAGACTTCTACCGCAATTGTTTTTTCTTTTTTATTAAGACCAAAATAGAAGCTATTATCTGGACCATGTTCCTTTAGATTCGAATTTGAAGGTACTCGTGCAATACATTTTGTCTCTTCATCATAATAAATAATGCTGGCATCTCCACCTTTTATCTCATATTCTTTGATCATGGTGGCTCCTCTTTCATTTCTCTGAAAGATTATAACATGATTTCCTTTTATCTATCGGAATAATTGTATTGACATTTCTGTTCTTTTCATTTGCTTTTTCTCAATATTATATGGGAGGAGAACGATTATATGAGAAACAATAAGTGTGCTTTAGGGTCCAAGCAGGAAGTAACAACTATAATTGATGCAAGAATGAAGGTCATGGTTTCTCACTTGATTTGCTATATTAAGGAGGGACATTATAAAGAAATCCTATTAACAATGGGTAACACAAAAGATTTTTCTTTTTCAAATCAAATGATGATTTTTATTCAAAAGCCACAAGCAACGATTGTAAAAGGAATACATTTTTGGAATAGTGTTGGTCGCCATATTATTGCAGGTGAGAAAGGAATTAAGATTTTTGCCCCGATTACTCATTACAACAACAATCAATTTCCTCCCAAGGTAGAAATCATAGGTTTTAAAACCGTTTATGTTTTCGATTATTCTCAAACCCAAGGGAAATCTTTGATTACTTATCAAAGTAATTGCCCTTTTCTTAATAATAAATGTAAAGACTATTGTGATGTCTTATCAGACTATATGGCAAATCATTACCAAATTTCTGTCACATTTGTGTCAGAAGATAAAATGGATGTTAACATGTATGGGAAATGTAACTTTAAAAAGAAAACAATTGAAATAAGTGATCAAATTTCGGACGAAAAGAAATTATCCACCCTGATTCATGAATGTTCTCACATTTTACTAAGAATAAAAATCACAGAAGAGAACCAAAACGGAAACTATTTTTGGCCGAATTCATGGCAAGAAATAGCAGCAGAATCGATTGCTTGCATTGTGTCCAAGAATTTGGGCTTGAACACAGAGCAATTTAGTTTCCCATATGTAGCAAGCTGGTCAAAAAACAATCCCTCTCAATTAATTGATCTTCTTCCGACAATTTCGGAGATTTCCAAACACTTTATTGCTATACTCTCATCGGAATCAGTAATTTAGAAAATCTCCTCGGCCGCTAAATCTAAAATACTTTTAACTATTTTCTTTGGCATTTCATCGTTCTTGTGCTTGTACCACGATAAAACGAGATACCTTAAATCTATTAAAAATGTATAAATAATATTGTGAGTATCTTTGCCGTCTTTCCAGGTAGAGGATGCTTTCCCAATGTATTGAAGGTTATCATCGGATTTGTAAGGACCGCTATTTTTATTATAAGGAAGTATAAAAGCACTGTAGACGTTCCCAACTCTTGATTCCGAATTCTTTTTAATAAAATCACCATAAGTGATTTGCTTTTGAATTGATGTCGTTTCAGGAAGGTCATCAATTAATCCTGTGGTTCCAAAACGATAGAATTTTGAATCTAAAACAAACACGTCACTTGTTGAATCTCTATTTAATAATAGTATAGTATCCGGGCGAAGATTTGAACTGTTGAACACTTGGCCCGGATGGTTTATTAATCGCCATTCTCCCCGCGGATAAAAGCTCTGAATGTCCTCTTGACCGCCAAAGACATAATCTACCATTCTTTCGTAGATATAATGATAATTATCAACGCCATAAATAAAATCCCTTTCCTTTTCGTTGATATCAAGCCCTTTTATAATATTCGCCATATTTTCCAAGCGGAGCTTTTTTTCATCATCAAAGGTTCTTTCTAATTCAGACTTCAAAGTCATGATATATTCTTTTTTCTTTTCAATTGATAATTTTGGAACATAAATAGATGCGGCAGAGAGATTGAAAAGCCAACCAATATAATCGATGGCCTTTTTAACACAACACTTATATATCTCGACTAGCAAATTATCTGAAGAATTTTTAATGGAAGAAATGATATCCAAGTACACAAGTTTTTTATTCTTCGATACCAGTGGCTCCGTCTGAAGAGTACGTTTCCAATTGACCTTTCCTGCGGGCGAGTGCACAAAACATTTTTCTGAGTTTGTATAGAAACCATTAGTTAGATAATCATTAATTATCCAAAGATAGCTTTCCAAAGCAAAATCGCAGCCTTTTTCTGTTGACCGGAATGTAGAAAAAGTGTTTTCGGATTGGCTCTTTGCAATTTTAATAGTCTTTATTAACGCGATGATTTCTAGGCGTTTGTTTAATGGGTCTTTACTGAGATCGAAAGCCTCAGGGTAAAAAAAATTTACTTGGTTACCGACTGCTTTAATTCCAACAAATGAGTCATCTTCCTTACCGGAAACAGGATGAGTTATAAGATTTCTAATTTCCGGAACCATTTACGACAGGATCCTTTGTGTTTGCTGGAATTTCTGATTTATCTGCTACTATTTTATCTAGTATTACTCTAAAGTCTTTTGAAAACACTTCTTCACCTTTTACAGGATATTTCTCTAGCAAATCATCAAGCGACTTTGCATCATTAAACCAAACCTCATGATCGTATTTTGCTACATCATCCCAAAGGTATTCGAGAACTTTTGACTCGAATTTTCCAACCTTTTTTTCCTTATCCACTGGATCAACCTTATTTGGGTCTTCAATTAAGGAATCTTTATCGACAAAATATACACCTATTTGTTTATCTTCCGATTGTAGCGCATCATTATGAGCGAGTATGAATTCGTTAGAAGCTTCTACCAAATCTTCCCATGTTATTCTTTGCGTGTCCATGCCAGGGACAAAGAAATCTTTATAAGAGTGATCTAGAGTAAAAGCATTTCTCATTTTTTGGAAATCCCATCGTCTTTTAAAAGCGTTATCCAATTTATATACGTTTTGATCACTTGTATTCATTGTGGCGATCAGATATAAGTTTGAGGGAATCTTAATTTCGCCAAATGTACGGCCTTCCTCTTCAAATGCTTCGTTAAGGTAATTTTGGATATTTACGTTTGAAATACCATATCGACTAGAATTTGTTTCATCTCTATCTAAAAGTTGAAAAATGTCTCCAAAAATACTTGCCGCATTTCCCCTGTTAAGTTCTTCAATCACTAAGGCAACAGGGTTTTCTGTTTTCAAGGCGCGTTCCAAAGCTAATGTGAATGGGCCTGGGTTAAAGCAATATATCACATTATCACCATCAACCATTGGCAATATTTGGCCTACGAAATCCACATTTGTATAATCTGGGAAAAATGTTGTTCGAATTGTGTTATCTTTAGTTATTGAAAGAGAAGTCAGTAATTTGTTCTCAACAAAATACGATTTTCCACAGCCCGGTGTTCCATAAATTACTAGATTGCGTGACCCCTTTTTTACTACCAAATCTTTATTTACCATTGGAGTTACGGGCTCTCTATTAGAGAGACTAATGATAAAATCCGAATAGTTTTTAACAGCACTTGAATAACTATTGTCTGTTTTATCGTCTTTAATTTTAAAGACTGGATCTGTCTTAATTTTAGTATATAGATCTTGAATTTCTTGAGGGTCAGTCATTTCATAAACATTTTTTCCAGCCCACCGAGCAATGATATTTTCAAGATATCCTGGATAATGTGATGCCAAAGATATATGACCGGTCCTTATTAACCAGTTTTTAAATTCGTTTTTACGATCTTTGCTGCTTAAAGAAGCATAATTTATATTTCTTGCCTTATCTAGTAAATTTAATACAAATTCTTTTCTTTTTTCTACATTATCAAAAGTTATTGGCGTATCTCCAGCCTTAATTACCTCTAAATGAATCTCATCTTGGTTTTCAATCTCAATTGAATTAATAAACCAAGCTGAATCGTTTGCCATTCCTAATGCAGATTCAATCTTATTAAAGCAATCATTGTTAATCTCTTTGCCTTGATAGGTCATTTTAGGGCCGTATTTTAAAGTGCGCCTTCCAATATGGAAACCACTAGTGTTTCTTGCCCGTTTAACAATTAGTAAGAGGAATTTTGCACCCTCAATAAATGTATTGTTTGCAAAGACTTTCTTAAAAAGCGAAGCCATTACATATTCGTAATTATCTTCTTGAGCACCGCCTTTTCCCAAAGGACAACTGATATTCGTAATTGTTTTAATATCAGAAACCGAGTTATAAACCATCCCCTCGAAAAACGAATCCATGTTTTGAAAGTTAAATTTATAGTCGGTTCCTTGTCCCATTTCAGTTCCCCAGGAAGGTGTTCCGCCATCATTGGCAATATTCATGTTGAACATTAGTGATCCGATATCAAGCTTCATTTTCAATTCCTCCTTTTGCTAAAAACTGAATAAATTCTTATCGACGCTTTTTAACTGATTAAAAATGTGCTCCATCAATATTGAAACCAAATTGACATCCCATCCGTTACCTGCTCTTTTTGATAGTTGAGTATAGGATTGCCCATCAAAGTCAATATCAATTTTCCTTCCAGGAGCCTTTAGACCTTCAAGTCCCATTAATCTAAATTGCTCTGTAACGGACATCTTTCGAACCACTTCCTTTTCCTTATTTTCTTCGATAACGCGAACACTATTATGTTCTGGCATAGTAAGCGTTATTGAATAACCATCCGTCTTTATTTTCTTATTATATACATCAAAACACAAGGGCCTATCTACCATAAAACTTGAAATGTGGTGCTTGACCTTTAAATGATCAATTTGTTTTTTAGATAAATATAATTCTTTAGGCACATAATCTTCTGGGTCTAAAAAGTCACCCAACCTTAACTCATTTTTTCTTTCCGGTGGGACTAAATTGAAATTTTTCGGTAGTCCACCTAATCTTGCAAACATCCAAACTCGTTCTCTGTTTTGAGGGATCCCATAATCCTTGCTGTTTAATAATGCAAAAGCCAACGGAGATTCATTCGGGTCATTTTTGTTAGAAACATATCCCATATCACGAAGCATAGCAAGCATTTGTTTCCGTGTGGAATCGAATTTACTGGATAGAAGGCCCTTAACATTTTCCATAAGTATATATTTTGGCTTTTTCACAGCACAAATACGCATGATATGTTGGAACAATGTTCCTCTTCCATAGGGATCATTAACCCCTAATTGCATTCCGGCCGAAGAAAAGGGCTGACAAGGGAAGCCTCCGATGAACATATCAAAGTCAGGAAAATCTTTTGCGTTGGGATCAATCTTGGTTATGTCAGGAAAATTACGAATCTTTCCGCCATCTTTGTTTTTGTGATTTGCATCAAACAAAGCAGATGCCCAATCATCAATTTCGGAATAGGCAACCACTTCATAAGCAAAATTAGGATGGCCCTCCTTTACCCTTTTCAGGGCAAAACTTCCGCCTCCGTAGCCTGCAAAGCCCTCAAATATTCTTAAAGTTTTTTCTTTTTTTTGTAACATTTTCATTGCTTTTTCATTTTGCCAAATTATCTACTCAATCATTTAAATATTAACTATCTTTGCAAAATCCTTTTTAAAGCTTTGGAGTCGCTGGAAAAGTAAAATATCAAATAAGTTTCGCAAACCAATGTAGAGGAGACTCTTGTTGCTCCTAGATAAGGGCATCTATGTTTATACCACTTTCGTATAGCCTTTTACAGTAAAAAAACACCAATATTTAGGAAAAAAAGATCATTAATTTCTTGATAATAGGATCTCCTCATATCCACCTTTTCAATGAATGAAAATAGATGTAGATATTAATGAACTTCCCCACTCTTTTAGAATTAAAAACTAATGCTTGAGTTTTTTGTTATAATCCTCGTGTTGACTGTCGTAGGAGGACACCCAAATGAAAAAGTCTATTGGTCTTGCCTGCTTGGCTACTTTGATGCTGACCGGTTGCCGTGTCACGGTCATAACGGATTCGACCGAAAGCACGACTCCGTCTGCTGTCTCTACTGTGGAATCCGTTTCGACCGAAACCTTTGAAGAGAAGTTAACGGATAATGGTTTCACCCTCAAAGGCCCGGATCAGGCCTCGCTGTATGATGCCAGTCACCCCAATGATGCCGTGCTTACCTTAAAAGGAACCTTTGACTGGGCTTATACCGCGGCTCTCTCGGCGGAGTCTGCCTATTCCTCGGATCAGGGCATCATCCCGGATTCAGCCATTACTGTGATGACGGAATCCAGCTTCAGTACCGGCTTAATCGTTGAAGTCGATATCATGATTGATCTGACCAAGGTCGTGAAGGCAGGGGATGTCTATATCAAGGGACATTTCAAGTCGAATAACGTCTCCAAAGAGGCAACGGTCTGCAAGAAGCTGACCATCGTGCCTTTCGGTACGGTCAAGGCTCCGACCTATCAGGAGACTTTGAAACTGGATTGGAGCGCTCTTAAGCTGGAGTCTCCGAAGTCGATTGTCTTCCAGCTGACGGATGCCGATGCTCAGTATGGCTTAGTCAATCCCAATATTACGGATGATACCAAGAAGTATTCGGATTTCTGGCAGTATCAGCTGGTCAGTGAGACCAAGACGGTCAAAGATATTGCCTTCACCTACTTTGTTGGTCATCGCTATGGCTTGGTTTTCCAGGTAACGACAGCCAAGGATGCTTTGGTCAACTATGAGATAAGCGCAGTCGTCGGTGCCGGATCAACGGCAATCGGCTTCAACCAGTACAAGAACAACTTCCTTACCTTTGCTTCCGATAACGGCTCTCTGACTCTGACGGTCACTACGACCACCTACGCTTAGACTCTCTGACCGGACTACGGACTTTAACCCGGTGACAAGTCTTTCTCCTTGTCACCGGGTTTTTGGTAAAATTCAATTGATTTGGTTAGAAAACGCAAACGAAAATAGCCCCGAACTTCCGAAGAGAGTAGAATAGATAATGTAAAAAAATGAACAAACCCCCTCTTATTGCTTTCTTCCAAATGAAGCTGAGGATCATTCATGCCTAAGAAAGGGGTAAGCGTGTGAAAAACATCAACGAAGAAAATCACCTGCCTACGGAACTGCCGCCACGGCATCCTGACGAAGAGAACAAAGAACCCAACGATATCCCGCCTCGGAAAAAGAATGAAGAAAACGATAGGCCGGATGAGCAGACTTCCAAGCAGGATGAAGAGAATCAGATTCGCTCGGCCGATGATCATCGCTCCTGGAACAAGAGACAGGAAACCAGTGAAGCCAAGACAGCTAAGACGTATAAACCCAGCCAGGCCTCTAAGGTCTCCCATGCGATTTCGGGTGGCTTGACGGTGACAGCCATTGTTTTGGTCGTGGCTGCCGTCATTGTCGGTAACTCCTATTTCAAGACAGCACCCACCTTTACGGTGACCTCCTTAAACTACGTCAATACCACGACCGAAAACGGCATCAGCTATCAGATCTCCGTCACGGCCAACAAGGATAAGATCCCGTTAGTCCTGAAGGCGACCTATACCGATAATCTCGGCATCGTCAAAGAGACCCTGAGTCAGGATATCACCGAGGTGAAGGACTATTCCGGAACCCTGCCTGTGATGACCTACTATGGGGTGGACTATGTTACCAAGATTGTTCGGACAGACCTGAATTCCGAGCGGGTGCTTTGGAAGAATACAACTTCCTTCCAAAGAGCAAAGACGACCGCAATGTATCCCTTCTTCTGGGAATGCCACTGCTCCGATACCTCGGGACCGGCTGCCGGCAAAGCCTACTATCAGTTAAGCTTCGCGGATGACTACAGCTACTGGTCCAACTTCCGCATCCGGCTGACGAAGAAGAAAGACACGACCGTTACCTATACCTTTGCCTGTGAGAAAGACTACCACGCCAAGCATCTGGTACAGACCAGCGATAAGGAAGGCGGGACGTATCTGGCAGAAGTGATTGCGGATTCGACTCAGGATTCTGCCGTCAGTCAAGAGACGGTGATCCTGACTGAGGAGATATCCATCTAGGAGGACAAAGACAATGGCAAACGATAACGATAAAAAAGTCAGCAGCTGGAATCAGAAGACTCCGGCTGAGAAGAGAAGCATGATTGTGACGGCCGTGGTCTGGGTGATCGGAATTGTCGCTCTCCTCTTGATCCTTTTATCCAAGGATATCTTCGGGCAGGACTTCTTTGGCAATACGACCAATGGCTTCGCAACCATCGGTCAGTGGTTTGTGACCTCCAAGGATGCCTTGATCAAGACGGCCGTGGCAATTGTGGTCTGCTGGATGGTGGTCTCTCTGATCTCGATGATCTCCAAGGCCATCGGCAACAAGGGCGGCCACAAGGTAGCCACTGTGATGAGTCTGGTCCGTTCCTTACTGAAGTGGGTCTGCGTCATTGTGGCCGCCTTCACGATTCTGACCTACTGGGGTGTCGATACGGCCACCCTGTTAGCTTCCTTAGGCATTATCGCTTTGATTGTCGGCTTAGGCTGCCAGTCCTTGATTCAGGATGTCGTAGCCGGAATGTTCCTCGTCTTTGATGATTCCTTTGAAGTCGGCGATATCGTTACCATCAATGATTTCCGTGGCACCGTCATGGAAGTCGGCATCAAGTCAACCCGTCTTGAGGATGCCGGCGGCAACGTCAAGATCATCGCCAACAGTCAGATTGAGACCGTGGTTAATCTCTCCAAGGAGCTTTCCGTGGCTGTCGTGGAGATTCCGTTATCCTATGAGGAGGACATCCAGCGGGTGGAGGCTATCATTGCTAAGAACTTAGATAGCATCAAGAAGTCGATTCCGGCCATTGTGGAGGGCCCCTACTATAAGGGTGTCTCCGTCTTGGATGATTCCATCATCTGGGTGAAGTTCGTGGCCAAGTGCAAAGAGGATGATTTCTATCAGGTCCAGCGGGATCTGAACCGTGCCTTCTTATTGCTCTTCTTTGACAACCATATCGAATGCAAGGCCTATGACCAGGTGGTCGTCAATGATCCTCAGCAGGATTATCTCGAAGCCACCAAGGCGCAGGAGAAGGCTGCCAATCAGTTTGCCAAGGATCAGGCTGAAGCCAGCAAGGGCATTGAGCCCGTCAATAAGTAAGGAGGCTTTTTATGGATAACAAAAAAGAAAAGACTCCTGTGTCCAAACAACAGAAGAAGCAGACACTCAAGATGGTGATTGTCTGGGTGTTATGCATCGGGGTCGTTCTCTTAGCCATCTTTGCCAAGCAGATCTTCCATTCCGACCTCTACGGACAGGACGCCAATGGCTTTGTGGCCATCGGCCAGTGGTTTGTTGCGAATGCCATCAATTTCCTGAAGACAGCCATCCTGATCCTGATCGGCTGGATGATCATCTCTCTCCTGAAGCTGATCAACAAGGCCGTCGGCAAAGGCGGACAGAAGGTCAAGACCGTCTCATCCTTAGTCACCTCTCTGATCAAATGGCTGATCATCTTCGTCTTCCTCTTTGTCGGTCTGGGTTTCTGGGGTGTCGATACCGCCTCTCTGCTAGCTTCCATCGGCGTGATTGCTCTCATCATCGGACTTGGCTGTCAGAGTCTCATCAGTGATGTCGTGGCCGGACTCTTCATCGTCTTTGATGAAGCCTTTCAGGTCGGCGACATTGTCGTCATCGATGATTACCGCGGCGAAGTCGCGGATATCGGCTTACGGTCGACGCAGTTACGGGATGCCGGCGGCGACATCCGGATCATCAACAACTCCACCATCAATGAGCTCACCAATCTCAGCAAGGATCTCTCCGTCGCCATCTGCGATGACTTGGATATCTCCTACAATGAGGACTTACGGCGGGTTGAGGCCATCATCCAGAAGGGTCTTCCGGAGGTCAAGAAGGAGATTCCGGCCATTGTCGACGGCCCCTACTACAAGGGTGTCAGCGAGTTCTACCGGGATGGCCCGCTTCTGAAGTTTGTCGCCCGCTGCAAGGAAGAGGATGTCTATCAGGTCACGAGAGACATGAAGAAGTATCTCTACAAGATGCTCAGCGATGCCGAGGTCGACATTCCGTATCCGCAGTACTTCGTTTCCAAGGCGGATGCCAATCAGGTCTATGAGGAAGCTTCCCAAAGCCAGGTCAAGGCTGCCAATGCCTTCACGAAACAGCAGGCTGAGGATTCCAAAGGGATTGAGCCGGTCAATTCCGGAAAATAGCTGATAAGGAGGGTGTCACACTATGTCTTAGGTGGGATGCCCTCTTTTTTTGACGGCCGAGAAGGCCTCGCGAGCCTTCTGAAGACCTCCTTTTGCTGGGGGATTGGATGTGCCCCGGTTCTGAAAAATGTGGTGGAAAGCACCCAAAACCCTCTGAAAAATGTGGTTGAAAGGAGCTAAAACCCTATGAAAAATGTGGTGACTTTTTAAGATTTATCGATGGCTCAGGCATTTTTACTCCTTTTCATCACAGAAAGTTGTTTTGTCTCTTTTTGCTTTCTTTTTTGTGGGGACTATAGGATAATCTTTCCGGTATGAAAAAGTACTTCGTCCTGATGCTGATTGCGGCCACCTTGACGGCCGTCAACATCCCGTTCAGTCAGTATCTGTTCTCCTTGGGGGCTAACCCCATCTTTTTGGCTGGAATCACTTGTGCCGGCGGGGCTATCGGTGTCGGAATAGCCTGGGCGTTGGCAAGACTCTTCAAATGGGACAGGGATCCTCTCTTGAAAGGGAAAGACTTCCTGATCATGGGACTGATCAATGTTTTAGATACCGGTGCCAACCTGATGCTGTTCTACGGGTATCTCTTATTAAACGGAGAGACTTCAGCTCTCCTACAGAGCTTTGAGATTGTGGCAACGGCACTGGTTGCCTTACTGATCTTCCGGGACAAGATCTCCTTCAAGGTCTGGTTAGCCATCGGGATCATCTTGGCCGGAGCCATCCTCTTATCCTTCAATCCGGAGGAGGGCTACGCCTTCCAACCGGCTGCCTTGTTGATTGTCGCCACCACCATCTGCTGGGGCTTTGCCAACAACTTAGCCAAGAAGCTTTCCAACAAGGATGCCATGGAATATACGTTCTTCAAGAACCTGACGCCGGCGGTGGTCCTTTTGATTGTGGCCTTCAGCCTGGGACAGGTCAATCTGGACTGGAAGATCTCCGGCTTTGCCTTATTGGATGGCTTTATTGCCTATGGTTTAGGCATCATCTTCCTGATCTTAGGATTCCGCGGACTCAGTGCCAGCGTCGGAACCTCCGTGTATGCGTCCAATCCGTTCATCGGTGCCATCATGAACCTGATTGTCTTCCCGGAGGTTCCGAGCTGGAACTTCTATGTCGCTTTGGTGCTGCTCTTAGCCGGAGAGACCTTGGTTGCCATCGATAGCATCCAGAGCGAACGGAAAGCTAGGAAGCTGCAGGCTTCTTTGTCAATCACTGAGCCACCGGCATCGACATCAGAAACAAAACAATGAAGAATGCCCCGAGCCAAGAGCAGTCTCGTTTTCATAGGTTCTTAGGATTCTAAGAAAGGCAACGAGAGGCCGAAAGGAAACCATCGGCCTTTTTTGAGTTTCCCAACTTTTTTATTTTTAAACAATATTTATGTTAATGCCTACTTTTTTGCACTATAATAATGCTAACAAGTTATCTTTTGCCGAGACGGGACAAAACGGGATGCTCTTGGCGTTGGCCTGCCAAAAACGTCTTGCCTTTGATTTCCAGAGGCTTTGGTAAGCCGACTGCCCAACCATGGTGGGGGAATTTATTATGGAAGAACCGAAAAAGGAGCCTGGCGGACAGACCCCGAAGAAGTCGCTATCGAAAAAGCAGAAGATTGTCATCATCTCCGGTGTCTCCGTCATCGGGATCGGACTGATCCTGGGTATCACCCTTCCTTTAGTCCTGGTTCCCAAAAATCAGTATCAGAGCTATCTGGCGGAACTGAACAAGGGAAACTACGAGAAAGCCCGAAGCGGCTTTCTCGGACTGAAATCCTATAAGGACTCGCCCAAGCTTGCCGCTGTCGCTCAGGCCGGTCTGGATTTCACAGCCAAAGACTATGAGACCGGCATCGGCGAGCTGGTGGAGGCCGGCGGCGTGGCAACTCTGAGTTTTGACCCGAACGGCGGCACGACTCAGAACGTCCAGACGACCATCAGGAAAAGCAAGAACGTTACGGCAACGGCGACGAAGACTGGTTATGATTTCTCCCAGTGGCAGCTGACGTCGTTTACCTTGACGGCGAAAACCGACGACTATCAGGCCAGCCTGTCCTTTAAGGCCGGCTATAACGCGACCAGCTATGCCATCACCTATGATCTGGCTGACGGCACCGGAGACAACCTTCCGGTGGTCTACACGATTGAGGACAGCCTCACCCTTGCCAAACCCGCCAAGACCGGCTATACGTTCTTAGGCTGGACGGATGAGGATAGCACGACCCCCGTTTTGGATTACCAGATTGCGGTGGGAACCACGGGTGACAAGCATCTGACGGCCCATTTCAAGGCCAATCAGTACACCATCACCTATGACCCCAACGGCGGCACGATGGATGTTACGACGCAGGTGGTGACCTATGACAGCCCGTATCAGCTTTCGACAACGACCCGGACCGGTTACTATTTCAACGACTGGTTCCAGGACGGTGCGGCCTTTGCGACCACCCCGACCTGGAAGGTTCCTAAGGATGTCAGTCTGACGGCCCATTGGGGTGCCAATGAGGATACGCACTATCTGGTAAGGCATTTTCAGCAGAACCTTGAGGATGACAGATATACCTTGGTGGATACTGAAGACCTGCATGGCGTTTCGGATTCCCAGGTCACGCCGGCCGTCAAGGCCTATGAGGGCTTTACGGCGCCAGCCACGTCTTCGCTAACGATCAATGCTGATGGTTCAGCGGTGTTGGATTATTATTACACCCGCAATTCCTATACCCTGACCTTCCACCTGAATGGCGGAACGATGGCTGCGACGAGTCTTATTCTCCGTTATCAGGCCAGTCTTCCCGACACCTATACGGTGACCCGTGACGAGGATGATACCTTCTCCGGCTGGTGCCTGGATCCCGGTCTTGCAAGGCCTTTTACCACGATGCCGGCTAACGATCAGGCCATCTATGCCAGCTATAACCAGGAGACGCCGACGAGCCGTTTCGAGTATCGTGAGGATGCCGAGGGTGTCACCCTGACGTCTTTCATGGCATCCAAAGACGACGAAGAGATCGTTCTTCCGAAATACATCGACGACAAGAAGGTCATCGGGATCGGACCGGCTCTCTTTGAAGGCTGCTCCACGATCACGAAGATCACGTTTGACAAGTATCTGACGACCATCGGAGCTAACGCCTTCTTAAACTGCACCGGACTGACTTCCTTAGTTATCCCCAATACCATCACCAGCATCGGAGACGATGCCTTCAAAGGCTGTGTCAACATCACCTCGTTAAGCCTGGATACGGCTTCCGTCAGCGGTTCTTCCGCGAAGGATGGTTCCTGGTGGGGCTATCCCTATGGATTATCCCCAACCTTGATTCAAAATGTGACCTTAGGCAATCACGTGACGACCATCGGGGAGTATGCCTTCTCGGGCTGCAGCGATATTGCCCGTCTTGTCATCCCCAACGACGTCACTTCCGTAGGTCAGTATGCTTTCCAGAACTGTGCCAGTCTGACCAGCATGACGCTTCCCGATTCCATCACTTCCCTGGCCAAGGGCATCTTCTCCCATTGCACCGGATTAAAGACGGTTCAGCTTAACATCGATGCCCTGACGGCCATCGGCGATGAGGCTTTCCAAGGGGACAGCAGCCTGCAGGAGTTTGATCTCTCCGGATTGCTTTTAACCTCCATCGGAGCCAGCGCTTTCCAGGACTGCTCTTCCTTGTCGGGCACCCTTTCTTTAGCTGCGCAGCTGACGTCCGTCGGTGCCTTGGCTTTCAGCGGCGATACCGGCTTCACAGGTGTGGTCTTCAACTGCCCGCTTTCCCTGATCGGAGACGGGGCCTTCACGGGCGATAGCAACATCACGGCATATACGTTTAATTATTCCCTTGTTTCCTGTGGCTGGGATAGCAATCACTATGCCACGTTCTGGGGAACTCAGCTTGGCCTGGATGCTTCCTGGGTCCAGGAGGTTGAGATCGGTCCTGAGGTAAGGACCATCGGTGCCTATGCGTTTGAGAATCTTCCCAATCTCACCTCGGTCACCTTCCAGGAGGGCGTCACCTCGATTGCGGCCTATGCCTTCTCTGCCGATAACCTTTCCGAGATCATCCTTCCCGACAGCGTGACGACAATCGGCATTGGCGCTTTCAGCGACAATGCCCAATGCGTCAAAGTCAAGATCGGCAAGAATGTGACCGACATCGGCGACAATGCCTTTGATAAGGATCCGGTCCAGGATCTCTATCTCAGCATCAATCCGGTCGGAGAATCCCTGCTGAATCAAGAGACCAATCTTATGGAATACTATTGGTGGGGAAAACATCTCGGCCTGGATGCCGAGGCTCTGCAGGTGCTTCATCTGTCGGAGACGGTTACCTCCCTGGGCGATTACTGCTTCTTTAATTGCACGGCTTTGGAATCCGTCTACTGTTTCAAAGAGGGTTCCTATGAGACAAATAACGGCCTCGGCCAGTTTGCGACGATCGGCGAGCACGCCTTTGCCGGCGATGCGGCCCTGACCTATTTCAGCTTCGGGACGACTTTGACTTCCGTGGGAGCCTATAGTTTCATCGATACCGGTCTGACCGAAGCGATTTTCCCGCAAACCACCGTGACGATCGGGGATTATGCCTTCCAGAGAGTCGACCTTGACCATATTCTTTTCCCGGCTTCCCTGATGTCCGTCGGTACCGGTGCGTTTAGCAACAACTCGGCCTTGACTCAGGTTGAGATTCCTTCGGCGACGACGCTTGGCGAAAACGCGTTTGGCAATGATAGCAGCCTGTTCATGCTGTTCCTTCACGCCGATGCCTCCCAGATGGCTAATGCCTTCACCAACGACAATGTCGGTACGCTGTATGTGAATGGCACGGTCCAGGGTGCCACCGAGAACGGTGTTTCCAAGTCTTATCCGGAAATCCTGGGACTCAACGTTTCCAAGCTGACGACCCTGAAACTGCTGGATGATCTTACTGTCGTAGGGGACTATGCCTTCTATCACTGCACGGGTCTTATAACCGTCACCACGTCGACCATCGGCGGCATTGATCTTTACGGCGTTCCCAACCTGAAGAGCATCGGTGCCTATGCTTTCAGCGGCTGCACGGCCTTGCCGTCGTTTAATTTCGGGTCGGAGCTTACGACGATCGGAGAGGGAGCCTTCAGCGGCTGCAAGGCCCTCTACCGAAATAACAGCAGTATGGCCGGCATCGTGCTTCCATCGTCCCTGACGTCGTTAGGAGAGTCTTGCTTCAGCGGCTGCTGGAAGATCCTATCGATTTCGTTTTCCAGCGGGCTTACGGCCATCCCCAAGAACGCTTTCCTTAACTGCTCTCTCTTAGTTTCCGTCGATTTCACGGGGGCCACAAGCCTTCTGACAATCGGGGATTCCGCCTTCCAGAACTGCGCCATTGAGACACTTACCCTTCCGGCTTCCCTGACCTCGATAGGAGAGCTTTCTTTCAGCCAAGACTATATGCTGAGATCCATCAATTTTGGTCAATGCAGCACCATCGGAGCCAATGCGTTCTTAGGCGATTCTGTTCAGAAGATCACCCTGGATTTCAATCCTGCCGGAACGTCCTCGACCAATGCGGAGACCTCCGTGGTCACGTATCAATGGTGGGGAACGCCGTATGGACTTGATGGTTCCTCGATTACTACCCTATCCTTGCTGGATGACGTGACGGAAATCGGCGATTATGCCTTTATGGGACTTTCCGCGCTGACCAGCGTGAGTCTGTTTGCTTCGGTCAGCAAGCTGACGTCGATCGGCGTCGGTGCCTTCAAGGATGATGGGGCCCTTTCCGGTGTTGTCTTCCCAAGTTCCTTAACGACCATCAAGGCCAATGCCTTCAGCAACGACAAAGCCATCACGAGTCTTGTCATCCCCGCCACCTTGACGACGGTCGGCGACAATGCTTTCTCGGAGTGCGGACTGACCTCCCTGGCGCTTGCTTCCGATATTGCCCAGTTTGGCTATCATGCCTTCAGCAATTCGTCCGTGACGCTGACGAGTCTGACCATCGATGTTTCCTCCGTTACCGGAACGACCGATGGCTGGTGGGGCTGGAAGACGGCTTTGCCGGTGGCTAGCACTACCGCCGTTACCCTGACCAATAAGCTGACGACCATTGGCAATTATGGCTTCTATAAGGCACCTTTCACCCAGCTTACCTTACCGACGTCGCTGACGTCGATTGGAATCTATGCCTTCAATCAGTCCGGACTGACCAGCCTTGTCTTGCCTAGCAGTCTTCAGACCATCGGCAATCAGGCTTTCAGCAGCTGCGGGAGCATGAAGAGCGTGACCATCAACTGCCCGGTTTCCGCCTTAACGGATTCTGTGGCCTTCAATGGGACGCCGCTAACGACCTTGGTTCTCAACGTCTCCGGTGCCGTCGGCAGTCTGGAGAAGGGATGGTGGGGCAATACCTTCGGCATGTCTGCCGGGACATTGATCACGCTGACGTTAGGCTATGACTGCACCAAGGTAGGAGCTTATGCCTTCTATAACTGCACTGGTCTGACATCCTTAACAATCCTCTCTTCGATTCTTGACATCGCTGATTATGCTTTCATGAATGATACGGCCCTTACCACTCTCGATATGGCGGCGACGAGGTCCATCGGCAACTACTGCTTCGCGGGCTGCACCGGCCTGAAGACCGTGTCCCTTCCTTCCGCAACGATCATCCAAGGTTATGCCTTTAAGGGCGATAGTGCTTTGACCAGCGTGACTTATCCCAACGCCTTTACCATCGGCGATTATGCCTTTGATTCCACCAAGGTGACATCGGCTGTCTTACCGGCATCGTTGCAGGGTCTGGGTTTCAATCCGTGGGCGAACGTCACGACACTGACGACGGTGACCAGCAACAATTCCGCGTTTGCCTTTGACAGTTCGACGTCTTGCCTGACTTCCGTGTTTCTCACGGGAAGACGGCTGATTTTATGCATGGCGACGACGCTGGTCTATAGCAAGTCGTTCCTCTATGTCGATCCGGGTGCCTTCTCCTATGGCAAGACGCTTACCTCCGTTACGTTTGAAAGCGGCGTGACTGCGATTCCGGACAAACTCTTCTGGACCGCGGACGGTTCAACGAAGGTGACGTCGGTGACCTTGCCGAATACGCTCGTTTCCATCGGTTCCTATGCGTTCGCTAACGTTGGGCTGACGGGCAGCATCACCTTGCCGGAGACAACGACGACCATTGGGGATTATGCCTTCTTAGGCAATAAGAATCTAACCGGATTCTTCATTTCTTCCAAAGTCAGCTCCATCGGTCAGAATCCGTGGGGAAATTGTGACAGCCTCGCTTTGACCATTCATAGTGACAACACCTCTTTCGCCGTTTCTTTCCTTGGCAGCAACAGCAGCACACTGCTCTTTACGGTCGACCACAAGCGGCTGATCTATGTCAGCTCCGCCATCGAAGGAACCCTCGATTTCACGGCAACGCTGATTACGGGCATGGTGTCGGTCGATGGGTATGCCTTCAGCGACTGCAGCAAGCTCACCGCGGTGACGTTGCTTGCGACCGTCACGACCCTGGGAGAGTCGGCCTTTGCTAACTGCACGGCTCTATCCGGTGCCATCACGATTCCGAGCGGCGTAACGGCTATTCCGGTTTCCTGCTTCTATGGCTGTACCGCCATCACGAGCGTGAGTATGCCGGATGGCGTGACCAGCATCGGCCTGAAAGCTTTCTCGCATTGCTCTAGCCTGACGACCTTTAACTTCCCAGCTTCCCTAACCACGATCGGAGAATATGCTTTCAGCGATGATACCGCTATTGCGATGACAACCTTCAATCTTCCGAGTTCCTTGCATGTGCTGCCGAAGCATTGCTTTGAGAGCTGTGGCTCGACCTCGTTCGGAACAAAAATAACAATCAATGCGACGACCCTGACCATCGATGATTACTGCTTCTATGGCACCTATGGCATCGATACAACAATTATTTATGCGACCAGTCTGACCCTCGGGTATCGCTGTATTACCATGTCCGCGACAACGAGCCGTTCTCACGTCGCCTATCATAACGGCCATAATAATTATGATGGCCTTAGCTACAATAGCGAATGGTGGTTCCGTGGGAGTCTCAGCAGCGGGTCATGTTCGATCGGCCTGCAGGACTAATAATCAGCAAGAATTTGTTGGCAACGATGGGTTTTCAAAGGGTTTCAAGGTGTCTTGCTTTGGCGTGTCAGCAGTTAAAAGCAGTCGGGACTGCCGCTTTTCCTGTTGTTCTTGAAGAACCGAATGAAAAGACGTCGAAAGCCATTGACGATGCCAAGAAGAAAAAGGATGTCTTAGGTCCTTTCGATAATTCGGAGGATCGGATGAAGGCACTCAAGGCTAACGATTGAGGCAACGAATCCGTTGGAATGAGATGACAGGTTCATCCACCGTTTCCTTCAAAAGACTTTCTTGATCGCCAGGCGGGTTATGCCAAAGCAAAGATATCCGTTAACGTGTAAGCTTCGTACTTTTTAGCTAGGAGATATTCCTTGGCTTCTGGGGTATAGCCGCCTTTGGAGAAGAAGCCTAAGGAGACATAAGGAAGAAAGCAATCCTGAAGGCTTTCTTCTAAATAGTGGATATCTTTCAAGGAGAGGGGTTCTTTCTTATATTTGCATTCATAATAGAGATCGCCATCGATGCTTTTGGCATGGATATCGAACTGATGGTTCTTCTTGGGGATGGCATAGACGCCTTCTTCCAGCGTCAGCAAGAGATGAGGATTCTCTTTCCGCTGATTCCGTTCTTTCAGGAATTCCCGTGAGAGGAATTCAAAACGTTTCGGAACAAAGCTCTCCTGGAGAGGCTTCTTTAAGAAGACAGCACCGAAATCCTCAGGGGAGAGAATGCCAATCGAGGATAGATTCGGAAGGATAAAGGAATAATAGAAATCAAGGAAAGCATCTTGGAGGTAATAGTAATACCCTTTGCCTTCCTTTCCCCGTTCGGAAAGGATGCTGACCCGATTCACATAACCCATAGTCTGCAAAAGGGATAAGGTATACGAGAAAGCCGCAGTCGTTTTGTAGGAGGTCAGCTGGTAGATATCCGTGAAGGTATGTTTTCCTTTGCATAAAGCAGAGATGATCTCATGGGCACCATCGATTTTACTGATCTCACGAAGCAATTCCAGCGGTTCGTTTCTCATTTCGGTTGAAGTTGAGCAGAAGAGAGCAAGGAGGTTCTGATAGGCACTCTTCCTGGGATTGATCTTGGTTGCATAATAAGGGATGCCATCGAAAACGGAGTAAAGAAGAACCTTCTCTTCGATTGAAAAATCAGGATAGAACTTTTCCACATCCTCATAAGGAAGCGGCTGGATAAAGAGAGAGGTCATGTTTCTTCCCCGAAGAGCGCCGTCCTGAGAGGAGGTTTCTAACATGCTGCCGACAAAGGATCCCGTAAGAATAAGGGTGACATTAGCCTCCGGATACTCCGCAATGGCCTTTGAAATGAGGCTATCGAGACCATCGATTCTCTTCTTCAGGTACGGATATTCATCAATCATGACAATGATTTTCTGGGTGGCTGCAAAAGCAAAGACCGTCCGCAGACTTTGAATGAAGTCCCCTTCCGAAGAAACGGGTATCTTCAAGGAAGAAGAAACCATCGTCGCAAAAGCGACGTTGTTATCTTTTAGGGTGGTATCGCTGCACTGAAAATAAAGGGAGTTGGCAAATTCCTCTTTGAGGCAAAGGAGAAGATAGCTTTTACCTACTCTTCGCCGGCCGTAAAGAGTGACAAGGCGAAATCCTTTCGCTTGGCAGCTTTCCCTTAGGAGGTTCATCTCTTCTTTTCTTCCATATAAGATCATAATGTTGCTCCTTTCAAGCCCCGATTGATTCAATAAAGTGTTTATAGAATAGTAAGTTTTGTTTTAGTAAGTACGTACTTAGTATTATAGGGGAAAGAAAAAGAAAAAGCAACAATCCAAAAGAATTCTGCCGGACCTCTTGATGCTACGGATGATCGGATGAAGGCACGGAATGCTAAAGACAGCCAAGCCGCCTAAGCGAGATTGAAAACCCATATCAGTAATCTCTGTATGATTAGTCTGCTCGTAGTTTCCTTGTTTTATTGGCTGAATGACAAAGATAACCTGAAATCTTCAGGCGAGACTTTCATAGTCCTTGAGTTTGGCTTCCATTCGTTTGTCTTCGTCAAAATCCATCGGAAGAGAACCAACCAAAGATAAGAGCGCCTTTGTTCTTTCTATGTTGGCAGCATAGGGGTGATGCTGTTTGACAAAGGAGATAAGTTCTTCCGGATAAACCAAAACCTGTTTGTTTTCTTTTAACATCAGGGCATACCTCCCGTAATGATAATAGAATCCTTCTTTTTTCGGATAAACGGAGAAAAGAGTTTCTCATCCTTGGACAAGGAGGCTTCTTTTTTCCAATAGTAGATGAAGGAGGCTCTTTATGGAAGAGATTTATCGTAATAATTTTGGAAAGCCAAATGAGGCTGTTCTATCCTCTGACAGAATTGTCCGGAAAGGGATGACGGCAGTCCTATTTATTTGCTTTGCATTTGCAAAGCAAATAAATACTACTATAATGAAGGTACGAGGTGTCCTTATGGCGAATAAAGAGAACATGACGTTACGGATTGATCCGACACTGAAAAAAGAAGCGACCCAGCTTTTCAAGAGCCTGGGACTGAGCCTTTCGGCAGCCACAGAGATTTTCTATCGCCAGGCATTACGGAAGAAGGGTCTTCCTTTTGCTGTTGTCCTGGAAGAACCGAATGAAAAGACTTCAAAAGCCATTGAGGATGCCAAGAAGAAAAAGGATGTCTTAGGTCCTTTCGATAATTCGGATGATCTGATGAAGGCACTGAATGCTAAAGACAGCAAAGCCGCCTAAGCGAGATTGAAAACCCATATCAGTAATCTCTATACGATTAGTCTGCTCGTACTTTCCTTGTTTTATTGGCTGATCGGCAAAGATAACCTGAAATCTTCAGGCGAGACTTTCATAGTCCTTGAGTTTGGCTTCCATTCGTTTGTCTTCGTCAAAATCCATCGGAAGAGAACCCGCTAGAGACAAGAGAAGTTTTGTTTTTTCTGGATAAGCAAAAGCATCGGAATGTTGATTCACAAAAGAAACGAGCTCTTCTGGATAAGTGGAAGTCTTTTCGTTTTTATGGGTCATTTAAGATATTCTCCTTTTTCTAAAGAATCCATGGGAGAGTGAAAGACAACGAGTTATAAGGGGGGTGTCCAGGTCATTGAAAACAATCTTTTAATCAATAAGGAAGGCCATATATTGTGGGATTGTATTGATGAGACCGTTGGATCCGACATTGCCATCAATAAGCTTATAGTTACTTCTTACCTGGTATTTGTCTTTGTCTTCAAGGACTGTCTTTAAGGATTTTGCATTGTTGTTTTTCGCCTTTACTTCAATTAAAGTCAACTGATTGTCATGCCGTGTCACGAAATCAATCTCTAATCCGCTGTTCTTACTGAAATAGAAAAGCGGGAGACCGTTTTTAGTGAGGGCATCGGCAACAATGTTCTCATAGATAGCCCCTTTATAGATACCTAATTCGTTCTGAAGGATAGAAAAGGCGGACCCCTCTTCCAGCATAGCAACAAAAAGACCGGTATCATTGACGTAAATCTTGAAGTTGTTCTCTATTTCGTTTCCTTTTAAGGGCAATTCTAACGTGTCAAGATTGTGACACAGACTGATGAGACCAAAATCCACGAGCCATTGAATGGCTGGGATGTAATCCCGGCCACGGGCATGGGAGCCAAGCCCACGATACTGGAACTTTTTGTTATCTTTGGCAAGTTGTGACGGAATGGAATCGTAAATCATCTGAATTTTAGCTAGCTCAGAAGTATCAATGTACTCTTTTTCCTGCTCATCTAAGTGCTTTCCAAAATCGTCCTTGTAACTGCTGAGAATATTTCTTTGAACTGTGAGGACGAGACTCATGTTTTTTGTTTGAATGAAAGTGTCAACAGCTTCAGGCATGCCACCCACGCAGAGATAGTCTTTAAAATACTTGCTGAAATTGTCATTGACGGATTTATCAACCATTGCCATCGTGCTAAAACATTTTTTAACATAGTCAATCGGTGTTGTAGGAATACCAATGGCCCAAAGGAATTCTTCAAAATCCATTGGCTTCATATCCAAAAAATACTCGAAACCTGTTGAAGGGCCTTCATTTTGTTTTCGATTGTAGCCTCGGAGTCCTAAGAGAGATCCGGTTGCAATAATATCAAAACGTTTTTGCTTGTCTTCAGCAAAATATTTGATTGAGGAACGGGCATTGGCACATTCTTGTATTTCATCAAAAATCAAGACGGTTTTTTGGGGAACAAACGTTGCCTTTGGTAACGCTGCTGAAAGGCGAATGATGAGTCTGTCAACATCAAGATCACCAGCAAAAACAGAATGAATAGAACGGTCCTTTTTAAAATTGATGTAAACAACATTCTCGTATTCTTTGGCAGCAAATTCTTGAGCCACTGTTGTTTTGCCAACCTGGCGAAGCCCACGGATGATCAGACCCTTTCTTTTTATCTTAAGGGATTCTTTCCACGCAAGCATTTGATCATAGATTTTTCTTTTAAACATAGTTAAGCCCCCTATTTTGCCTAATCTATGGAAATAATAGCATTTAAAATCACATTTTACAAGGGAGTTTTGATGTTATCAATCACATTTTTCAAGCGACTTTTTGTGCTTATAGTCACATTTTATAAGGGAGCTTACTCAAAATGTATTTCTCTTGTTTTTCTTTTTCAATGCGTTTTTTTGGATTCATTATCCTTATAAATCTTGTAAAAATCTTTTACTTCTTGCGTTAGCCATTTCGGGTCTTTAAAAACCCCTTGGTATATGAGAGGCTCTTTAACCAATTCAAGACAATCGGGCTTTTTTTCGTCCTGGGATAGCATCCTTATTAAATTCGAATAATCCTTCGTGTATTGGTCGTAGCAAACTCTCGGTTTGCTTTTAGAATCCTGCGAATCTTCGAATCTAAAAAGGATTGTTCCAAGATATATTTTTGGATCTTTCAAGTCACTGTATTGGAGTTTCTGTTTGCTGGCTTGCTTTTGAGTATAGGGTACTTTTTCAATGTAGTTCTTCACCCCTATATAATGCGATATCATTTGCTTGATTCCGCCACAATAATGATCACAGGAATCTTCTTTTCCATCAGTAAAGTGAGCTAACTGGAGACAGGGATTTTTGTTTCTGTCTAGGCAGGTTTTACCATCTCTTTTGTTTGTACTCATCAGTTGCCATTCACTACAGGTCTTTTCTTCAAATTTCAAGCCAATGTCTTCGTAAGCCTTTTTATAATCTCCGGAGATTTCGTAGCATCTGCCTCCGTGGAAATATTCAGAAAACTTTGATTCAAGGAAAAGGACAATCGAATGGTCTTTGTTTAAAAGCATAACATCAATGCTGGAGGGGTTCGCTGAATCAATAACTGGATTTTCGAATTCAAAATGGCATTCACAAAATTCTTCTTCTTTTCCATTTAATTTGATTATCAAAGGATGGTCTTCGGAAATGTTATAGAAGAACAAGAGAGAACACAAGGCGGAGGAATGTAAAACTGTGATTCTTCTTTCTTCATTTCCTTCCCCGCTTGTTGCTTCTTTATATTTTCCGCTGAATATCTCATCTCCCGTGGGAATGCCAAAAATTGTCTCTAACAGGTATTCCTTATCCTTGCCTACAAATTCTAATGAGGTAGGTTTCTTTGCTTTCTTACTTGTAAATTCCACTTCTACTTTTTTGTATTTTTCTAAAAAGCTTTTAAAACAATGGTAAGGTCCCTTCGGATCATTCTTTAAAGCCTGCTTCAACTTTTCCTGATTATCCATTTTTCCGTTTCCTTTTCTTACAGTTCAGCTTCTTCTCTGAACGCTGCTAATTTCTTCTTGGCCCGTGGCGTCATCGCCTTCGTGATTGGATTTGTGAAGAACATCTCCTCATCCATCGTATTGCCGCGCTTCTCATGGTATTTGGCGAACCATTCCCGTATTCCGGAATAGGTCTCTTTGCCGGCGACGATCTTCTGATACTCTCTCAGGCAGTCCGGAACAACCAGCTTCGAAACAGCGCTAGGGAAGAAGTACTGCCTTTGGTAGAACCCTTTTCTTAGGAGATAAGCCTTCTTAGGCAGGAGATAGGAGATTCCTTTTAAGGTAAAGGCATAGCCTAGAATCGTAACCTTCCTTCCTCTTGTCTTCTCAAAGGCATCATAGACAATGAGCTTTCCTTCCTCATCTTTTCGGACATAGGAGACCGGATGAGCATTCGGAGGTCTCAGTCTTACATAGATTGCCTTGCAGGCATCCTCTCCGGATCCTTTCCAGTCAGCCGGCGCATAGATTCCTTTCTTTAGCCTTCTAAGGATTGGCTTCTTCGAGCGGCTGTCCCGATAGAGGGCTTCTTTGAAGGCTTTGGGATGCTTCCGGATCTCCTGACAAAGCTGATAGCAGCCAAGACCGTATTCGTCATGGCTCCAGGGAAGGACATCGGTCGCTCCTATCAAAGACAGATCCCCGACCTGGAACGGGGAACTGATATAGGACGCTAGAAAAGTCAGTTTCTCAGCATTTGTCATCCTTGTTCTTTTGCTGTTGATTGCTGTCATTATACTCCCTTTCTGTGGGCTCTTTTTCTTTTCAGTATCCAGTCCGGATACTCAAAGACCAGGTGGTCAGCCCGATAGAGGGCATACTCGATCTGCTTCTCCAGGAAGACATCCTTTTCAGGGCAGTGTCTAAGGATGACACGGGTCTCCAAGTTCAGCCAGTCAAAGGAGATCGACCCCTGAGGGGTATTCTCCGTTAAGGGAGGCAGCTCCGGGTTCTTGGCGAGAAGTGATGAATAGTAGTCTTTCACCGAGACCTTACTGTCAGCGTAGCGTCTGTCCTCCTCATAAAGAGCGATCTCGTTATGGCAATAGAGCTTGGAACCAAACACGATGAAACAGCCGATCCTAGGCCAGTAGTTCGGGCCTAACGTCAGGGCATGGAAGAAAGAGACACGCTTGGCCTCGAAGGGAGAAAGGCCCAGCAAGTCTTTCACTTCCGGCATCGAGAGATAGCCTTGCTTCTGAATCGTCTTCAACGCCGTCGCTTCACTCATACCGTTTGTTTCCTTTCATAACGTCTCTCCGAATCGCTTCAGCAGAGCCCGGACCTGCTTCTCCGTCATTTTCTTATGGGTGCCATCGCTGATGTCCTCATAATACGTCCCATCTTTTGCTTTGCCGATTTCATAGGTGAGGGTGTCTCTCATATAGGTGAAGAAGATCTCCGGATTGGGTTTCTTCTTCTCTTCCTGATAGGGTTCCGACGGAAAGAGTTCCTCCGCCAGCTGGAGCTGAATCTTCGCTCGCATAATCCCATCCATGATGCTGTCAAAAAGCATATCCTTATCCTTCCTTTCCTAGGTTATCTGTTAACCTATGATTGTTACCTCATAAGGATAGGAAAAGAATGGAAGACATCCCTTTTAAAATATCTTGATGGTTGACATAAAAATAGGGTATTGACACCCTTTTAAAAAATGTATAAATAGGTAACGGATTCCTAGTGAAACCATAATGAGAAAAGAGTCTATTCGAGAATTACCAGTAAATACTAATATTCTCTACTAAACAAGATAACTTTTTGTTAAAGCATCATCATCCAAGAGAAATTCAAGAAGACCTAATACGAGATAGCCATCTTCCGTATAATGAGATAAGGGCTTTGCCCGTTGAATGAAAACCTTTCGGTATCCATTATTGATTTCATGGAAAGGCTTCTGCTCTTTGGCTGCTTTTTCGGCGCTGCTCATATCCAAAACAGATTGGATATAGATCTGATTAGCGCCTTTGCGACAAACAAAATCAACCTCGTATGTTTTTCCATTGTTGGAAGAATCGTTGACGGAACCGACATCCACTTGATAACCGCGGATCTTTAATTCCAAGTAGATGAGATTCTCCATCAAATGGTTTTCCTCTAACTGACGAAATCCTAACTGAGCATTTCGCAAACCGAGATCTTCAGCGTAATATTTCTCCAGCCCTCTTAGGCAGTTATTTCCTTTGACATCATAGCGGTTTGCTTTTTCAAAAAGGAAGGCATCTGTGAGATAGGTAAAATATTTCTGAATGGTGTCATCCGTAATCTTGATTCCAGATGATGCAAGAACGGCTTCCAGTTTTGTGGTGCTGGAGCGGGAGCCAATATTACTTGCTAAAGTCTCCATCAATTTTTCTAAGGTATGGCTTTTTCTAAGACGATATCGATCTTTAACATCCTTAAAATAGACACTCGATACAAGATGCTCAAGATAAGCTGCTTTTGCTTCATCATCGGGCAGTTGGAACAAAAAAGGCATGCCTCCATAAATAAAATAACGAGAGAGTGCCTCTTCCGGAGACAGGGAGGAAGCGGATAAATATTCCTGAAAACGGAGTGGATAGATTTGAATCTCAAAACCACGGTCGGCTAATTCTGTGGCTACATTCTTGCTTAAAAAACGGGAGTTACTTCCTGTCACATAGACATCAAAGTTTGTAGGCTTGGCAAGCCCGTTGAGAGCATCCGCCATTCTTCGTGGATCCGGAGTTCCGTCTTTCTTTTCATCGAGGTGCTGTGCTTCATCGATGAAAAGATAATATTTGTCGATGGAATTTGTTCTCTTTTTGATTTCTTCAAAGAGAACACTGCTTTGACGTAAGGAGAGATTTTTCTTATCTTCTAAATCAAAGTTGAGAATATGATCTGACTTAATTCCCTGCTGAATGAGCCAGGCTCCGTAAAGATCCCTAAGCAAGGTTGACTTTCCACAGCGGCGGATCCCTGTAATCACTTTGATGGTGGAGGTATCCTTCATAGCGATAATTTTATCTAAGAAATAAGGTCTTTGAATCATTCTTCCTCTATTCTATTCGAGAAAAACCCGTAAATCAATAGAAACTCGAATATTTATAGTTGCTCTTTAGCGGACCTCTTTTCTAACGGCAACCCTTTTCTCAGGCGCCCTCCGCAAGCGGAAGGCGCGTATTTTGTATTTGGAAATAAGGATAAGACCACGAAAGAGGCAGTTACCTCTAACTTAAATTATAAAGAAACATAAAAGGGCTTTAACAAAATCGGTCCGAGAGGCTATAATAAATCGTATCCGTATAAAAATTGGAGGAAGTGTATGGAAAAAGAGAAGTTTACGATGAAGTCCGTCGATGGCAATACGGCTGCTGCTCTTGGTTCGTACAAGTTCAGTGAAGTCGCCGCCATCTACCCGATTACGCCTTCCAGCCCGATGGCTGAACACGTGGATGAGTATGCCGTTGCCGGCATGAAGAATGTCTGGGGCGATCCGGTCAAGGTCGTTGAAATGCAGTCTGAGGCCGGTGCTTCCGGTGCCGTCCATGGTGCCTTACAGGGCGGTTCCTTAGCCGTCACTTACACCGCTTCGCAGGGTCTGCTTCTCATGATTCCGAACATCTACAAGTGGGTCGGTGAGGAACTTCCGGCTGTCTTACATTGCGCTGCCCGTTCCTTAGCTAGCCGTTCGCTTTCAATCTTCGGTGATCATGGCGATGTCTATGCCTGCCGTCAGACCGGTGCTGCGATGATCTGCTCTCACTCCGTCCAGGAAATCGCGGATCTGGCTCCGTTAGCTCATTTAATCGCTATCAAGGCCAGCACTCCGGTCATCCATTTCTTCGATGGCTTCCGTACTTCTCATGAAATTCAGAACGTTGAGTTCGTCAATGATGATTGGTGGAAGAAGCAGCTCGATGAAGTTGCCGTTGACAACTTCAAGAAGAGAGCTCTCAATCCGCATGGTCATGCCGTCACCCGTGGTGGTGCTGAGAACGATGATATTACCTTCCAGGGCCGTGAAGCTCAGAACTTACATGAGGATGCCATTGTCGATGTCGCCTGCGAGTACTTCAAGAAGATCTCCGAAGCGACCGGACGTCCGTACGCTCCGTTTACTTTCTACGGTGATCCGAATGCTGAGAGAGTCATCATCGCGATGGGTTCCGTCACGGAGACGGCCATCGAGGTTGTCGATGATCTTATGAAGAAGGGTGAGAAGGTCGGCCTCATCAAGGTTCACCTTTATCGTCCGTTCTCCGTTAAGCACTTATTAGCCACGATTCCGGCTTCCGTCAAGAAGATCGCGGTCTTGGATCGTACCAAGGAACCGGGTTCTGATGGTGAGCCGTTATACCTCGATGTTGTCGCTGCCCTGAAGCAGGGTAACCGCAATGACATCATGGTGGTTGGCGGCCGTTATGGCATTTCTTCCAAGGATACCGCTCCGAAGCACGTCAAGTCCGTCTTTGATTTCCTCAATGCCCAGAAGACCTGGACTGGTTTCACCGTCGGCATCGAAGATGATGTCACGCATCTCTCGATTCAGATTGATGAGAGCTACAAGGTTCCGCATGATTATGCCTCTTGCCTCTTCTATGGCTTAGGCTCGGATGGTACGGTCTCCGCCAACAAGTCTTCCATCAAGATCATCGGCGATGAGACGCACCAGTATGCTCAGGCTTACTTTGCCTACGATTCCCGTAAGGCTGGCGGTGTCACCCGTTCGCACTTAAGATTCGGCAAGACGCCGATTCATTCGACGTATTATGTCGAGAACGCGGACTTCGTCTCCTGCTCGTTGGATTCCTACATCTTCAAGTTCGATATGGTGTCCTCGCTCAAGGATGGCGGCACTTTCTTACTTAACACCGATATGGATGATGCTACCCTCATCAAGAGTATGCCGAACCGGATGAAGAAGGGCTTAGCTGACAAGCATGCCAAGTTCTATGTCATTGATGCCAATAAGATTGCCCTTGCCACCGGCATGGGCCGTCATACCAACACCATTCTCCAGGCTTCCTTCTTCTATCTGAACCAGCAGATCATGCCGTATGATCAGGCCGCTACCTGGATGAAGAAGTTTGCTGAGAAGACCTACGCCAAGAAGGGTCAGGATATCGTTGAGAACAACTACAAGGCCATCGATCAGGGTACCCAGGGCTTACGTCAGGTCGCTGTCGATGCTTCGTGGTCCAGTCTTCCGGTTGCCAAGAACAACGCGATGACCGGTGATGAGTATTGGGATGAGTATGTCTCGATCATCAACGATCTGGGCGGCTATGATCTTCCTGTTTCCACTTTCCGTAAGTGGGAGCTTGAGGATGGCACGATGCGTAACAACATCACCTTCCAGGAAGAGAGAGCCATTGCTGACCGTGTCCCGTCTTGGAACAAGGATAACTGCATCCAGTGCAACCAGTGCGCCTTTGTCTGCCCGCATGCGACCATCCGTCCGTTCCTCCTTACCGACGAAGATATTGCCAAGCTTCCTGAAGATGAGAGAGCGGCTGTTCTTCCGGCCATGGGTGGAGCCAATGTCAAGGATCTGAAGTTCCGTATTCAGGTTTCGCCGATGAACTGCGTCGGCTGCGGTCTTTGCGTCAACATCTGCCCTGGCAAGCCTCAGAAGGATGCCGATGGCAAGTTGGTGATGGATCCGAAGACGGGTAAGCCGCTTGTCGTCAAGGCCCTCAAGCTTGAGGAAGCCAAGTCTCAGTTCAAGCATGAAGCTGCCGCCAAGGTTCTCTACAAGGAAATTGAGCCGAAGACCGGTTACTATCCGGCTGGCACGGTCAAGGAAGTCGCTTTCCATATGCCGTATCAGGAAATCAGCGGTGCCTGCGCCGGCTGCGGTGAGACTCCTTACTATCGTCTTGCCACTCAGCTTTTCGGCAAGGATATGCTGATTGCCAACGCGACGGGCTGCTCTTCGATTTACAACGGCTCTACGCCGCTCACTCCGTTTGTCACCGATAAGAACGGCGAGGGTGTCGCCTGGGCGAACTCCCTCTTCGAAGATAACGCTGAGTATGGCTACGGCATGAGAATCGCTACCGATGCCAAGCTTAGCCGTATCTGCCGTATCATTACCGAAAACATCGATAAGGTCGAGCCGGAACTCAAGGACGTCCTCAATGACTATCTCGCCAACATCAAGAACAAGGCTCATGTCCGTGAGATCCTGCCTAAGATGATTCATCTGCTTGAGGCTTCTTCCAATACCGACATCAAGGCACTGCTTGCCATGAAGGCCGATTTGCTTGATAAGTCCATCTGGATCGTCGGCGGTGATGGCTGGTCTTACGATATCGGCTACGGCGGTCTGGATCATGTCTTAGCCAGTGAAGACGATGTCAATGTCCTCGTCCTGGATACCGAGGTCTACTCCAACACCGGCGGTCAGGCTTCCAAGTCCTCTCAGACCGGTCAGATTGCTAAGTTCGCTGCCTCCGGTAAGAAGACTGCCAAGAAGAATATGGCTCTCATGGCCATGGCTTATGACCACGTCTATGTTGCCAGTATCTCCTTAGGTGCCAATCCGGCGCTTGCCATCAAGGCGTTAAGCGATGCCGAGTCCTACAATGGTCCGTCTCTTGTCCTCTGCTATGCTCCGTGCGTGAACCATGGTATCAAGGGCGGTCTTGCCAATGCCATCGGTCAGGAGAAGCTTGCCGTTGAGTCCGGTTACTTCCTTACCTTCACCTATGATCCGCGTCTCAAGGCCAACGGTCAGAATCCTCTCAATATGATTTCTAAGCCGGACTTCACGAAGTTCCGTGACTTCGTCATGACTCAGTCCCGTTACTCGGAGCTCAGCCGTGTCAATCCGGATCATGCTGAGGAGCTGCTCAATAAGTCGGCTCAGTATGCGGAAGATCGTTATCACGATATTCTCCGCTACGCTGGCTTAGAGAAGTAGTTTCATTCTTGCTTCCTGGAGGCTGCCTGAAAGGGCAGCCTCTTTCTTTTTCCGGGCCTTGCTCCTCGGCTTCTAGCCATTTTTAATAGACCTGTCGAATCTTCCATAAATTTATGCTTGAATTGTCCGCTCACCTTTGTATACTCAATGCGAAAGGAGATTTCTTCCATGCCTGAAATCAAATGCTATTGCCCGAAATGCGGTGCGGAAGTCTCGCCGACGGATGACTTCTGCCGGAACTGCGGCACTCGCCTGACAAAACAGGATACGTCGTTCCATCCGTTAGACAGCAACGGCAACAGCTATACCTATGCCCCCAAGGCTGCCCCTGCCCCGACCGGGGAAAGAGACCACGAATACGGTGTCGTCAGTCTGATCTTAGGCATCCTCTCTTTCGTCCTGCCGTTTCTGGGGATCGGTACGGCCATCGGTGCCATCATCGTCGGTGCCAAGTTCAAAGACAAGGACCATACCGCTTTCGCCGGCATGATCGTCGGCATCGTCGCTTTGGTTATCCAGATCCTCTTTGTCATCGGCGTCATCAAAGCGGCTGTCACGGCCGCCAACAACCCGTCGTCCTCTGCAGCGGCCATTTCCGTTGTCGTCAATGCCGTCTCCTTGTTCCTTAGCCTCTAATGGTTGACACTTTCCTTGAAGAAAAGTATCAATCCGACCTTAATTCGCTTATACTTGAAGTACCTTAAGGAGGAACCTTATGGAAGAAAAAGAATATTGCCCGAACTGCGGCAAGGAAGTCGATCCGAAGTCGGATTACTGTACGAGCTGCGGTTATCGGATCCATCAGACGAATTACAGCCATCCGAGCGATGTTTCGAAGAAGGACAGCGGACTGATTTCGCTGGTCTTCGGCGTCTTTGGATTCCTCTTCCCCTATATCGGCCTGTTCTTCTCGATTGCGGCCATGGTCATCGGCGGCAAGTACAAGAAGGAGGACAGCCTGTCCAAGACCGGCTTCGTCTTAGGTCTGATTGCCGTCATCATTCAGGCCCTGGAGTGGATTGCCGTCATTGTCGTCATCGTGTTAGCTGCCTGTGGCATCATCCCGGTTACCTGGCATACCGGTGTTCAGGTAAGCACCACGGCCGATGCCGTTCTGCCGTTTCTCTTCTAGTCGGATCTTGTAAACAAAGGAGGACATCATCATGTTTTGTCCCAAATGCGGAGCTGAAGTCAAAGATACGGATACGTTCTGCCCGAAGTGCGGTGCCAATCTGAAAGGTGACACCAGCAACAATGCTACCTATACCCCGGCTGCCAACAGCATCGACAATCCGGCCAATGGCCGTCCGGTCTCATTCCGGTCCCGTGGCATTGCCACCATTCTCTGCTGCCTTGGCTTCTTCGTTGTCGGCGGCATCCATCGTTTCTATGTCGGCAAGATCGGTACCGGAATCCTCTGGCTTCTGACCGGCGGACTCTTTGGTATCGGCACGCTTGTCGATCTCATTGAGATCATCACCGGTGACTTCACCGATATTGACGGAAAGTATCTCGTCAATTGGAAACTGGACGACTAATGTCTTTGGAAGAGGATGCCTTACGGCTTCAGGATCTCATCGATCAGAGTCATCGCATCGTCTTTTTCGGTGGAGCCGGCGTCTCCACGGAATCCGGGATTCCGGATTTCCGCAGTCAGGACGGGCTCTACAATCAGTCGTATAAGTATCCGCCGGAACAGATCATCTCCATCGACTTCTTCGAAGCCAATCCTGAAGAGTTCTACCGGTTCTACAAGGACCGGATGCTTTTACTGGATAAGAAACCCAATGCCTGCCACACCTATCTGGCTAAGCTTGAACAGACCGGCAAGCTCTCGGCCGTCGTGACCCAGAACATCGACGGGCTTCATCAGCTGGCCGGGTCGAAGAAGGTCTATGAGCTTCATGGTTCCATCCACCGCAACAGCTGCACGCAGTGCGGCAAGACCTTCACGGGCGAAGAAATCCGTGACAGCAAGGAGCTGGTTCCGCACTGCCCGAAATGCGGGGCTATCATCAAGCCGGATGTCGTCCTTTACGGGGAAGGGCTCAACGAGCAGATTGTCACCAATGCCTTAGTCGCTATCTCCCAGGCGGACCTGCTGATTGTTGCCGGAACATCGTTGGTTGTCTATCCGGCAGCCGGATTCATTGACTATTTTCAGGGTAAGCATCTTGTGCTCATTAACAAAGATCCCAACAGCTATGATGCCCGTGCCGATGTCATCATTCATCAGAAAGTAGGAGAGCTTTTCAGTAAGCTCCATGTATGAGAAAGAACGCCACGCAACCCATCTTAACCGCCCTTGGTGAGAAGGACAGTCCCTATTTTGCTGGGGCAGCCTGCCTTTTGTCGCTGCTGCCGATCCTCAAGGATCTGGAGAAGCGGCTGGTGGACCTCGATGACCTTTTCCCGGAGACGGAAGAAGGCATCGCTAGGCTTCTTAAGGAAGACGGCGCTTTCTTCGCTTTGTCCTTGAAGAAGACGCCCTTAGAGGAATCGGAATGGAATCAGGTCATCGCTGCCAGCGATGACTATGCCGTCGTCGTCGGCAATCTCAATGTGCTGCAGAATACGCTGCATGAGATTCCGCTTCCTAAGAAGATTGCCTCTCTGAAAGAAAAGACCATTCTTCTTTCTCATCTCTGTCAGCTTTCCTTAGGCTCCTTCTATGAGATGCCGGATCCTCCGGAAGCCTTCTTCCGCAGTGCCAACAATGCCTTGGTGGCGATCCGAGGCGCGGTCGTATGTTAACCTATGATCAATTGCTGACGAAAGTCAGCCAGACGGATGACGACACGAAGCGGGGTCAGCTGGCCTTAGCGGTTTCGGCGTTGCCGCTACTGGCGCTGACGTCGAAGCTTATCCAACGCAAACAAGCCGGCAAGAAGCCTTTTTCGGAAGGCTTTGAATATTCAAGAAGGCTTGACCTTCTTCATGACGATTCGCTGTCGCTGACGAAGACGTTAAGCAAGGCATCCTGGGATTCTGTAGCACTCATCAAACCTCTCAAAGACACCCAAGAGACCTTACAGCTAGCCAGCAAAGAGATATCCAGTCCGAGTCTCTTGGGTGACTTTGTCTGGGCAGAGAAGGAAATCTCGGCATTGCTTGCTGCTTTTCAGGGTTAGGAAGCTTGAATAAGGCATTTCCCGGCTCTCAATGGTATAATTCTAGGAAGGGAAAAAAGAAATGATTACCTATCGTTATCCGGAATGGAGTGATCGGAAAATCCTGATTGATCTCAGGAATCGCTTTGCCACCTGCTATCAGAACGAGGATGGCTCCATCTTTTATATTGAACCGCAGTTCTACACCTACCTACAGGGGTATCAGCGTCTCCGTCCGGAGAACTATCAAGCCCTGCTGAAGCGGATGGATGAGATCGTTAAGAAGAACCGCAAGGTTGTCTTTGTCGGTCAGGAGGACAATCCGCTGGTGGTCTGCGAGGGAGCTATCTTCCTGACGGCCATGGATGTCGCTGACAGCATCGGCGTGCTGGTGGAAGACAAGAGCCGCGGATCGGATTACGGAGATTAACGATGACGACGAAAAAGACCTTACAGAGCTTGGTATTCCTTTGTCTTACAGGATCGTTGCTATCCTCCTGCTTTTTCCTTCATTACATGTCCAGCTCCACGTCCACAGTTCCTAGCTCTTATACCTCCGGTGGCAACACCATCTATACGTCTGGCAAGACGGACTCGTCTTTCAGCAAGGACAATCTCAACAAGGACAATATCGGCTTAGGAAATGGCTACCGCTATCTTCCCTCGACCGGCAATTCCAAGGTCTTGGTGATTCCGGTGCAGTTTTCCGATGACAGCTTCACCACGGTGGAGCTGGAGCGGATGGCCAACGGCTTTTTCGGAGCCGCGACCGACACCGGCTGGGAATCCTTGACGTCCTACTATCAGAAGGCCAGTTACGGAAAGCTTACCATCAGCGGCGAAGTGACCTCGCCGGTGACGGTCAATCAGTCAAAGAGCGAATTCGCCAATGCCTATGCCTCGGCTTCCAAGTCCAACACGGACTATACCGCCGAGCTTCTGGAGAGCACGATCAAGAGCTTTGTGACCAATAAGAACAAAGACTTTTCGGATTATGATGCCAACAAAGACGGTTATATCGATGCCATCTGGATGGTGTATTCGGCTCCGTTTGTCAATTCCAGTTCCAGCACCAATCCCTATTGGGCTTATACCACCTGGGATACTAGCGGTGTCGTGGTGGATGAGACCCATAATCTCAGAACCTGCCTTTATTCCTGGGCATCGGTGGATTTCCTGACGGAGAAGCAGTATTCTTTGAACGCCATTCTGGAGAATTCGGAGTCGACCAATGCCGATATGCATACCTTCATCCATGAGACAGGCCATATGATGGGACTGGATGACTACTACTCCTATGACTATGGGGAGACGTCATCGACGACTGGCAAGACCAATTACGATACGCCGGTAGGCGGGGTCGATATGATGGATTTCAATATCGGCGGGCATTGTGCCTATTCCCGCTATTTCTTAGGCTGGATCACGCCGACGGTGATTACGGATGATTATCTTTCTGCTCATGGCAATGCTTTATCGTTAGCCGCCTTAGAGGCGTCGTCAGCCACCGATCCTCAGGCTTATCTGATTCCGAGCTATGCCAACGGATCGACCGTTTATAACGGGACACCCTTTGATGAGTTCCTTCTGGTCGAGTATTACACGCCGACCAGTCTGAATCTGACCGATACCAAGGGCTATACCAATGGGTTATCGACCTATCCGACCAAAGGTGTACTGATTTATCACATCAATGCCAAGGTCGGCAAGATGGTTGCCAACAGCCAGGGAGAGGCTGTCTGGAACGGGCAGGTGTATGATTCCTTGCCTTCCAAGGCTTCCACCTCCGCCTGGGGGAAGAACTACCTCTACACCTACATTTACAGCAACACCCGCAGCTATTGCTATGATACCGATATTTCGGATACCAGTTCCAATTTCTACCGGGGAAGACTGATTTCCTTGCTTTCTGCGACCGGCTATAAGATCGAAGGCAAGAAGACAGGCTATGCCGACAGCACCTCCCTTTTCAGGGACGGCTCCACCTTCTTAGGAAGCAGCGGAATCTATACCAATTTCGTTTTTGATAACGGCACGAAGCCGGAATACGGCTTCTCCGTCTCTTCCTTGACGAATGATGCCGTGACGCTGACGTTCAATAAGCTTTAACAGCAAAGGACCGCTATGGGATATCTGCTTTATCCGGAGAGAAGTATCGATATTGCTTTTACGCCCCTCTATAAAAAAGCAGTCTTCTCTTTCTTTCATGTGGCCTTTGTCGATAATGCCAACAGCTTCTTCCTTTCCAGCGATGACAAGGAGTCTTTGGTGGCGGCATTGGAGTTTTATCATGACCGGGTTCTTCACCAACCCAGCTTTCCTTATTTCGATGGCTCGACGTTTGCCTTAAGGCCCAGCTCGGATAAGGGCGTGTTACGGCAGATTTTAGGGATCCCAGAAAGCATCTTCAACCATCTCGATCTCACCAAGAGCATCCTGCCCCAGCTTTCCTTTGCCGAGAAGACGGGCCCTCTGAAGAAGCAGGTCTATCTCTCCTTCTATTCCCAGACCGGCAACAAATGGTACCGGGATGATTTCAAGCTTTACTGTCTCAGTCAGGGGTTCTTCTTCCTTTATGATGAGACCAAGCCTTTCATCAGCGGCGCCAAGAAGGAGCTGCCGGTTTATATCAACGAGGCAAGACTGGAGAAGAAGATCATGCTTCCCCTGTATCGGGAAGCCACCAGCCAGCGGTTCACCATTGATTTTGTGAGTGACCTCACGGATCAGGATTTTCTTCAGGAGATGACGAAGTACGATGATTTCTCCTTCGATGAACGGCTGGACTACTTCGTCAACAACAACTACAATCCGGCCTTAGCCGACCTAAGTCCCAGTCAGGACTTCAAGAACCGCTACAGCCTGATCTTACGGCAGTATTTAAGCTGTCTGATCAATGTGCTCTACGATCTTTACTCCTTTAGGGTCTTGAACAAGGTGACCCAGAAGATGTCCTATCTTTCCCAGTCCCGGGTCAACGGCAACTCGAAACGCTACGCTCTCTCCTCCTATAACGCCGAGATGTTCTCTTTGGATCGGAAAGAATGGTATTTCTCAAAGGATGATGAGGATGTTATCCGCCAGTTAATCGAAGATGCCTTGGAAGAAGACCCGAAGGCGAGCCCGCTTTGCTTCTATGCCAGGTTAGGGCTTCCTTATCAGGGATACCGCTATGTCAAAGATTTGAAGGAGCTGAGCGTCAAGAAGGTGCTGGCCGCTCTGCCCTTCAAGAAGAGCAAGGATGTGGTCGGGATGTTCTTGTCCGCTAAGCGCTTTGACAGCACCTACTCCTATCTGACCGGGGAGAAGGAACACCGCTATGTCTATCTCGTCCGGCAGCTCTATCGTCAGGGAGTTTTATTTGACTGTGAGCAGCCTTTCACCGGAGACCTCGATTCCGTCGTCACGGTTACCTTAAAGCCTTTAACCCGTTATCCGGAGCTGAACCTCCTTTTTGATAAGTCCGGGTTCTCCTTACGGAACGACCTTTATCTTGCCTATGAGTTCAATGACGATGGCGGCGGAGACAGCATGTCTCTTCTGCAGACCTTGGCCGAGATCGATATGCTGTCCAAGAACAACGGCGCACCGCTGTTCTTTGGCTTGCTTAAGCATGTCTCCATCCGTCAGGCAGTCAACAGCCTGCTGTTGTCCTTAGGGATTGTGAGAACGCCGGAACCGGATGTCTACCGGTTCTTCCAGTATCTGGTCTTCTATCCGCTGAAGATCGTCCTGAATCAGGCCAGACTGAAGGCTATCCACAAAAAGGATACCGAGACACTGGTCGCTTTGGATGGCTATACCAACCCGACCGAGACGTATGAACCCAACCTTCCGTATCCGTTTGTCTCCTACGGGGCGCTTTGCTATTCCTTTAGGGAGACCTTCTTCTCCAAACCGTATCTTTGCAGCAGTGAGAAGGATGCCCTGGAAGCCAGGATGGCTTATTATTCCAAGGCCTATGACCGGGGCAAATCCGCGAAGGTCAAAGCCGCCAAAGGCTATCTCTTCGACCGGAACGTGTTTGTCATCTCCCATTTAGGTCTGCCGGAGAATATCGTCACGTTGCTGAATCCCAACAAAGAACTGATGCCGCAGATCCCGTTCAAGGATCATATCTGCCATCTCTGCCGGGATTCGCAGCCTTCCTATTATGAGAGGATTGATTCCGAGACGGCTGCCAGCTACAACGTCTTCATGACGTATATCCGGGCTCAGGCCAGCCGCAAAGGCGTTTATTTTGATAAGCTTCTCAATGATGACGACCGGCTCAGCAAGATCTTCGAGTCTTCCCAGAATGGGAACTACCATTCCCTGATGGATTTCAATCCGGTGGCCGTGGATCCGTTTCTGAAGCCATATCTCCGCTATGATGAGAAGGCAATTGCCTCTCTGATCGGTGCTTTCTTCCCCAGCGAAGTCATCTTAAGTTACTTCACGCCCGGACTGGATGAGTTCCTGGATCTGGGTTCGGATACCATCCGGAAGATCCTCTTTGACTGCGATGCCTCTTTGATGCCCATCATCAACAAGAACATCAATATCTTTGCCGTCATGGTGTATATCGAGAACATGATTGAACGGGCCTATGCCATCCATGTCTCCAGGCCTCTCATTCCTTCCCTGAAGGAGTGTGCTTTTACTTTGAATCAGGATGAGAACTCCCATCTTCCCTATCCTTACGTCCTTTTAGGCCGGATCTACAACGGCTACAAGAGCAGTGCCGACAGTCCGGATATCTACTTCTGTCAGTGCGACAAGGAGAGCATTCTGACCTTTGTCTCGGCTTTCTATGAGATGACCACCCGGGTCCATATCCGCAAGGACATCCAGACCGCCATCGTTCTTGGCTTAGTCGGCCTTCCGTATGAAGCTATCTTAAAATATTCCGATTACGACATGTCGTTAGGCTCCCCGGAAGGCTTAGTCAATCAGATGCTGTTTAGGGATTCCATCTGCCGGCGCTGCACCAACATCAACCATGCCGCCCTGTCGATTCCCTTTACCAAGGCTTTCCCCAACAAGGATGACATGTCGGCCGAGCTGGTCTTCGCCGAGAACAAGATGGCCCATGACCATATCATGTTCTTCGGTTACTTCAATCCGGAGCGCTATGCCTATGATCCCAGCTACCGCTTTGATCTGGATAGCAGCAACGATGAGATGATTCCGGTGATCTATACGGGCGAAGACCAGCCGACCTTGCCGGTCTACTCCTTCTTCACCATGACCTTGGAGAAGCTGAAGGACTATCTTCTGGGTTTCAGCAAGCTCAACAGCGACAAGGCCGAGATCTTAGCCTATGCCAGCTCGGTGATCTTGGACAGCTACAAGAAGAACAACCATCTCTTCTTCGAGTTCTTCTTCCTGGAAGAGAACAATCCGACTCCCAGCCTTTTCGAGCAGGTGCAGGAACACTTCCCGGAGTTAGGCCGGATCCGGAATGAGGCGAAACGGGATACTGCTCAGATGATCTTAGGCTTCCTTTCCTATCTGATCTGGGAGTTCATCCGGAACTATGCGTTAGATGAACGGCGGGTGGGGCAATAACCTATGCTTTATAACTCAGTCTTGTTTGCGACCGACAAAGAGGAAGACTACCGGACTCCCTACCGGTATCAGCTGACGGGTGCTTTTTATGAGGTCTACACCAATGGGGACGGGGACTATCATATGTCCAAGGAAGACAAGGCATCCTTGGAGGAGAGAGTCCATTTCTACAAGGAAGATGTCGTCAAAGGCAAGTATCCGATTTTTGATAGTAAGTTCGGAATGGTTCAGCAGGATGCTCCCATCGGCTCGATTGAAGTCCTGACGCAGGTGCTCGGTCTTCCGGTCGAGATGATAACGAAGAAGGATCCGCAGACCGGCAAGATTGTCTCCAAGACGCCAGAGGAGGTCTTAGCCTCCATTTCCTTTGAGGACAATCTCTATTTCGGCTATGGCTCCCCGACCGCCGATCTCAATGAATCGGTTCTGAAGAACACCAACCTGATGGTCGCGGAGGCCATCAATTACCTGATCAGCCATGGCTTCTATTTCCTCGAGACGGATCAGATCATCGATGAAACCTATGAGCCGGTCTATCCGGTCTTCATCGACGAAAGCAAGATCCCGGCCAAGTATCTCAAGGTCAAGGAGACCAGCGACAAACTCCTGATCGACTTTGTCAAAGATCCGCTGGCGGTGACGCCGGAGATCTTCCTCAAGATCTATAAGCCATTGGATACCATGACGTTGGCCAAGAAGTATGCTCTGGCTTTCAGCGAAGACATTCCCGGTAAGGAAGGTCTTCAGGAAGCCTTACGGAATTACTTCTATGCCATCTTCCGGAGCCTTCTTAACGAATACTTCGGCAAGTATTTTGATAACGACCACGTCTTCAGCAGGACCGTCCTCGACCATGAGATCGGTCTGTTGGACTGCTCCTTCCCCTTCATTGCCATCGGCAGCCACTTACGGATGACAGGCGCCGACTTCCGTCGCTTTGAAAAGAGCGGCGATGTCGTCAGAGAGACGCTGGCTCCGAATATCTACAGTCTCAGCCCGCGCGACAAGAAGAACCTCGAGAGTCTCTATCCCTGGGTGAAGTCCTATTTCGACTGTCACCCGGATCTTGGCTATCTACCCAGCCTTTTCATCCGGGAGCTCGGCCTCCCCTATGAAGCCTTCGAGATTGCCCGGTTCTTTGATTTCAAGCGGGGAACCCTCGCTCAGTTCTTAGCGCTGTTTGATGTCCTGAATCCGATTGACTATGAAGGACAGGGCATCCTGACGCCGCTTCCCGACGATCAGGGCGTTTATCGCTATCCGGGCGACAGTCCACGGCTTACCGTTCCCGATGACTGCTACTACACCAATTCCCTGATCGGCCATGGGTTCTACCTTTCCAATCCGTATGCCTTCTTCAAGGACCCGATGAATCAAAGCTATCTTCTCTTCTTCACGGACAAAGCCGACAAGAAGATTCTTCCGCTGCTGAAAGGCAACAGCCGTGCTTATTTAAGAGGCCTGGAGAAGTATCAGGCCAATCACTTCGATGTCCATCAGAATCCGGATGATCTCTCCGATTTCAAGGGTTTCCTGATGAAGGACCTTGAAAACGGCGACATCGTTCCTTCCCTCCGGGATTATTTCGTCAAACTGAACCAAGGCAAGACATCGCTGGAAGCCTTAGGCGAACTGACGCTTCCGGAGATCATCACTCCCAGGGGTTTCATGCTGCTTATCCTGAATGTCTTCAAACTGACGCTCGAGCCGGAGGTCAGTAAATACTTCCATAAGATCACTTCCAATCTTGACCGGAAACACTTTGAGGCCGCCACCTTCGGGGACTTCTTCGAAGACCCCTACCTGCCTTTTCCCAGCGTCCATAAAGGCCACTACTTCATCGGCTACAGCAAGGACGATACCAGCGAGATCTATTTTGATTCCAGCGATAAGGAAGCCCTCATCAACCTGCATGAGATGTTCCGTACGTTCTTCCTGCCGCAGGGTTCTTTCCCCTATGCTTACTCATCCAACGGTCTGGAGATGATGCACGACATCGACTTCCCGGTCCAGACGGATTTCTTACTGGAGAGTTTCTGGTTAGGGTTGCCAGTGGAAGCGGTTGTTTCCTTGGATCCTCTGAAGGATCCCATCTCCCAGCTCAGATTCCAGGATCATATCGGGATGGATCAGTTCCAGGACCATCACGAGCTGATCAGCAAGGATGATTCCTTACGGTACTGCTATATCGTCAAAGAGATGGCCAGACGGGGAATCCTTCCCTTAGGGAGGGACTATCAGTCCAAGCCTTTCTACTGCTTACGGAAGAAAGCCGATCCGTTAGCCTTGTTCTATCTTTCACCGGATGTCATCAAGAACTATCTTCTCAATGACTCCGTCGTTTCCTTACGTCCGGATATCGTGGAGGACTTAAAACAATCCTTAGCAATCAGACGGAAGATGGTGCTTCTTGATGATGACGCTTTCCGGGATCAGTTCTTAGCCTATGTGCTTGGCAAGCAGCCTGGCAATCTTAACAATGCCACGGCCCGCTGGGTCTATGCCGCGGCGGTCAGCTACAGCGGCCTGTTACGGAAGGCTTTCTATGAGTCCATCTCCCACGAACTCTTCCAGACGGAGACGTCCTGGTCTTTAGGGTCGTACCGGTATCAGGCTTTCTATGTCGCACCAGGCTCGAACTTCTATGCCTACTCCTTAACCGGAGAGTGGGATAGCTTTACCTTGGATCAGAGCGACTTTGCTGTTCTGAAGTCGTCGTTAGAAACGCTACGGGTCCGGACCAAAGCTCTTTCCAATAAGGAGGAGAAGGCCAGAGTCATCACCCATGACCTGGGACTGCCGGCTGTCTTCACCAAGAAGCTTTATCATCTGTTACGGACGACACTGAAACCCAGCGATGAGGCCTTAACGGCCATCTTTGGGTTCACGCCGCGTCCGAATACGGTCGTCAACAGGCTTCCCAGCTACTTGGATGATTTCCATATCAATCTGAGCGAGAATCACTTCGGGAAGTCGACTTATCTTAACCATGAGCTGCTTTCCCAGGGTCTTTTCTTTGCCAAGGATACCGATATCCTGACCAGCGATGCCATGTCGATGGAGTCTTTAGTCTCTCATCTGGATGAGACTTTCCAGCAGATCACGAGTTACCGGATCTCTCTTTCTCAGACTCTCAGTGGGGATGTAAGGAACATCTTCCGGCCGCTTCCGGCAGCCTATGCCTCGTCGGTCGACTTCTATCTCAATGAGATCAAAGCCTATTGTCAGGATAACAACTATCTCTTCTTCCTCAAGGAGAACCTGATTGCCCTCTATGATTCGGTTCCGGATTTTCTGGTGAAGGGGATCAACCTTCTCCATGACGGATCCGGCAAAGCCTTCCTCAGCTATTTCCGTCCCTATCTTCATAAGACGGATACGCCGCTACTGAAGATGACGACCCAGCCGGAATGGATTCTTTATGGGATTGCTTACTTCCTGTTCCTGCAGGAGCAGATGCTGGTTTTCTTCATCGCGGTCAGCATCAGCGAGAAGTAGAGGCTGCTGAGAAAAGGATCCTGAAAAAGACATCCTTTTGATGGTTTTGAGGGTCAAAACAGGTCGGAAACAGCAAAAGGGTGCAAAAAATTTGCACCCTTTTCAAATTTAGGCTTTCTTAAGCTTCTTTTCATTAGTGACAGTATTTGTCCCTAATTCACAAAGAAGAAATTAATACTTATAATATAAAATAATCCGTTTTGAAAAGTGAGGAATTTATCATGATAGAAAACAAACCCAGTCAGGGACGATCACGCCTTTTTAAACGTGTGATTGCCTGTCTGTTCCCGGTCGCTATGCTTTTTGCTTTGGTCGGGTGCAATCACCCGGCATCGGTGGATTCTTCAAAGCCTTCGGATTCTGATGTTGCCAGCGACAGCACCTCCGAAACAGACTCGGATTCCTCTTCTTCTTCGAATCAGACGGATTCCGCTGTTCCGGAATACCAGGGCATGACCGTCAAGCGGAGCGCAGAATCCACGGCCAATGGTAGGAAATACAATGCTGACAATCCGTCTTCTTCTGATTCTTCCGGAACAGAAGGTGACGGGACTCCGGATAAAGATATCTCGGATGTGGTCGATGTTACGGTGACGAATGATCAGACTGTCCGTTACTATGTCAACAAGAATGAAACTTTCATCGTCGATGTTCACCTTTCTAATCCTAAGCAATACGAGATTCAGTCCTTTACTCTGAATGGCAAGAAGTATTCCAACTACATGTTCAAGGACGGATCAGACCTCGAGAATCTTCTTTTGGAGGTGGTTGCTCCTTCGACTTCGGGTTATGTCGGCTATACCATCGATGCCATCAAATACATTGAAGGAACCGAAATCAAAGATGTGAAGATGACCGGCGATAAGACAATTCAGGTCGGTGTGAAATATGATGTTGCTCCGACGGCTACCGTTTCGGCTGTCAAGATCGGAACGACCAGCCTTAGCATGGATATTACGGTTGTCGATAACGATAAGCTGATTCAGGCTTCTTCCTTGGCTGCCTTCCTGTCGGATGGACAGAAGGTAGTTGCCCAAAAGGATCTGAAGGTCGGAGACAACAGCATTGAATTCACCGATCTTTTTATGAGCACTGCCTATCAGTATGGCGTGGCGGCTATTTATGATTTGGTGGATGGCAAAGAGAACCGGTTCTGCTGGCTTACTAAAGCCGATGTCAATACGTTGAAGGCCTATTCCCTTAGCAATGTGGTGGCTACCAAGACTTCCGTATCTTTCGAGATTGCCACCAATGGTACTGTCGGAACAATTAAAGATATTTCCTTGATTGATAAAGGCACTCAGCAGCAGGTTCAGACGCTGACCGATCTTTCTTTACGGGAATTCACGGGGCTTCTATCCGATCATGATTATCAGATCCGGGTGACGTTTGCCTATGACGTCGGCGATAAGAAGGATGTCATGGATTCCGATACGGTCGGTGTGAAGACCTTAGCTTATACCGCTCCGCAAATTGGATTCAAGGATCTGGCGACAACACAGACGGCCATTGATTTCGGGTTGGATGTCGTTGATCCTGATGGCATTGCCAAGTTCAGCAAGGTTGAGCTTCTCAACAATGATGTCACCGAAAAGACAATCACCGATTCTTCGTTATTAGAGTTCAGTAAACTTTTATCAAACAAAGAATATTCGTTGAAAGCAACTTATTCCTATAACCTAAACGATGGCAAGGGTGACCAACTCGTTTCTGCTTCGACGACGCAGAAGACCTTAGCGAAGACAGCTCCGCAGGTCTCCATCAATGATCTGGCCAGTACCAAGACCTCCATCTCCTTTGGCATCGACGTAACAGACCCTGATAATCTTTATACCGCGGATAAAGCGACCGCAAGTCGAGGTGAGACGGTAGATCAGACCCTGACGGATTTTTCCAAAAAAAGAATTCGATGGTCTTTTGTCGAACAATGACTATACGATTACCTTAACCTATCACTACGATCTTAACGATGGCGATGGTGTCCATACCAAGACCGTGACCGCCAGTCAGAAGACAGAAGCCAAAGTCATCCCTCAGGTTTCGTTTAAGGATATTGCCAGTACCAAGACTTCCGTTTCCTTTGGACTGGAGACGGTCGATCCGGATGCCTTATGTTCCATCGTCAATGTTCAGCTTTATTTAGGCGATGGTCTGGTTGCAACCCTGACGGATTTGACGACGAAACAGTTTGAAGCTCTCCTTTCAGATAAAACCTATACCTTAAAAGTCACTTACTCCTATGACCTTAATGATGGCAAAGGCGTCCAACAGAAAACAACAACAGGCACGGTAAATACGACAGCAAAGACAATTCCAACTATTCAGATGTCTGTTGCTTCAACTCAAAAGGCGGTTTCCTTTGATTGGTCGTTCACGGATCCAGATGTTATTGCTGCTGTTGATAAAGCAGAATTGCTTCATGGCACAGATGTTACTGGTGAATTAACAGACTTCACTTCCAAGACTTTCTCAGATCTTCTTTCTGGTAACGCTTATACTCTTCGCCTTACGTACCATTATGATTTGAATGATGGTATGGGACCAGTTACCAAGACCGAAGAGGCTTCGATTTCCACCAAAAAAGTGACAGCTCCTACAGTCGCTTTAAAAGATATAGTTTCAACTAAAACTTCGATTTCCTTTGATTTAGATACTACGGATCCGGATTCTGTCCTTGTTCTCAACAAAGCGGAGCTTTTCAAAGGCGAATCCATCCAGAAGACTCTGACGGATCTGACAACTAAGGAATTCACCGATCTTCTTTCCGATAATGCCTATACCATGACGATTACTTATAGCTATGACCTAAATGATGGCAAAGGTCTCCAGACGGCAACGGTCAGCGGCGAAGCAACGACCGGCTCTAAGGCAGCTCCTTCGATTTCCCTGAAGTCGATTGTCTTGGATTCCTCTTCTTTAAGCGGTGCCGTTTCTTTGGATAGCGATCCGGATAACCTCTATCAGGCCGATAGCATTGTTTTATCCACCACCGGTGCCAGTGATCAGACCGCCGGGGATACATCTTCCTTTGCCTTCACCGGATTATCCTTTTATACGGACTATACCCTGACTGTCAATTATCACTATGATCTCAACGATGGCGCGGGTAAGCAGACGGCCTCCAAAGTCTTTACCTATAAGACTTACCCTTATCTTAACGTTACCTCCACCTCTGTTTTGAATACGACCGCCGTTTCCGAGGGCGATACGATTGTGGTGGAAGCTGATGTGGATAACCCGAGTAAGGCTACCTTCTCCAAGGTTGTCATCAATGGTACAGAATATGATATCAGTTCTGCGTCTAAGACAAATTATTTACGGGTTGAGATCAAGAACGACGGACAGTTTGAAGGCGGAACCACGAATCTTGAGATTCAGAAGATCTACTGCACTCTTGACAGCAAGACCTATTCTGCTGTTCCTTCAACGGATAAAAATCACGCCTCTGTTTTCATCAACGGCAAGCTGGAGGTTGTCTCCTTGGATGCCGCTTACTTCAATGGAACCACCTATGAGAAGAGAGATTATTTCTTCCCCAGCGAAGCCGACAAGATGTATTACTATGTGACTCTTAATAACAAGACCGGTTACCAGGTTGATAAAGTAACCATTGACGGAACGGAATATTCCGGCACATCGATTGTTGTCATAGACTCCAGCCATATTGCTATCAAGAAAACATTCAGTTCAACTATTTGGAACCAATTTAGTCTTACAGCGCTATCCTATTCCAATTCAACGGTAGCCAAGGATCTCACTTATACTTCAATATCTGGAAGAGTATACCGTGTTGCCTCTGATACGGTTCATGAGATCAAGACGAAAGACGACCTGCTTTCAATGAAGGATGCCTATTATTATCGTTTGATAAACGACATTGACCTTCAGGGAGTCAACTGGGAAGGTGCCGATAACTTTGATGGTGTCTTTGATGGCAACCACCATACGATTTCCAATATGAAGTGTGTCAGCACGTTCACCAACACCGATATTAAACTTGGTCTCTTCAAACAAGGTAGTGGTGTCATCAATGACCTAACTATCGACAATGTAGTTTATATGGTCGACAACAAGGCCACCGATGGAAAGACATATAATGCCTATTTTGGCGGGCTTGTAGCTCATACCAATTTTCAAATACTGGTAATAAATGGCTGTGCTCTCACGGACACTTCCGGCCGGTCCTCCGTCAGCATTACGACAACGGGAGAAACAACTTCTTTAGGTGGACTAGCTGGATGGGTTAATTCCGGCTATTTTAACAATTGTTATTCAGAAGTCAATATCAGTGGTTCCGGCAATTATGTTGGCGGCCTTGTTGGATATGGCAGTTCTGTTACCTTTGCGTCCTGTTACTCCTCAGGCAATGTAAGTGGCTCCAGTACAATCGGCGGCCTTGTTGGATATACCGATTCTGTTACCTTGTTGTCCTGCTACTCCTCAGGTAACGTAAGCGGCTCCGGTAATATTGGCGGTCTTGTTGGAAGAAGCGGTTCAGCGACCTTGTCGTTATGCTACTCTTCAAGCAGCGTAAGTGGCTCTTCTATTTATATTCATGGTTTTGGAGGCCTTGTTGGAGGTAGCAGTTCAGCCACCTTGTCGTTATGTCACTTTTCAGGAAGCGTGACCGGCTCCGGTTCCGTTGGCGGCCTCGTCGGGGATGCCTCCACTGCCACGCTGACTTCCTGCTACTCGACCGGGAACGTGACGTCCTCTAATCAGGTCGGCGGCCTCGTCGGATATGCCAATACCGCCACTGCTATCAAGAATTGTTTCTTTGCGTCTTCGACTAATCTTAAAGCTGTTGGCGACCTTGGCAGTTCTGCTACCCTTACCATTACGAATTCCTATGCCTGCATGCCCGGTGATATCACCGAAACTGGACTTGTCACAGCTACGAAAGAACAACTCAATACGAAGTCCTTCTACACGGATGTTCTTGGTTGGTCCGAAGACGTTTGGGACTTCAGTCATCTCGATGTTGATAATGGTCTCTATCCAACCCTGAAAGCCTAACCTGCTGCTTACTTAACAATAAAGGAGCTCTTTCAATTTTATTTTGAGAGAGTTCCTTTAGTTCGCAACCAAATAGAAAGATCGGGAATTTTAAGCTACTGAGTAAAAAGGATCCTGAAAAAGACATCCTTTTGATGGTTTTGAAGGTCAAAACAGGTCTGAAACAGCAAAAGGGGCTGTCCAAGAACC
>LAHS01000285.1_pt1 | contig 106046 bp, 102 predicted proteins | sample 329651 | NCBI WGS metagenome assembly LAHS01 (sample SAMN03275699, study PRJNA271635) | activated sludge metagenome | isolation source: sample C-1 Sludge from hydrolytic chamber (first chamber) of Anaerobic...
AAAGCAAGAATAGCTAAGGTCTCCATATAGCAAAAAATTATGAACACCTTTCGTCTGTTTCTTAAATTTTTTTTAGTTATGTCCCAGCCCCTTTTTTTTGCTATGTCGTTTGTTTGAGTGCTTGACTCCACTTTTTTCCGAGTGAAACCGCCACAAAAGATCTTTGAATCGCTCCAAAAATAGGAGAAACCGCCACAAAATGTCCGTGAATCGGTCGTAAATCTTTGAAATGCATCCTCTATAGCAGCATAGACAATTCTCTACTCTTTATTAAAAAGTTGAGAATCTAATGAGAAGCTAGAAGCTCCTGCAAGAGCAAAGTATAGTGCTATTGCACCTAAAGCTAAATCTAACTCATAACCAGCCAAACCATTAGCGCCGATAAAACCAATGCTAAGTTTTGCTGTAAAGATAGCAACAATCATTGTAATGGTCAGTAAAGCACCAAAGATTCTTGTTGCGAAACCTAAAATAATAGCAGCTCCACCAACTAATTCAATAATCGCAACGACATACGCCATAAAGCCTGGAATACCGATACTATCAAAGAAATCAGCCGTATAGCTGATGCCGCCTTGGAATTTTTGGAAACCATGCACGGCAAAAATAAAGCCGAGAACGACACGTAAAATAGTTGAACCAATATTTTGCATAATATAATAACTCCTTTTCTTTAACTTACATTTCGTAACTTAGTTTATTTTTAAAACTTACTTTTGTCAAGTAACTAAGTGCATTTTTCGAACAGATTTTTAAAAAATGTTATACTCTTTAGTAGAACCTAGTAAAAAAGGAGGATAGTAAATTGAATCAAAAAAACATGTGTCCGCGATTTGAAAAAGCGCTTATGCTATTGAACCATCGTTGGAATACGTTACTTATTTATCAGTTACTTGATGGTCCACAGCGATATTCCACCATTAAAAATCAGTTGAGTATTAGCAGTCGTGTGTTAACAGAGCGATTAAAGGAGTTAGAAAGCGAGGAAATCGTGTTGCGTACCGTAATTCCATCTACTCCAGTCGTTATTGAATATGAACTTACAGAAAAAGGATATGCAATTACTCCTGTGCTAAAAGCTATTGAAGAATGGTCAAGTAAATGGATAACGATTGCTGAGGAATGATAAGAAAGATATTCAAGCGAGGGGGCTTGAATATCTTTTTTATTTTTGACCAATGGAGGTAAGGGGAGAACCAATCTAAGGCCAATTGGCAGTTATGTTTCACTAGAATTACTGATATATTGTAAATAATATTAATTTTCTTTTAAAAAAGGTATTTTTTATTATAGAGAGAAATTAATTGATTATTATAGAGATTGGAGGGAGGGTTTTATGAAGAAGGGGACAACGATAGACGTACAACATCGAAATCAGTTAGCCATATATTTATCTTTGCCAATACTATCATGGGCATTTTACGATTTTGCTAATACAATATTTTCGTCAAATATTAATACGATATTTTTTCCGTTTTATATGGACGAAGCTTTAGGTACAAATGAGGTTATGCAACAGGTAGCGAGTACATTTATTTCGTATGCCAATGCTATAGCCAGTTTTTTCTTAGTAGTCTTTTCACCACTTTTTGGTGTTTGGATTGACCAAACTGGCTATAAAAAGAGATTTATAGTTTGGTTTGCATCAATATCTATTCTATTTACCTTTATGATGGGGATTTTTGCAAATTTACAGACGACAATCAATTACTCAGGTGTACCTCTTAGCTTATTTTTAGTTGTTGCAAGTTTTGTGATAGCGAAGTTTTTCTTTAATTCGAGTCTCGTATTCTATGATTCGATGATGAGTGATTTAGGAACAAAAGAAGAAATGCCTCTTATTTCCGGTTATGGTGTAGCAATTGGTTATTTAGGCACACTTTTTGGATTGCTTGTTTATTTATATGTAGGAAGCAGTGATTTCCATCGCGCTTTTATACCAACAGCGATTTTGTATTTATTATTTTCATTGCCTTTATTTTTCATTAATAAAGATACACCAATACCAAAAGAGCAGCGGAAGACGACTCATTTTTTGGAAGGCTATAAGGAAATTATTAGTACATTTAAGGATATGAAGCAGTATAAGGCAATCTTTACTTTTATGATTGCATACTTCTTTTTAAATGACGCGATTGCCACGACAATTGCGATGATGGCCGTTTATGCCACAACCATTGTCGGGTTTACTTCAGGTCAATTTATTATCCTATATTTAGTATCCACCGTATCGACAATTATTGGCTCACTCGCATTTGGCTATATTACAAAAGCAATTGGAGCGAAGAGAGCGATTACCATTGTTGCTGTAATTATGATAATCGCTTTAACATTTGCTGTCTTTGCAACCGAGCAATGGATGTTTTGGATTGCAGGTAGTATGTTTGGTATTTCACTAGGTTCGATGTGGGTGACATCCAGAACATATATTATTGCGCTATCCCCAGATAACAAGAGAGGCCAGTTCTTTGGCTTATTTGCTTTTTCTGGAAAAGTCTCGTCAATAATAGGTCCAGCAGTTTATGGAACGGTCACATTATGGATGAAGGATTATGGTACTTTAGCAAGTCGAGTAGCATTATCAACATTAATATTAATGACGGTACTTGGTCTATTGGTGCATCTAAAAGTTAATGATAAAAATGGAAATACCAAGTAGGAGAATTGTATCGCCTATGATACAATTGAATTATAAATTGATGTTGAAATAGAAAGGAGCGGGGTTGCTTTGGAACATAAGGGCATATTATTAGAAAGTGGCACAAATGAGCTAGAAATCGTTGAATTTGAAGTAGCTAACAATAAATTTGGTATTAATGTTATTAAAGTAAAAGAGATTATTCAACCTATTCCAGTAACATTTATTCCACACGCGCACCCGCATGTAGAGGGAATTATTCAATTAAGAGGCGAGGTATTACCGGTAGTAGATATGCTACGAGTACTAGGAATACAAAGCGCAGAACGTAATCCGCAACAAAAATATATTGTTGCTGAGTTTAATAAACAACGAGTTGTTTTCCATGTCGATAATGTGACACAAATTCACCGTATTTCATGGGATCAAATCGAAAAGCCTTCTGATATGTATCAGGGTGGGACTTCACAAGTAATCGGTGTTATTAAGCAAAATGAGCAAATGATTTTATTGCTAGATTTTGAGAAAATCATGGTTGATATTAACCCTGAATCGGGTATTAATGTAGAGTCCGTGAAAAAGCTTGGTAAACGTGAACGTTCTGAAAAACGCATTTTAATTGCTGAAGATTCACCATTATTACGTAAATTATTATTTGATACGATGAAGGAAGCCGGTTATGAGAATGTAGAGTTCTTTGAAAATGGTCGTGATGCTTATGAATATTTAGAATCATTAGCGAAAAGTGGCAATAATGTTACAGAGCACATTCAATTAGTTGTAACTGATATTGAAATGCCACAAATGGATGGTCATCATCTTACACGAAAAATTAAAGAGCATCCTGATTTACAAAAGTTGCCGGTCATTATTTTCTCTAGTTTAATTACTGATGATCTTCGCCATAAAGGTGATCAAGTAGGTGCTGAGGACCAAATTAGTAAGCCTGAAATTGCCGAACTAATTTTACGTGTCGATCAACTTATTTTATAAAGCTAGCGAAAAAGGAACTTCACAATACTAATAATTGGTATCCTGAAATATAATACAAACGAAAGTCGGATACCTTTTTGGTTCCGACTTTTTTTGTATAATGAGGGTGCTTTTAACACAAAATAATAAGACCACCTATTGTCCTGTGAAGGAAGTGAATTATTTGGATGAATTAAAAACGGCCATTATTGATATCGGCTCGAATACAATACGATTGGTACTCTATCAGTATGATAATGAAGAAGGTCTTCGAGAGCTGGGGAATATTAAAACGGTTGCGCGTTTACGTACATATTTGCAACCGTCAGGAGCCATGTCTGAAGAAGGTATTCGAGTACTAACAGAAACGTTGTTAACATTTAAAGCAATGCTAGATGATTTTGAAATTTTTGATGTGAAAGCAGCTGCAACAGCGGCCATTCGACAAGCGACGAATAGAGATCAGATTATTGCTTTAATGAAGGAGAAAACGGGCGTACAGATTGAGCTTTTATCTGAAGAGGAAGAGGCGTATTTCGGTTATGTTGCTGTAGCCCATTCGATTGGTACTCTATCTGCTGTAACGATTGACATGGGTGGAGGTAGTACCGAAATAACATTATTTAAAAATAAGGAACTAGTGGAATCATTTAGTTTTCCTTTTGGGACGGTGTCATTAAAGCAACGTTTCGTAAAGGGTGACATTATGAATAGTGGTGAAAAGAAAGAACTGGTTGCATTTGTTAAGGAGCAGTTCAAATCACTACCTTGGATTCAACAAGTTGGATTACCGATTATTGCAATTGGGGGCAGTGCGAGAAATATCGCGCAAGTTCATCAGCAACGACAACAATATCCTATCGCGAGTGTGCATGGCTATGAAATATCTAAAGAAGATTTAAATCAGCTTAGTGCGTTTTTAGGAAATTTAAGTTTCCAAGAACTAAAACATTTGGATGGGTTATCAACGGATCGTGCTGATATTATTGTACCCGCATTAGAAGTGTTCCGTGTACTTATGGAAATTGTAGGTAGTGAGGTCTTCCAGTTAACGAAAAAAGGTTTACGGGAAGGGCTGATCATCCATCGTATTTTACAAGAAGATGAAGATGCTTTTGACAAATACAATGTCTTTGAGGGAAACGCTAGAAGATTAGCTCGACAATATGGACGTTCAGAGCTAGAAGTTGATTATTTAATGCATTTAGCAGATCAACTTTATCGTGCGTGTTGCCATTTGAATTATTTACAATTTGATGAAAATGATTTGCAGTTGCTAAGAAAGGCCGCAAAGATTTTTAATATTGGGGAATATATTGAGTTAAGCTCCGCAAGTCAACATACGTTTTACTTAATCGCCAATCAATCAATTGACGGTTTGAATCATAAAGAGCGTCTAAAATTAGCACTTTTAGCTTCATATAAAAATAAGGATTATTTTGAACGATTTGCAGCTCCCTTTATCGAATGGATGAGTCGTGAAGAATATCGTAAAATGCGCGAATTTGGCACGTTGTTAAAATTTGTCTATGCATTAAATGTTTCAAAAAGAAATATTGTACATGCGATTGAAATGCAGCCTTTAGACAATTATGTTCAGCTTAACGTATACGTCAAAAAAAATGCTGCTGCTGAAAAATATCAAGCAAATCGGCATAAGAAACATCTAGAACGCGCTCTAAAGATACCAATAAAAGTAAACTTCATTGAAGAAGGGTGGAACCAAGATGACAACCGAAGTAACAAATAATCGATTACATGAAGAAGAATTTTCAGAACCACATAGCCGACTGCTCGAGGAAATAGCAAAGCCCCAATATTATAATAACCGCGAACTAAGCTGGTTAGCGTTTAATGAGCGTGTCTTAGAAGAAGCAGAGGATATCAATAATCCTCTGCTAGAACGTCTGAAGTTTTTGGCGATTTTTAGCTCCAATTTAGATGAATTTTTCATGGTGCGTGTGGCAGGACTTCAGGACCAAGTGCGTGCAGGGTTCCATAAGGCTGAAAATAAGTCAGGCTTAACACCGAAAGAGCAATTAGCGAAAATTGCTGAACGTACGCAAGCTTTAGTGCGCAGACAAACAGAAGTATATCGTCACTTAATCTACGATTTACTACCACAGCACAATGTACATATTGCAGACATGAAAGATTTAAATAGTACGCAAAAGGCGTTTATCAATGAAATGTTTGCTGAAACCATTTTCCCAGTTTTAACACCTGTAGCTGTAGATGCTTATCGACCATTTCCAACCTTGCTTGGTAAAACTTTAAATATACTTGTTCTATTGGAACAAGATGAGACAGATTTAGAAAGCCGTGAAAAGGTTGCCATAGTGCAAGTACCATCTGTTTTGGATCGCTATATTAAAGTGCCTTCTGCTGAGGGCGAGACAGTGATTGTTCTACTTGAAGATGTTATTGTCGCTCATATCGAAAAGCTTTTCTATGGCTACAGTGTGAAATCAGCACAGGCTTTCCGTCTAACACGTAATGCAGATTTAACGATTCATGAGGAAGGTGCCCGTGATTTACTGGTAGAAATTGAAAAAGAGCTTAAAAAACGTAAATGGGGTGTCGGCAGCCGTCTAGAAGTACGTGTAGGGGAAATGAATGATGAGGTACTTGCATACTTACTAGAAGAATTTGAAATCGAAGAGACAGATGTTTTTCATATCGACGGTCCGCTCGATTTAACCTTTATGTTCTCATTTGTAAAAGGTATAGCTGTTGGACGGGAGCATTTAGAGTATGAAAGCTTTATTCCACAGCCACCATTAGATTTACAGTCAGATGAAAATATTTTTGAGAAAGCATTGCAACAAGACATTTTTTTCCATCATCCATATGAGTCATTTGCACCGATAGTGGACTTTATTTCAGAGGCTGCGGTGAATCCGAATGTACTTGCTATCAAGCAAACATTATATCGAGTTAGTGGGAATTCTCCAATAATACAAGCATTAAAGCTCGCAGCTGAAAACGGTAAACAAGTGACTGTTTTAGTAGAGTTAAAAGCGCGTTTTGATGAAGAAAATAATGTGCATTGGGCAAAACAACTAGAACAAGCAGGTTGTCTTGTTATTTATGGTATGAATAATTTAAAAACGCATTCCAAAATAACATTAGTTGTAAGTCGTCGTAATGGCAAAATTGAACGTTTTGTTCATCTTGGAACAGGAAATTATAACGATGCAACTGCAAAAATTTATACAGATATGGGCATCATAACATCAGACAAGGAATTTGGAATTGATGCCACGAACTTTTTTAATTATTTAAGCGGCTATACGGAAAAACCTACATTTAATCATTTAGTCGTCGCACCATTCGATATTCGCGATGAATTTATCCGTTTAATGGATGAGGAAATAAGCTGTCATAAGAAATACGGAAATGGATTTATTCGTGCCAAAATGAATTCATTGACGGATAAGGATTTAATGATGAAGCTTTACGAAGCATCTATTGCTGGTGTAAAAGTCGAGCTTATTATACGGGGAATTTGCTGCATACGCCCAGGTATTCCAGGCATTAGCGAAAATATAACCGTTACAAGTATTGTTGGCAGATTCCTTGAACATTCACGCATCTATTGGTTCCATCATAATGGTGAGAATAAGGTGTACTTATCCTCAGCAGATATGATGACCCGTAATATGATTAAACGAGTTGAAATTCTTTTCCCTGTCTATTCAATTGAAGCAAAAGCTCGTATTATGGATATTATGAACAAACAACTTGAGGATACAGCAAAGGCTCGTATCCAAGATTCCAATGGGAAATATCATTACAAAGAATTTGATCGCAGCGAAGACCCTATTAATAGTCAGGAAATTTTCTTAAAGGATGCTCTAAAGCCTACGCTAGATGAGGAATAAATAATAAGCGTCTTAGACGACTAGAGTAAACACGCTACCTAGAGAGGGATATAATGAAAAAATATAGAAAGAATGTAGCGCAATTCACAAACTATCGACAGTTGGCACTGCTTAATCCGTTCGATGCAGTAGTATGCTTAAAACAAGCTGATGATGGGGATTTTGAAATCGTTTATTATAACGACAAACTACCATTAGCTATAGCGTTGCAGGATGAGAAAGCAACGACAGCAAAGCAATTTTTTAACAAGCAATGTTGGCAACAATTATGGAAGATAATACAACAGGAATTTAACATTGCTCGTAAGGTTGCGCTTTATTCAGAGACTGAGCAAATGCAAAAATCGTTTGCCGTAAGTGTACAGCAAATAGAGTCATCTATAATAGCTGTTATTTTACGTGAGGAACAGCGTGATACGAAGCCGTATTTGCAATTTGTTGAACAACATGTATGTCCAATAGTAACGACTGATTTACAAGGCCGTATTGTTCATCAAAATGTTACCGCTACGTCTTTATTGTCGAGAGAACATCACAGCCTTATAGGACTTGATATTTTTTCATTATTAGAGTGTAACTATGTAAACGAAGTCCAATTATTATTTGCTAAAACGATTGAAGGCGCTACATTGGATATGCCAAAATGTTTATTCAAGGGTAACCTACTAAGTAATGAACCATTTTATTTGCGTACACATCCAACATATTTTAATGGTGAAATAATTGGGGTACATTTTTTCGTTAGAGACGCGAACTTATTTAAGAGTTATCATGATTCCTTTTACTATTTAGCCTTAACGGATGAATTGACGGGTATTTGGAATCGAAAAGCGATAAAAGAGCATTGGCTACAACATTTGAATGATAAGAAAAGTGAACATCAGCAAGCAACCATTATTTTAGTCGATATTGATCGCTTTAAAAAATTTAATGAGTCCCTTGGTGAAAGTAAGGGTGACGAACTTATGCGAATGTTTTGTCATAGGCTTCGTGAACTTTGTTACGCGCAATGTGCGCTCTATCGCTATAATAGTGATGAATTTATTTTTATTTTGAAAGATGCAACTATAGACAAAATCGAGCATTTAGCGAATGCCATTTTAGATTCGCTAAAACAGCCATTTATGATTGATGAACAGGAATATTTTATTAGTGTTTCTATTGGTATTGCTTTAAGCCCAGCAGATGGTAAGGATTTGGAGACCCTCGTAAGAAAGGCTGATCAAGCTTTATTCTCTGCTAAAGAGCACGGACGTTCACATTACCGCTATTATCGTGAAGATATGACAAATGTTTTTCCAAATGAGGCATTGATGGAGGCACATTTAAGACGTGCTATTGAATTTAATGAACTAAGTATTCATCTACAACCACAGATGAATTTAGACGATAATAGCATTAATAGCTTTGAGGCGTTATTACGATGGAATAATCGTAAATTTGGCTTTGTATCCCCGGCACAGTTTATACCGATTGCTGAAGCAACAGGCTTAATTGTAGAAATTGGTGATTGGATTATTAATGAAGTTTGTCGCTATCAAAAAGAATGGCGTGCCAAGGGCTATCGTCCAGTAAGAATCGCCATCAATATATCGCCCAAACAATTTAGAAAAGAAAACTTTGCTCGTAAAATTAAAGCAACCTTGAAAAAATATAATGTAGCGCCACATTTAATTGAAGTGGAAATTACCGAAAGCTCTATGACGAATGTGCATGAAACATTTTCAATCTTAACGGAGTTAAAGCAGCTAGGTGTTTATGTGTCGGTAGATGATTTTGGTACGGGTTATTCTTCACTTAGCTATTTGAAACGCTATCCCATCGATATCATTAAAATTGACCAATCGTTTATTGCCGATATCGAAAAGGATGATAAAAATGAGGCAATAATTAAAGCCATCATTTCGATGTCTCATAATTTAGGGCTTGAAGTGATTGCAGAAGGAATAGAGGAGCCATCACAAGTAGCGTTTTTAAAGCGTCATCGCTGTCAAAAAGGACAAGGATACTTATATAATAAACCATTACCTGTTGAAACGATTGTGGCCCAATATTTTGTAGGATAATAAAGCAAGTTATCGCGAAGCAGAGCGTTTAATTTGCATGGTAGAAATACTTGAGCAGAGCGGAGCGAAATACCCACGGAGCGGAGCGAGATATCCGCGAAGCAGAGCGAGATACCCGCGAAACGGAGTGAAATAGACAAAAGGCATCAAGAAATTATTTTCTTGATGCCTTTACTATTGCTTTGGGAAGCAAATTAACCTATCTCTTTAATCCGTTTAAAACAACTGTTGTAAAATGTGCCATCTGCGCAACTAAATCAAATTCCTCGTTATGAATTAACCAATCATAAACATTGGCTCTCATGCAACGCTGTATAATTTGTTGCATCTGTACCGCTTGTAAATCGTTAATAAACTCTCCTTGTTGAATACCCTCTTCAATATAAGTGTTAATAATTTGAAAGATTTTACGCTGAGGACTAATTAAATAATGATTTTGTTCTACTTGATTTGTCATGGCAGCCGTATATACGGTTCTCAATAAATCTTTACCAACAACATTTGTTAAATACAACATTTGCTCCTTGTAAAGCAAAAGAATTTTCTCACTTGCTGACAATGATTGATCAATATTTTTTTCGACAGTACTGTAAAAGCTATCAAGCTCCTCAAATTTTTCCAAAATAACATCGTATTTGGATGGGAAATGGGTATAGAAAGTGCCCTTGGACACTTTACATGCTTTCGTAATTTGTTCCACAGATACATGTTCAAATCCATGTTTATTAAATAAATCTAAAGAAGTTTTCAGTAATTTTTCTCGAGTTTCTAATGCCTTTTTTTGGCGAGTAGTTAACGAATTCATGCCCATCTGCCTCCGTAATTAAAATATCCTATAATAATAATTGCAACATTTATTCAGAAAATAGAAAATTTTTTGATTGACGAGTGATATTATGTTTGTTTATGATTTAAATGACCACAGTCAGTGACTGCGGTCATTAAGAGTATCTCGTTATTAATGTTACGATAAAAACGTAAAGTTGGCTAGTGTATCAATTAGCTTATTTACGCAATTCATGGGGAATGGGGGAGCTCAAATGAAAGACAAGTTAGGTTTTATCGGCTTAGGCAATATGGGGTTACCAATGTCCATTAACTTACTTCGTGCAGGTTATGAAGTGTATGGCTTTGACACGAACAAGAAAGCAATGGAGCAATTCATTGCAGAAGGTGGTATTGGTTTAGCAACATCACAAGCAGTTGTAAAGCAAAGCGAAGTAATTATGACCAGCTTGCCAACACCACAAGTTGTTGAACATGTTTACACATCAGAAGAAGGGATTTTGCAACATGCTAATCAAGGAAGTCTACTAATAGACTTTAGCACTGTAAACCCTGAATTAAATGATTCGTTACATAAAAAGGCGCAATCATTAGGGTTACGTTATTTAGGAGCTCCGGTAAGTGGAGGTGTTATTGGTGCTATCAATGCCACGTTAACAATTATGATTGGTGGAGAAGAAAAGGATTACCAAAGTGGCGTTGGAATTTTCGAAATAGTAGGAAAAAATATTTTCCATCTTGGCACATCCCCGAGTGTAGGGACACGTATTAAATTACTCAACAATTTAATGATTGGCTTTTATACGCAGGCAGTTGCAGAAACGATTGTACTTGGAGAAAGCATGGGTGTGTCAGCAGATACGCTTTATGAAGTATTAAGTAATAGTTATGGTCAAAGTCGTATTTACGAGCGTAATTATTTAGAATACATGAAAAATGAAAATTATGAACCTGGCTTTTCTACAAATCTATTACTAAAAGATTTGCGATTAGCAAAAAATATGGCTGATGAAGCAGGTGTGCCCCTTCTAATTGGTGAACAACTGGTCAATCTGTACAATGATATATCAGCAGAAGGCTTTGGTGAAAACGACATGTCTGCTGCTTATTTAAGTCTTAAAGAAAAGTGCATGATGAAACAAAATTAAAGGAGGAAAACAGTTATGACAACAGCACAAGGAGTAAAAACATTAACACATTTTATTGGTGGAGAAATGATTGAGGGAAAAAGTGGTCGTTACGGTTCAGTTTATAATCCTACAACAGGTGATGTTATTGCAAAAGTACCGCTAGCAACAGTAGAAGAGACACGTGAGGCAATTGTCAAAGCACAGGCTGCATTTCCTAAATGGCGTGATACGTCAGTAGCTAAACGTGCAGAGGTAGTTTTAAAATTTCGCAATCTAGTGACAGATAATATGGAACAATTATTACAAATTATTTGTACGGAAAGTGGTAAAACGATTGATGATGCGAGAGGTGAAATTACACGAGGCTTAGAATCCGTTGATTTAGCAATTGGGGCTCCTCATTTGGTAAAAGGCGAATACTCTGTAAACGTTGGTGGTCAAATTAATGCCTACTCTGCTAAATATCCGCTCGGTGTGGTAGCGGCAATTTCGCCATTTAACTTCCCTATTATGGTGCCATTAGCGCAAACAAGTATGGCGATTGCTGTAGGGAACGCAGTTGTTTTAAAGGCTTCAGAGAGAGTACCAATGACCGCATTATATGTAAGTGAATTATGGAAAAAAGCTGGTTTACCAGATGGCATTTGGACAGTCGTAAATGGCGATAAAGATGCGGTTAATGAGCTTTTAGAAAACCCAATTGTGCAAGCGATTTCATTTGTAGGTTCTACGCCTGTCGCTAAGTACATTTATGAAACTGGTTCAAAATATGGGAAACGTGTCACTGCTTTAGGTGGTGGAAAAAATAATATGGTCGTAATGCCTGATGCAGACCTAGAGCAAGTGGCAAATGCATTTATTGGGGCGGCCTATGGAGCAGCTTCTCAGCGTTGTATGGCTATTTCAACAATCATGCCAGTGGGTGAAGAAACGGCAGATCGTTTAGTAGCCATCTTAAAAGAAAAAATTGCAGCATTAAAAGTAGGGTCTTATACGGAGAAAGATACAGATTTTGGACCGGTTATTTCACAGCAATCAAAAGAAGCGATTCTTGCTGCAATTAATAAAGGAGAAGCAGAAGGGGCGACTGTTGTTTGTGATGGACGTGAGCTAGCGATTGTCAACGAATCAAAAGGCTTCTTTGTCGGCCCTACATTATTAGATCATGTAACACCGGGAATGGAAATTTATGAGCAAGAAGTATTTGGTCCTGCTCGAAATGTAGTGCGTGTTGGTTCGTTAGAGGAGGCAATACAACTAATTAACGAGCATGAGCTTGGCAATGGTGTCACAATCTTTACCAATGATGGACTTGCAGCACGTAAATTTACTACAGAAATTGATGTGGGAATGGTAGGGGTGAATGTACCAATTCCTATTCCAGTTGGTTACCATAACTTTGCTGGATTTAAAGGCTCTCGATTTGGAGAAGGGCATATGTTTGGCCCAGATCAGGCACGTTTCTTTACAAAAACAAAAACAATATCAGAGCGTTGGGTGACGAATAATACTGCAACAGCATCTACATTTGCATTTCCAAGTAACAACGATTAATGACATAGCAAGCCTTAACGGTATGTTAAAGACCACAGGCGGACGCTACAAAAGCAATCGGTGCTAGTTAGCAGATAGTGTCCGTCTGTAGCCTAAATATATCGAGTACTTAAATGATGTTACAGAATGTTTTAAGAAGTAATGGAAGTCAAAAAGACTAAGCACAGAAACGATAGATAATGAAGGTATGCAGGCACGCCATATAGCAATATAAGATGTAACTCTATAGCACTTTCTAAAAGATAGGTGGGATGTGGATGTTAGCGTATATTGGGCTTTTTGGAAGTTTAGCACTACTAGTTTATTTAACAATGAGGGGTGTCAATTTACTAATTTCAGCACCATTAACTGCTTTAATTGCAGCTTTAACAAATGGTCTTGCTTTCTTCCCACAAACTGCAAATGACAATCAAGCTAATTTCTTAACAAGTTATATGGATGGATTTACGGGCTTCGTTGGTTCTTGGTATTTAATGTTCATGGCAGGTGCCATTTTTGGCAAGGTAATGGAAGATACAGGTGCTGCTGATAGTGTTTCGAAATGGATTGTTGAAAAAATTGGGGTGAAGTATGCTACATATGCCGTAGTATTGGCAGCAGCTGTACTAACATATGGTGGTGTCTCAGTATTTATTGTAGCCTTCTCTGTTTATCCGATGGCGATTAGTTTATTTAAACAGGCGAATCTTCCAAGACGCTTTATTCCTGCGGCACTTGGTTTAGGTTCTGTAACGTTTACAATGACGTCAGCAGGCTCACCAGAAATCCAAAACTGGATTCCAATTCCCTATTTAGGAACAACGCCATATGCAGGTTGGCAGGTGAGTATTGTCGTTGCATTATTTATGGCGATTGGTGGAGCACTATGGTTGAATTGGATGATTAAACGTGCAGTGAAAAAAGGGGAGGTATTTATCGAACGTTCAACAGATCCTGTCGTTGACGAAACGCGTAAATTACCTAGTCCAATATTAAGTTTAGTCCCATTAGTAGTCGTTTTATTGATTTCGTTTATCTTCCATGATTCTCTTGGCACATCAGCTCTAATTGTTGCGTTAACGAGCGGTTGTATTATGGCGTATTTAGTAAGCTATAAATATTCAAAATCAGTTAGTGCAACGTTAGCTGCAGGTGCAATGGGCGCTGTTGTAGCTATTGCAAATACTGCAGCAGTTGTAGGCTTTGGGGGCGTTGTAAAAGCTACACCATCATTTGTAGCAACTGTCGATGTGATGACAAATATCCCTGGCAATCCACTGATAGGGGGAGCTGTTGCAATCGCAGTTATAGCCGGTTTAACAGGTTCAGCTTCAGGTGGTCAAACAATTGCTATGCCACTATTAGCTCCTCACTATATTGATATGGGCGTTAATACGGAAGCATTGCACCGCACAATAGCGATTGCATCTGGCTCGCTCGATTCTTTACCACATGGTGGTTATGTAGTGACGACAATCAATTCTGTATGTAATGAAAAACATAAGGATGCCTATTTGCCTTTCGGTGCTTTAACCGTTGTTATACCGATTATTGGGACTGTTGTGGCGATAGTATTATTCTCACTCGGAATGTAGGAGGGATGGAAATTTATGAAAGGCAGAACAGTATTTATAACGGGTGCTGCTCGTGGAATTGGCCTATCTATTGCTCAAGCATTTGCCGAGCAAGGAGCGAATGTTGTCATTTCAGATATAAATGAGCAACAATTAGCTGAAGTGGTAGCACAAAATCCACAATTAACAGCCTATACATGTGATGTCACGGATGAACAAGGCATTAGTGAGGCAATTGCTTTCACAGTTAGTAAATTTAATAGCATTGATATTTTGATTAATAACGCAGGATTTCAACATGTATCTTATATCGAGGATTTCCCGACTGAAATCTTTGAACAAATGCAAAAAGTAATGCTTGTCGCGCCATTTATTACGATGAAATATGCCTTGCCCCATATGAAGAAAAATAAATTTGGTCGCATTCTAAATATGGCGTCTATAAACGGTGTTATTGGATTTGCTGGTAAAGCCGGCTACAACGCAGCGAAGCATGGCTTAATAGGGTTAACAAAAGTCGCTGCACTTGAAGTAGCCAATGACGGTATTACGGTTAATGCCATCTGTCCAGGATATGTGGATACAGCATTAGTTCGTAATCAATTTACAGATTTAGCAAAGACACGAGGGATTCAAGTAGAAGAAGTGTTGGAGCAGGTGCTATATCCACTTGTCCCACAAAAGCGCTTACTTGATGTTTCAGAAATTACAGGGCTTGCACTTTATTTAGCAAGTGATGTGGCCAAAGGTTTAACAGGTCAGGCGATTGTATTAGATGGCGGTTATACTGCCCAATAATGAAGGAGCGATGCGTTATGATTCAAACAAAAACAACTTTCACAGTAAATTCTCCTGCGACGATTGTTTATGGAAAAGATGCATTTGAAGAAGTAGGCGTATATGCCAAAAAACTAGGTTCGAAGGCACTTATCGTTAGCGATCCAATCATGGATGGATTAGGGTTTGTTAATCAGTGTAAGGCATTATTAACAGCGAATGGTTTGGAAGCGGTTTCATATTTAGGTGTAACAACTGAGCCAGTGGATACGTATGTAGCACAAGGTCTTAGTATTTTGCAAACAGAACAGTGTGATCTTATCATTTCTGTTGGGGGTGGAAGTTGTATCGATACAGCCAAAGCCATTGCTGTTGTAGCAACAAATGGTGGTTATATCGGCGATTATATGAAACTAGCGAAAATTGCCGAGCAATCACCTATCCCACATATAGCTGTTCCAACAACAGCAGGCACAGGCTCTGAAGCAACAGATGCTACAGTGATTACCAACACGACGAATGATGTGAAAATGATGATAAAACAACCAGCTTTTATGCCACCAATTGCCATTGTCGATCCGATGCTAACAGTAACCTCTCCACCAGCTATTACAGCGGCGACGGGTATTGATGCATTAAGCCACGCAATTGAAAGCTATTTGTCTCGTTTAGCACATCCTTATTCGAATGTGCTTGCGTTGTCAGCGATGGACTTAATTATTCATAATATTTTGAAGGTCTACGAGCAAGGGGACGATATTGATGCGCGAGAGGCGATGTCTTTAGGCTCAATGCAGGCAGGACTATCGTTTTCCAATGCATCAGTTGCTTTAGTACATGGGATGTCACGTCCTATCGGTGCACTTTTTCATGTGCCTCATGGTATTTCCAATGCGATGTTACTACCAGCGGTATTAGAATTTACCAAGGATGCATGCGTGGAACGCCTAGCAGATATCGGAAAATTTTTTAACACAAATGGACAGTATAGTACCCATGAGGAACTAGCGACTTTGGCTATCGACTCAATAAAAGAATTATGCAAAAAGATGAATATTGGCAATTTACAGCAATGGGGTATTGAGGAGGATGCATTTTATGCGGCGATTCCGAAAATGGCAATCGATGCAATGGCAAGTGGTAGTCCTGCAAATAACCCTAAAGTGCCAACACAGGATGAGTTAATGGAGCTGTACAAGATTGCTTATCATTATGAGTTTTAAATAGTATGAGACAGAGTGCCTTCCTTTAAGCAAAAGAGGAAGGCGCTTTTCATTTGAGATAATGTTGTTGAAAAATAAACATGAGTTGAAATTTCATAAAATAAGACATTATCTTAATGCTTGTGCCATTATTAGGCACTGTTCCAAACTTTAATATAAACTAATTCTAATATGTATCAATAGAGTATATATGTGATTGACACATATACTTGTGTAAAATATAATTATCTTATGGATAACAAAAATAATAATACGCAATATCTTAAAGGTTTATTTGAAATTGCCATTTTAATGATGCTACAGAAAAAAACGATGTATGGCTATGAATTGACGAAAGAATTGAAAGAGAGCAAGTGTTTTTCTATTTCAGATGGTTCAATTTATCCAATATTAAAACGATTGACGGCGAATGATTATGTGGATGTATTTTCAGAAGAATACGAAGGAAGAATTAGAAAGTATTACCGTATTACAGATTTAGGAAAAGCATTAGTAGAAAATAGACTGAAGGAGTTAGATTCAATATTAAACTATTTTGAAGAAATTAAGGGGGTGGAATAGTCGTGGATAATCAGAAGATAAATGACTATATACGTCAACTGGAAATGGAGTTAGAGCCATTACCAAAAAAGGATAGAGACAATCATATTATGGAAGTAAAAGATCATTTATTGCAGTCCGTAACGAATGGCAAATCAGTAGACGAGGTATTAAAAAGCTTTCTTTTACCTAACGAATTAGCAAAGGAAATTAAAGCTGAGTATCAATACTTGTATAGTGCACCTTCTACTGAAAATCTTCATCCTATCAAACAAAAGAGTAGTAAAAAGATATGGATTATGTTGTCTGTTTTAGTAGTGGTCATTATTTTCCCTATTTTTTTAGCGATTGCTGTATTTATAGCGAATGTATCAGATAATTCTACAGATACAAATGGAATCATTGAGTATGAAGAAATCAGAAATTAATAAATAAAAACGAATTATTTAACATTGGGGAATGCTAAATAATTCGTTTTTATTTATCTTGTGTTAGTTGTTTGAACGATTGCTGAAATTATGACGATTACATGGAAAAATCATAATAACACTAAAATGACCAAGGGCGTCAAGCTAGTGTTTTCCCTTAGGCTATTATTCTAAAAAGTATACATATCTACAAATGATAGAATTAATATGACATTTACGAGAAAATATAGTAAAATAAAATGAATGGTTATTCATTTTGTGCAAAGGGGGAAGTACGATGTTACAGGGGAAAACGATTATTATTACAGGTGGGTCAAGTGGTATGGGGCTTTATATGGCGAAGCAATTCGTGACAGAAGGGGCAAACGTTGTAATTGTAGGTCGTAACGAAGAGCGATTAGCGGAGGCAAAAGAGTTTATATTAGCAGCAGGCAATACAATCGAAACATTCCAGATGGATGTTCGTATACCAGAACAGGCGCAGGCAATGGTGGAGTTTGCGGTTGAAAAATTTGGTCGAGTGGATGGGCTTGTCAATAATGCTGCTGGTAATTTTATTGTGCGTGCAGAGGATTTGTCGCCAAATGGTTGGAAAGCAGTTGTGGATATCGTCTTAAATGGTACGTTCTATTGCTCGTCTGCTATCGGTAAATATTGGATTGACCAAAAAATTAACGGATCGATTATCAATATGGTGGCGACCTATGCTTGGAATGCAGGAGCAGGTGTAATACATTCAGCAGCTGCAAAAGCTGGTGTACTATCAATGACAAGAACGTTAGCTGTTGAATGGGGCAAACGTTATGGTATACGTGTCAATGCCATTGCGCCAGGGCCAATTGAACGAACGGGAGGAGCAGCAAAACTTTGGGAATCAGAAGCAGCTGCTGCTCGTACAATTGATGCTGTACCACTTGGACGCATCGGTACACCAGAAGAAATAGCGGATTTAGCAACTTTTATGATGTCGGATAAAGCTAGATATATGAATGGCGAATGTATCACTTTAGATGGTGGACAGTGGTTAAATCAGTATCCTTTTTAGGATTATCTAGGTAGTCAATGTTGTAAAGTGACCGTTTGCCTTGTTGAAATTCATTGCATAATGAGGAGCGGTGTTGATACATACTAAGGCAAAGAAAGGAGTTTTGCCTATGACTATGTGGTTGATACCGGCTCTTATTGCAATTACAATCATTTCGGTTATTTCATTTGTTTCGACTATGAGAATTGCCAAAATGACATCTGAGCGGGAATCGGAAAAGGATACACCGATTTCAGAAACAGTTGAAGAATATGCAACGATGCTAAACCCAATTGTTTGGGTGTACATCATATTTTTACTTTTTTTAGGAATAATGATTTTTTACTACTGGACTAAAACAGGGTATTAATCAGATTTCAACGAAGTATCACATTTACTTTGGTTTATGTGATACTTCGTTTTGACATTTGTATAGATTATGTTCCCACAAACTTTAAATTTTATAAGAAGATTTTTTATCATTCTGTTGTCGTTTTAACAAAGCTATTAAATACCTTCTTCCTCGACGAAAGGGATTATGACCACTTTCTTCAAAGTTTGTTAAGTAAGCATTTGGTATAAGAGAGGCAATTTCTTCAGAAAAAACTAAAGGGCATTCCATTGTGTAAAGCCTAATGCACTTCTAATAGCTTCTAAATCTTGGACACTATTTTTAAAACTGAGATCATCGTGTACTGTTGAATTACTTGAGTTTCCATAACCCCTTAAGTTTATTAAATAGACTGTATAGTGTGTAGTAAAAGGTGCAGCAAAAATATTGCCATTACTATTAAACGCTGTATATTGATGTGTTATACAGAGTGGCTCACCTTTTCCCATTTTATAATACTCGAAGTTTCCGCGAGGAGTTTCAACCATATTTTGCATCCACATAAAATACCTCTAATGTTTTTATTTCATTATAGCGATACAAAAATGTAAAAAATTAGTTTTTTATAACTGTGCAAAGATTTTATAGTCGGTCTTATGCATTAACTTTAGAAAAACGGGGAAAATAAATTAATATTTCATATTGTCTAAAACAAAAATATCCATAATATACATTGTTTATGAAAAACTCTTCTTGACCTTGTCGTGGTCATAGTCGGAAACATTGTGATATGATAAAAGAGAAGGATCCTGTTCTGCAAAGCAAGGACAGAAAAGGAGAAGAAGTTCATGATTTCAACTAACAGCAAAGACTTATTAGCAATGCCAATTAGTGATTTTATTATTTCATCCGAAAAGGTTGCACATGTACAAAGTGGTAATAGTGCTGAGCATGCACTCCTTGTACTGACACGTACAGGGTACTCGTCCATACCTGTATTAGATATGAAATATCGCCTTCAAGGTTTATTGAGCATGAAAATGATTACAGAATCCATTTTAGGTCTCGAACATATTGAATATGAAAAATTACCAAATATTAAAGTAGATACAATAATGGAAAAAGATATAGCTGTTCTCAAGATGACGGATACTTTCCAACGAGCTTTAGATTTGGTTATTAACCATGCGTTTTTATGTGTAATAGATGAAGATGGTACATTTGCAGGGATTTTAACAAGACGCGTTATTTTAAAACAGTTGAAAAAATATATCTATCAAAAAGAGAAGTAGTGTAAGAGGGGACTCAGGTGCAAAATCATGAGGTCCCCCTTTACTTGTATTGGAGGTTTAGGTGATTGATGGCAACAGAGGCGGAAATTTTGAAAGTTTTAGCTGAGGAACGCAATATGCGTAAAGCAGCGGAGCGGTTGTTTTTATCGCAGCCTGCACTTTCACAACGGTTGCAATCGATTGAAAAAGATTGGGGTGCACAGCTGTTTATTCGTTCACAAAAGGGGCTTACAGCAACCCCCGCAGGAGAGCACGTTATAGCGTACGCAACAGATATGCTTGCTAAAAAAGAAGAAATCTTTGAAATGATTCAATCGCTAACAACCAAAGTAAACGGGACATTGAAAATTGCTTGTGCTTCCATTGTCGGGCAAAACTGGCTTCCCAAAATATTAAAAGATTTCGTAACAAAATATCCAGAAGCTAAAATTTCACTTATGACTGGCTGGAGCTCGGAAATTGTTAAAGCTTTATATGAGGGAGAGGCCCATATTGGCATTGTGCGTGGACAGGTGGATTGGAAAGGTGAAAAGATTCATCTTTTCCGTGATACGTTGTACTTAGTAGATCGGGAGTTAAAAACAATTGAAGATGTGCTGACAACTGATCGTCCATTTATTCAATTTAAAAGTGATTCCAATTACTATCAAGAAATACAGCAATGGTGGCAACAGCATTTTGCTTCAAATCCAAGAAGACAAATTTTAGTAGACCAAATTGAAATATGTAAGCAAATGGCGTTAAATGGCATAGGTTATGCTATATTACCGTCCATCACACTAAATGAGCATGATGGGGTTAATAAAATTGCGCTGACTAACAATGAAAAAGAATTTGGTTTAACGCGAGATACATGGTTAATAGGCTATGAGTCTTCCTTTGAATTACGCCAAGTGGAAGCATTTGTAGAGGTTGTGCAAGATCATGCCCGATGCCTGTTTGACTATACGAATTAAATATTCCCGTGCTAAAGGGGCTTCGAAGAGTAAAGTGTTAGATTGACTGCATCAATCTAACACTTTTTCGTACATATTTCTTTTGTGTTAGAGAAAATTGTTTGAGTGCCTGGCATCTCCCTAAATCTTAAGAGTTTATGAATATTCATGAAGATATCATAAGAAATGGAACAAAATGCACGAAAAAACGTATAATTATGTAATCATCTAAAAGCAAAGGAAAAGGGGTTGAGTTTTTGAAGAAATTAAATATTACAGCACTAATAGTATTATTAATGCTTGTTATGAGCTACGCTCTGCCTATTTCTGAGGCGAGCGCCGCACCTACTTTAGAGGTACAAGCTAAGACAGGCATTGCAGGAAAGGCGAAATATCAATCAGTTACGCCTTTGCAAGTAACTGTAAAAAATAATGGACCTGATTTTTCAGGAGATATGGCGATTAATGCCTTTAATTCTTTTCAAGCAGGATCAGCACTAGTTGTGCCTATCGATATAGCAGCTGGTGAGGAAAAAACAGTTACACTTTATTTGGACGGCTTAGCTGATTACGGTTATTCCGATGGTGATGTGTTCGCCTTTTATGAGGGCAACATTGAAAAAGGAAAAAAAGTTGCTTATAAAGGAACAAAGCGGTTGCAGGCTAATTTTTCAGAGCCAAATTCAACATTTATATATACGTTAACAGAGAAAAGCGACCGTTTATCTGCCTATTTAAAGTTACCGCAACTTTTTCCATCCAATAGTGTAGAAGTATTTAACTTAAATCAATTAAAAGACTACACATTACCTGAGGTTGCACAAGGCTATGCAATGGCAAATATTATTGCAGTCGATGAGGTTGCGATCGCTGATTTAACGCAAAAACAGCAGGAAGCATTATTAAAATGGGTGCAAGATGGCGGTACATTATTGCTTGGCAGTTCTGAACAAATCAATGCAACTGCAGGCATTTTTAAAGAATACTTGCCACTTACATTATCCCAACAAATGACGACTGTATCAGCAGATAGTTTAACGAAATTATCGGGAGGCGGTATTTTCACACAAGCAATTTCTGTCTATACAGCAACTGAAAATGAAGGCAGTATCCCTGTTTTAAAAGACAATACTAATATTCTAGCTGCTAAGAAAAAGGTTGGTAGTGGAGAAATTGTCCAAACAACTTTTTCATTAGGAGACCAGCCATTAGCATCTATGGACGGCTATGCGGCCTTAACAGCGAAAATGTTCGACCTTCAAACAATGTCTCAGCAAACAGGGATGCAAGGTCAATCTACAATGGATCAGCTTTCTAGCGAGTTAGGTAGTATTAACGAGTTATTCCCATCATTCGAAGTGTCCGTTAGCTATATGCTTATCGTAATTATTCTTTATATTTTAGTAATTGGTCCAATCCTTTACTTTGTTTTAAAGAGAGTGGATAAACGAGAGCATGCATGGTGGGTTATTCCTACGATTTCAGTGGTACTGTCAATTATACTATTTGTTTTCGGCGCAAAAGATCGTATTGTGCAGCCACAAGTTCAACAATCAGCATTCTTTAAAGTAAATGAAGACAGTAGCGTGAATGGTTATTATGTAGAATCAATTTTAACAAATCGCAGTGGTGATTTTGTTGTCAATGCTGATAAAGACACGACTGCAGTAGCGTTCCGCAATAATTATAATCTTACTGGTTCAATGGGCGCGTTACATGAATCGTCGTATATTAAGGAACATGCCAATGGATCCGCATTAACTTTACGCGATTTAAGTTATTGGTCTGTCCAATCTTTTGGGGGGAAAACAGCCGCTCAAAAGATTGGCAAAATGGATATTGATATTACATTGAAAAATGAAAAATTGTCTGGGACAGTAAAAAATAATTTCCCGTTTGCTTTGAAGGATGTCACGATTATATCGGGTACAAAAGAAGTGAAACTTGGTGATATTGAACCGAATGCTACACTGAAGGTGGACAAAGAGCTGAAAACAACAGTTCTTCAAAAGCCAACACACTTTAATAATTATAATTATAACTATCCAAAGACGAAGGAAGAAGTTGACCCATTACGTATTGAGCGTATGAAGTCGCAAGCCCTGCTATTAGTAGAAAGTGAGAAACAACCTGTCATTACAGCTTGGGCAGAGCAAGCAATTGTAGGAGTAGAACTTGAAACAAGTGTCAACATGTCACCTATTTCTTACTTCGTACAGCCATTCGATGGAAAAGTTGAAATGTCAGGTCCATTTACGTTAAAACGTAATAACTTTTCATATAATTTGAGCGCACAATCGCCAAATGCCACTTTCGATAAAATGGATGAGCAATTAAATACTTGGTACATGTCAGAAGGTTTATATGAATTGTCGATAGAGATGCCAGACCATTTTATGGACTTTGTTCAAACCTTAGATGAACTTACAATTTCGAATAAAGATGTTCAACGAATGCAGTTATCTATTTGGAATAACAAAACGGGCAACTATGAACCATTGGTTGATACGAAGCAGGTATTTTCAAATGATATTACGCAATATTTCGATGATAAGGGTAAGCTGCTGTTGGAGATTAAATTTGGACCAGATCAAACAGGCGAGCAGACAAAGTTACCTGAAATAGAGCTGAAAGGAGTGGCGAAGTAATGATTGAGATTCGCGATTTAACGAAAAAATACGGCTCTTTCACAGCACTAGATCATTTAAATCTGTCACTGGAGGAAGGTGTAGTATTTGGCTTTGTAGGGGCTAATGGTGCCGGGAAATCGACAACGTTTTCGATTTTAGCTACATTGCTATCCCCAACTTCAGGCGATGCATTGATCAATGGAAAAAGTGTGATTAAGGAACCGAAGGAAGTTCGGAAACAAATCGGCTATATGCCAGATTTCTTTGGTGTGTACGATCAACTTAAAGTAGATGAGTACTTAGATTTTTATGGGGCGAGCTATGGCATTGTCGCGCAGGAGCGCAAAGTGCTTATACCGCAGTTACTAGAGCTAGTTAATTTAACGAATAAACGTTTTGAATATGTAGATTTACTATCGCGTGGGATGAAGCAACGCCTTTGTTTAGCACGAGCTCTTATCCATGATCCAAAGGTCTTAATTTTGGATGAACCTGCTTCAGGCCTAGATCCACGCGCACGAGTAGAAATGCGTGATATTTTAAGGAATTTAAAATCCATGGGGAAAACCATTTTAATCTCCTCGCATATTTTGCCAGAGCTAGCGGAAATGTGTGATGAAATCGGCGTTATTGATAATGGGAAATTGATTGCACATGGCAATGTTGCTTCCATTCAAGCTCAGCTACAAGGTGAAAAGCGAATAGTTATCAAAGTATCGGATCGTTTACAAGAGGTACGCACATTTTTAGAGGAAGATCCATTAATTTCTTCAATAGATGTCATGGACAATCGTTTAGAAATTGCTTTTAACTATCGCGGTTCAGATCAGGAACAAATAGTACTACTGAAAAAAGCGATGCTTGCAGATTTACCAATTTATGCATTGAGCGAGGAAGAAAAAGATTTAGAGGATGTCTTTATGGCGATTACGAAGGGAGCGGACAGTCAATGATGGAAAGATTTTATAATCCCGTCCTTGTAAAAGAATTGAAGTTACGCTTCCGTTCTTTTAAAAGTTTTTCTGGTTTAATGTTTTATTTAGCGGTAATTTGTATTTTTATTGCAGGTTTCTTACTGCTGACAACAGAATTTACGGGCAAAGGGTTTTTTAGACCTGATACAAGTTTTATGATGTTTGCCGTACTAACAATATTGCAAATGGCACTCGTTCTTTTCATTACACCGAGTTTAACTGCTGGGGCAATTAGTAGTGAACGAGAAAAGCAAACGTTAAATATTTTATTAACAACAACACAAAGCTCGACACAAATTATTATTGGGAAATTATTATCTTCGGTAGCATTTTTAGTATTGATGTTAGTCGCAGGGCTACCATTGTATAGTTTAGTCTTTCTATTTGGTGGGGTATCACCTTCCCAACTAATTTCAATCTTTTTATTTTACCTATTAACAGTTGTTGCAATCGGTAGCGTTGGGGTTATGTTTTCAACAATTACGAAGAAAACGATTGTTGCTATGATTGCTACTTATGGTTCCATCATTTTCTTAGGAGGAATTACAGCATTTTTCTTCTTCCTATCAATGGCATTCCATCAAATGGGCAATACGATTGCCACAAGCTCGTCCTTTATGACGTACTTCTGGGCTTCGATTAATCCAGGTGCATTAATGCTTACGCTTATTTCACCCTCTATGGGAGATGCTTTAGCAGAGCTAAGTGGCATTGATATACCGGTATGGATAACCTACTTACTAATTTATGTTTTGATTATTGTGTTAAGTTTAACCATTGCGATTAAGAAATTGCGTGCCAATATGAAAAGTAATCGATGAGGAGGAAACAGCATGGAGCGTCGGAAGCAATTACGAAAATATATTCAGCGTGCACAACACAGTTTAACTTTTGAGAGAAGCCTTCCTATTGCACAATACGGGTTGTTTTTAGCATTGCTTTCGAGTGCTTCCCTTGTCCTAGTATCAAGATTATTTGTTTGGCCTTATTATCGTCAGATTGCTCTAGTTGTCTTTATAGTTGGCCTACTTGCTACAGCCATAATGATGTGGTGGCGACGTGTCAATGAAAAGGAAGCATTGTATGCACTCGACTATTATTTTTCACATAATGAACTTGTAACGGCACTGTCTTTTAAAAACGACGAAGATCCACTAATCCAATCTTTACTTGCGAAAGCGATTCAAAAGTCAGAGCAAGCATTTGCTCAGTTTAAAGCAAGAAAGAAAAATTTGTTTCGACCTAAAGCATTTATCGGCCTTTTTGCCACAGCTATTGTTTTAGCAATTCTTTATATGTTCCCAGCGGCAACGCAAATTGAAGCGATTGAAGTGGAAAAAGAAAAGGCTGTGATTGAGGACATAAAAAAAGAAGTGGCGAAGTTAGAAAAAAAAGCTGAGACAAAAGAAGTGAAAGAGCAGCTAAAAGAATTACAAAATACGTTAAAAGAAACGCAAACAGCGGAAGAAGCATTACGTGAAGTCGTGAAAAAGCAGAAGGAATTAGCTTTAAAAGAACAGCAGTTAAAAGATAAGCAGACAGCGAGTAAAGATGGTGCTGGCGATAAAAACGCTTTATCACAAGAGGAACTCGAACAGTTGAAAGAGCTTGCACAAATGCAGCAACAGCTTACACAAAGTGCAAATACAACACAAACAGCGATGAGCAACTTAGGAAAACCAGCAAGTAATACATTACAAAATGCCATTGCAAGTGCAAATAGCACAAATAATAATCAGCAAAACAGTGCAAATTCGAATCAACAATCTTCTGGAAACGCACAACCTAGTAACCAACAAGGTCAAAACAATTCCCAGCAAGCTACTGGTAATGGCCAGTCACAAGGAAAGCAATCAGGACAGGGACAAGGTCAAGGACAGGGACAAGGTCAAGGACAAGGTCAAGGCCAAGGTCAAGGAAGTGGTTCTGGTCAAGGAAAGGGTGCGGGGCGTGGCCAAGGAAGCCGAGATTTATTGACTACACCAAGGCTTGGCGGTTCTAGCGAAACGACTGTCGATAGTGGGCAATTAGGAGACGGTTCGCATGTTTCCGAGCAACAAGGCAATGGACCGATTACAAAAGGTACCATTAGACCGTATGATGAAGTGATTGGCTCCTATAAAGATAGCTATTTAGAAAGCTCACAGCGTTTACAATTGCCGAAAGATTTACAAAACGTCGTGCAATCTTATTTCACGACAATTGAGTCGCAGTAGGAGGAGAAAAAATGGCATTTACAGAACAACAATATGTCGAAACGGGTACGAAATTACAACAAGTAAAAGATGAAATTCATCGCTTTATTGTTGGACAAGAGGAAGCAATTGATTACACATTATATGCAGTCCTTGCAGATGGTCATGCACTGTTAGAGGGGCTTCCTGGTTTAGGGAAAACAATGCTTATTCGGACTATCTCTGAAGTGCTAGATTTATCGTTCTCACGTATTCAATTTACCCCAGATTTAATGCCCGCTGATATTACAGGAACAAGTATGATTGAGCGAACAGCAGATGGAAGGCAGCAGTTTACATTCCAGCCAGGACCAATTTTTAGTCAAATGGTTTTAGCAGATGAAATTAACCGTGCTACACCTAAAACGCAAAGTGCGTTGCTTGAAGCGATGGGGGAAAAAACGGTAACGATTTTAGGAGATACGAAGAAAATGGCAAAACCATTTTTCGTCTTGGCAACACAAAACCCAATTGAAATGGAGGGTACATATCCTTTACCAGAAGCGCAAATGGACCGTTTCCTGTGCAAAATTCTCGTCCCATATCCAGAGAAAAATGAACTAATGGAAATTATGAAACGTACAACAGGTGCGCACGAAGTCAGCTTGCAAAAAGTGTTGGATACGGATGAATTAATTTTGGCACAACAAATGGTGAAGGAAGTACTAATTGCTGATGAGATGCTTGAGTTTGCAGCAGACCTTGTAGTGGCAACACATCCTGAAAAAGAAGAGGCTATAGATGAAGTAAAGCGCTATGTGATGTATGGTAGCGGTCCGCGTGGCTTACAAAGCTTAATTAAATTGGCAAAAGCTAGAGCACTGATGAGTGGACGTTTTCATGTATCTGTTGGGGATATTAAGTCAGTGGCAAAGCCCGTCTTACGTCACCGAATGCTGCTGAATTATGAAGGGGAGGCTTCAGGTAAGACAGCAGATGATGTGATAGATGTTATTTTAGAGAAAGTCCAACAAGGCGTAAGTCGATGACAAAAAATATTTTGCCCGAGGATTGGTTAGCGAAAATAAGTCGTTTCCAAGTGGCGACTGCCTCCAAATTGCGTGGCCAGCATAAAGGCTCGCATCGTTCGCAGCGCTTCGGGGCATCCCTCGATTTCTCTGATTTTCGGGAATATCATTTAGGTGATGATGTGCGACAAGTAGATTGGAACGTCTATGCGAGAACCGATAAATATTTTATTAAACGTTTTTTAGATGAACAAGAAATGCGGGTGCATATTTTATTGGATGCAACAAAATCAATGGGTGAGCAAGTCAAATGGACATTTGCTCGGCAAATCGTTGCATCACTTGGTTTAATGGTACTTGGTCGTGATGATCGCTTATCATTTTCTTATGTGCAAGATGACGTGAAACCTCCATTTCGTCGTAAAGGGGCTATGTATCGTCGCGCATTTTTGCAAGTTGTTACAGATATAGAAGAAGCCAACTATACAGCAAGCTTTTCTCAAGGGGCATTAAAGGCTATACCAAAAGATAGCACAGTGTTATTTATCGTAACAGATGGGCTTGAACCGATCGAAGAATGGGAACAGTTATTGAAAAGATTGCCTCGTTTTGCAGGAGATGTCCGCATTATACAAGTTGTCACAGAAGAAGAACTTCATCCGCAATATGCGGGAGATGTTCGTTTAGTGGATAGTGAAACAGGGCGTGATGTCAATGTCACGATGTCATCAAAAGTACTAGATACGTATGACACAAGGCGTCGCCTCCATGAAGAAGAGTTTGAAGCCATTTGCCGTCGTTTTGCTGTGCGTAAACTGCAGCTTAAGGTGGAAGACGGTTTGCAACATGCAATCTTTCAACAATTACTAAAAGCACATTGGATTAGGTGAGGTGAGCCGTTTTGGGCTTTAGTCAAATTATTTTTAGCTGGACGGCCATCTTCCCGGTCATTGTCCTGCTCTATTATTTCTTTCGAAAAAAATATACCGATCAACCAGTGTCCTCAACACTTTTTTGGTCAGAAATTATGCAAGAAACAAGAGTTTCTCCATATTTAAAGCATTTACAAAAAAATGCGTTACTGTATTTGCAATTGCTGGCATTACTTTTATTAGTGTTAGCACTTATCAACCCATATATGAAAAAAAGTACGATTGTGGGTGCTCAGACAATTTTTATCGTGGATACATCAGCTACAATGCTAGCAGGGAAAGAGCAATCTACATTCGATGCCCATAAAAAAGAAATGCAATCATTGGTAGAACAACTTGACGGTCGACCTGTTACATTAATTACAACTGGCAATTCTCCACAAGCAGTGTTACAGCAAGAAACAAATGTAAAAACGATTGAACAAACTATACAAGATTTACATGTAACATATGAAACTGCCCAAATCAATAAAGCGCTTGATGTGGCACAAGCTTTTGTTGGTGATAGTCCAACGTCAATTTATGTTTTCACAGATGCACTTGATAAAAAGCAATTACCGATGGAAAAGGAATCTGTGAAATGGCTTGTACACGGTTCTGCAAAAGATTTAACGAATGTTGCTATTACGCGTTTTGCTGCGACGACAGATGGTAAATCTACGATGGCGTTAGTGCAGCTTCAAAATGATACCGATAAAGAGCAAAAGCTAACACTTACACTACAAAATAGTAAAGGCGATGTACTAATAGACGAGCCTATTTCTTTGGCAGCAAACGAAGCAATGTCTAAATCATTTAAAGATTTACCATTAATGGATACGGTGACTGCTAAAATTGATGTCAAAGATGATTATGTGATTGATAATATCCAATCAGTCGTGTTACAAACGGCTACATCGAATATTGTAGTCGATCAAAACATGCATCAGCTTATTCAAAAAGGGTTTCAAGCTATTAATGGCAACGTAAAAATTGTACCGCCCTTGCAGCTTGCGGATAATCAAGGAGCTACCATTGTAACGAACCAAATATCATTACTTCAAAAGATGGAGAGACCCATTGTATTATTTGGACGGGATGATATTGAAAAAGTAGACGTAAAGGGTGAAATAAAAACAACGAGCGATGCTTTATTTGCATTTAGTGAGTTAAATGATATTTATGTCAGTGCTTTATATCCTCCATTTGATGATTATAAAACAATCGCCACAGTTGGGGAAAAACCATTTATCCAACGAACACCTGAAGGAGATATTATCGTCCTTGCTGATATTGCAGATACAGATTGGCCACTCTATCCATCGTTTCCGTTATTTTTATGGAGTGTGGAACAGCAATTATCTGAATCGGTAGGCTCCCTTGGGATTTTTGCACCAAATGAGCAACGTTCAGTCGCGTTATCACAGGGAGATTGGAGTGTTTATTCTCAGGACGATGAATTTTTATCGACTATTACAAATGGCTTACTAACTGCTCCAATGAAGCCAGGTATGTATACAGCTCGCTCAAACAGTGAGGAAAAGCGTCTTATCGTGCAACTACAAGCACAGGAACGTGTAATAGAAGAAGGAACAAGCTATACGCTTGGAGAACTTCAGCAAAATGGCAAGGAAGAAGTTTCGAAAGCTTCATTTGTACCTTGGCTAATACTCATTATTTTAAGTTTGCTTGTCGCAGAGTGGGAGGTGCAACGACGTCGTGGATTTACGAATTGATACGCCATTAGCGTTATTGTTATTACTGCCATTGTTTATGTATTTTGGATGGACTTATTGGCGAGAGCGCATGCACCTGAAAAAAAGTCATCTAGTCGTACTGGGCATTCGAGTAATAGCCATCGTCTGTTTAGTCTTTGCATTGGCAGCACCTTATCTGTTATTACCAGTAAAGGACGAGCAAGTTTTATATTTAGTTGACCGCTCTGCTTCGATGAATCGTACAGAGGCAGAAATCGTTAGTTTTATAGAGGAAAGTTTGAAATCGAAAAAGGAAGATCAACTTGCAGGGATTTACTCATTTTCATCAACTCTCCAAACGGAAGCGATTTTATCAAAATCCTTAAAAGATGTTCCGAAATTTACTGAGGTTAAGGGAACAGACCAAACAAATATAGAGCAAAGTCTTCAGCTTGCAACAGGTATTGTTGATCCGAAAAAGGCAACTAGACTTGTATTACTAACAGATGCCAATGAAACACAAGGCAATGCGTTAGAATTTGCCACGAAGCTAAAAGGCTCCAATATTAGTGTAGATGTCGTGCCGTTCCATCAAAGTGTGACGAATGATGTATCATTGAAAAGCTTTGTTACCCCACAAATAGCTTACGTAGGTGAACAGCAACAGCTTGTGACGGAAGTCAATGCCACAGCGGCAGGGCAAGGTGAATTATTACTGTATGAAAATGACAAACTTATTCATCGTGAGTCGGTGGAACTTGCTCAAGGTGCCAATGTTTTTACTTATAAACATACAGCAACTGCAGAGGGGCTTGTGAAATATGAGGCGCTCGTGCAAGTTGGACAGGATGCCATTTTTGAAAATAATAAATTAACAAGTGTGACGATGGTACAAAGCGAGCCGCATTTACTTATTGTCAATGGTTACGATACGACATCACCAATTGCTGCAGCTCTAGGACCGAATTCTATTTCCTATGATGTTGTGGATGCAGCAAGCTTACCAAATGAACTGTCTAGCTATTTGCAATATAACGCGATTATTTTTGATAATGTACCTGGACACTTAGTTGGGGAGGCGAAGATGAGCGTTATTGAACAGGCAGTCAAAAACTTTGGTGTTGGCTTTACGATGGTCGGCGGTGAAAATAGCTTCGGCTTGGGTGGTTATTTTAAAACACCGATTGAAACATTATTACCTGTTGAGATGGAGATAAAAGGCAAAGAACAATTGCCATCTTTAGGGCTTGTCATTGTACTCGACCGTTCAGGAAGTATGTATGGCTCTAAGCTAGAGCTTGCCAAAGAAGCGGCGGCTCGATCCGTTGAAATGCTAAGAGATGAAGATACGCTAGGATTTATCGCCTTTGATGATCGCCCTTGGGAAATCATCGAAACTGGACCATTAGGCAATAAAGAAGAAGCCGTCGATACGATTTTATCGGTTACTCCTGGTGGAGGTACGGAAATTTATAGTTCATTGGCTGCAGCCTATGATAGTTTAGCTGATTTAAAGTTGCAAAGGAAACATATTATTTTACTTACAGATGGACAATCACAAGCTGGCAATTATGAGGATTTAATTGAAACGGGGAAAGAACAAGGAATTACACTGTCAACCGTGGCGATTGGACAAGATGCTGATGGCAATCTACTACAATCGTTAAGTGAAATGGGCAGTGGTCGTTTCTATGATGTCATCGATGAACAGACAATTCCTTCGATTTTATCACGTGAGACAGCAATGATTTCACGTACGTATATAGAAGACAATCCTTTCTATCCGACAATCTACAATGCATCTGGCTGGAATGCATTATTTGCGAATGGTGTACCACAAATGAATGCCTACATTGGTACAACAGCGAAGCAGGGAGCCGCTGTTATAGCAGAAAGTGAGAAAGAAGACCCGGTATTAGCACAATGGCAATACGGACTTGGTAAAACTTTTGCTTTCACATCCGATTCAACAGGGAAATGGGCTGGTGACTGGGCAAGATGGCAGGAATGGGGAACATTTTGGCAAACCATTATATCGCAAATGCTACCAAGTTATAATGATGTGGCCTATGATGTACGTCTTGATACAGATGGTTCATTTATGATTACCGATCCGACAAATGAAGCAGCATTTTTAGACATTGTTGCTGTCGATGAAGCTGGTGAGGAGCTTGATATACAGCTTGAAACGCTATCTGCCTCGCAAGTACGTGCAGTTGTCCAAGCGAAGCCAGGTTTGATTTTTTTCCGCATCGCTGATGAAGAGCAGGCCATTTACCAAGCAGGTCTTAGTGTACCTTACAGTGCGGAATATGCATTACGTCCTGTGAATGAAACCATTGTAGAGCAACTAACAAAGCAAACAGGTGGTTCAATATTGAAAGAACCACAAGAAGTGTTCCGTGAATTCACAAACAAAGGAGCAGAGCGCCAAAATATTGCCACGTGGCTACTATTAGCAGGGATGTTGCTATTCTTCTTGGATATTACGATTCGACGTTTTGGTTGGCGCTTTATAACAAGCCGCAAACAAAAAGGAAAGCCTATAGAAGAAACAGCCGTGCAGGTGGAAAACACCAATGTTGCGCAGTTATTAAAAGGCATGAAAAAACGCTCTTAATAGAACGATGGCACATTGCGAAAAAAGCATGTGCCATCGTTTTTGTATGAACATAGCTACTTAGTAATAAGAATAGACGGTGCAGTTTTCCGAAGACTGCTCGCGATGATAATGCCGAGACATGCCCCAATCAAACTAGATGTGAAAAAGGCGGGCATAAAAAATAATGCAGCTACGGATGTTCCCATAAATAATTGCGCATAAGGTACAGCGAATAGTGAAGCAAGGATACCTGTGCCGAATACTTCACCAACTCCTGCTAGCCATTTTTTGCCGCTATATTTATAAGCAAAAGCAGCACATGCTGCACCGATGACACTTCCGGGGATCGCTAAAAGAGAGCCCGTGCCTGTTAGTATGCGAATAATGGCTGTTAGCAAAGCAACGATAATGGTAGGCACAGGCCCTAGTAAAATGGCACCGATAACGTTAATAGCATGTTGTACAGGATAGGCACGAGCAATCCCAGTTGGAATCGAGACCAATATGGAGCCTGCTACAGCAATAGCAACCAATAAAGCCATGATAGTTAGTTTATATATAGACATAAGTAGTTCCTCCTTTATTAATAAAACATGAAATTACATATGAATGACAAAAAGACCGCTTCCTCTAAACAAAAGGAAGCGGTCTTGTATGTGATAATGACAATAAGCAAGAGTCGCCACTTCCCTCCGCTAGTGTGAACTAGATCAGGTTCAAAGGGTCCGTATATGACCATATACGTCTCAGCCTTGTCAAGACTCCCCTAGTGGTAAAAATGATATTCAATTATTACTAATAAATGGTATAACTAACACCTATATTAGTCAATGTTATTTCACTCTATTTTGATTCAGGTTGCATTAGATGTGGCGCCTTTTTTAATGTCCAAATAAGTGCTAGGAAGAAGCAGGCCATTAAAATAATTGCCCCAAAAATATAAGGACTATTTATATTCCAATCAAAAAGAACGCCTGCTAGTGCTGGCCCAATCATATTGCCAAGGCTCATATATGCATTATTAAGACCAGCGGCAAAGCCTTGCTCATTTTCAGCCAGTTTAGAAATTAATGTATTAACGGCAGGGCGAATCAGTGTAGTAGCTGTTGAGAAAATCGTTGCGACAATTAATATAAGTGCAAAGCCAGATACAAATAATATGGCATAAATCGATACAGCTGCAATAAATAAATTGACTAACACAACTTTCATTTCACCAAAACGTTTAAAGAGTGGTGTAATGACAAACATTTGAACAATAACACCAAATGCACCACCTACAGTCAGCAAGATGGCTATATCGGGAGGCGTGTAATTAAACTTGTCCGTTACAAATAAAGATAATGTCGTTTGAAAATTAGCGATGCCAAACGAGAATACTAGCATAATCAGAAGCATGACAAAGTATGGCATTTTGACTGAACGTACCATCTGCTTTGCAAGATTTTCTTGTTTTTGAGCTTTCTGTGCTGCAGTTGGCTTTGTAGAAGGTAGTAAAAATACCGATAGAATAGAAGCAATAATAGCTGCTCCACCAGCCGTAAAGAATGGGAAATGCAAGCTAACTTTCGATAGAAACCCGCCAATACCAGGTCCAATCATAAAACCAAGAGACATGGCAGCTCCTAACATGCCCATTCCTTTTCCTCGTTCTTCATACGTTGTGACATCTGCCACAAACGCCATAATAGGCGGTGCAATAAAGGCTGAACCTAAACCACCTAAGAAACGGGCAACAAAAAGCATCCATACATCTGTAGATAAACCAAATGAAATTTGCCCAAGGCCAGTGACAATCAGACCAAAGATAATCAAATTTTTTCGACCATATCGATCTGAGAGATTCCCAGCAATTGGAGAAAAAACGAATTGTGCTAAGGCGAACGTTGCAATTAGCATGCCAAGAACTTGTCCTGCAGCTCCAAATATTTTTAAATAATCTGGCATAACAGGAATAATAATCCCAATACTCCCCATTGCGATAAACATATTAAACATTAAAATATACAACGCGGCCTTATTAGACTTCTGCTGGGTCATCGAATACCCCCCTTTATTTACTATTAAAACATTACTAAAGTCTATCATAAAGAAATAATGCTTGGCTATCAGATTATAGTCGTAGGTGGCTGGCGTGGTTATCGATACAAGGCGACAGAATTAAGAAAATCGCCACTAAACAGCCATGGAGCGCCACAAAGAAAATAAGAATCGTTACTAAACCCCCATAAATCGCCACTAATTGCCGTAGCAGACATCAACAGTCCATCAAAAAAGTGTTAGATTGATGGCACTCAATCTAACACTTCTTCTATTTCGTATTTATCGAATACTCATTTTAAATTCTAAAAATAATTCATTGTATTTCCCTAAATAATCGGGTCCTAGGTTTTTATAGACTTCTAACGTTTTGCGTTGTTCTTCTGAAGGGTAGAAGCGCTCATCAGCAATAACTTCTTTATCCATTAAGCTCATTGCCGCAGTATTTGGCGTAGAGTAGCCTACATAATCAGCATTTTGAGCGCCAGATTCGGCATTTAACATAAAGTTAATGAAAGCATGTGCGCCATCAATATTTTTCGAAGTTTTCGGGATTACCATATTATCAAACCACAAGTTCGAACCTTCTTCTGGCACAGCAAAGTCTAAATCTTCATTTTCTGATAGCATATCTGCGGCTTGACCAGACCAAGTGAGTGCGATGGCTGCTTCGTTATTAATCATGAGCGGTGTAATTTCATCACCAATAATCGCTTTGACGTTTGGTGCGAGTGTAATCAGTTTGTCTGTGGCCTGACGTAGCTCTTGGTCGTCTAACGAGTTCAGGGAGTGTCCAAGACTGTTTAAACCCATCCCAATGACTTCACGTGCACCGTCTACTAAAAAGACTTTACGTTTTAAAGAAGGATCCCATAAGTCTTGCCATGAAGAGAAATCTAAGTCACCGACTAAATCTGGATTATAGACAATGCCAACTGTGCCCCAAAAATAAGGAACAGAGTATTTATTGTTATCATCAAATGGCAAATCTAAAAAATAAGGGTCGATATTTTTAAAGTTCGGGATCTTTGTTTTATCTAAAGGAAGTAATAAATGTTCTTCCTTCATCTTTTCAATCATGTATTCAGATGGTACTGCAATATCGTACGCTGTCCCACCTTGTTTAATTTTCGTCATCATAGCCTCATTGGAGTCAAATGTTTCGTAAATGACATGAATGCCCGTTTCTTTTTCAAATTGCTTTAGCAAATCGGGATCTATATATTCGCCCCAGTTAAAAATAGTTAATGTATCTTTTCCGCTTTTACCACCGGTAGCACTCATTGCATCAGCCGCGTACATTAACAGGGCGGAGACGACAAGTATGGCGATGGTAGCTTGAATTAAAGACTTCATTGTTGTCCCTCCGTTCTTTTACTTGTACGACTAGTGAAGAAATAATAGCCGACTACTACTAAAATTGTAACGAAGAATACTAAACCAGAAATGGCGTTCACTGTAAGAGAAATACCAGCACGTGCCATCGAGTAAATTTCAACAGATAAAGTACTAAAGCCATTTCCTGTCACGAAAAATGTTACAGCAAAGTCATCTAGTGAATACGTTAAAGCGAGAAAGAAACCAGCAAAAATCCCTGGTTGGATATACGGTAAAATAACGCGCATCATAACATCTTTTTTCGTTGCGCCAAGATCTAAAGCCGCATCAATTAACGATTTATTCATCTCTAATAATTTCGGTAAAACCATCAGTACGACAATAGGCACACTAAACGCGACATGGGCTAATAATACGGAAGCGAAGCCTAGTTTAATGCCTACCATTGTAAATAAAATTAAAAAGCTTGCACCGATAATAACATCTGGACTAACGATTAATACATTATTTAAGGAAAGCAGGGTATTGCGCATTTTCGAATCTTTTACTGTAACGATACCGATTGCGCCAAGTGTGCCAATAATTGTGGAAATTAGTGCAGAAAGCAAAGCCACAATCACCGTATTGATTAAAATAACGAGTAATCGAGAATCCTCGAATACCGCTTTATAATGATCCAATGTGAAGGATTGGAAGTTTGTCATGGAATCCCCACTATTGAATGAGTAAAAGACTAAGTAAAAAATAGGAGCATACAGGACGATAAAAACAATCGCTAAATACACTTTTGCAGATGTTGACAGTTTGCTCATCGCACGCGACCTCCTTTATCCTTTTGACCTGTAATGAACATGATGATTACCATAAATAAAATTAAAAATACGGCAATCGTTGAACCCATGCCCCAATTTTGCGTTACAAGGAATTGTTGCTCTATTGCTGTACCGAGCGTAATAACGCGGTTTCCTGCAATTAAGCGCGTAATCATGAAAAGTGATAAAGCAGGGATGAAAACAACTTGAATTCCTGATTTAACGCCATCCATTGTTAGTGGCAGTACAACGCGACGGAATGTTGTAAAGGCAGAAGCGCCTAAGTCACGCGCTGCATAGACAAGAGTTGGGTTAAGACGATCCAACGAGTTGAAAATTGGTAAAATCATAAAGGGTATAAAAATATAAACGGATACGAAGACAAAGCTCATATCAGTAAATAGCATTTGCTTCGGATCGAAGCCAAATACTTCAATGGCTGCATTGATAGGACCATATAAACCGAATATCCCTATAAACGCATATGTTTTTAACAAGAGATTAATCCACGAAGGAATAATAATGAGCAATAGCCATAGCTGCTTGTGTTTGGTCTTAGTTAAAAAATAAGCTGTTGGGTATGAAATCAGCAATGTAAAGAATGTGATTAAAAACGCATACCAAAACGAACTAAGGGTCATTTTTAAATAGACAGATGTAAAAAATGCTTTGTAGTTATTGAGCGTAAAATTGCCATGTAAATCTAGTAGGGAGTAGTAAACAACGAGGGCAATCGGCGCAATAACAAATAGTGCAATCCATAAAACGTATGGAAATAACGCTGATTTCGAAGTTTTAGTTTGCATCTTCGTCATCTCCATAGGATTCTAGACGTTTATCGAACTCTTCCTCAGTTTCATTTAGGCGCATTACATGAATGGCTTCTGGATCAAAGTCTAAACCTATTTCTGTCCCTACTTCAGCTTTCTTCAATGAATGGACAAGCCACTCATTACCAGCTTTATCGTAAGTGGAGAGCTCATAATGGACTCCACGGAATAATTGTGTATCAACTTTAACAATTAGTTTTCCTTTGTCGACTGTTGTAATTTCCAAATCTTCTGGACGAATAACAATATCGATTTTTTCATTTGGTTTCATTCCTTGGTCAACACATTCAAACACTTTCCCAGCAAACTCCACTTTAAAATCTTCTATCATCACGCCGTTAACAATATTAGATTCTCCGATAAAGTCGGCAACAAAACGGTTAATGGGTTCATCATAAATATCTACTGGTGTACCTGATTGTTGAATTTGCCCTTCGCTTAATACAAATATTTCATCGCTCATGGCAAGTGCCTCTTCTTGGTCGTGTGTCACAAATACAAATGTTTTACCAAGTCGTTGCTGTAATTCACGTAGTTCATACTGCATTTCTGTACGAAGTTTTAAATCAAGCGCGGAAAGGGGCTCGTCGAGTAAAATAACTTCTGGATCATTAACAATAGCTCGTGCAATCGCAACACGTTGACGCTGACCACCTGACATTTCAGAAATTTCTCGATTGCCATAGCCGGCTAAGTTGACAAATTTTAACGCTTCTCCGACACGTTCTTTAATGTTGTTTTCAGGAAGTTTTTTAATACGTAATCCAAATGCTACATTTTCAAAAACATTTAGATGTGGAAATAACGCATAATCCTGAAATACTGTGTTAACTTGGCGCTCATTGGCTGGAACAGTGTTGATTTTTTTATCGTGGAAAAACACATCGCCTGTAGTGGGCTCTGTAAAACCAGCAATAATGCGTAATATCGTTGTTTTACCGCAACCTGACGGACCAAGCAACGTATAGAACTTTCCTTTTTCAAGCTCTAAGTTAATATTTTTTAGGACGACTGTGCCGTCACTATATGATTTCGATACATTTTCAAAGCGGATAATAGAATTTGTTGTCATTGAAGCGCCTCCTTAAGCTATAAATAAGAATCCGTTGCGACGAGTAAAATTTTTGTTTCATCGTCATGGGCATTAAAAATTTGATGATGAGCTGCCGCGTCAAAATAGAGCGCATTGCCTTCACTAGCTATATATTGTTCATTCCCTAAAACGAGACGAATACGCCCTTTGACAATATAAATAAATGTTTCTGATAGCGATGGTTCAAACTGTTTGAATTCGCCGTCAGCAGCAAGTGTCAAAAAGATGGGCTCCATTTCTTTCTCATTAGATGTAGGAATAAGCCATTGAATTTCGTATTTTTTTTCTTCGTCTGTATACGTCGATTGATCTTCCTCGGTGTAGACAACCTTTTGTTCAGGTGCATCATCATCAAAGAATTCCTTGGGCGTCGATCCTAAAACTTCTAATAATGAAAAAAGCGTTTCAATAGAAGGCGAATTCAAATCTCGCTCCAGTTGTGAAATATAGCCTTTACTTAAATCTGTACGTTCTCCAAGCTCTTCTTGGGTAAGACCTTTTTTCAAACGAAGTGCTTTAATTTTTCCTCCAATTTGCATCCTTTCCCTCCTATAAGAAGTTTAGCAATCATAAACTTTCAGAAAATGAAGTTTACTTTAACGAAACTTTTAGTTTACTAAAAACATTACTATTATACATAATAATGAAAAATTTGCAATCGTTTTGGAGGAAAAAATGCAGATGTATTTGAAAGAAAAGAAGCATCTATATTTTCGAGCAGTTTTTTGTGTTATTCTAGAATAAATTTACGAAAAGAAGCTAATAACTAAAGTGTAGTGATGATTATTTATTGGGTATTTGACAAAAATTTGTCAGTATACTTGAAACGATTAGCGTGGCGAAGTGCACTTCGTTGAAAATCTGTGCTTTCTTTGCTATCGTAGAAGACGGTTCGCATGTGCGAATGGAATATAAAACTACATATTATTCGGAGGGATTTATAATGGCAGAACGCATGGTAGGTAAACAAGCCCCAGACTTCACAATGGAAGCAGTACTTCCAGACAAATCTTTTGGTAAAGTATCTTTAGAAGAAATTAAAGCACAAGACAAATGGACTGTACTGTTCTTCTACCCAATGGACTTCACTTTTGTATGTCCAACAGAAATTACTGCAATGAGCGATCGTTATGATGAGTTCGAAGACTTAGATGCAGAAGTAATCGGCGTTTCAACTGATACAATCCACACGCACTTAGCTTGGATTAACACAGATCGCACGCAAAATGGGCTTGGCGAATTAAAATACCCATTAGCAGCAGATACGAACCATGCGATTTCGAAAGAATATGGCGTTTTAATTGAAGAAGAAGGTATCGCACTACGCGGCCTATTCATCATTAATCCAGAAGGCGAATTAAAATATCAAACAGTATTTGATAATAATATTGGCCGTGACGTAGATGAAACATTACGTGTATTACAAGCTTTACAAACTGGCGGTCTTTGCCCAGCAAACTGGCGCCCAGGTCAAGCAACGCTTTAATTGAATTGAGCAAAAGTCCTTCACTCTTAAAAAGAGCGGGATGAATGCCAATTATGCAATGAAATCAACGGAGTACTCTGGCACGTTTGGATTTTTTTCGAGCCTGTTTGAAAAAAATCCAAACGCAATTACGCCAAGCCTCAATTCATGCATAAAATGAATAATGGGTCCCCACGACACGCTTGTGGGGATATTTTTTTCAAGGGAGGATTTTTTATGAAACTTCGTGAACAAATGCCTGAACTTACAGGTGCAACAACATGGTTAAATGGGGAAGTAACGAAAGCACAATTAGTTGGCGAAAAACCAACACTTATCCATTTTTGGTCTGTAAGCTGTCATTTATGTAAAGAAGCAATGCCGGAAGTGAATAATTTCCGTGACCAATATAAAGATGAATTAAACGTTATTGCTGTGCATATGCCACGTTCTGAAGCAGATACTGATTTGGATACAATCAAAGCTGTTGCAGCAGAGCATGATATTACACAACCTATTTTTGTAGATAGTGAAATGAAGCTAACGGATGCTTTTGAAAACCAATACGTACCCGCTTATTTCGTATTCGATAAAGACGGACAGCTTCGCCATATGCAAGCTGGTGGCAGCGGTATGAAGATGTTAGAAAAGCGTGTCAATCGAGTTCTCGACGAAATGCGTAATGCATAATTTTAATATTTGCTAGGCGGGGATGTTTAAATCCTCGCTTTTTTTTAATAGTAATAGAATAGAATGTCGAAAAGAATAGATAGAAAAGGTAAAATGGCGATTAGTCTCCTGTTTTGACAATACATATAAGCAAGAATAAGTTAAAATAAAGTAATTGTAGTTTTCGGAGGGATTTTGAATGATGAAAAAAGAGTTTGCCGTCATTGGACTTGGACGTTTCGGGGGAAGTATTGTTCGTGAGCTAATGAGTCAAGGTGCGCAAGTAATGGCGATTGACAATTCATCTGAACGGGTAGATGAGTTTGCTGCAATCGCAACGCAAGCTGTTATTGCCGATTCAACAGATGAATCGGTATTAAATTCATTAGGTATTCGTAACTTTGAACATGTCATTGTCGCTATCGGCGAAGATATTCAGGCAAGTATTTTAACGACCATTATTTTAAAAGAAATTGGTGTTCAGCAAATTACAGTAAAAGCTCAAAATGACTACCACGAAAAAGTGCTACGCAAAATTGGAGCAGATTTTGTAGTTCATCCTGAACGTGATATGGGTATTCGTATAGCGAATAATATGTTATCTAATACGGTGCTCGATTATTTAGAGCTGTCAGATGAGCATTCGATTATGGAATTAAAAGCGAATGATGCCATTGCCGGTTATTCGATTATGGATTTAGATATCCGTGCAAAATACGGCATTAACATTGTCGGTATAAAACGAGGATCCGATATTATCGTATCTCCACAAGCAAGCGACAAAATTTTACTTGGAGATATTATGCTGCTTATCGGTGCTGATGTGGATATTAACCGTTTTGTGAAGAAAGCAATGAAAGAATAAGCATGAAGTGGAATATTGTAGTTGGTTTGCAATACTCCATTTTTTCATATACAATCCAACTTTTATTATGAAGTATGTTAAGAAAGCTGATGGGGAGTAGGTTTAGCACATGTTTAAATTTAGGAAAGAACCATTACTACGGTTTCTAAAAATTATATTTCCAATCATACTTTTAGCGATAGCGATTTACGAAATACAACAATCGCTAAGGGGGGTAAATGTAAATTTACTGCGAAATGAAGTTAGTCAATTGCAAGTATGGGAACTGTTGTTGATTTTTTTCATTACGTTTTGTGCGATTACTCCGATGATTTTTTACGATGTTATTTTAGCAAAACTACTAGGAATTAAAATAAACAAGCGTACTTTGGTAAACAATTCATTTATCGTCAACACATTTTCGAACCTTATAGGCTTTGGTGGTTTAGTTGGTGTATTTCTACGAAATTATTTTTATGCAAAATATAAAGTGGATCGAGAAGGCTTATTAAAAAGCATTGCCACCGTTACTCTTTTTTATTTAACAGGGATTTCATTGTTAACTTGGTTGATGTATTTATTCTTTTGGGATTTCCCAATGTTAAAAGAAATTCGATGGTTATCAATTGCTGTCATAGTGGTCAGCTTATATGTTCCTGTATTTTTAGTGACGCATCTTATTCGCTATAACAAAAGAAGTGCCTTAACGTATAAATTATTCCTACAGTTATTGATTACTTCAGTTGCTGAATGGCTTGCGGTCTTTTTTGTTATTTGGATGTTAACAATCATCATCCAAATTCCTATGGAGCTATCTACGCTAATACCAATATTTTTAATTGCCTCATGTGCTGGTATAGTAAGTATGATTCCAGGAGGGGTTGGCTCATTTGACCTTGTTTTTTTATGGGGGACGCAAAGTGTTGGAATTGCAGAAGAAAAAGTGCTCTTTTTATTAATTTTGTATCGAGTTGGCTACTTTGTCCTACCATTTTTGGTGTCCGTACTATTATTTATGAAAGCTTATTGGGAGCGTTGGAATCGGTCATGGGATGATGTGCCAAATGTTATTTTTCAAAAGATTAGTCATATGTTGTTAACCATTTTAGTATTTATCTCTGGCATTGTACTATTGTTATCAGCATCGGTACCGGGCATTCTAAGCAGATTAAAAATCGCTCAGGAGTTTTTATCATCGCCAATTATGAATATTTCCCATCAATTGACTGTTGCGGCAGGCTTTATTCTTTTAGGATTGTGTAGGGGAATTAAATACAAAGTGAAAACGGCTTATCAACTTGCCATTATCGTGCTTAGCAGTTCGGCATTATTTTCAATTAGTAAAGGGTTTGATTATGAAGAAGCAATCTTCTTACTGATAGTCGCCGTATTGTTAATGGCATCCAAAAAACAATTTTATCGGGAAAGTTATGTCTTAACATGGGGTACTATATTATTTGATCTTGCTGCGGTTATTTTCATTACGGCAATATACTTATTAATAGGTTATATCAATTTACCTACCGCAAAAATTCATATACCGACTCCATTACAATATTATATCCTTACAGATTATCGGGATTTATTTTTCAGTGCCATGATTGGTATCCTCATCGCTTGCGCTATCTTTTACTTAGGTTATCTTACACGCGGACCTAAAAAAATGCAGAAGCTGCTATCAAAAGAACATGAAGATAAAATCCAAAGTCATCTTACGGAGTATACGGGAACGGAGTTTTCTCATCTCATTTTTTTACATGACAAATACGTATATTGGAATAAACAAAATACGGTGTTATTCTCCTATCAAATCTATGCAGATAAAATCGTGGTGCTAGGTGATCCGGTAGGTCCAGAAAGAGATTTATTATCGGCTATTCAGGAGTTTTTGGAAGTAGCAGATAGGCATGGCTATACACCTGTTTTTTATGAGATTAATAATAAGATTTTCCCTGTGTTACATGAGCATGGTTATAGCTTTTTTAAGCTTGGTGAGGAAGCGTTTGTTGATTTAGAGAGGTTCACATTTGCTGGTAAAGAAATGAAGGGCAGCAGGGCGGTAAAAAATAGATTTGAACGTGAGAACTTTACGGTCGCAATATTAAGTCCGCCATACTCACAGGAGGTTATGACTGAACTTGGGGAAGTATCAAAAAAATGGCTGCAAGGAAGGGCTGAAAAGGGATTTTCGCTTGGCTTTTTCGATGAAAATTATTTGAACACCTCAAAAATTGCTGTGTTAAGAGGAGCTGAAGGCATCATGGGCTTTGCCAGCATCATGCCCATGTATGATAATGGCGAAAGAATTTCAGTCGACCTAATGCGTTTTAAACCTGGGGCACCGTCTGGTACGATGGATTTTATTTTCTTATCGCTCTTTCAGTGGGCGAAAGAACAAGGATATGGCGTGTTTAATATGGGCATGTCACCGTTATCGAATGTCGGTCAATCTAGATATTCTTTTTTAAGCGAGAAAATTGCAGCACAATTATTTTTACATGGCCAGTATTTCTATCATTTTAAAGGATTAAAAAACTTTAAATTAAAATATGCAGATTTTTGGGAACCAAAATATGTAGCGTATCGCAAGAAATCATCGTTGCCCTTTACGATGGCACAAATTACATTATTGATTGGACGGAAGAGAAAATAAGTGAGTTGAAAATTGCACGGTTAAGTTTAGTCAGCAAACAAGCGCATGATTCGCGTTGGAGAGAAATTAGGAATGCAATTGGAAGCGAATATTCGCAAAGTGCGTTATTATGAGGGAGTTTATTATAATTCCATTCGCATGGGGATGTTAAAAGAAGAATGGGACGCACAAAAAGAATGTTTTATAACTGAATAATATGTTAGGAATTAAAAGAGTGGCTAAGATAATGGACTGCATTCACGATTAAATTGGATGTAGTCTTTTTTATGGTAAAGTTGTAAAAATATATTTGATTTTACCGCATGCCTTTGTCATAATAAAGAAAATTCTAATAATGAGGAATAATATGTTAATAACTAAAAATTGTATAATAGAGTCTTTAAAGCCACACCATCAAGAGGATATTTTTTCTTTATATTGTAATCAGGATGTTAGAGCATTCCTTGGAGGGATTCCAGATAAAAACTATATTCTTTCTTCTTTTAACAGCATGCTACAATCATCATTTCCTAATTCATACTTTTACATATCGTTAAAGGACACGAATGTTTTCATTGGTCTAGTATCGATTGATGAATACCATGAACACACAACATATGAGCTTAGCTATCAATTTTTGCCGTCATATTGGGGCAAAGGTTACGCCCAAGAAGTTTTAACTGCGGTCATCTATTATGGATTTACTAGTTTACAATTGTCAAAGTTAGTAGCAGAAACACAGACCGCCAATATTGCCTCTTGTCGGGTACTTGAAAAAATAGGTATGGAAAAAGTACAAATATTAGAGAGATTTGGTCAGGAACAAGCTGTTTATCAGTTATTGAACACAAAGTAAATAATGGTCGTTCAAAAGTAAAGAAAAGGATAAGGATAGCAGATGGACAATTATATTCAATACAATGCTAATCAACATAACGAGGTCATTATTGCCATTCCAGCTCTTGGAGAACGTAAAGAAATGTATGCCCCACTAGCTAAGTCATTATCCGAAGTGCCAGGCACCCAAACAATTTTTTGAAAAAAGAGAGTGCTCCATTGTAGGAGTACTCTCTTTCATATTGTTGCTTGTATGCATTAGTTTTCTTCAACATCTTTACGGTTTTTCTTTAACATCTTAGATAGCATTTCATAGACAATTGGAACGACTACTAATGTTAATAATGTTGAAGATAATAAACCGCCAATTACTGTAATCGCTAGGTCTTTCGAAATTAGCCCACTACCGCCATTACCAATTGCCATTGGAATCATTGCACCAATTGTTGCAATGGCAGTCATTAAAATTGGACGTAAACGTGTTGCGCCTGCTTCTAAAATGGCCTCACGCATCCCAAGCCCGTCGCGTTCCATATGGATAATACGGTCCACAAGTACAATGGCATTGGTTACAACGATACCGATTAACATTAAGAGACCCATCATAACGGAGACAGAAATCGTTTGATTTGTGACATATAAGCCAACAAATGCGCCAATAACTGCAAATGGTAATGAGAAGAGGATAGCAAACGGTGCTAAACCTTCACCAAACGTTACGACAAGAATAAAGTAAACGATAGCGATGGCTGCTAACATCGCAATTCCTAGTTGTGTAAATGTTTCTTGCATATCTGCCGCTACACCAGATACACCTGTTGTCACACCTTTAGGTAAGTCTAATTTATCGATCTTTTTATCTGCTGCAGACGTTGCTTTTGAAATATCATCGCCAATAATTGTAGCAGATACAGTTGCGAAATATTCACCTTTTGAACGCGATAGTGAATTTAGTGTAGTACCTTCTTCAACGTTAACTAACTCACCGATTGTCATCGTTGTACCTAAAGCCGTTTTAATTTCAGTTTTTAAAACATCATCGATTGATAAGGCTGCTGCCTTGGCATCGCGTTTAACAATGACGTTAATGTCTTTGCCATCACGTTCAACTGTTGTTAACACTTCTTGCGAAGCAGTAGAATTTAAAGCCATGACAATTTGTGCAGTCGTTAAACCATATTGTAAGACATTTTTTTGCTCTACTTTTAAGACATGTTCTACATATGGATCTTCATAATCAGACTTCACATCTTCTAGACCTTTTACATCTTTAAGCGATCCTTCAACATCTTTAACTGCGCTACGTAACTTATTTAAGTCTTCACTGTATAATGTGTAACTTACTTCGTTTGAAGCCATAGATGTTGATGAGAAGTTTTGGCTTTTCCATTCGCCTGATTGGTCAAGATTAAATACATAGTCTTCTACTTCTTCACGAGCAGCAGGGAAGTCTTCCATCTCTGGGTCAAAGATGAGGTACATTAATGCACCACCAGCTCCGCCACCCATCATCATTGCTGTTGGATCTGCGTTTGTAGCATCAGTGATTGAAACTTGTAAAATATCAATATCTTTACGTTTCATTAATTCTTTTTCAACTTGTGCTACATTTGCTTCTGTTTCATCAGCTAGCTCGCCAGTACCAGGTGTATATGTTAAATACATGACCTTTTCCTCTTGAGAGCCCATGAAACTAAAGCCAATTAATGGTGTTAAAGCAAGTGAACCAACAAGCATTAAAATTGCAATCGTAGACGTAATGATTTTATGATTTAATGCTTTTTCTAATACACCTCTGTACCAATTAGCTAGTTTACCAACTTCTTGATGCTGGCTTTCCTTTTTCTCTCCGTAGATTTTTTTACGGAATAAGAAGTGGGATAAAGCTGGTACAATGGTAATTGCTACTATTAATGACGCACCTAAAGCAAATGTCATCGTTAATGCGAAAGGCATAAACAATTCGCCAACCATACCGCCTACAAAAATAAGTGGGGCAAATACCGCTACCGTCACTAATGTAGAAGACAAGATTGGTTTAAACATTTCAATAGTTGCTTCACGAATCAGTGCGCGACCTGTTAATTTTTCTTGTTTTAAATGGATACGTCGATAAATATTTTCTACTACGACAATGGAGTCATCAATTACACGACCAATGGCGACAGTGATTGCACCGAGCGTCATAATATTTAACGTAATATCCATCCAGTTTAATAATAGTAATGCCATGAAAACGGAAACTGGAATTGAAATAATCGAAATAATAGTAGATTTGAAATCGCGTAAGAATAATAAGATAATTAAAACAGCGATTGCGCCACCGAATACCGCTTTTTCAATCATTGTGAAGACTGAATCTTCAATCGGAGCACCTTGGTCAAGTGAAATATCTATTTTTAAGCCGTCAATTCTTTTTTCTTCATCCTTTATCAGATCTTTTACGGCATTGACAACCGTTACTGTATTTGCATCTTGACTTTTTACGATTTGAATCGCAATGGCATCTTTACCATTTGTACGTGATACAGATTGTACTTTACCTTCAACTTCAATCGTTGCAATATCACCTAAGCGAACGAAAGGAGAAGGTTGTGTAGCTGAAGGTGTGACAGGTATTAATAAATCTTTTAATTCATCGATAGATTTAACTTTACCATCTACGGAAACCGCTTGTTCACCAACCGTAAACTGATATAAACCGAGTGATAATGACATATCACTTGCTTGAATCATTTGCTTGACTGCATCTTCAGTTAAGCCAAGAGCAGCCATTTTTTCTTCGTCATATTTAAACGAAACTTCTTCAATGTGTTGACCAGTAATCGTTGCTGACGCAACACCGTCGATTTTTTCGATTTTAGGAAGTAATAAATCTTCTACTGTTGATGTTAGGTCAACAATGTCTTCCTTCGAACTACTCACAGATAATGCGACAACCGGCATCATGTTCATACTAATGGCCATGATTGTTGGTTCTTGCGCGCCTTCAGGCAGTTTGACATTATCGAGAGCAGATTCTAACTGACGTTTCTTTTCATCCATATCAATGCCATAGTCATATTCGACTTGCACTTGGGCAACATTTGAAGAGGAAGTGGAATAAACTGCTTTAACATCCTCTAAACTTTCAACGGATTTTTCAAATGGAATAGAAAGTTCATTCATGACTTGTTCAGGCGTGGCACCTGGATACACGCCCATTACAATTAAGTATGGAATCGATATATCAGGGATTGATTCCATTTTCATTCTTGTACCTGAATAAATACCTGAGACAGTGATGATAATTGTTAATAACCACACTGCCAATTTGTTTTTCAATACAAAATTAACTAAACCTTTCACCTTCACACCTACCCTTTATTGACTTACTAGATTCAATTATTTATACTAATGACTAATCAGTCATTTGTCAACGAAATGCATTAGGAGAGATTTAAAAATATGTTAAAAAAGCAATTAATTATGGAGAAAGCATTAGAGCTATTCTCTGAACAAGGCTTTGAAGCAACATCTGTACAGCAAATTACGGAACGCTGTGGGATTTCTAAAGGGGCATTTTATTTGTCTTTTAAAACAAAAGATGAGCTTCTTTTCTCAATGGTTGACTACTACTTGCAGCAATTTATCGCAGACATTGACCACGTAGTCAGAAACTCAAATAAAAAAGATGTCATGCTGGTTGATTTCTACAAAAATATTTTTCAAGCATTCAAAAAACATGCAGCATCGTCACGTGTTTTTTTTAATGAAAAGGTATTTCTTACAAATAAAGAGTTGTTTCAAAAAGTGAGTGCCTATGAAGCAGATATGTCGAAGTCTATTGTCCAAATGCTTGAACAGTTGTATCGTGAAGAGCTGCAAGAGACAAAGTACGATGTTATGTATTGTGTAAAAGGGTTTATGAAAAGTTATGCCGAGCTATTTATATTTTCTGATTTACCGCTCGACTTAGATCAGTTGGCGCAATCTTTAGCGGAAAAGACCGATATAATTGCTCGACATACGACAATCCCTTTTATTACCGAAGAACTGGCTCAATTAGTAGCAAGACCATGTGATCAAGAAATAACGCAGGAATCGCTTTTACAGTTAATTGATCAAAGTATTCATAATTTAGAGCCGTCTATTGAACGAGAATCTTTGGAGCTTTTAAAAAATCAAGTTGAGCATACGACATATAGTCAAGCGATTATAAAAGGTTTAATTGAAAATATTCGTCTGCAGCCGGGGTGTCAATGGGTCGTATATGTATTGGATAAATACTTTCAGTTGTAATTGTTGAAATAGAATTGTTCACAGTTTTGTTATTGTGGATAATTCTATTTTTTTGTACTTGTTTTTGAAAAGAGATGTTGCATTTTTTCAAGTGGATATTACTATATACGTAAAACATTGTAGGAGGTTTCAAAATTTTAGAAATTTATTAAAACACATAAAATTTTTTGGACGTGGGACAAAGTGAGTGTTATCGGTCTGCAAAACGGGGGATTTTGCGACAAAGAGCCCATGGGAAAGGTCCTGTTTAAAACGATTCAAATCTATAGAGGCGATTTGAAAAAATGATATTACTTTATCAAAGTAAGATAGAGTTTCTATGCAAAAAAAGAAGCTACGCATTAATCGCGTAGCTTCTTAATATAGAAGATTATACTTCCATAATAATCGGTAAAATCATTGGACGACGTTTTGTTTTCTCAAATAAATAAGGTCCTAAAACATCAGTGATTTCATTTTTAAGTTCAGTCCATTGAGGTGTTTTACCTTGGATGGTTTCATTTAAATGACGATTTAGCATTTTTTGTGCTTCATTAATCATTGTGCCAGACTCACGCATATAGACAAATCCTCGTGAAATAATATCAGGCCCTGAAACGATTTTTTGGTTTTCCATGTCAACGCTGACAACAACAATGACTAAACCTTCTTCGGAAAGGATACGACGATCACGTAAGACAATATTACCGATGTCTCCAATACCATTGCCGTCAATATAGACATCACCAGAAGGGATGCGACCTGCCACATGTGCTTCATTTGCACTTAATGCCAAAACATCGCCATTTTCCATAACGAAAGTATTTTCCAGTGGAACATCACAATCTTCTGCTAAATGCGTATGCATTTTTAGCATACGGAATTCACCGTGAATAGGCATAAAGAATTTTGGTTTCATCAGTCGTAGCATAAGCTTTTGTTCTTCTTGTGAACCGTGACCAGAAGTATGGATATTATTTAATGCACCGTGAATAACTTCTGCGCCAGCGCGGAACAGTAAATTGATAATTTTATTGACGCTAACCGTATTCCCTGGTACTGGTGAAGAAGAGAAAACAACTGTATCGCCAGGCTGGATTTGAATTTGACGGTGTGTACCATTGGCAATACGAGATAGTGCTGCCATTGGTTCACCTTGTGAGCCTGTACATAAAATCATTACTTCATTAGCAGGTAAACGGTTAATGCTTTGCGCATCAATAAAAGTATCTTTTGGTGCGTTGATGTAGCCTAGCTCACGGCCGATTGTAATGGCATTATCCATAGATCGACCGAATACAGCGATTTTTCGTCCGTATTTAATGGCAGCATCTGTTGCTTGTTGTAAGCGGTGAATATTGGATGCAAATGTTGCGAAAATAATACGACTGTCAACCTTGCGGAAGATTTCATCGATACTTTTTCCAACTGTCCGTTCAGACATTGTGAAATTTGGTTTTTCAGCATTCGTACTATCAGATAATAGGCAAAGAACGCCGTCACGTCCGATTTCAGCCATTTTTGTTAAGTTTGCAGGCTCTCCTACAGGTGTAAAGTCGAATTTAAAGTCACCTGTATGCACGATATTGCCTGGAGGTGTTTTAACGACGATACCGTAAGCATCTGGAATACTATGCGTTGTTCTAAAGAAGCTGACAGATGTCTTTCTAAATTTAATAATATCTTCTTCTTTAATTTCGATTAGTTTTGTTGTACGTAGTAAACCATGCTCTTCTAGTTTATTGCGCAATAAGCCAAGTGCAAGCTTACCTCCATAAACAGGAACATTTACTTGACGTAGTAAATAAGGGATACCACCGATATGGTCTTCGTGTCCGTGCGTAATAAATAGCCCTTTAATTTTATCTACGTTTCGTACTAAATACGTGTAATCTGGAATAACATAGTCAATTCCAAGTAAATCGTCTTCAGGAAATTTTATACCGGCATCAATTAAGATGATTTCATCTTGAAATTGAACGCCGTAAGTATTTTTGCCGATTTCGCCCAGTCCGCCGAGCGCGAAAACAGCTGCTTGGTCATTTTTAACAAACTTCATGTTTGTTAAATTTCCTCCAAGATGAAGTTCGGACTTGCTTGTTCGTACTCTAAATAGTTACCTTCAAGCAGTTGAATGAACTCAATGTTGTAATGACGGTCTTGTAACTTTTGACGTACTTCACGTTCTGAAGCAGCTTCAAGGTATAGACTTTTAGTGTTTTCGCGAACTGGAATCTCATTTGCTTTTTCTTGATAATAAACTTTGTAAATCATAGTTTGCTCTCCTTTGATTGCGTACATTATTATTGCACATTTGGCTATTACCACACACGTACTACAAGAAAAAATCGCGAATTTCTAGTATACTTTAGACGAATAAAGAAATGAGCGTTTGAATTTCTTGTATCTCAATACTTTAATCTTGCACTTTTCATGAAAAGCAATGAGACAGTGGTTGCGCATAGTCAAATAAATGCATTTCCTTTATATTATCACGCAGCTACTCTAAAATAAAGAAAAGCCCTTCAAATAATGAAGGGCAAATGTTAGGCAATTGATTTTTTTCCGAGTACGCCACGAAGTCGCTTCAACAATTTTCGCTTTAGTTTCTTCAGCATGGCACATCACTCCTTAGGATCATTATAATTAAAAACAATGCCTGTGTAAAGGATTTAGCCTTTGCAATATCATACATAAAGAGAGGGATAATAGGATGAAAAAAATTTTATTTTTTGATGTAGATGGAACGCTTTATAACAGTGAAAAAGTAATGCCTGCTTCTGCCAAAGAAGCGCTATTGGAAGCACGTCGCAAAGGGTATGAGCTTGCAATCGCTACTGGACGTGCACCATTTATGATTGAACCATTGCTAGAAGAGCTTGATATTAATACGTATGTGACCTTTAATGGACAGTACGTCGTTTATCAAGGCGAGGTTGTCTACGCAAATGGGGTAGAAAAAGAAGAATTAGCTAAAATTATTGCCTTTGGAGAAGCGCGCAATGAACCCGTTGTTTTTTTAGATGACAAGCGAATGATTGCGTCAGTTGGAGGGCATAACAAGGTATCCGAAAGTTTAAACACGTTAAAATACCCGTACCCAGAATTAGACTCATCTTATTATATGCAGCACGATGTTTATCAAACACTAATCTTTATGGAAGAGAAAGATGAACATTTGTATTATGAGGCATTTCCAAATGTCCAGTTCGTGCGTTGGCATGAATATTCTTGTGATATTTTACCTAAAGGTGGTTCCAAGGCTGCTGGAATCGAAAAAGTGCTCGCGAAAATGGGTTTAACGTTAGAGGATGCCATTGCTTTTGGTGATGGTATGAATGATATTGAAATGTTAGAGGCTGTTGGTACGAGTGTGGCAATGGGGAATGGCCATGAAAAGGTAAAGGCGGTCGCGACACATATTACCGATCATGTAGATGCGGATGGACTTGCAAAAGCAATGCGCTATTTAAAAATTATTTAAGTGCCAGTCACTCAAACAATTTTGAAAATTAAAAGGAAAACCCACGAGAAGTGGGTTTTTTACGTATTATCGGTGCCAGTCACTCAAACAATTCACTGAAACAATACTTTAGATATCAACAACCTCCAGCTTAATTCCTGCTTCTGTAAATTGTTGTAATGTTTCTTTGGGCAGTCCGTTATCAGTAAGTATCATATCGACCTCATCTAGCGGGCATACTTGAATAGCCACATCTTTATTGAATTTGGTAGAATCAGTCGCAACATAAACGGTTTGCGAAATATTAATAAGTTGTTTCCTCGTCATCGCTTCTTCTAAACTAAAATCGGATATTCCTTTTTCTAATGTCACGCCACTTGCACATATAAATGCCTTATTAATATTGAGATGGTCGAAGCGGAAAAGAAAGTCATTTGAAGTGACCGATTTTTCCGAATGTCGCACTCTTCCGCCGATAATCATTACTTCAATAGTAGAACCAATTAAATCAAATGCTACAGGAAGAGAGTTTGTCACGACTGTTAGTTTCTCCTTGCCTAGTAGAAATGGTGTCATTTGATAAGTTGTTGAGCCACTATCAATAAAAATGCAGTCACCATGATCAACTAAAGAAGCACAAGCTTTGGCAATGGCTATTTTTTCTGTTAACTGCTGTGTTAATCGATTGTCCATTAATCCTTCAACGGGTTCAATATATTTTACACCCCCATAAAACTTCTCGATTTTCTTCTCTTGCACAAGTTGTTGAATATCTCTTCGGATAGTTTCCATTGATACATTAAATTCTTTTGTCAGGGTTACTAATTTTACTACCTTGTTATTCCGAATGAATTGCAAAATATGTTGTTGTCTTTCAACTGTATACATTTCATCACCTCTTATTGTTATTTACTCAAAGTAGTAATAAGTTTGTCAACAGTTAGTCAGAATTTACTCAACATTTACACAAATATGTGATTTCTCTTTACAAATTGTCTCTATACTGTGGTTAACAACTCAAAAGGAGTGAGCAATTTGTTAGAACTAAAAAATATTTCAAAAAGTTATAAAACTAAAAATGTTTTAAGAGATATAAGTTTAACGATAGATTCTGGTGAAATTGTTTCGTTATTGGGGCCGAGTGGTTGTGGGAAAACGACATTACTCAACATTGTTTTAGGTCTCACAGAACAAACAGATGGACAACTTTTTTACAATGGACAAGATATATCGAAACAATCAATGCAGGATAGAGGATTTAATATCGTTTTCCAAGATTTCGCGTTGTTCCCACATTTGAATGCTTACGACAATATCGTTTATGGCTTGAAAAATAAAAAACAGCAAATGTCAAAAGCTGAAATTCAGGAGTATGTGGATTTCTTAGAACTCGCTCCACATTTACATAAAAAGATTCACGAATTATCTGGTGGACAGAAACAGCGTGTCTCTATTGCTAGAACGCTTGTTATGCAGCCGAAAATTTTATTGCTAGATGAACCGTTAAGCGCGCTAGATGGTGTGATTAAAGAATCAATTAAGGAGCGCATTAAATCAATTGCTCGCCAATTTAATTTAACAACAATTATTGTGACACATGATCCTGAGGAGGCGCTCACGTTATCAGATAAAGTACTCATCATTAATGAGGGAACTGTCTCACAATATGGCACACCTCACGAAATATTGAAAACACCAAAAAATCAATTTGTAGAAGACTTTATATTAAAGCAACTTCATATTAAACGTCATAACATCTATCAACTGTTTGGAGAATCATATGCTTAAAACGAATAAAATGGTGAAAATTCTCTTTCTGCCAATTGTCTTCTTTTTTCTGTTCTTTTTAATTGTGCCATTACTTTATATGTTTTGGCAGTCTTTGAAAAAAGGCAATAGCGTAACGATTCAAAACTATGTAGAAGCATTACAGAGCGTTGAAATTCGAGAAGCGTTTCTTAATAGTTTCCAAGTGTCATTTGTCGCTGCTGTTATTACTACTTGTTTAGCGTTTGCTCTTGCCTATGCCATGCATTTTACGACAATGAATCAACATATAAAAAAGCTTGTACATATCGGGGTGACATTGCCGATGCTCTTGCCGACAATTACCTATGGTTTTGTATTGCTTTACACATTTGGCAATCAAGGAATACTAACAAAACTTCTGGGGCAGCCCTTAGTGACGATTTATGGATTTAATGGCTTGTTGATTGGGTATGTGCTTTACACATTGCCTGTTGCTTTTATCTTAATGCAAAATTCCATGCAATATATTGATAAACGCTTTTTGCTTGTCTCGATGCTAATGCATGATAGACCATCACGTCGATTTTACCATACCGTATTTCGACCAATGATAGGAACAATAGGTGGAGCATTTATTTTAACGTTTATTTTAAGTTTTACCGATTTTGGCATTCCTGCTTCGGTAGGTGGGGGTTATAAAGTGATTGCAACAGAGTTATATCAAGCGATGCTTGGCTCTATTGTGCGATTTGAGCAAGGGGCGGTAATTTCCGTACTTATGCTTGTACCTGCTGTACTTGGCATCGTGATGCTAAGCGTGCTAGATCGATTTAATTTTCAATATAAGCATGTCAGTCAAAGTGCTCTAGTCGTGCATCGTCTTCGAGACAGTACATTTACAGTGCTATCGTTAGTATGCGTAAGTACGATTTTTATCATCTTCTCAACAATGTTTATCGTGCCATTTACTAAGGGCTATCCATATGACTTTAGTTTCACATTGGAACATGTACAAAATGTTTTAGCAGAAAAGAATTTAATTAGGGTTTATATGAATTCCCTTATTGTTGCCTTTTTTACAGCCATTTTAGGTGTGGGCATCGCGTTTGTTTCAGCACTTCTAAATGTCAGAACACCGCTCAAAGGGAGAAGTACATTAGATTTTGCTTCAATGATTACCAATACAGTGCCAGGGATGGTACTCGGTCTTTCTTATTTATTTTTCTTCAATGGGAGTTCGCTTAAAGGGACCTTCTTCATCATTATTGCCTATACGGTTGTCCATTTCTTTACAACACCGTATTTAATGGCGAAAAACTCTTTGCAAAAAATGGACCCAACATGGGAAGTGACCGGAGAATTATTAAAGGACTCTTGGCTTCAAACGGTCATTCGCGTTATTTTGCCGAATATAAGACCTACTATTTTTCAAATGTTTAGCTATTATTTTTTAAATGCCATGGTGACAGTCAGTGGCGTAATTTTCCTTGTCAGTACGAAAACGATGCTTGTCTCCACGCGTATTAAAGAATTGCAGCATTTTGCGAAGTATACGGATATTTTTGTTCTCTCAATTTTTATTTTATGTACAAACCTCATTGTGAAATTAGGTTGTGACTATATAACAACAAAAAAAGAAAAGTTTAAGGAGATGGAATGATGAAAAAGTCGACAGTCATGATGTTTGGAACGGTGAGTTCTGCAATTGTATTAGCAGCGTGTGGAGGTGCGGAGGCTGATACGAAGGATCAAGTTATTATCTATTCTAATGCTGATGATGAAGCAATTGAAGTAATGGAAACCACACTCGATAAAAAGGGGTATGAAGGAAAGTATATTATCCAATCATTCGGTACATCTGAATTAGGTGGGAAAATGATGGCAGAGGGTAAGGATATTGAAGCGGATGTGGTAACAATGGCTTCTTACTTTATCGAAAGTGCTCAAACATCTAAATCAATGTTTGTCGAACTATCTTCAGAGTTAAAGCCGTTAGATGGAGGTTCAACTTATGCATTACCGATTTTAGGGAATGTCGGGTCTATTTTTATCAATACAGATTTATTGGCGCAAAAAGGGCTACCTGTGCCACAAACAATTAAAGATTTAACGAAGCCAGAATACAAAGATTTAGTTTCCTTTCCAAATATTTTAGATTCTTCTACTGGCTGGCTATTAGTTCAGGCGATTATGAGTGAATATGGCGAAAAAGAAGGAAAGCAAGTATTAGCAGATTTAATTAAAAATGCTGGACCGCATATTGAAAGTTCTGGTTCTGGTCCTATTAAAAAGGTGAAAACGGGAGAAGTCGCAGCAGGGTTTGGTTTACGTATTCAAGCGATTGATGCAAAAAATGAGGGCTTACCAATCGACTATATTGACCCAACGGAAGGTAACTTCACGTTAACGGAATCTGTTGCCGTTGTAGATAAAGAAGGGGACGAGGCATTGGCGAGTGAAATAGCGAAGGTCATTGCGACTGAGGCGCGAGCAGATTTGTTAAAACAATATCCAGTAGCACTTTATGAAGGTGAGCAAGTAGAGGAAAAATATATTCCAAAATACTTAAAAAAATGGGATACGACTTTAACTGTCGATTTATTAGAAAAACATCAAACATTCTTTAAAGAAGCACAACAATAAAGGAGCCTAACAATATGAATACCTACAAATTATTAACTCCCGGTCCATTAACAACTACAGAAGCAGTTAAAAAAGAGATGCTAGTGGATCGCTGTACATGGGATGACGACTACAAGCAAGTTACACAAGAAATACGCAAACAGTTAGTAGCGTTAGCGCAGGTTGATGAAACAGACTATACAGCTATCTTAATGCAAGGAAGTGGGAGCTTTGTCGTTGAATCGGTTCTGACAACTGCTATTGGAGATGCAGATAAAGTACTCATTATCACAAATGGGGCATACGGGGAACGAATCGTAGAAATGGCAACTGTCCTTCAATTACAGCATGTCGTTTACAGTGTACCTTATCACGAGCAACCATCACCTTTAGAAGTACAAGCTATACTTGAAAAAGATGCTGCTATTACGCATGTAGCGATTGTACATTGTGAGACGACAACGGGGATATTAAATCCTATTGATGAAATAGGCAAAGTTGTAAAATCGTTTAATAAAACATTTATTGTAGATGCAATGAGTAGCTTTGGTGGCGTGCCAATGAATTTATCGAATATGCAAATTGATTTTTTAATCAGTAGTGCTAACAAATGTATTCAAGGCGTGCCAGGTTTTGGATTTGTTGTTGCGAAAATAGAAGCGTTAGAAAAATGTAAAGGACAGGCCAAAAGTGTAGCATTAGATTTATACAAACAATGGGAAGTGATGAGCGTAGATGGGAAATGGCGTTTTACATCACCAACTCATGTTGTAGCAGCCTTTGCAAAGGCGTTGGAGGAACTTGCTGTAGAAGGTGGCGTTGCGGCACGCTACAAACGATATGCTAAAAATAATCAACTTTTGCGTGATAGATTATCGCGCTGTGGTTTTAAAGCTTATATTTCAGCGGAAATGCAATCGCCGATTATCACGACGTTTTTATATCCATATGAAGGATTTTCTTTTGAGCATTTCTATCATGAAATGAAACAAGCAGGCTTTGTTATTTATCCTGGAAAGCTAACTGAATTTGATACATTCCGAATCGGTAATATAGGGGATGTTCATGAGGAAGATATGACTACATTATGTCATGTTATTGAAAACTATATGGCGGTGAAAAATAATGAAAATTGAAGCGGTAATTTTTGATTGGGCAGGTACAGCGGTTGACTTTGGTTGTTTTGCACCTGTCAATGTATTTCTTACTATTTTTGAAGATGCAGGTGTTGCGGTGACACTAGAAGAAGCACGCAAACCGATGGGCATGTTAAAAATTGACCATATTCGGACGATGCTTGAGATGCCAAGAGTGAGTGAGGAATGGGCACGTGTGTATGGCCGTTCATTTACAGAACAAGATGTACAGGCACTGTATTCGCAGTTTGAAACGAAATTAATGGCATCACTTGCTAAGTACACTGATCCGATTCCACATGTGAAAGAAACAGTGCATCAATTAAGACAAGCCGGAATACGCATTGGCTCCACAACAGGCTATACTGCCACGATGATGGAAGTCGTGACACATCATGCTGCTAAGAAAGGATACAAGCCTGATTTTTTAGTTACACCGACTGATATAGGTGATAAGGGACGTCCCTATCCATATATGATTTTCAGAAATTTAGAAAAACTTGGCGTGAAAGCGACAAAGCAAGTTGTTAAAGTCGGGGATACTACGTCAGATATACAAGAGGCATTAAATGCTGGAGTTTGGGCTGTTGGTGTAATAGTTGGCAGTTCTGAAATGGGCTTAACAGAACAGGAATTTATGAGTCTATCTGATGAAGAGCAACAAGTCGTTATTGAAAAAACAAAAGCTATTTTTGAACAAACAGGTGCACACTATACGATTCAAACAATGCGTGAGCTGCCGGCATTAATTGAGACAATTAATGCGCGATTAGCTTAAAATATAGCAGATAGAATAAAAGCAAAAAAAGTGTTAGATTGACTGTAATCAATCTAACACTTTTTGCTATGCATATTATGGAGAAGAACTTAGCGGATCTTCTTTGGTAATAGATTAAATTTAGCAGAGAGCGGGTGTCAGGCACTAATTCAAATTCCGTGCTAGCCATGTATTTATGACTTGCCAAGTAAAAATCCACGTAGACTCCTGGGGGAACGCACGCAATGTAAGACGCAACAGACCGCGCGACAGCGAAGGTTGCGGCTTAGTCGTGCCCGCGGAAAGCGTAGTGGATTTTTACGATTTAGGAGCCGATATTATGCTAGGTATCTATGCTAAGTGCCAGGCAACTAAAACAATTACATTAGTGGATGGTAGCGGCTTATGTGTACGTCCGTGGAAAGCATCCGCCTTAGCTACTAGTGTGGCTTAGTCGCGTTCGTATGGAACAGCGTCTGGAATTTCAGCAAATGGATTTTTTTCATTGATGCGATCATAAAACATAATGCCGTTTAAATGATCTAATTCATGCTGGAAGGCGATAGCTGGCAAGCCAGATAGACGCATTTTTTTCTCTTCGCCGTCGATTGTTTTAAATTTCACTGTTATACGTGCGTGACGTGGCACATAACCAGGAACATTGCGATCAACAGATAAGCAACCTTCGCCAGTTGGCAAATAGGTATTTTCGACAGAGTGGCTAACAATTTTCGGATTGATTGCGATAAAGCTCAATTGTTCTCCTTTGTCATCTTTTAAGTGAAGGGCAAACATGCGATGTAGACTATTTACTTGGTTAGCAGCTAATCCAATCCCGCTGCGTAAATCATATTTATCGGCAATTTCAGGATCTTGGCTGTTAATTAAAAACTGTAGCATATCTGTAGCAAGCTGTTTTATTTCATCAGTTAAAGGGAATTGAACTTCCTCTGTTTTAGTGCGGAGTGTCGGATGGCCTTCGCGAATTATATCATCCATTAAAATCATGTGAGAATCTTCCTTTCAATCTTTGTATTACCTTATTTATAAGTATACATCACGCATCAAAACATGCACATGAAAAAAGACTTTATTTGAATAAACTTAAAAAATTATTGTGTAGCTATTAGATTGCAGAAAACTGGGGTATTCTACTATTGGTCATTATTTAGAGAAACGTAATGTTTGAGCGCTTAAAGAAAGTTGTTGTAATACAGATTTATGTTATTAGTGATACAGTATAGGACAGTCGACTCTTAACGTTTTTGTAGAAAAATTCTTTGGTATAAGGCGTAATATATGATTGACCGACTGTATTTTATTCAGTATACTGAGTCCTAAGAATAAGTTGTACTAGTTTGAAAGTGATTTATTTTAATACAGTTGAAAGGGAGATGTGACAAATGAGCAAAAAAAACAATAATATTTTTGATCCACAACAAACGCTAACTGAAATCGAAGAAAAGTTTGAAATGTTTCAAATTTTGAACGAAGAAGGCGAAATTATAAATGAAGAGGCAGATCCGAAATTAGCAGATGAAGAGTTAGTTGAGTTAATGACGCGTATGGTATATACACGTATTTTAGATCAACGTTCCATTTCTCTTAACCGTCAAGGTCGATTAGGCTTCTACGCACCAACAGCTGGTCAGGAAGCTTCACAACTTGCTTCTCACTTTGCATTAGAAAAAGAAGATTGGATTTTACCAGGTTACCGTGATGTACCACAAATTGTATGGCATGGTTTACCTTTAGATAAAGCATTTTTATTCTCACGTGGTCACTTCGAGGGCAATCAAATCCCTGAAGGTGTTAATGTTTTACCTCCACAAATCATTATTGGTGCACAATTTATCCAAGCTGCTGGGGTGGCACTTGGTATTCAAAAACGTGGTAAAAAAGCTGTAGCAGTTACTTATACAGGTGATGGTGGGTCATCACAAGGTGATTTCTACGAAGGAATGAACTTTGCCGGTGCATTTAAATCACCTGCTATTTTCATCGTACAAAATAACCAATTTGCAATTTCTACACCGCGTGAATTACAAACAGCGGCAAAAACAATTGCACAAAAAGGTGTTGCAGCAGGTATCCCAAGTATTTTAGTAGATGGTATGGATGCACTTGCAGTGTACGTTGCTACTCGTGATGCACGTGAGCGCGCAATCAATGGTGAGGGTCCAACATTTATCGAAACAATGTGTTACCGTTATGGTCCGCATACAATGGCTGGGGATGACCCAACACGTTACCGTACGTCAGACACGGATAACGAGTGGGCTCAAAAAGACCCATTAGTTCGTTTCCGTAAATACCTAGAGGGTAAAGGACTATGGGATGAGCAAAAAGAAGAGGCTGTTATTGAACGTGCGAAAGAAGAAATAAAAGACGCAATTAAAAAAGCCGATGCTGCACCAAAGCAAAAAGTAACACAATTAATGGAAAATATGTACAAAGGCGAAATGCCATCGAATTTAAAAGAACAGTATGAAATCTACAAAGAGAAGGAGTCGAAATAAGCTATGGCACAAATGACGATGATTCAAGCAATTACAGATGCGCTTCGCACAGAATTAAAGAATGATGAAAACGTTCTGTTATTCGGGGAAGATATAGGCGTCAACGGTGGGGTTTTCCGTGCAACTGAAGGCCTACAAAAAGAATTTGGTGTAGATCGTGTATTCGATACACCATTAGCAGAGTCAGGTATTGGTGGCTTAGCAATCGGTCTTTCGCTTCAAGGTTTCCGCCCAGTTCCAGAAATTCAGTTTTTCGGCTTCGTCTATGAAGTGATGGATTCAATCAGTGGACAATTAGCACGTTTAAGCTACCGTAGCGGTGGTGTATATAATGCACCTGTTACAATTCGTTCTCCATTCGGTGGCGGTGTGCATACACCAGAAATGCACTCAGATAGCTTAGAGAGTTTAATGACAGCACAGCCGGGCTTAACAGTCGTTGTACCATCAACACCTTACGATGCTAAAGGATTACTTATTTCTTCTATTCGCAATGACAATCCAGTCATTTTCTTAGAGCATTTAAAATTATATCGCTCATTCCGTGAAGAAGTACCTGAGGAAGCATATGAAATTCCATTAGGTAAGGCAGATGTAAAACGTGAAGGTAAAGATTTAACAATTATTGCATATGGCTTAATGGTACATGAAAGCTTAAAAGCAGCAGAAGAACTTGAAAAAGAAGGACATTCTGTAGAAGTTATTGATTTACGCACAATCCAACCAATTGATATTGAAACAATCATTGCGTCAGTTGAGAAAACAGGCCGAGCAATCGTTGTTCAAGAAGCACAAAAACAAGCAGGTATTGCTGCGAATGTTGTCGCTGAAATTACAGAACGAGCTATCTTGAGTTTAGAAGCACCAGTACTTCGAGTAGCAGCACCAGATACAGTGTACCCATTCCCACAAGCTGAAGGTGTTTGGTTACCGAACTATAAAGATGTAATGGAAACAGCGAAAAAAGTTTTAACATTCTAATGTAGTTTGCATATTTGAAGAAAAGCAAAGAGAAAGGATGGGTACACATGGCATTTGAATTCAGATTACCGGATATTGGCGAGGGTATTCACGAAGGCGAAATTGTAAAATGGTTCGTTAAAGCTGGGGATACTGTAAAAGAAGACGATATTCTTTGTGAAGTACAAAACGATAAAGCAGTTGTAGAAATTCCTTCACCAGTTGAAGGGAAAGTAGAGGAAATCTTAGTAGGGGAAGGTACAGTTGCTGTTGTTGGCGATGTATTAATCCGTTTAGATGCTCCTGGCTACGAAGATTTAAAACTTAAAGGTGACGATCATGCAGAGGCGAAAACGGAGGCACAAGTTCAGTCCACGGCTGAAGCTGGTCAGGATGTCGCGAAAGCGCCTGCTAAGGAAGAAGCACCAAAAGCTTCAGCAACAGCGGAAGCAGCTGTAAAGCAAGAAACAGTAGATAGTACAAAACGTATTATTGCAATGCCTTCTGTTCGCAAATTTGCAAGAGACAATGATGTAAATATTCATGAAGTGTCAGGTACTGGTAAAAACGGTCGCATTCTAAAGGAAGATATTGAGAATTTCTTAAACGGCGGTGGAGCAGTGCAAGCTGCAGAAGCACCAGTGGCAAATGAAGAATCAGTTGCTCAGCAAGAAACTGCACAAGCTGCGCCAGTTGTTCTTGAAGGCGACTTCCCAGAAACACGTGAAAAAATGTCTGGTATTCGCAAGGCGATTGCCAAGGCAATGGTTCACTCGAAACAAACTGCGCCTCATGTTACACTAATGGACGAAGTTGATGTAACAGCTCTTGTAGCACATCGCAAAAAATTCAAAGATATTGCTGCTGAAAAAGGTGTAAAATTAACGTATTTACCGTACGTAGTAAAAGCGCTTATTTCAACATTGCGAGAATTCCCAGAATTTAACCGTTCTTTAGATGATGCAACACAAGAAATTATTCAAAAGCACTACTACAATATCGGTATTGCAGCAGATACAGAAAAAGGTTTATTAGTTCCAGTTATTAAACATGCAGATCGCAAATCAGTATTTGCAGTTTCGAATGAAATTAATGACTTAGCGACAAAAGCGCGAGATGGTAAACTTGCTCCGCATGAAATGAAGGGCGCTTCCATGTCTATCACGAATATCGGTTCTGCAGGTGGTCAATGGTTTACGCCAGTAATTAACCACCCTGAAGTAGCGATTTTAGGTATTGGTCGAATTTCTGAAAAACCTGTAATAAAAAATGGTGAAATTGTAGCTGCACCTGTGTTAGCATTATCATTGAGCTTTGATCATCGCATGATCGATGGAGCCACTGCACAAAATGCTTTAAATCACTTAAAGCGTTTGTTAAGTGAGCCAGAATTATTATTAATGGAGGCGTAACAAAAATGGTAGTAGGAGATTTCCCAATCGAAACAGATACTCTTGTCATTGGTTCAGGTCCTGGAGGATATGTAGCAGCAATTCGTGCAGCTCAAACTGGCCAAAAAGTAACAATCGTTGAAAAAAATGTACTTGGTGGTGTGTGCTTAAACGTAGGTTGTATTCCATCAAAAGCATTAATTTCAGTGGGTCACCGCTTTGAGCATGCTAAACATTCAGATGACATGGGTATCATCGCTTCTGATGTGAAATTAGACTTTTCAAAAGCGCAAGCTTTTAAAGACAGCGTTGTTAAAAAATTAACTGGCGGTGTTGAAGGCTTACTTAAAGGTAATAAAGTTGAAATTGTACAAGGTGAAGCGTATTTCGTTGACGCTCATTCAGTGCGTATCATCAATGGTGAATCTGCTCAAACATATACATTTAACAATGTTATTATCGCAACAGGTTCTCGTCCAGTTGAAATTCCAACGTTTAAATTCTCTGAGCGTGTACTAAACTCTACTGGCGCACTTTCTTTACAAGAAGTACCTAGTAAATTAGTTGTAATCGGTGGAGGTTACATCGGAACAGAGCTAGGCTCAGCTTATGCAAACCTAGGCGCACAAGTTACAATTATCGAAGGTGGCAAAGATATTCTTGCTGGTTTCGAAAAACAAATGACACAAATCGTGAAAAAAGGCCTTAAAAAGAAAGGCGTTGAAATGGAAGTAAACGCATCTGCTAAAGGCGTTGAAGAAACAGAAAACGGCGTAGTTGTTACGTATGAAGTTGGCGGAGAAGAGAAAAAAGTCGAAGCTGATTATGTATTAGTAACTGTAGGTCGTCGTCCAAATACAGATGAAATGGGTCTTGAAGGTGTTGGCATTGAATTCGGTGAACGTGGCCTTATTAAAGTTGACAAACAATGCCGTACAAACATTCCAAACATCTATGCAATTGGTGATATCGTAGCGGGTCCACAGCTTGCACACAAAGCTTCTTATGAAGGTAAAGTGGCTGCTGAAGCAATCGCTGGCGAGAAATCAATCGTAGATTATTTAGCTGTTCCTGCTGTATGCTTCACTGATCCAGAAATGGCAACAGTTGGTTACAACGAAGATCAAGCAAAAGCTGAAGGTATTGAATATACTGCAGCGAAATTCCCATTCGCAGCAAATGGCCGTGCGCTTGCATTAAACCAAACAGAAGGTTTCGTGAAACTAGTTGCGCGTAAAGAAGATGGCTTATTAATTGGTGCTCAAATCGTAGGTGCTGGTGCATCTGATATGATCGCTGAAATGGGCTTAGCTATCGAAGGCGGTATGACTGCTGAAGATATCGCGTTAACAATTCATGCTCACCCAACATTAGGTGAAATTACAATGGAAGCTGCTGAAGTATTACTAGGCAACCCAATCCATATTGTAGCGAAAAAATAATTGAACATATAAAACGACTATAAAGCATATTCGCTTTATAGTCGTTTTTTTGTATAATTTTACTAACTTTGATACAGTAAAACTAGTAAATAACTATTTGAAAACATAGAGGTGGGGCGAAATGGAATTAGGCTTAAAGGGAAAAGTAGCAATTATTACTGGTTCAAGTAAAGGGATTGGTTATTATACGGCGATGCAGCTAGTAAAAGAAGGTGCAAAGGTAGTAATTAGTGCACGTGGTGAAAAACAGCTACAGGTGGCCGCTGGATGCATTAAAAATGAAACGGGCGAGGAAGTCTTAATTGTACCGACGGATATTACGAAGGAAAAAGACTGTAAGAGGCTTATAGAACGTACTGTGGAGCATTATGGACGCGTAGATATTGTTATTAATAACGCAGGCACAGCGTCAGCTAATCCGTTTGAAACGGTCAGCAGTGAAGTGTGGCAAGCTGATATCGATTTAAAAGTGTTTGGTGCTATCAATTGCTCAAAATATGCTGTGCCTTATATGCGAAAGGTAGGCGGCGGTGCAATTGTGAATGTGACGGCAGTAATGGCTAAAACGCCTCCTGCAAGTTCTCTTCCTACTACTGTTAGTCGAGCAGCTGGACTCGCTTTAACGAAGGCCATGAGCAAAGATTTAGGAAAAGATAATATTCGTGTGAATTCAGTGTGTATTGGTTTAATTCGAAGTGATCAAATTGAGAAGTTATGGAAAAAAGAAGCACAAGATCTTTCGTGGGATGACTACTCTCGTAAAGTTGGTCAATCTATTCCACTAGGTCGTGTAGGAGAAACGCAAGAAGCAGCTAATGTCATTACTTTCTTAGTGTCAGATGCAGCAAGTTATGTATCAGGGACAGCTGTTAATATTGACGGTGGTTCAGGGCACGCTTTATAGGGAACGACAAGTTTTTAGCTCTGTTAAGTCCATTTTATTCAACTACTTTCAATGGCGTAAATATAGAAAAAATGCGCATTTAAGCGGATTTTGTACACGAAAGAGCAACTCATTTTGTTTTTGGGTTGACTCTTTTTTCTATTGTTTTTCTAAAATTATAATAGACAGAAAATTCCTTCAGTTGTAGAATAAGCGTAACAGGGGGGAACGGTGGCGAAATGATGAACGAAAATTTTACTATGATATTAATGCGAGTTGTTCGTATTATTGTCCAAATTGGCATACTTAATATTTTTTATTATATCGGTGTGGGCATTGTGTCTTACTTACACATTCCGCTTCCAGGAAGTGTAATTGGCTTACTGTTATTAGCACTTGCACTTAATTTTAAACTAATGAAAGTAGAATACATCCAAGATGGTGCTGGCTTTTTAATTGGCGTTTTAACATTGTTCTTTATTCCAGCAACAGTTGGTATTATTGATTATCCAGAATTGATGTCAACAACTGGTCTGTTGATTATTTTAGCAGTTATTGCGAGTACATTAATTGCTATTTATGTAACGGGAATACTAACCCAACTAATTGAAAAAAGAGAAGTAACAAAGAAAGAACAAGCAGTAACTATTGAAGAAGGGAAGGGAGAATTATCTGTTGATTGAACTTATTGTTGTACTTGGTACGATTGGACTGTTTATATTATTTACAAAGCTGTATCAACGGTTTCCCCATCCATTAATAATTCCATTAGTGACGACAACTATTGTCAGTGCAGCTATCTTACTTGTTTTTAATATTCCATATTCAACCTATATGGTAGGAGGAGAATGGCTACAAAAAATGTTGGGGCCGGCTGTTGTTGCCCTTGCTTACCCGCTTTATAATCAGAGAGCCATTATTATGAAATATAAAGTCTCTATTTTATCCGGTATCATATTAGCGATGATAACTGGATTAGTAACCATTTTTGTTATGCTAAAATGGATCGGTGTTAAAGAAAGTTGGATGCTGACGGCGTTACCTAAATCTTTAACAACGCCTGTTGGTATGCAGGTAAGTGAAACAATTGGCGGAATTCCTCCTTTAACGGCAGTTTTTGTTATGATTGCAGGTTTTGTTGGCGCTATTATTGGGCCATTCGTATTGAAATATGGAAAGATTGATTCTGCTGTCAGTAGAGGTGTAGCAGTAGGAAGTGCCTCGCACGGTGTTGGGCTTGTAAAACTAAGAGAGTATGGTGAGCAAGAATTATCGGTTGGTTCGCTTTCTATGGGGTTAACAGCGATTATAGGAGCTTTTCTATGTCCGCTCTTTGTCTATCTATTTTTATAAAAGAAAGCCCTTTACAAGGCATAATGGGCTTGTAAAGGGTAATAGCATTTTCGCTTGACACAAGCATAGTTAACTTTTTTCAATGATTAATTGAATGGTATGTGCAAGTCCTGTGTGTAGAGTACCTTCATGGCGTATTTGTTCACCGGTAAAGAAATGAATAATTTTATAGGGCTGACACCACGTAAGCACAGATGCTGGATTATATAGGAAATTAATATTTTGTGGACCGCCTGTTGCATAGGACAATTGAGACGTGGAATATAATTCCATCATAATACGACCGCCGGGTTTAACCGAATTGACGATGCGTTGAAAAACGGCATGTTGCTGTTCTGCGGGAAAATGACCAAATACCATCACGGCAGCGTCAAATGTTTCTACTGGTAGTTCATCTTGCAGTAAATCTTGCAGTAAATCTTGCAGTAAATCTTGCAGTTGTGTGTTGACAGTAACGCCATGTTTTTTTGCTAACTGTGCTGTTTTTTCAAGACCGCTTTTTGCATAATCAAAAGCCGTTACCACATGCCCTTTAGAAGCTAAATAAACGGCATTTCTACCTTCTCCTTCAGCATATGCGGCAACATTAACATACCCCTCTAAAAAATCTACATAGTTTTCTATAAACGCATTTGGCTGTTCACCATAGACGTATTCAATTGTGTTAAATCGTTCATCCCATGTATTCATACAATTCACTCCCTTTATAAATATTGTAAGTAAAGGACAGCACATAAGCTATTTTTTTGCTTTATACAATTATTAATACAATTTTTTCAATTTGATGAAAGCAATGCAATAGAATTTAACTAATAGAATGAAAGAGTGTAAATATAGGGTAGAAAAAGAATGGGGATTTTAGGTTTGTAAAATAAAGGTATTTTATGTAAGGATGCTTACAACTGTATGATTCAACTATAAAAAGCTACCCCTTCTAAAATGAAGAGGTAGCTTTGTTTTTTAAATAATTGCTCTGCGTTCTTTAATAACACGAATTGTTTGTAATGTTGTATCTTCGGGTCCTTGAACTGGTAAACCAGCTTCAATATTCATTTGAATATAACGAATATTTTCTTGTGTAATTATTTCCCCGGGAATAAAAATAGGTATTCCAGGTGGGTAGACCATAATAAATTCAGCGCAAATACAATTGTCTGCTTCTGCAAGAGGGACTACTTCTGTATCTGCATAAAAAGCATCACGAGGTGACATTGCAAGTGCTGGAATTTCAGGTACATTGACAACTGTTTCAGTAACAGCAGCTTCTGAATCAAAAGCTTTTGACATACGGCTTAAAGCATTGATAAGAAGATTAATCTCCTTTTTTGTATCTGCTAATGTCACTAAGCATAAAATATTGTATAAGTCTGATAACTCTACTTCAATATTGGCATTGTGACGAAGCCATTCCTCGGCTTGGTGCCCGGATATACCTAAATCTTTTACACTAATTAACAGTTTTAGTGGATCCATATCGTATGTTGCGGACGAGTGAAGCTTTTCCTTACCTGCACATTTTAAATGTGGAATTTGGTTAATGCGTTTACGCGCATCTTTTGCTAAACGTAGTGCATCCCCAATTAAATCATAGCCATGAATTGCAAGCTGACGACGAGCTGTGTCGAGCGATGCCAGTAATGGATAGGATGTGGATGTTGTTGTCAGCATAGAAAAGACTGCTTGTACGCGCTTAGCAGAAACTAGTCCTTCACGTACATTTAAAATTGAAGTTTGCGTCATGGAACCGCCAAGCTTATGTACGCTTGTTGCAGCCATATCCGCGCCTGCTTCCATTGCTGAGTATGGTAGCTCGTCATGGAATTTAATGTGCACGCCATGTGCTTCATCGACAACGACTGGAATATTACGGCGATGGACAATTTCGACAATGCGTTTTAAATCCGCAGAGAAACCGTAATAAGTTGGATTAATAACAAGGACAGCTTTTGCGTCCGGATAAGCATTTAAAGCCTTTTCTACAGCTTCCGCCGAAATACCATGAGAAATACCATATTCACTATCTACTTCAGGATGAATAAAAATAGGAATTGCACCAGCGAAAACAATCGCTGACATAATGGATTTATGAACATTCCGTGGTACTAGAATCTTATCACCTGGACCGACGACGGTCAGTATCATCGTCATAATGGCGCCACTAGTACCTTGAACGGAAAAGAATGTATGATCAGCACCAAAGGCTTCTGCTGCCAGTGCTTGCGCATCCTTGATAGCACCTTTTGGTGAATGTAAATCGTCTAGTGGAGCAATGTTGATTAAATCAATTGATAAAACGTTGTCGCCGACGAATTCTCGGAAAGCAGGATCCATACCGTGCCCTTTCTTATGGCCTGGAATATGGAACTGAATTGGATGTCTGTTCCGATGTTTTAGTAATACGTCGAACAATGGAGTCTCTAATTGTGACAACGCAGGTACCACCTCACTTTTATAATATCTAAGAAAACAAATGAATTATAGCACCTAACGACATGAAAAAATAGACTTTAATTAAAAAAATAAAAGGATTTTTTCGTGATTACGAGAAGATAGTATGGAACGAAAGGAGAGATTCGATGAACTGGGAGACACGTATTACCGAACTATTGAAGATTAAATATCCAATTATTCAGGGGGGATTAGCTTATTTAGCATATGCTGATTTAGCAGCAGCTGTGTCAAATGCTGGCGGTTTAGGGCAAATAACGGCGATGAGTTTACGCGACCCAGACTTATTACGTGCGGAAATTCAAAAGCTAAGAACATTAACAGATAAGCCGTTTGGTGTAAACTTTGCTATTGGGATGCATGGCACAGGCTATGAAGATATGGTGCGAGTGGCTGTTGAAGAACATGTACCTGTTGTCACAATGACGGGCGGTAATCCCGCACCGATTTTTGATTTACTTGCAGGAACTGGCATTAAAAAGTTAGTGCTGGTTGCAGCGCGTAGACAGGCTCAGAAAGCTGAAGAACTAGGGGCAGATGCCGTAATGGTTGTTGGACAAGAAGGTGGTGGCCATCTTGGGCGTGATGACGTTGGGACAATGGTGCTCGTACCTCAAGTGGTGGATAATGTGAAAATTCCTGTGATTGCGTCTGGTGGTATTGGCGATGGTCGCGGTTGGATGGCCGCACATGCACTTGGTGCAGAGGGCATTGAAATGGGCACGCGCTTTATTGCGACGAAGGAATGTGTGGATGCCTCACAAGCCTATAAAGACGCATTACTCGCGAGCTCTGAGGCAGATACAACAGTTATTAAACGATCTATTGGGGCGCCTGCACGCGCGTTACGGAGTGACTTCACAGCAAAAATTTTAGAAATAGAGCGTGAAACACCTACTTATGAGGCTTTAAAAGACTATATTAGTGGCAGTGCCAATAAACGTTTTATTTACGATGGAGAAAAGGATGCTGGCATTGGTTGGGCAGGACAAGTGACTGGCATGATCCATGATATTCCAACAGTGGACGAGCTAATTACAAGAATGGTTGCAGAAGCGGAAAGTATCCGGGTAAAATGGGGACACTAATGTAAAGGTGGTTAAGTCCAAATGGAATATTCATATCCGTTTTCAATTGATTGGTCAACTGAAGAAATTGTCGATGTTGTAAAATTTTTCGAAGGCATCGAACTTGCGTATGAAAAGGGCATTAAACGTGAAGTGATGCTGGCGAAATATCGTCGCTTTAAAGAAATTGTGCCTTCTCAAGCAGAAGAAAAAACGATTTATCGCGAATTTGAAGAGGCTAGTGGATATGTTAGTTATCCAGTAGTGAAGCAAGCAAAAGAAGCGGATGATGGTACGATAATTAAAGTTGTACCAAAGCAAAGACGTTAAACGTTGGCTTGAAAATGGTGTGCTAGGGAATACTCTAGCATGCTTTTTTTTTAAAACCCGCCATGCCTTCTGCGAGACAGAAGTACATAATGGATTGTGTATATCTGTGCCCGTTGAACGCAAAGCGGATTTGGAAACTTTATTATTTATAATGTTTTATTAAAATAATTATTCTTCTTAAGAAATCACTAGCATTATAGTGTTAATTTATAGTTGTCTGCATAAACTACAGCAATATCAATTTTTTTAAAAATGTTCACAGATTTTGGATTCTCCAATAACGTACAGTGACATAGCCACAACAAGTATTAATAATTCTTGTTGTGCAAAAATCCTCAACAACCTCAAAGAAGATGTTTCAGTCCTTTAGCTACGTTTGATAGTAATGGTTAATGGATAAATACCTCGTCCAAAATTGTTAAACCTTATAAATTCCAGTACTGCTTTAACTTATTAAGACATTTTGTTCTTGTAAGATTTTAATGCCACATTTTCAAAAATGGGTAGGGCATTTTATTTTTCTTGAATAATTTTATAAATCGGAAGTAATGTCGTGAATGTTTCCTCTACTAATTGTTGGAATTGACTAACAGACAATTTTATCGCTTCTTCTCGTGGAATGTGACGGCCAACTAAAAATTCCCCTTTTTTAACATCACGTAAACGGATAAGCAATTCATCTAGTTTATCTTCCTTCGCGTCTTCCATGGGAATTGCCTCTGGTGACATATGATCCCCAGAAACAATAAAATCATTCGGAAGCTGTTGTAGCAAGGATTTGTTGGCTAGTAAACGTTGTGCCATTAAATTTTTTTGCGGTGCTTCATAAATAATAGCAAAGACGATGAATAAATGTGTGCTCCAAAGACCAATCTGAAAGTGAGGCAATGCTTTATAGCCTCTTTTATAAGGAGCAAAGGCAACCCAACTATCATTTGGTGGATTTACCGTTCTGCGGGCGTGTTTGGCAACATGGGGGTAAAATTCTTCTCCAAGATGACTGGAAAAGAAAGCAGAGAAGTTCTCTCCTAGTTTATTGAACTTTGGTCTTACACAGGAATTTAAGGCATCCATTCTTTGTTCTAAACCATTTATTTGAAACACATTAAAATCTTTATTAGTCCATTTTAGTGTAGGCATTTTTAAAAACTCCTTTCGATTATAAGGTTTATTTTATTAAAAATATGGGAAAAAATCTTATAACAAGAACTTTAGCGAATCGTATAAGGTTTTGGAAAAAAATAAAAAAGGGACGTGACTTTTATGAAACAAGTCGTAAAAATTATACGTAAAGTTGACATTGAAAAGCAATATGAACGCATTTTACAATTAGAATTAGATTATGAGCTTGCCTCACTTTTCTTAGCGATGAATGAGAAAGACGAAGGTGCAATCGCAAAAAGCAAAAAGCGTCTAGCTGAAATACAGATGGAGCTGGAAAGTTTGCACGCCTATGCGTAAAAAAAAATTAACCCCCATATGAAAATCACTTGCTGAATATTCCGACAGCAGGTGATTTTTGTTGTTATAAAGGGTAAAATAGACAATATACCATTGTTAGATAATGGAGTTTTCATCTTTTTCATTTGACGCTGCACATGCAAAGCTTTTAAAGGCGTCATATTGCACATGACGCTTGCACTTATTGTGGATAGTGTTTAAGGTATTTTACTGACTAGAAGCAGAGTAAGTTTAAAGTGTGTAGCTACAATCGTTTAATTGCTTGAATACCAAGGATAAGCAAGTTTGTATGACGTGCGTAAATGTTTTTCTATATTCGAGGGGTGGGTTTTTATGGATTTAAAGCAGATCGATCAATTTGCTAAAAGTATTATTGTTGAAGCGGGGAACCGTATTCGTAATGCATTTTCGTATAATTTAGTGATCGAGACAAAATCGAATGCGAATGACCTTGTTACAAATATAGACCGTGAAACAGAATTGTTTTTTATAGAAAAAATTAAATCTTTTGATCCTACCCACCATATTATAGGCGAAGAGGGTATGGGGGAAAAGGTTGAGTCATTAGATGGCGTTGTATGGATTATCGACCCGATTGATGGAACGATGAATTTTGTAAAGCAACATCGCCACTTTATGATTTCAATTGGAATATTTATTGATGGAGTAGGAAAACTTGGTTACATATATGATGTAATGCGCGAAGATTTATTTCATGCAATTGCTGGACAGGGTGCTTGGTATAATGCGTCACCGTTACGCAAGTTACAACCTGTGACCATTGAAGAGTCCGTTATTGGCATTAATGCACATTGGGTTGCACCAAATCGTCATATACATCATGAAAAAGTAATTGAACTAGTTCGTAAAGTTCGAGGTACGCGTTCTTATGGCTCTGCAGCAATGGAAATTGCCTTTGTTGTTAGTGGAAAATTAGACGCTTATGTTTCGATGCGGCTATCTCCATGGGACATTGCCGGCGGAACAATTATTGCAAATGAAGTTGGGGCTATTGCAACCAATTTACATGGACGAACTGTAGATTTACTACATCAAGATACTTTTATTATTGCAAATCCTTCTATTCATCATGAATTATTAGAAAAATATATTGTGCCTTATGATGTATAACTTTAAAAAACTGTTTAGGAATGTTGATTCCTAAACAGTTTTTTGTATGCGCTAATTTAAATCGAGCTGATAGTATTTTTTCGGACGACCTCGAGTGGTGGAAGTAGTGCTTGGTAATTCGACAGCTAAATTTTTTTCATGCAGTTGTTTTAAAATGCGGTTTGCAGAGCGCACAGTAATGCCTAAATGCTTGCTTAACAGTTCGCCATTGACGATTGTTGTGGCTAATCTTTCGATAACAGCCTCGATTTTTTGCAATTGTAATAAAGGAATATCATGGGTAACGCTTAATTTTTGTAAGAGCTGTTGTTTTTCGTTATCAAACTGCAATAAAGTGCCGTTTAGCAACGGACCAATTTCTTTTTCATGTTCAATAATATAGCCTTGCGTTTCCTTGGAAGAGCAGAGCGTTGCAGCCCTTTTTGCGTATTTCTGACTTTCCGTTAAAGAGTTACCGATACCCCAACCTATTTTTACTGGAAATTGTAATGTATCATCTAAAAAATCTACAAGTTGACAATGAGTATAATCATCGGTTGTGATTAAAAATTGCTGATAGGTTGTAATAAGGGCCATATAAGAAGCTTCACGATGCACGATAAAGGTGCTTGCATAGCGTTGCTTAAAATCTAAAATGGCTTTATATAAAGCAATTTGTCGATATTCCAATTCATCGATATTGGATTTATCAATCGGAATTAAAATATGAACAACGACTACTTTATTTTGCTCAAGTTGTCGAAGCTGAAGCTGATTGACCAATTGATCCAATGTTAATTGCATAGCATGGCGTGATGGGTGAAACGCGATAAACGGTATATTTAGCTGTGCCAATCGCTCTCGCATTTCTGCAATACGCGTAAAGCTTAAATCTACTTTATTGTCGCGATGTAACTGAATATGCCAATTAGCAGCCTTCTCAACAATATCGTTACTTGCGAACTCGTTCATTGTTTGACTAAATAGATATGGCTGTCTACCGATTGACCATTCATGAATGCCGAGGTATTCGTTTTCTTCATAACAAAAATCAATGGCAATCCGATTCATAGCAATTGTATTATCATAAAATAACTCTGTTAAAACACGGTAAAAATCTCGCTCTGAAATATCAAAATAGAGCATGGGAATAGCCGTGTTTGGAAAATATGTTTGCGAAAAAAAGTATGGGATTTGCCCGCTAAAAAGTGCACCATCTCCAGCTAGTAAATGTTGCTTCAGCAGCGCATTTAAATGCTCAAAATCTGTGTAGGAATGGTAATGGAAATGGCAAAAAGATGGCTTGATTTTCTCTAGTTGCGTTACCCATGAGAGAGATAATTTAGCGGTGAAAACATTAATTTTATACATAGAGTAAGCTCCTTAACTATAAATTAAATATTGAAAATATTCTAAAAATATGGTTTCTTTGTATTAAGGACGCATGCTATCAATGTCTTAAATGAGGATTAAGATGAATAGCACAAGTCGAATAACACAGAGAAGGAGAGGGGCTTATGCAAAAAAATTTAGACACAGTAAAAAAATCTTGGATTGATAGAATGCTAGATAGTATTGAAAAGGCGGGTAATAAACTACCAGACCCCATCACGCTATTTATTATTTTAGCAGGTATTGTGCTTGTTTTATCATGGATATTATCGTTGTTTGGTGTTTCAGCAGTTCAACCAGGCACTGAAGATGTTATTCAAGTAAAAAATCTGCTAAGTCAAGAAGGTCTTATTTTAATCGTAACGCAAATGGTCTCAACATTTACAGGCTTCGCTCCTTTGGGATTAGTGATTGTGACAATGATTGGTATTGGTTTAGCCGAGCAAACAGGGCTTATATCTGCCGTAATGAAAAAGCTAGTGCTGTCAGCTCCGACAAAATTAATCGTGCCATTTATTATTTTCACAGGTTTAGTGGGGAATCTAGCTGCCGATGCAGCGTTCATTATTTTACCGCCAATTGCAGCGATGATTTTTATGAGCATTGGTCGAAACCCACTAGCAGGTTTAATTATTACATATGCCGCAGTAGCTGGAGGCTTTAGTGCCAATATTTTAATTAGTTCACTTGATGTATTGTTATTGGGAATTACGGAATCATCAGCGCAGATTGCAGATTCTGGCTACACAGGTCGAGCAACGATGAACTATTATTTTTTAATTGCTTCGACATTTTTATTAATTGGGGTTGGTACATGGGTTGCCAAAAAGTTTACTGAGCCTCGTTTTGGCAACTTTGAAGGCACTGTTGAAAAGTTAGAGCCGCTAACAGCTTTAGAAAAGCGCGGTTTACGATGGGCAGGATTGGTGACAGTCATTTATATTGCAGTGATTGCATTTACGGTCATTCCATCTAACGGTCTTTTACGTGATCCGGAAACAGGAGGCTTTTTAAATTCACCATTTATGTCGGGTATTGTGCCAATTATGTTATTCTTCTTTCTTTTACCAGGTCTTGCCTATGGCATTGCGGCAAAAGAAGTGAAAAATGACAAAGAAGTGGCTGAGAAAATTTTTAAATCGATTGCAGATATGGCTCCGTTTATTGTTTTAGCATTTGCTGCTTCACAAATGATTGCCTTTTTTAACTGGAGTAATATCGGTGCTATTTTAGCTATTAAAGGAGCGGAACTTTTACAAGCATTAAATTTTACAGGTTTACCAATGATGATAGGGTTTGTTTTAATATGTGCTTTCGTTAACTTACTTATCGCCAGCGCTTCTGCGAAATGGGCTTTACTTGCGCCAATTTTCGTTCCAATGTTCCTTTACTTAGGCTATTCCCCTGCTGTTACGCAAATGGCCTATCGGGTAGGAGACTCTATTACCAATCCCATTACACCAATGCTACCGTATTTTGCTATTTTGCTATCGTTTGCCAAACGCTACGATAAAAATATCGGTATGGGGACACTAATTTCCGCGTTACTACCATTTTCTGTGTTCTTTGCAATCGGTTGGATTATACTGTTCGCCATTTGGTTCCTACTTGGCTTACCACTGGGACCTGGAGATTATATATATTTAAAATAAGGGGTGTTACTAATGGCAGTATTACAGCAAGAGCAGTTAGTTGGTTTATTAAAACAATATGAAGAGGAAATGATTCAGCTTCGTCGTCATTTCCATGAAAATCCAGAGCTTTCCTTTGAAGAAATTGAAACACCGAAAACAATTGCTGCATTTCATCGTGCTTTAGGACATGAAGTACGTGAAGGTGTTGGGGGGAACGGTGTTGTAGCGAAGTTAGTTGGTGCTAAGGCAGGAAAAACGGTGGCATTACGTGCAGACTTTGACGCTTTAGCTATTACAGAAGAAACGGGTTTGCCATTCCAATCAAAAATAAAAGGGCGCATGCATGCATGTGGTCATGATGGACATACCGCTTCATTATTAATTTTGGCGAAGGCATTGAATCAAATGAAGGATAACTTAGCGGGGACAATTGTCTTTATTCATCAACATGCAGAGGAGCTTGCACCAGGTGGGGCGAAATCAATGATTGCTGATGGCTGTTTAGAAGGTGTGGATGTAATATTTGGTACACATTTATGGGCACCAACAGAACTTGGTAAGGTGCAAACAGCAATTGGGCCATTTATGGCTGCGGCTGATGGCATTTATATGAAGATTAAAGGAAAGGGTGGTCATGGTTCGAATCCAAGTGATACGAAGGATTCCATCTTGCTGGCAGCGCAATTTATTACAAATTTACAACAGCTTGTTGCACGCCGTATTAATCCATTGCGTCCTGCGGTAGTATCTATTGGTCATATTGAGGCGTTAAATCCTTTTAATGTCATTGCAGACCAAGTCTATATGAAAGGGACTGTCCGTACCTTCCATGAGGAGGAGCGCGATTTACTGGAGCGTGAAATTGAGGAGCTATTAAAGGCAACTTGTTATTTAACAAAAGCGGACTATGAATATGAGTTTCGTCGTGGTTACCCGCCAGTGGTGAATCATGCAGCAGAAACAGAGCATGTGATGGCGTCAGCAAGAAAAGTAGCGGATGTCGAAGCGGTTGAATTTGTTGACCCAACTATGGGTGGTGAGGATTTTGCGTACTATTTAGAGGAAATACCAGGGGCATTTTTCTTTACGGGGGCAAAAAATCCACAATGGCAAGAAGTCTATCCACACCATCATCCAAAATTCGATATTGATGAACGTTCATTGCGGATTGCCGCCAATGTTTTAGGTCAAGCAACGTTAGATTATTTGGCAAATGACCGTTAAAGCAAAGCATCGCTTGTTTGCGTGCAGACTGGGAAGAATAGTAGCTAAGCATTTAACAATTTTATTGAGCAATATTAATAATAGATAGCCAAAAGAGGCGTTGTCTATCATGGACAATGCCTCTTTTTTTGCACAATATCACAGAAGGAGCTGTCCAATATTGGATAGCTCCTTCTGTGATATTGTGTCATTTTGGACACATATAGGTTGTTAGAAAGCAAATACTAACATTAAAGTAAGCCTTGTTCGCGAAGTTTACGCTTCATTTTAAAAGCTGTCATGAAAATGACACAAGTAGCGACAATACCTGCTATTACTCCCCAAATATTACTTGCTGCTACTGAATACCCGATAGAACACATTGCTAGCACAGCTGCTAGTGCATAAATGGCCATTACGATTTTTCCGCGATTCATAACCGAGCCTCCTAATTTATAGTAAAATTGTGATTAAAAATATTTTTTTAGAATGATAGAAATTCTAATAAGGACATTTACATCCTTCTTGTGCTATAATATCACAGTTAAACATTCGAAAAAAGAATATGGAGTGGAATAATGACAAACTTACGTCAAGATCTTCGCAATATCGCAATTATCGCCCACGTTGACCATGGTAAAACTACCTTAGTCGACCAATTATTAAAACAATCTGGTACATTCCGTTCAAACGAACGTGTTGAAGAACGTGCAATGGACTCTAACGATATCGAACGTGAACGTGGTATTACAATATTAGCAAAAAATACTGCTGTCAACTATAACGGAACTCGTATCAACATCCTTGATACGCCTGGACACGCCGACTTTGGTGGTGAGGTAGAACGTATTTTAAAAATGGTAGATGGCGTTTTACTAGTTGTCGATGCGTATGAGGGTTGTATGCCGCAAACACGCTTCGTACTGAAAAAAGCGTTAGAGCAAAAGTTAACACCGATTGTAGTAGTGAACAAAGTAGATAAAGACTCAGCTCGTCCACTTGAAGTAGTAGATGAAGTATTAGAGTTATTCATCGAATTAGGTGCAGATGACGATCAATTAGACTTCCCAGTAGTGTATGCTTCAGGTGTAAATGGTACGGCTTCTTTAGATGCTGATCCATCTAAACAAGAAGAAAATATGAAATGTCTATTTGAAAAAATTATTGAAGCTATCCCAGCGCCAGTTGATAACTCAGAAGAACCATTACAATTCCAAGTAGCTTTACTTGACTATAATGACTTCGTTGGACGTATCGGAATTGGTCGCGTATTCCGCGGAACAATTTCTGTAGGTCAACAAGTTGCTCTGATGAAATTAGACGGTACAGTGAAAAACTTCCGTGTAACAAAAATCTTTGGTTTCTTCGGCTTAAAACGTGAAGAAGTTGAGACAGCAAAAGCTGGTGACTTAATCGCCGTTTCTGGTATGGAAGATATCAACGTAGGAGAAACAGTTTGCCCTGTTGAACATCAAGAAGCGCTTACGCCTTTACGTATCGATGAGCCAACTTTACAAATGACTTTCTTAGTAAACAATTCTCCATTTGCAGGTCGTGAAGGGAAATGGGTTACTTCTCGTAAAGTAGAAGAGCGTTTACGTGCTCAATTACAAACAGACGTATCTTTACGCGTTGAAGATACGGATTCTCCAGATGCTTGGACAGTTTCAGGTCGTGGTGAGCTTCACTTATCAATCCTGATTGAAAATATGCGTCGTGAAGGTTTTGAATTACAAGTATCAAAACCACAAGTAATCGTGCGTGAAATCGATGGTGTTAAATGTGAACCATTCGAACGTGTTCAAATCGATGTACCTGAAGAAAATGTTGGTTCTATTATTGAATCTATCGGTACTCGTAAAGGTGAAATGCTTGATATGGTGAACAACGGCAGTGGACAAGTGCGTTTAACGTTCTTAGTACCAGCTCGTGGATTAATCGGTTATACAACTGAATTTATGTCGATGACAAAAGGTTTCGGTATTATCAACCATACGTTTGATTGCTACCAACCATTATTACCAGGGAAAATTGGTGGTCGTCACCAAGGTGTACTAGTTTCAATGGAAACTGGTAAATCAACAACTTATGGTATGATGCAGATTGAAGACCGTGGTACACTATTCTTGGAGCCAGGTACAGACATTTACGAAGGTATGATTGTTGGCGAAAATACTCGTGACGCTGATATCACTGTAAATATTACAAAAATGAAACAAAAAACAAACATCCGTTCAGCAAATAAAGACCAAACGAATGTTATTAAAAAACCACGTATTTTATCTCTAGAAGAAGCGCTTGAATACCTAGGTGATGATGAGTACTTAGAAATCACACCTGAATCAATTCGCCTTCGTAAAAAAATTCTAGATAAAAACGAACGTGAGAAAGCAGCGAAAAAATTAAAAAACGCTGAACAATAATTTTCCGCTGATATGAAAGGGAGAGGGAGTCTTGGATATAAAGTCCGCTTTATTGGGTGAACTAAATGTTATTCAAGTTGCTGCATCAACAAATGCAGAGGAAACAACAAAGGTTTATGGGAGAATGGCTGGTATTACAAGATTTCTGTATGAAAATTTACCAAGCTATGAAGTTGCAGGCTATGTTGTATTTCTTCTTGTCTTTGTACTTTCTGCAATTGTCTATAAATTAGGCTTTGCAAAAAAGTTAAAGCTATCTCAAAATATTGTCATTTATGTGTTCCTATTTTTGGGGTGTATTATGTTGACATTTTTCGCGTTATTCCTACCTATGATTGAAGGCCTCATCGTAGCGGCGTTAATTTTGATTGTATACAAAACACGTATGTGGCGAGAAAAAAGAGAAGAGCAACAAGCTGCCAATCAATGATAGTAGCTTGGCTCCTTTACCATAAAACTTACCTTAAGTTTTAAGGGCATAAAAAAGTCTTAGCATTTATTTGCTAGGGCTTTTTTTCTTTAATAGAGAAAATTTTTACGTCTTAGGCAATCTACCTATGAAAGAACAGCTGTGCATCTATGTTCAATCAATTGAATGACATATGACAAAATGGTTGGCACCTAAATCTTCTAACGTGAATAAGTTAGTCTCGATAGGCTATTTATCAATCAAGGAGGAAATGGAATGCGTTGGCTTAAAAAAGGTTTGTTATTTAGTAGTATTGCTTTGTTGCTCCTTTCATTGGCAGCGTGTAATAAAGCGGAGCTAGAAAAAGTAAAGGTCGGAGAAGTGACGCGCTCGATTTTCTATGCTCCGCAATATGTAGCGCTGGAAAAAGGTTTTTTTGAAGAGGAAGGACTTTCTGTTGAGCTACAAACGATTGCCGGTGGCGATAAAACGATGACAGCGTTACTTTCAGATGGCATTGATATTGCCTTAGTTGGCTCAGAAACATCCATTTATGTAACAGCTCAAGGTGCGAACGATCCGATTCAAAACTTTGCACAATTAACACAAACAGATGGAACATTTTTAGTAGCCCGTGAAAAGATGGATAATTTTTCATGGGAAGATGTGAAAGGATCTACATTTTTAGGGCAACGTAAAGGTGGAATGCCACAAATGGCTGGCGAATTTGTCTTGAAAAAGCATGGTATTGATCCTACGAAAGATTTAACACTTATTCAAAATATTGATTTTGCAAATATCGCTACAGCCTTTGCTTCTGGAACAGGAGATTATGTTCAGTTGTTTGAACCGACAGCGAGTGTGTTTGAAAAAGAAGGGAAAGGTTATATTGTTGCTTCATTTGGCACGGAATCAGGCCATTTACCATACACGTCCTTTATGGCGAAAAGTAGTTACTTAAAGGATGATGCTAAAACAGCGCAAGGATTTACTAATGCGCTGAAGCGAGCACAAGATTTTGTACAAGAGAAAAGTGCGGCAGAAGTGGCAAAAATAATTCAGCCGTATTTTGAAAATGTTGATGTAGCGTTAATTGAGACGGTGGTCGAACGTTATAAATCACAAGGCTCTTATGCAACAGATCCAATTTTGGATGAAGAAGAGTGGGATAACTTACAAACAATTATGGAGGAAGCAGGTGAACTTCCTCAACGAGTAAAATATGAAGAGCTTGTGAATACAAAGTTTGCAAAAAAGGCTGCAGAGTAAATGGAATTTTTAAAACTAGATCATGTTCACCATAGTTATTTTTCTAGTACGCAGGCAAAGGAAGTTTTAAGAGATATTAATCTAGATATTCGTGAAGGGGAGTTTGTTTCTTTTATAGGACCAAGTGGCTGTGGAAAAACGACACTCTTGTCCATTATTGCGGGGTTGTTTCCTGCAACGGAAGGCAAGGTTTTTATTGATGGCGAAATTATTGCGCCACATAATCAGGCACTTATCGGCTACATGCTCCAACAAGATTATCTATTCCCGTGGAAAACGATTGAGGACAATGTCACCATTGGTTTGAAAATCATGCAGCGGGATAATAAAACGCATAAAGTAACGGCCAATGCGCTCTTACATGAAATTGGGTTGCCACATGTCGGAAGTTATTATCCGAGGGAATTATCCGGAGGAATGCGTCAACGCGTAGCACTTGCAAGGACTTTAGCGGTTAATCCGAAAATATTATTGCTAGATGAACCTTTTTCAGCGCTCGATTATCAATCTAAGTTAAAGCTTGAAGATTTAGTTGTTGAAACACTAAAGGCCTATCAGAAAACGGCGATTCTTGTCACACATGATATTGGTGAGGCAATTGCTATGAGTGAAAGGGTATTTCTTTTCTCGGCTAATCCAGGCATGTTACACAAAGTGTTTGAAATACCTTCTGAGTTACAACAATTATCTCCGTTCGATGTAAGGCAACATCCAGCTTATTCAGATGTATTCCAAACGATTTGGAAGGAGCTGGAGAGTCTTGGATAATACATTGTTTAAACAATATCAACAATTGCTAAAGAAGGAAAAGCGCTTCGTTCGTCTATATCAAATCATTATTTTACTGGTCTTTTTTGGGGGGTGGGAGCTGCTCTCGAGGCTTGAATGGATTGACCGTTTAATCTTTAGCTCACCAACCTATGTATGGCAAACGTTTATTGAAAAAGTAAGCGACGGCTCACTCACATTACATGTTGGTGTGACGTTAATGGAGACGATTATCGGCTTTATTGCCGGAACATTATTAGGGACCTTGATTGCAACTGTCCTCTGGTGGTCTCCGATGTTATCCAAAATTTTAGATCCGTATTTAGTAATATTAAATGCCATGCCAAAAGTGGCGTTGGGGCCGATTTTAATCGTTGCACTTGGACCAGGTTATTTTTCGATTATTGCAATGGGTGCACTAATATCTATCATCATTACTACCATTGTTGTGTACACTGCTTTTAAAGGTGTCGATCCCAATTACAGTAAAGTGTTACAAACTTTTGGGGCAACTCGTTGGCAAACTTTTAAAGAGGTGATTTTGCCTGCTTCTTTTCCTACAATTATTTCGACTCTGAAAGTGAATGTTGGTTTGTCATGGGTTGGTGTGATTGTCGGTGAGTTTTTAGTTGCCTCCAAGGGGCTTGGTTATTTAATTATTTATGGCTTCCAAGTATTTAACTTTAATCTTGTCCTTATGTCACTGCTCATTATCGCTTTCTTCGCGACAATTATGTATCAAGTTGTCGAATTGCTGGAAAAAGTGATTATCAAAAATAATGGTTAAGTAAAAAACGCAAAACCTGTATGAATAGGGTTTTGCGTTTTGTACTGTTAAATCTGCTAGAGGCGAGCGCTTTTTAAATTGTATGAGTGCCTGTCACTTAAAATTCTTTGTCCATTTGTGGTGAGGTACGGTAAAAGCGGAAATTTCCCGTTTCAATACGTGCCACTGTATTTTCCTTAATTCGATCATGGCATGTGTCGCACATATACGTATGAATCGGACGATTACGTAGTTTTTTTGCTAACGGTAAATCATCATCTAACTGGTTAATAGTATCGCAAATGACACATTTTACGCGCATCGCATTCCCTCCCTATTCCGCACGAATGGCTAACACATTTTTGATAGGGCTATCTACATTGGAGCCGTCTCCAAATAATACATGAACGGGTCCATCTTCGGTTAAAGGTTTGCCGTCCTGACTGTATTTAAAAATTAATGTCTGTGCTTCTTCAATTGTAAATGCATGTTCTTCCCCGTTTTTGCATTCAATGACGATTTTTGTCGCTTCGGGTTTAACTTCAGCATTTTTCAAGAAGTGACTTAATTCGATACCGAACGTGCCCGTTTCCATTCCTTTGCGGTCGAATTTTCGTTCTGATTTTAATGTTGGTGGGAAAGTAGCACCTTCCATGATTTCACGTGACCAGTGAGCACCGACTTCGCGCATATATTTTGTATCCGCATCTTCCTCTACTTCACTTGCATGGAAGTACGTATTTAAGTCTAATTTACGATCGTCAAAAATCCAAACTGTTGGATCTAATGTTAGTTGATACGAAACTGCACCCTTAATAGGAATAATTGTTTCCATAATAGAAATCCTCCTCAAATCTTGTATATCCATGAATTAGTATAACGCTAATGCAAGGAGATAATAAAGAAATATAATTCGGATTGTTTATTTTCCAACGAAGACACTTGCAATTTTACCGACTAAAAGATAAACTTTATTAAGATAGAATCGAAGAAATATCAGATAATGGGGGCGTCCTCATGGATACGAAATCACAAACTTCCTTTCAAGAGAAGGCTTTGGAGCTTTTAGTTGCTGATGCAGATAAAATTGCTCGCCTCATTCGAGTACAAATGGATCATTTAACGATGCCACAATGCCCTTTATATGAAGAAGTATTAGATACACAAATGTTCGGCCTTTCACGTGAAATTGACTTTGCTGTGAAGCTTGGACTGATTGAACGCGAAAAAGGCAAGGCCATTCTCGACTCACTCGAGAAGGAACTTTCTGTACTACATGACGCGTATACAGACAAATAAAAAGAAAAAACTCAAACGCTGCTTGCGATTTGAGTTTTTTTTCTAGAACGAGGTTTTCCAATGAAACAATACTTAAAACGATATGCTCAAAATTTTGATTACCCATTATTTTTTACGGTTTTGTTGTTAAGTTTATTTGGCTTAGTAATGATTTATAGCTCAAGTATGATGGTGGCAATCGTCCACAAAGAACAAGCACCTGATTATTTTTATCAAAAACAACTCATTAACTTAGCAGTCGCGTCTTTAGGATTTGTGGCCGCAGCATTTTTCCCTTATAAGCATTATGCAAATAAGAATATTATGTTGTTACTGACGATTGTGTTAATTGTGCTCTTTACTTGGGTAAAAGTAGCTGGTAATGGGGCAGAGGAAGTAGGCTCTCAAAGTTGGATTAGTGTACCAGGATTGGGGAATTTCCAGCCTTCCGAATATGCGAAACTATTTATAATTTTATATTTTGCAGCAGCATTTTATCGGAAATCTCAAAAATATACATTTGAAAAGCTTCAGCCAACAGAGATTTTTTATCCGATTTTCCTGTGGATACTTGTTGTAGCTGGTGTAGCCTTTGAAACAGATTTAGGGGCAGTTATTATTTTATGTGGTATCGCTGTATCTGTGGTCGCAGCAAGTGGTATTCCTTTTAAAACGTTTTGGAAGTTTTTTGGTGTTTTAGGTGCATTTGGTACAGCTATTCTAGGCATGCTCTGGCTATTTAAAGGTGAATTATTAAAAGGGAACCGTAAAGGACGTATCGAATCTTATTTTAATCCATTTGATTTTGAAAATGGAGTGGGTCACCAAGTTGTCAATAGCTATTATGCAATTGGCGGTGGCGGTCTAGAAGGTAGAGGACTCGGTCAATCTATTCAAAAATTAGGTTATTTGCCTGAGCCACAAACCGATTTTATTATGGCGATTGTAATGGAGGAACTTGGTGTTTGGGGAGTTCTAATCGTCTTAGGTGGTTTAGGATTTATTGTATATAAAGGTTTTTCCATTGCATTGCGAACAAAAGATCCACTAGCACGTATGATTGCTGCTGGGATTGCGAGCTGGATTGCCTGGCAATCGTTTATTAATCTTGGGGGTGTAACCGGGTTAATCCCGTTAACCGGTGTCACGCTGCCTTTCATTAGTTACGGCGGGACATCTATAATTTTGCTATCTTTAGCTATGGGGATATTGATTAATGTTTCCATGTTCGAAAAGGTAGAAAGAAGGAAATCACAAACATAAGGGGGATACCTATGGAATCAATCAACAAAATCCTTGTAGCCAATCGGGGAGAAATTGCAATTCGAATTTTCCGTGCGTGTACGGAGCTCAACATTCACACAGTCGCTATTTATTCACGTGAGGACAGTGGAGCATTCCATCGCTTTAAAGCGGATGAAGCTTATTTAGTAGGGGCAGGCAAGAAACCAATCGATGCGTATTTAGATATTGAAGGCATCATTGCAATCGCTAAGGATGCAGGCGTTGATGCGATTCATCCAGGGTATGGTTTTTTATCAGAAAACGTGGAATTTGCACGTCGTTGTGAGGAAGAGGGCATTTTATTTATCGGTCCAACTTCACAACATTTAGATATGTTTGGAGATAAGGTAAAAGCGCGTGAACAAGCCATTAACGCAGATATTCCTGTTATTCCGGGTACGGATGGTCCAGTTGCTTCAGTAGAAGAAGTACAAGCTTTTGGTGAACAATATGGATACCCGCTTATGATTAAAGCTTCTTTAGGTGGCGGTGGACGCGGCATGCGTGTTGTGCAAACAAAGGACGATGTTGCATCTGCTTACGAACGTGCCAAATCAGAGGCAAAAGCAGCTTTTGGGTCTGATGAAGTGTATGTAGAAAAATGCATACTTCACCCAAAACATATTGAAGTCCAAATTATAGGCGATAAAATGGGTAATATTGTGCATTTATATGAGCGTGATTGTTCGATTCAACGTCGCCATCAAAAGGTTGTAGAGATTGCGCCATCAAATTCAATTTCAGAAAATTTAAGAAATAGAATTTGTGATGCAGCAGTTCAAATAATGAAAAATGTCTCGTACATAAATGCAGGGACAGTTGAATTTTTAGTTGCGGGCGATGACTTTTATTTCATCGAGGTAAACCCTCGAATTCAAGTAGAGCATACAATTACGGAAATGATTACAGGCATTGATATCGTCCATGCGCAAATTAAGGTAGCGGCAGGCTACAGCTTGCATAGCGAAGAAATACACATACCGCAACAAGCGAATATTCCGATGATTGGTTATGCGATTCAAGCACGTGTGACAACGGAAGATCCAGCGAATGATTTTATGCCAGATACAGGGAAGTTAATGGTATATCGTTCAAGTGGTGGCTTTGGCGTTCGTTTAGATGCAGGGAACGGATTCCAAGGTGCCGTTGTTACACCGTATTATGATTCATTGCTTGTGAAAATTTCAACATCAGGTATGACCTTTAAAGAAGCGGCTGCGAAAATGGACCGTAACTTAAAAGAATTTCGTATTCGCGGGGTAAAAACGAATATTCCATTTTTAAATAATGTAGTAACGCATAAAAATTTCTTAGAAGGTTCGTTTGACACGAGCTTTATTGATACAACGCCTGAATTATTCAATTTCCCTGTGCGACAAGACCGCGGGACAAAGCTGTTAAGTTATATCGGTAATGTGACGTTAAATGGTTTCCCAGGGGTGGAAAACAAGGCCAAGCCTATATTCTCACAGCCGATTAAGCCACTTGTAGATTTGAATGGGCAGCCGTTATCGGGTACAAAGCAAATTTTAGATGAGCAAGGTGCAAACGGTTTAGTACAGTGGATTTTACAACAGGATGAAGTGTTATTAACAGATACAACGTTCCGCGATGCACATCAATCCTTATTAGCTACGCGTGTGCGTTCACAAGATATGTATCAAATTGCAGATGAAACAGCACGTATGATGCATAACTTCTTCTCGCTAGAAATGTGGGGCGGTGCAACGTTTGATGTAGCGTATCGTTTTTTAAAGGAAGATCCATGGGAGCGCTTAGCGAAACTACGTGAGCAAATACCGAATGTACTGTTCCAAATGCTATTGCGTGGGGCGAATGCTGTAGGCTACACGAACTATCCCGATAATTTAATTCGTGCGTTTATTGCCGAGTCGGCTGCATCGGGTATTGATGTCTTCCGTATTTTCGATAGCTTAAACTGGATTAAAGGGATGGAAGTTGCCATTGATGCGGCAAGAGATGCAGGGAAAATTGCAGAGGCTGCGATTTGCTACACAGGTGATATTTTAGATGACGGACGTGCAAAATACTCCGTACAGTATTACAAAGATATGGCGAAGTCGCTAGAGGCGTCAGGAGCCCATATTTTAGCGATTAAGGATATGGCTGGGTTGTTAAAGCCGGAAGCTGCTTACCGCTTAATATCGGAGCTTAAAGAGGCGACAAACCTACCAATTCATTTGCACACACATGATACAAGTGGCAATGGAATTTATTTATATGCAAAAGCCATCGAGGCTGGGGTAGATATTTTAGATACTGCACTCGGTGCAATGGCAGGTTTAACGTCACAGCCAAGTGCTAACTCGTTATATTATGCGATGAAGGGTAGCAAACGTGAAATTCGTGCAGAAATTGAATCGCTTGAAAAGCTTTCTTATTACTGGGAAGATGTGCGTAAATACTATAAAGATTTCGAAAGTGGCATGATTAGTCCTCATTCTGAAATTTATGTCCATGAGATGCCAGGTGGTCAATACAGTAACTTGCAACAACAAGCAAAGGCTGTTGGCTTAGGCGATCGCTGGGATGAAGTAAAACGCATGTATTCACGTGTCAACCTATTATTTGGAGACATTGTGAAAGTGACACCGTCATCTAAAGTAGTCGGTGATATGGCATTATTTATGGTGCAAAACGAATTAAATGAAGAAACCGTTATATCTAGAGGGAAAACGATTGATTTCCCTGATTCTGTTATTGAATTTTTCCAAGGTTATTTAGGGCAACCACACGGGGGCTTCCCAGCGGCACTTCAGAAAGTGGTATTGAAAGAGCGTGAACCAATTACTATTCGTCCAGGTGAACTGTTAGAGGCGGTTGACTTTGAGCAGCTTGAGGAAGTATTGGCGGATAAATTAAATCGTCCTGTTACGAAGAAAGATATACTCGCTTATGCACTTTACCCGAAAGTATTTGATGAGTATGCGAAAACGCTAGAGTCCTTCGGTAATATTTCAGTGCTAGATACGCCAACGTTTTTATATGGCTTAAAGCTAGGCGAAGAAATTGAAGTAGAAATCGAAAAGGGCAAAACATTAATTATTAAGCTGGTATCAATAGGTGAACCACAGCATGATGGTACACGTGTTATTTACTTTGAATTAAATGGTCAATCGCGTGAGCTTGTCATTCAAGATATGACGGTAGAAGTGGATGGCAGCATAGCCTTGAAGGCAGATCCAAGCAATCCGAACCAAATTGGGGCAACAATGCCAGGGACTGTATTAAAAGTCGTTGTATCTAAAGGCAGCCCTGTCAAACGTGGTGACCACTTGTTAATTACCGAAGCCATGAAAATGGAAACAACTGTACAGGCACCAAAAGATGGTATAGTGAAAGAGGTATACGCAAGTGCGGGAGATGCCATTTCAACAGGTGATTTATTAATTGAAATTGAATAATTAACGATAAAAAAAGGTTATTAGTAGCTATTGTAGCGCACTAATAACCTTTTTTCTTTGTAGTAGAAAGTGCTTAAGGTGTGTTATAAATCCATTTTCAAAACAGATGGTTTGAAAAGAGCATTAAAGCCCACTTTCTTTCTCGACATTCAGCGTCTTTAGCCATTGCACTGACTTAGCCACAAATAGGTTGTAATTGTCTACCGTTTTATTGCTGAAGGTGCCTATTTGTTAACTACGAAGACATCAAAAAAATAATATAATCCAGTTGTTTCTTCGCAAAAATTAAAGCCACGCATTATTTTGAGGTTAGGAGGAAGGATGTGATGGAAAATAAAAAAGATTCGACAGCAACGTGCCGAATCTTTTTAGTTATTTATTTTTTTCATTATAGTTGCTACGTGCTACGAGCATAATCATGTAACAAAGAAGGCCGAATAAAAGTGAAATGAACAATGAGTGTAATAAAGCTACTGTTAAATTCAATCGAGTAAGGACTACTAACATACCTGCTAGAACTTGTAGAATAACGATGATGATAGCAGTAATCCAGCCATAATAAATAACACGTTGTTGTTTGTATTCTTTTATAGCGTGCCAAGTTATGTATGTAATCCAAATGAAAATAATGATAGCTGCCAGTCGATGTCCCATTTGAACCCATTCGTACATATTGTTAGGTTGAGCAAACGGTGTTTCGTTGTAGCAAAATGGCCAGTCAGGACATACTAAACTAGAATCTGTATGTCGAACAAGTGCCCCTGTATAAACGACTAAATAAGAATAAATTGTGACAGCAATTGTATGCCAACGTAGTTTTTTCCCAATAAATACGTTATCAGCATCAAACTTCCGATCAACTTCAAATACAATCATAGAAAGAATCAGAACGGCTGCAAAAGAAATAAGTGAGATTCCAAAATGCAAAGCGAGAATGAAGTCTCCTTGTCCCCATAATACTTGAGCTGCTCCAATAAGTGCCTGTGCAATTAAGAAGAACATCGATAAAAAACCTAAAAATTTTACTTCACGAATATGACCAAGTTTCCGCCATGTCCAAATTGTTAGAACGAGAATTGAGATGGATACGACTCCTGTAACAAGACGATGGGAGAATTCAATTAAAACTTCTGTTGTAATTTCTTTTGGGATAAGAGAACCATTGCAATCTGGCCAGTTTCGACCACAGCCCAAGCCACTATCTGTTTTTGTAACGAGTGCCCCGCCAAGTAAAATAAGGAGCATTCCCACTGTAGCGGCAACAGCAAACCACTTCATATACCTGTTGTGTTGCATAAAATGAGTCACCTACTTTATCTATCAATATTACATGAAAGTAATGTTTCTGCTACTAGATGATATCTAAAATACAATTAAAATACAACTTGTAAAGAGAAGGGAGTATTAGATGTCGATTCCATTTCACAAATTGTTCATAATTTCGTACTTTAACCTTCACAATTCATTTTAGAAAATGTTTTACTATAGATATGTTGTTTTTAATTATATTTCTAGACAAAGCTAATTTTTACAACTTCATCTAAATTTCACTAAACGTCTAGAAATCAATCGCAAATTTCGCTATAGTTATTGTTAGCGGAATATGCTTACAAAAATGAAAGGAGAGGTAACATGTCAAACGGTCGTACGTTATCGGCTACTAGAAACACTGATCCAGAATCAACATCTGTTGTAAAAGATTTCTTAGCTTTGATAAAAATTGGGATCGTTAACTCGAATCTTGTCACAACGTTTACAGGGATGTGGCTGGCATTTCAGTTTACTGGTAGACATTTCTTGCAAGAGCTTAATGTCATCGTTTGTATCATGCTGGGTGCTGCATTAATAATTGGCGGTTCTGGTGCAATGAATAATTTCATTGACCGAGATATTGATCCCATTATGAAACGAACGAAGTCAAGACCGACAGTTACAGGTAGATTTAAGCCGAATTTTGTATTGACCATTGCCCTCTCATTTTTAATTGTAGGTGAAATTTTGTTATTTACGGCATCATTTGCAGCCGGCATGTGGGGACTAGTAGGAATATTCGCTTATGTTGTTCTGTATTCAATGTGGTCAAAAAGGAAGCATGTTAGTAACACGATAGTCGGAAGTATTTCGGGGGCGATTCCACCTGTAATTGGATTTGCAGCAGTTGAACCTGCACTCGGCCCAGGAGCACTTGCTCTCTTTCTTATTATGTTTGCATGGCAACCACCGCATTTTTATGCGCTTGCTATGAAACGTACTGAAGAATATCGTGCAGCTAATATTCCAATGCTACCAGTAGTGAAAGGTTTTAAACGAACGAAGTACTCAATGTTTTTCTGGATTCTTTTATTATTCCCGTTACCGTTCCTATTACCTGAGCTTGGAATTGGATTTTTAGTGCTTGCGACTACTTTGAACTTAGGCTGGTTAATACTAGCTTTAAAGGGCTTTACCACAAAAGATGATATGAAATGGGCAAATAAAATGTTTATTTACTCATTGAATCATATGACGATCTTATTTGTGGCAATTATAATATTTGCGGTGTTCAGCTAAATTTAGGGATTCTTTCTTTCACAAGAATTCATATAGACAGAACCAATGTCCTAGGTACACATGAAAATACAACAAAGAAAGAGGGGTTTAATTAAGCTATGATGAAAGGGCTTAAAAAGTGGCGTCTTTTTTCACTTCTAGCAGTGATGATGGTTTTCCTTTCAGGTTGTGGTGAAGATTATATTTCTGCACTGAAACCATCTGGTCAAGTAGGTAAAGAACAATTCAACCTATTATTGTTGGCTACTGGAATTATGACGTTAGTTATAGTTGTAGTATCTGTTATCTATTTACTTGCATTCTTAAAGTTCCGCCGTTCAAAAGTAGGCGAAAATGTTATTCCTAAGCAAGTAGAAGGTAGTCACACACTTGAAGTAATTTGGACAGTTATTCCTATTATTTTATTATTAATCTTATCTGTACCGGTTGTTACAGCTACTTATAAATTTGCAGATGTTGCTGCAATGGACGAAGTAGATGAAGCAGGTAACAAAACGGCTCTAACAGTAAACGTAACTGCAAAATTATACTGGTGGGAGTTCGAATACCCTAACCAAGGGATTGTAACAGCTCAAGAATTAGTTGTACCAACAGGTCAAAAAGTTTACTTTAACTTAAAAGCTGCTGATGTTAAGCACTCATTCTGGATTCCCGCGATTGGCGGTAAAATGGATACGAACGTAGAAAACTTAAACAAATTCTACTTAGTATTTGATAAAGAATCAGCAGATCTTAAAGATGGCGTATTCTATGGTAAATGTGCTGAGCTATGTGGCCCTTCACACGCACTAATGGACTTTAAAGTAAAAACAGTTAGCCCAGAAGCATTCGATGCTTGGGTAGCAAACATGAAAGCAACTGAAGGACAAACTGCTTCTAAAGATTCAACTGATCTAGGTGAAGCAACATTTGCTAACAGCTGTTTAGCTTGTCACGCTGTATCTGGCGTAGGCGGTACTGGCGGCGTTGGTCCTAACTTAACTACATTCGGTGACCGTAACCGAGTTGCAGGTTTCTTAGAACATAATGAAGAAAGCTTAAAAGCATGGATTAAAAATCCAGGAGAATTCAAACCAGGTAACTTAATGATGAATCCTGAAGGTACTGCACCAGTCTATGGTGATTTAACTGATGAAGAAATTCAAGCTCTTGCAACTTACATCATGGGCTTATCAGTAGAGAAATAATTTTTGTTTATGTAACAAACTTTGAGGGAGGTAAAAGTTGTGAGCTCATATACACAGAAAAAGGGCTTTGGAGCAGCTGTCTGGGATTACATTACAACTGTTGACCATAAAAAGTTAGCTGTAATGTATTTATTAGCCGGTACATTGTTCTTCGCTATCGCTGGTTTTGAAGCGTTATTAATGCGTATTCAGTTAATGAAACCAAATAACGATTTCGTGTCAGCTGGTTTTTTCAATGAATTATTAACGATGCACGGAACAACAATGTTATTCCTTGCTGCGACTCCATTACTATTCGCATTTATGAACATGCTTGTACCATTACAAATTGGTGCACGTGACGTTGCATTCCCGTTCCTTAACTCGTTAGGGTTCTGGTTGTTCTTCCTAGGTGCTGTATTCCTTCACCTGTCATTCTTTATGGGTGGCGCTCCTGATGCGGGCTGGACATCTTATGCATCATTATCTTTATATTCTCCAGGTCATGGTATTGACTTCTATGTACTTGGTTTACAAATTTCAGGGGCAGGTACGTTAATTTCAGGCCTTAACTTTATCGTTACGATTATTACAATGCGTGCTCCAGGTATGACATTTATGCGTATGCCATTATTCACTTGGACTACATTAGTAGCGAGTGCATTAATCTTATTCGCATTCCCTCCATTAACAATTGGTTTATTAATGATGTTAGTTGACCGTATGTTCGGTGGTAACTTCTTTGACCATACAATGGGTGGTAACACAGTAATTTGGGAACACTTATTCTGGATCTTCGGACACCCAGAAGTATATATTTTAGTATTACCAGCTTTCGGTTTATTCTCGGAAATTATCCCAGCATTCTCTCGTAAGCGTCTATTCGGATACTCTTCAATGGTATTCGCAACAATTTTAATTGGTTTCCTAGGCTTCATGGTTTGGGCTCACCACATGTTCACAACTGGTCTTGGGCCAACTGCGAACGCAATCTTCGCTGTTGCAACAATGGCAATCGCCGTTCCAACAGGTATGAAAGTATTCAACTGGATCTTAACTATTTGGGGCGGATCTATTAAAGTTACGACACCAATGCTGTATGCACTTGGTTTCATCCCGTCATTCGTTGCGGGTGGTGTTACTGGGGTAATGCAAGCATCTGCTCCACTTGACTACCAATTACACGATTCTTACTTTATCGTTGCTCACTTCCACTACGTAATCGTTGGTGGTATCGTTACGGCTTTATTCGGTTCAGCGCACTTCTACTGGCCAATTTTCTTCAACCGTATGTTAAACGAAGCGCTTGGTAAATTGACTTTCTGGGTATTCTTTATCGGATTCCATTTAACATTCTTCGTGCAACACTTCTTAGGTTTAATGGGTATGCCACGTCGCGTATTCACTTACATGGAAGGTCAAGGTTGGGATCAGTTCAACTATATTTCTACAATCGGTGCATTGATGATGGGTGTAGGGGTTATCTTAATGGTAATCAACTGCTTAATGTCTATCAAAGGTAAACCAGCAGGTCGCGATCCATGGGGCGATGGTCGTACTTTAGAATGGTCAATTCCACAACCAATTCCATTCTACAACTTCCGTCAAACACCACTTGTTCGTGGTCTAGATCCATGGTGGATTGAAAAACAAGAAGGTAATAAAGAAGTGACATTTGCTGAGCCAATTGGTGATATCCATATGCCAAACAACTCTGCAATTCCATTCGTTATTTCTTTAGGTTTATTTATCGCAGCATTCGGTGCTCTTTATAATACAGATGCTGATAAACCATGGTCAATTTATGTGTTAATTATCGGTCTTGCTATTACATTTGGTGCAATGATTGTCCGTTCTGTGAAAGACGATCACGGTTTCCACTTACACAAAGAAGACATTCTTGAAATTGAAGAACAACTTTACGGTAAAGGAGGAAATAAATAATGGATTACAATACTAAATTTACTCCTCATACTTGGCCAGACCATCCTGAACAAGCAACGATGGAAGGTAAAAATAAAATCGTTGGATTCTGGATTTTCCTTGCCTGTGAAGTTGTGCTTTTCGCAAGTTTATTTGCTACTTATTTAGCACTTAAGAACAAAGGGCCAGCTGGCATGGAGTTCACAACACAAGGTTTATTTGAATTACCGTTAGCATTTGCCATGACGATGTTATTATTAACATCTTCACTAACTTCAGTTTATGCAATTTACCATATGCGTAATTTTAATTACAAAGGTATGCAAACTTGGTTAGCCATCACTTTACTTTTAGGTCTTGGTTTCCTTGCCCTAGAAATTTATGAGTTCCAACACTATGTGCATCTTGGTTTCACATTTGACCAATCTGCATTCGCAACTGCGTTCTATACGCTAGTAGGTACACACGGTTTCCACGTATCTTTAGGGTTAGTTTGGATTACAACTTTACTTATCCGTAACGCTAAACGTGGTCTTAACTTGTATAATGCACCTAAGTTCTTCGTGGCTGCCTTATACTGGCACTTTATTGACGTAGTTTGGGTATTTATCTTTACAGCAGTATACTTGATGGGAGTGATCGGATAATATGTCATCACATGATACACCTGTAGTTGCTAAGTCTCAAGCTCAATTTGAATATGATCGTCATCATAATGCCGTTCATATGCGTAAACAAGTAATTAACTTTGCGATTATGATTTTCTTAACATTTATCGCGTTCGCTGTCGTTGCAGCTGGTTTTTCTAAATACTTTATAGCTCCATTTGTTCTATTGCTTGCTGGCGTTCAAGTTGTCCTACAACTTTATGCTTTCATGCACTTAGAAGACAAAAAAACACACTTCGGTGGTGTGATTGCTTTCTTTATGTGGATGGGGATTTTAATCGCATTTACATTCTTCTTAGCATTTTTAACAATTATTTGGTGGTAATCACCAAAAATGAGCATGTTCTCTGCAATTTGCAGAGACGTGCTTTTTTCGTTTATAAACAGAAATTGATTGCTTGTGAATTGTTCACCGTTCGTTCATTGCAGTATAGCTGTAAGCGTTTTATAATGGGAGTACTGAAGTTTTGATTACGTCTCGGTATAAATAGGTGTTATTTTATAGTGTCTGCTTTTTAAATCTAGGACATGTGCCAGAGGCTTAACTTTGTTTGTAGAAGTTTGTTTCCAAAATAAGTAGAATGTTTTAGCGTGCATTACACTTTTAGGTGTTAGCAATGTATGCTGAAATAAGGTAAAGGAGCGCTAATAGTATGCCACTTAGTATATTTGGTTTCCAAGCTTTATGGAGCCCGTATTTAATAGGGGTTCTCATTTTTATAACAGCAATTTATTTTTTAGTGACAACGAAATGGCGTAAAGATTTTAAAGTCAGTGAGCCGCTGAAAAAAGGTGAAGCGATTTATTTCGTATTGGCAATGATTACGATTTATATTATAAAAGGCTCTCCAATAGATGTTATGGCTCATATCATGTTTACGATGCATATGGTGCAAATGGCTATTCTTTTATTACTTGTACCAATTTTCCTTATTAAGGGTATTCCTTGGTGGGTATGGAAAGTTGCAATTGAAGCGCCAGTTGTCAAACCATTATTTAAAGTGTTAACATTACCAGTGGTTGCGATATTTGTTTTTATTGGTCTATTTTCTTTCTATCATTTACCGTCAGTTTTAGACTACATTAAATTAAACGAGACGTTACATGGTACATATACTTTTGTATTATTTGTTTCTGCTGTGTTAATGTACTGGCCTTTAATTCAAAAAATGCCAAATAGCTCTGAAATGAAACCCTTGCATAAACTAGCTTACATTATTGCCAATGCTGTTTTAATTACACCTGCGTGTGCATTAATTATTTTCGCACCGAATGCGATGTATGAAACGTATACGAGTGGTGAAGCTTGGTTAAAGGCAATGGAGCTATGTGTACCGGCCTCCACTTTATCTAGCTTGTCATTATCTGGACCAGAGCTATTTACAGATATGAAGCCTGTGGCGGATCAGCAACTTGGTGGAGTGCTTATGAAAATATTGCAAGAAATTATCTTTGGTGTATTAATCGGGGCTATCTTTACAAAATGGTATCGTTCTGAGCAAAAAGATCCTGATAAAATTACTGCCGATGCATTAAAAGCACACCAACAGAAATGGGAAAGAGAACAACATCAGCTGTAATAAGTGAAATTTATATTGTATAAGGGGTTTTGTGAATGGAATTGCAAATTTTGCCTACTATAAGTACATCATTTATCGTGATAAGTGCAGTACTTGTAGCAATTGGTTGGGGCTTAATTATAAAGGGAAAAGTAGAAGCGCATAAAAAAGTTATGTTAGCTGCTGGTGTTGCTGCACTTTGCTTCTTTATCATCTATGCTTCACGTACGGTCTTTATTGGTAATACAGCGTTTGGTGGCGGTGAGGATTTAAAACCTTATTATACATTCTTTCTAATTTTCCACATTACTTTAGCAACTGCTGGGGCAGTGTTTGGGATTGTTAGTATTATTTCAGGTTTAAAAATGAACATTAAGCTTCACAAACGCATTGGACCAATTACTAGTATTATTTGGTTTTTTGTAGCAGTCACAGGTGTTATGGTATACATGTTATTGTATATACTATTTGAACCAGGTGAAACAACGTCTGTTATTAAAGCAATTTTAGGATTTTAACGCAAAAATCTCCCTCCTTACTCTTTCGTAGGTGGGAGATTTTTTATAGAAGGCTGATTGAATAAAGATAGTGCTACAACAACGAGTAAAGGACCGATTAAAATACCGAGAAATCCAAATATTTTAAAGCCGACAAACATTGCGATAAAAGTGGAAAGTGATGAAAGCCCGATCTTGTCTCCAATAATTTTTGGTTCAATCATGCGTCGTATTAAGAAAAGAATGACTGTCAGCGCAATTAAGGCAATAGCAAAGACATAGTCACCTGTAAAAGCTTTGTAAATTGCCCAAGGAACTAGCAAAATAAACGAGTCTAAAAAGGGAATAATATCTAATACGACAAGTAAAAGTGCTAATATTAATGGAAAAGGTGTTTTTAACAAGTAAAATGCGATTAAGGCTACTGCAAAAATGCAAACACCAACAAGTAATTGTGCCTTCAAAAAGCCGAATAACGCCACTTTCACTCGTTCCCCAATAAAGAGTATTTTTTGTTGGTAATGAAAGGGGATAGGGGTCAGAAGTTTTCGATTAATGGCTGGTAAATCTAAAAGCAACATATATAACACAATCCAATAAACAAAAATATCAAACAATTGATTTGGTATATGTGTCAGTAATGATGACCAAACATTTATATTTGTTAACGAAAGGGCAAATTTTTCAATGGAAGAAAGTGCTCGTGCAATCATGAATTGAATTTGTGTTACGAGATCTAAAGGTAAATGATACGTATAGTTAGCTAGTTTAGATTGAATTTGAATCCAGAGTGCTGATAATTGGTTAAGATAATCTGGAATATGAATAATAATTGATGAAAATTGTTTCCAGCCTATAAAGCCTACCAAAATACATAGTAATAGCGTTATGCAAAAAAATAATAACCAAAAAATGGAGACGATAATTTTTCGTTTTTTTCGAAAGCGTTTGCTCATACGGATAATGAGCGGTTCTAATAATAATGCAGTTACATAGGCAAGAAGTATGGGAAAAGATAAGGATAAAAACCAAAGTATAATCAATCCTAAAGCGATAACGATTATTGGATGACGAAAAAAAGGTTGTTTAAGAAATTGTATCAAGAATCTCACCTACATCATTTGAAAGATATTGTTAGTATGAGAAGAAATATTTTTTTTACTCAAAATAAAAAAGACTGGACCACCAGTCTTTTCTTGATACATATCTATTTGTTATGACAAGCTCGCATTTTTTAAGATTGTTGTCGCTTCAAAGCAACTCTGTCGTTAATAAGATGCAAGTGGTGAAGGCAGTGGCTTTCACGAGAAAGTCGTTAGCGCTAATTATGCGTTAACTGGCTCCAATGCTTTTTTATTAGAAGGAGATTCAATTGCGAATGCTTCTAAGTCTAATCTTACTTTGTTTAAGATTTCGTCACATTTTTTGACAAGGTGAGCTGGGAAAACTTCATCTGCACCATACTCAACGCCGTGTGGATAGTAGTATTTACCAAGAACTGGTTTCATTAATGTTAGAACTGCATCGTGTGCTCCAACATCACCAGATTGCGCATAGGCGAATACACGTAGGTAGTAACGACCTTCACGAGTATCAAAACGACGGTCAAAAGTCATTCGTTCGTAATCCCAAGCACCATCACATTCTAAACCATTTTTTTTCATAATGTTTTCAATCAGTTCTTGGTCAGCTGTTAAATTTTCAAGGTTAGTGTTCTCAAAATACATCTAATAATCCTCCTTTAGCTTTTTATACAAAGTATACGCTCATTTTTATAATAGAGCATATTCGACATTGTTGCAATGACAACATTGTGTCAACACGTTTACAATTGATATAATAACTTACAATAATGGTGAAGAAAAGGAGTCGTGTATGAAAGCATTATTTCGCATTTTAATTGTCTGTGCAACAATTGCGTTTATCGGCTTTATGTTCTTTAATACTGCAAAAGAAAATGAGCCGCTCGAAGGACCGAATGCCAATTCAAATATTATTCCAAAAACAGAGCTGGAGCAGCCGGATGTAGGTGCGATGTCCCGTCCACAAAGTGGGATGTCGACATTTATTGGACAAGGAACTCAGATGATTGTAGAACAATACGGTGAACCAGCAAGAAAAGAGCCTTCATCATTTGGTTACGAATGGTGGGTTTATAACACAAGTGTGTCAACATTTTTTATGCTAGGTGTGCAAAATAATATTGTGACACAAGTATACATAGCCGGAGATAAGTTGGATGCTTCACCTTTTAAAATTGGTCAGAAGCGCGACGATATTTACCGAATGACAATTATTGATTATGAAGTGGCAGCGAATGTAGGAGAAAATATTTTTATTTTTTCTATGAGTGAAGAAGATATGCAGACAAGACTACTCGTTAAATTTGACGGGCTTTTTGCACAGCTTTATGTTGATAGCGAAACAGGTGAGCTACAAGGCGTTCGCTTTACAGATAGCGAGACGTTAGTCCTACATCAGCCTTATGAAATGATTTATCAAGGTGAGCTTGTGAGTCCAACACCTCCATCCTCCTTTTTACAACAGGAAATTAATGAAGCAAGTGCTAGACAGCTCGATGATTTAATTAACGTCACACGAGCTCATCACCATTTAGCACCATTGGAACTTGATGAAAAATTAGAAGAAGTGGCAAAACTACACAGTGAAGATATGAAGGTACAAAATTTTTCTGGTCATGAATCACCAACGAACGGTGATTTAAAGAAACGTTTAGATGCACAGGGTATTGTTTTTAATAATGCGAATGAAAATCTAGCGACCGCGTACTTCGATGCTATTGAAGCAATGCATGGTTGGCAAAATTCACCAGAACATCGTAAAGTCATTTTAAATGATAAATATTCGGCAGTAGGGTCAGGTGTCTTTTTAAATTACTATACCCAAATTTTTATGGAACCGACGAAGCAAAAGGATGACAGTGAGAAAGATACGAGTGAAGAATCGGTTGAGAATTCAGAAGAATAATAAGGTGCCAGTCACTCACACAATTTTAGAGATTGTCTTGATTACATCAAGACAATCTTTTTTTGTGTTAAAAATTGAATAGCTCTACTCTAGGTCATGATGTGCAAGATTGTACTTTATTGGCACTTGGAGCTACCTGCATTTTTCGTCACACCGTTATAAAGGCCGTCATATGATAGAGAACTGAAGGGAGGAATGAGACCTTGCAATTAGCTGAGCTATTGAAAGATTGGCCATGTAGTGTAACCGGTGGATCCATCCGCACAATAATTACTGGTGTTGAGGATTATGCACAAGCGGTGAAGCCTGGAGATATCTTTATTGTACGGAAAGGGAAAAAGACATCGGGCAATCGTTTTGTCAAAGAAGCACTGGCAAGGGGTGCAGCGGCCGTTGTATCCGAGGAAAGTATTGCCATACCATTCAACGATCAAAATATCCCTTTCGTGTGGGTGCCGAATACCGCATTGTTTTTATCTTATGCAAGTGCAAAACTAGCTGCTTTTCCGGCAGAGGCATTATCAGTTATCGCCATTACAGGAACAAATGGAAAAACAACGGTGAGCCATTTTGTTAGCCAATTACTACAAGCTGTACATAAAAATGTAGCAGTTATTGGAACAGTAGGCTTTTTTATTAATGGACAAAAACAACAAACTGAATATGAGCAATTAACAACACTGCAAGCAAAAGAGCTACATCCTATATTAAAACAATGTGTACGTCAAGGTGTGACACACGTTGTGTTAGAAGCATCTTCAATGGGTTTGCAACAGCATCGACTAGATCATTGTGATATTGACTGTGGCGTATTTTTAAATTTATCAGAGGATCATTTAGAAGACCATGGGGGACTTGAAGCATATAAGCGTGCAAAAAAGAGGCTAGCAGATTTATCGAAAAAATTGGTGTTAAATGGCGATGATAATTTTTGTCGCTCCGTTGGTATTTACGACAAGAAAAAATCATGCTCATTCGGTTTTGACAATCACAATGATTTACATATCCAAATTGTGAGTGAATCTGTTGGAAAAACAGTTATCTGTCTGCAAACGACGGCAAGTGAGCACATCATGGCTATACCTTTTGTTGGAAAGTATCATGTGCAAAATGCAGTAGCTGCACTAATGGCGGTGTGGCGTCTAGGCTTCTCCATTGATGAACTTGCTGAGCATATGTGGGCGCTAAAGCTTCCGGAGGGTAGACTTGAGCGAATTGATAACCCGCTCGGTATTGATGTATATGTAGACTACGCACATACAGCTGAAGCATTGCAGGCTGTATTACAAACTTTCGATAGTAAGAAGACCATTTATCTTGTATTTAGCTGTGGAGGTAATCGAGATAAGGCAAAACGATTTGCCATGGGGGCTGTGGCAAGTAAGTATGCAGATGTAATTTTTTTAACGACTGATAATCCGCGTGATGAGGACCCGATCGTCATTAATGAAAGTATTATTGCAGGTTTCTCTGAACAGCAATACTATGAAATTTTTTTGGATCGTAAAGTAGCGATACATCAGGCATTGGCAAAAGCGCAAAAAGGAGATATTGTTCTTGTTGCCGGAAAAGGGCATGAACAAACGCAGCAAATAAAAAATCAAAAATTCCCTTTTTCCGACCAACAATGTATTAAAGATTATTTTTTAGAAGTTAAGACGGACGGCGCTGAATAACGAAGAAAGAAGCGGTAGCAATCGCCAGTTTACGCCCTGTCTCATCCTCGATATCACATTCCATGACAAGCGTTTGTCGTCCTTTATGAACAAAACGTCCTCGTGCAATTAATTCTTTGTTGGTCGTAGTTGCTATATAAGATATGTTAAGGTTAGTAGTCACAACATTAAAGCCTTCTGCAACAGAACGTGAAGCTAATCCCCCCATTGCTGCATCAGCAATTGTTGCAATAATTCCTCCATGTGGGACTTTAATAGTATTATGAATAACAGGTGTAACAGGTATTCGTACTTCACTCACTTCTGGTTCAAAGTTGCCTACCATATGTAAAGCGGCATTTATATACCGTCGATGTATGCCTTGTTGTTTATCGCGAATGCCATTGAGCAAGTGTAGCAATACTTCCTCATCCTCCGCTGTACTATGATGTAAAATAGTAGCGAGTAATTCTTCAATTTGCCCTTTAGATGATGTACCCAATTATAAAACTCCTTTATTTAGAATTATCAATAATGTAAAATTACCATAAAATCTGTTATGATGGGAAATAGATTGGGGGAATTAAAATGATGATGACCTCTGAATGGGCAATCATTTTGGATGAGGCCGATGCGCTTTGTGAAATGATTCTTTCCTCTGAACCTGCGCATACGCTAAAGCTCGCGTATAATGCTGTCTATAGTGATACGCAATTAGTCGAAGCTATTTATGCATTTGGTCGCATGAAGGAGCAATACGAAGATGTACAACGTTTCGGGAAATATCATCCGGATTATCATACAATTATGAAATCGATTCGTCAGCAAAAGCGAGCACTCGATTTAAATGAAAAGATTTCAGCATTAAAGTTAGCTGAAAATGATTTTCAAGATTTGCTTGATGAAATAAGCATGCTTATTGGTAAAACCGTATCGGAAGCAGTGAAAGTACCGGTTAGCAATCCGTTCTTTGCATCGAATTCTTCATGTGGAAGCGGTTGTGGCTCAGGTGGCTCTTGCTCGTGTTCAGCATAATTTAAGCAGTGCGAATCAACATTGCTTCATGTATAGACATAATACCTCTCGAGGTGTTGTGTCTTTTTTTGTGGAAATCTATAAAAGAATCCTTCTTTTTTGTAGGGAGGAGCAAATAATCTTATTTGTATATGATATTAGCTGAATGGAGTGGAATGCGCGACACTCCTGCAGGCACAGCACGAGCTAAAAATTAGTTGAAGCCATACTTGCGGAAATTGAGCGCATAGAACGTAAATCAACGTGTATTATTTTTATAAGATCAGAAGCACGTCAAACGACATTGCTGCTATTTTTTTTACAAGAAAAATTATATAGTAAGTGTGTAAGTAAAGTTGGAAAAAGGGGTCAATGAAATGAAAATATATCGTATTGCTGTAATACCTGGAGATGGTATAGGAAAAGAAGTAGTACCTGCCGCAATAGAAGTTTTAGATAAGATTGCACAACTAGATGGAAGCTTTCAATTTGAATGGACAACATTTCCTTGGGGGTGTGACTATTACTTAGAGACAGGTAAAATGATGCCTGATAATGGTATTGAACTATTACGAGGCTATGATCAAATTTTTTTAGGCGCAGTGGGCATGCCTGATTTAGTACCAGATCATATATCTTTGTGGGGCTTGCTGATTAAAATTCGTCGTGAAATGAAGCAGTCCATTAATGTCCGTCCAGCAAAGCTTTTACAAGGCTTACCATCGCCGTTGCGTAATCCACATAACTTTGACTTTGTTGTTGTCCGTGAAAATTCAGAAGGGGAATATTCTGAAAGTGGTGGTCGTATGCATAGTGGGCAGGATGAAATCGCCATTCAAAATGCAATTTTTACGCGAAAAGGAACGGAACGGGCTATGCGATATGCCTTTGAAATGGCTAAAACACGTCGCCAGCATGTAACAAGTGCGACAAAATCGAATGGATTAACATACAGCATGCCTTTTTGGGATGATGTATTTGCGGAAGTTGCAAAAGATTATAAAACGATAGGACATACGACTAATCATATTGATGCATTAGCTGCCTTTTTAGTCATGAAACCAGAAAACTTTGATGTCATCGTTGCTTCCAATTTATTTGGTGATATTTTAACAGATTTAGGTGGCGCTATTATGGGAAGTATTGGCATTGCTCCGGCGGCTAACTTAAATATTGAACGCGACTATCCTTCAATGTTTGAACCCGTTCATGGTTCTGCACCTGATATTGCAGGTAAAGGAATTGCTAACCCTCTTGGGCAAATATGGACAGGTAAAATGATGCTAGATTTTTTAGGCTATCAAGAACTCGGCAGTAAGGTGCTAAATGCAATGGAAGCTACTTTAGCTCAAGGCATAAAAACAGGAGATTTAGGAGGAACGGCTACAATGAGAGAGGTAACGGATGCAATTTTAGATCAGTTATCATAAGCGTATTAAAAAAAGAAGAGGCTGGGACATAACTAAAAAAATTTAAGGAATAGAGGAAAGCTGTTCATAAATTTTTGCTATATGG
>LAHS01000080.1_pt1 | contig 104971 bp, 85 predicted proteins | sample 329651 | NCBI WGS metagenome assembly LAHS01 (sample SAMN03275699, study PRJNA271635) | activated sludge metagenome | isolation source: sample C-1 Sludge from hydrolytic chamber (first chamber) of Anaerobic...
AAACGGACTTGTCCCATCACAGTCACAATAGCCTTCGTCCTGGTGATGAAGGCTTTTTTCGTCCCCTTTAAAGACTTCTCTTCTTTCTTGTAAACCAATAAATGTCTTATAATCATCTTGTTATGATTAAGCCATATACAAAAGACGCTGATTATTCTTACATCGGAGGCTTTTATCCCACCTTCAATCTTTTGAAGTACCATAAAGAAGCCTTGAAGTTTATTTATGTGAGTGAAGACGCCATCGGAACAAACGGATATAACAAACTTGTTTCTCAAGCCGGTAAAGAAAAAATCATCGTCTCGCAGAATATCTTCAATAAATTATCAGAAAAAGGCAATGACCACGTCATTGGAGTTTTCTCTAAATATAACGATAAGCTAGATGCCTCTAAACCCCATGTTGTTTTGGTTAATCCTTCTGATCAAGGAAACTTAGGAAACATCATGCGCTCCATGCTGGCTTTTTCCTTTAAGGACTTAGCTATTATTCTTCCTGGTGCTGATATGTTTAACCCGAAGACCGTTAGAGCCTCTATGGGTGCTTTTTTTGCAGTGAGGCATCAGACCTTCTCTTCTTTCGACGACTATCTTTCTATATATCCTAGAGACTATTATCCTTTCATGCTGAAGGCTAAGCAGTATCTTAATGATGTTAAGAAGCCTTCTGGTCCTTACGCCTTGGTGTTTGGAAACGAAGCTACTGGGTTACCTGATTCATTCTTAAACGAACACGCTGTAAAAATAGAGCAGTCCGATGATGTTGATTCCTTAAACTTAGCTACAGCGGCCGTCGTAGCTTTGTACTCTTTCGCCAGAGTTAAAAAGTAGATTTAAAAAGCCTGGAACTACCAGGCTTAGCATATAAGTTGAATAATATTTACTTAGAAGAATTCTTCTTTTCGTTCTCTTCTTTTTGGGATTCGGACTCTAAGGTAATTACTCTTCCGTCTCTAACAATCTTCTTAGTCGTATCTTTTCTTTCTTTGACATAGTCGCGCTTGAAGATGTCATATAAGACGACGAAGACCATAGATAAGGCGAGAATTAAGATGACGATAGTAACTCCGATTTCATAGGATTTGAAATTAGTCCCTAAAAAGGAAACTCCATTTTTGAGTTCGATAGCGAAATATATTCCGAAGTAAAAGAACATAACCATGAGGACAAACTCGATAGCTAATATTATCCAGTTTTCGACTGTGAATGATTTGAATCTTTCCTTCATAGATACTTTATTTTTTTGCTCGTCCATAATTATATCCGCCCTTCATATGAGTATATTATATATGCTTTAGCTTCAAGTAGGAATTGAATGATAATTCTCCACTTTCTTTTTGACCGATTACTTGGAATTCCTCTTCTTTTTCACCCTTTATTACATAGACTTTTAAAGTTTCACCTAACCCGACTTCCTTTAAGAAGTTGATCTGTATGTCATCAATAGCATAATCGACCATGTTAGGAATGGCGTTAATTGCTAGATTGGCGTAGAAAGTGTTGTTGAAGTGTCTGTTGTGATCTAATTCGCTGAACATGACTTTATGGGTGAGATTTGGAGTAAGCGAAGAAAGATCTACGGGTTTAAGGACCTTATAATCATCATCGAAAGTCTTCTTATCTAAATAAGTTCCCTCTGGGTAAGAAATATTGCCCATGAATAACTTTCTGGTGTTTATATTAACGATGCACCATTTAGATGTACCGATAATAAGAGGAGTATCGTCTTTATCTAGAATTTCATAGTCTCTGTTAATCTCGAGGATTCTTTTAGGATGAGGCCAGGTTACTGACTTCAATTCTGTAAGAGGAAGAGGTTTAAGTACCTTGTATCTTTCTTTTACTACAACCCAAATCAGTCCCTTGTCTTTTAAAGCCTGATACCCTACTCCTAATTCTTCAGCGTGCCATCCGGCTAAATCTTGGAATTCTCTTAAGACGGCTTGAGGGAGAGGGTTGTCGTTTATATCTCTAGCAGAATAAGTGAATTCGCATTTCTCTTGATAAACGTAAGGTTTAGAATTCATAATCTCCTCCTTTGGATAAGATGTCTTGAAGTTCTTTATATGAAGAGAACTCTACAAACTTCTTAGCTTTTTGTAATGATTCAGCGGTAGGAGTGTGCTTCTTCCAGTTGAAGTAGAAAGGCATCATTCCCGCATTATAGGCTCCTGCTATATCGGTATTGATGTTATCCCCGATGAAGATGCATTCTTCGGGCTTGACGTTTACTTTAAAGGCTCCTAATTTGAAGAACCTAGGATCAGGCTTCTTAACTGCAAAGTCAGAGGAAGCAAGGATGATTTCAAAAGGGTTATGAGGCCAAGCGGTATCTATAACATATTTGGTCTGTTCATAAGTAAGGACGGTATTTGAAAGAATAGAGCACTTAGATCCCTTAGAGGAAATAAAGGCTACAAAGTCCTTTAAGCCATCTATCAATTTATCTTCATATCCTTTTACCATGTCGTTTGAGGCTTCATGGTAAGAGCAGTCTAGTTCGAGGCCTTTAGATTCGATCAAGTATTTTAATAATGCTTCTATTCTTACATCAAAGACAGTGTTTAAGTAATAGTCTTTCATGAAGGCATCCTTATCCAAGCAGAACTGCTCGAAAGAATATCCCTTAGTATCTTTAATGTGGTCGTAAACTATCTTCAATTCTGAGTGCGGAGTCTTTGTTTGATAATGAACTACAGTGTCCCAGCAATCGAAGAATACATATTTGATTTTCATCGTTTCACCTCTTCCTGTCCTATTTTACAATAAATACGCGAGCCAGGGTTGAATAAGATTACCTAAAGATGATTAAGATTGATATAATCTAACTGAGGTATAAAAATGAACAGAGTTTTGTGCTTATTGAAACTAGTTGGATCCAACATTAAATACTCCTTATTAAGGGGTAAATGCTCATTGCGTGGAAAGAAGATAGTTAGTTACTCTTCCACTACTAATGCCTTTATGGATGCTGTACAGCAAAAAGGCTTTCAGTGCGCCATTATTGATGAAACCACAACTCAATTGCTATATGAAGGGTTGCTTGTTGAACAACGCTTGAGAAATGACTACTCAGGTCCTTTATATTCGGCTGTGGCGTATAAGCTTAATATTTCATTCCATTCTTTGTCTTTCAACGTCATGAATCATATAGCCTCTTCTTACCTTCAATCATATAAGAAACTCAACGCTGCTTTCATCACTCCTTCTAGAAGGATGAGATACATAATTAAATGTGCCCCTAAAGGCATACTTTATTTCTTCGCTAACTCATATTCAGAAGCTGTGAGTCATTTACCTACTTACCTAAGCGGAAAGAAAGTCGCTATTCTTTCTGATCACGCCGATCTTATCAAGGTTCAGTTTGTCAGACTTAAATCTGATGCTAACAATAAAGACAGATTCGATTATTCTCTTTTATGCATAGACCCTAAAGAGATTATTAATTCTACTGATAGATCTTTGTATTTTGAGACTATCGATGGACTCTCAATGAAGATGCTGAATTACTCTTTTGATGTATTGCTTATTCATTCGGATATCTATTCTCTTCCCTTGATGAACTTTGTTCAGAAGATCAACATTCCTTGCTTTGTCGTAGATGACTCTATCTATGAAATGTACAATATCGCTAAGAGCCATAAACAGATCGGCTATATTAAAGACCAGGACAGCATTCTCTATCTCGAGGATTACGATAAAGAGACTAACCCTGATTTTGACGCCACTATTTATCTTTCTAAACAGGATATCAAAGACCATAACAAGTAGCTTTTTAACGCCATATATATTTATTCTTAAGAATACTTAATATGGGAATATGGTATTATTTTATTAGGACATTTTGTTTTAATCCTAAGGAGAAGGCATGAAGAGACTGATATTTTCAATAATTATCGTCATCTTAACAGCTGCTTTTTTAGTGCTTTATGCTTTGTCCTCTGTTAGAGGCGCTATTTTAAACTTAAATGTTTCTTCAATAAACGGAATATACGCTAATCTGGATCAATTCTTCTGCTTTATGTGGCCTAAGTTCTGGGGAAAGTTCATTTATGTCACTCCCGCTAGCGGAACAGAAGGTCAATTATACGGGACCATCATAGTTTCTTCTATCATCGTAGTTTTCGTTATTATCGTCGATGTTATCGCTTCAATAGTTAACGCTGTCAGAAAGCACAATAAGGAAGTATTAAGACAGAGACTTGAAGATGAAAACGAGAAACTATCTTCTTGTGATGAGGCTCCGGCTTCTTTCTCAGAGATCAATTCCAATATAGGTTCCTTCTCTAATTCCGCTGCTCCTTATGTAACTTTAGATAAGCCGTCTTCAGTTGAAGAACAGGCTAAAGTTGAAATTAATCAGTTCCACTATGCTCCTACATGGAGAATCGTGGTCTCTATTTTCGTATCGCTTCTTTTCTTGTTCTTATTGTTCTTGCGTTTTACTGCTCAGACTAATATTCCTGGCATCTACAATGTCTTCAAGGGATTGATGGATCTTCCTTTTATCGTTTCTGTTAATTGGAATCTGGATGCTTTCTTCTCTACTTTGCTAAGCGGTATCTATTCTGTTCAAATGGCATCCTTTGATGGATATGTCTGGACATGGGGTCAGCTTACTGAACTTGTCATTGAGCTTCTTGTTTTTGCCTTAGTTTGGTTCTTAGTCTTGTTAGTCTGCCATCTTATCATGAAGAAGATAAGAAAGGACAAGAGTAAGAAGAGTGAGATAGACATCAAAGAAGTTAAAGAGACTATCTCTACCTTAGATAAGTCGATGCTTGGCAATTCTGATTTGATGGAAGCTTCTAAGCAAGTCAAATCCATCGCTGAAATCACTCCTTTTTCAAGCTCAGTTCAAAGAAACCAGCAGCTTTATGAGAAGGCTATGTACATCGATGATATCGGTGAATATGTTACAGAGGCCGGAACTAAGAGCAGCGTCTTGATCGATATACCTCCTTCTCCTACTAGACAGCCTCTAGCACCAGAGGAATTATCAGAAGACTTATCTAAGAATGCTTCTGTTACTATTAAAGATATCGCCTCTATTGAAGACTCCTTCAAGAAGAAGGAAGCCACTATTTCAGTCGAGCCTACATTTGTTATGTCTGATGATTCGGCTCCTTATATCAATCTTGATAATATCAACTTATCTTCTGTGGCTAACATCGAAAAGAAAAAAGATCAGAAGGAAGAGTACTTCTCTACTAATGATGATGTTATCGCTTTTGATGAAGACGGTTTCTCTTATCTTGTTAAAGTCGGTAAGCCTTTCACTGATGAACAAGAAGATATATCTGATGTAGTTCAGTCAGAGAATCTTGATAAGACCGCCATCATCGCTAGATTTGGAAGAAAGAACTTCGATGAGTTAAATGAGTTAGAGCCTTTCACTCTCACTCCTCTTGATTATAACGATGAAATCAAGAACATCGCTGATAGAAAGAAAGCCAGTCAGTTAGTCTCTGATGAAGAGCTCTTAAGAGCATCCTTATCTAAAGAGCCGTTTAAGGCTTACGATAATGTTATTGAAGAAGAAAAACATGTAGAGCCTGAAGTAAAAATTGATAAGCCTATCTTAAAAGAAGAACCTGGACACCTCGATGATGTTAAGCCAGAAGTAGTTCCTATTAAGCCTATTCCAGTTAAGCCTAGAGAAGAAACTAAGCCTGCTGCGCCTATTAATGAGTCTAAGCCAACTACTCCTTCTCCGATAATTAGAAAGCCTGCAGTAGCCCCTTCTGAACTAGATAAGAACGGCATTAAGCCTATTTCTCCTACTCACGTTTCATTCCTTCAGTTCCAGTCTAATGGAGAACCCAAAGTTGAAGTAAAAGAGAAAAAAGAAGAAAAGGTCGAAAAGAAACCTATTAAGAAAGATTTAACTAAAGTCGATAGTTCTTTCTTTGTGGCTCCTATCAAGAAGGACGATGGCGTCAAGCCTAAAGGGCCTATTGAAGCCAAGATCATTTCGATAGAAGACTATCTAGGAAAGAAAAAATAACATGGACAATTGGTCGTCTTTCTTCGCATCAGAGATTTGCAAGCCTGAGATTAAAAGGTTGGTAAAAAAGGTCGATAATGACTTTAAGTCTTATACGATTTATCCTCCTCATAATTTAGTCTTAAATGCTTTTTCGTCTTGTCCTTATTCTAAGGTGAAGGCTGTACTAGTAGGTCAAGATCCTTATCATAATCCTCATCAGGCTATGGGGCTTTCTTTTTCAGTTCCGGCTGGCGAACCTCTTCCTCCGTCTTTAGTTAATATCTTCAAAGAATATCACGAGGACTTAGGTTATCCTCTTCCTACCTCAGGAGATCTTTCTTCTTGGTCAAAAAGCGGAGTTCTTCTTCTTAACTCCGTGCTCACTGTAAAATACGGGATGGCTTTTTCTTGCTCTTATGATGAATATAAAGTCTTATTTAACGATGTTATTAGATTCTTGAATAGAAGAGAGGATAAACTTGTTTTTATTCTCTGGGGAGCCTCCGCTCAATCCTGCTCTAATCTTATAGATCAAGACTACCATCATATTATCGCTTCTGCTCACCCTTCCCCTTTATCCGCATATCACGGATTCTTCGGGTCTAAGCCTTTTTCTAAGTGCAATAAATTCTTAACTGATAATAATCAAGAACCTATTAACTGGAAACTTTAGTTCTTCTTTTTATCAGATATAAGCATTACTAAAAAGCCGATTAAAAAGAAGGCGATAAGGAAGATGAATACTGAATTATATATGCTGTTTTTTTCAATGTAAGAAAGAAAGTACAGGACTAAATATACAGTCGTTAGACACACTGAAAGAATAAGGCATATTATGCTTATATGTTTTCTATTCATTTGAGAGTCTCTCTAAGGAAGAGATAAACATCTGGCTAGAAGCATCAGAAGGAAGACGGAGATCTCCTCTAGGAGATACCGCCACGCTTCCTATCTTCATTCCATCAGGCAAACAGCTTCTCTTGAACTGATTGTTGAAGAATCTTCTTAAGAAGTTATTTAACCACTTATCTACTTCAGCCTTGGTGTATTTATCTTTATACGCAACTAAAGCCAAGTATCTTATCTTCTCTACTGTGAAATGTCTTCTTAAGAAATAATAGATGAAGAAATCAACTAGTTCATAAGGCCCTACTATATCCTCGGTTTTCTGAACTATCTTTCCCTTTTTTGACGGTATCAACTCAGGAGTGATTGGAGTACCAAGAACTGAATATAAAGTATCTTTGCAAATGGGGTTATTATCGGCGTAGGCTTTAACTATCTCCTTAACCAGAGTCTTAGGAATTCCACAGTTAATACCGTACATCGACATGTGGTCTCCTCCATAAGTAGTCCATCCTAAACATAGCTCAGATAAGTCTCCGGTTCCTACCATGATGGCATTATTATCATTAGCGAAATCCATCAGTATCTGAGTTCTCTCACGAGCCTGAGAGTTTTCAAAAGCAGCGTTAGTAGAAGAACTATCATGACCTATATCTCTAAAATGAATCTTAACAGCTTCGTTTATATTGATGTCTTTAAAAGAGCATCCTAATTCACATGCTAACTTATAGGCATTGGAGTGAGTTAGATCTGTAGTTCCTAAAGAAGGCAAAGTGATGGCGTATATGTTTTTAACATCTAAATTATTGAGCTTAAAAGCTTCATAAGTCGAAAGAAGCGCCAGGGTTGAGTCAAGACCACCGGAAAGGCCTATTACGGCTTTAACACAGTGAATCTTATTCATTCTCTGAATAAGTCCCTCTTCCTGCATTCTCATTATCAGCATGGCTTTTTTATTGATGTCTTCACCCTGAAGAATAAAGGGATTAGGCTCTACTGATCTTAATAATGATTTAGGCTTTAAGACATGAAGACAGAAGCTGACGGTCTTATAATTGTCGCTTCTATTTTCAAATGTGGTGTTTCTAAGTCTGGAGTTAGTAATCTTTTCGACATCAGCGTCTCCTATCACATCTTCGTTTTCAAATAGACGTGACTCACCAAGTATTCTTCCGTCTTCAGCTAAGATATTATGTCCTCCATAGACTAAGTCCTGAGAAGACTCTCCTTTTCCGCATGAGGCATAAGCATATATGCAATCTAACTTAGCTGATGCCATCTTAACTAAGGACAATCTATAATCAGCCTTACCGATGATTTCATCGGATGCTGAAAGATTAACTATAATCTTGGCTCCGTTTAAGCAATGAATAATATCTGGTGACAAAGGAGCCCAAAGATCTTCGCATATCTCACATGAAAAGGCAAAGTTCCTATAATAAGAATCCATGAAGATGAGCTTTGTTCCGAAAACGACTTCTTCGTCAGAGATAAAGACTGATGAATTCTCATCCCTATAAGAAGCAAAGTATCTCTTCTCATAGAACTCTGAATAATTAGGAATATATGTCTTAGGCACAACACCAAGTATCTGCCCTTTAAAAATAACCACAGCGCAATTATAAAGAGAATTGCCATTTCTTAACGGCGCTCCGATTACAACAACGACATCGTAATCAGAAGAAAACTTCTCGATAGACTTAATGCCCTCTTCTGCATTATCTAGTAAGTCTTGATTTAGAAAAAGATCCCCGCAAGTATATCCAGTTATGCATAGTTCAGGGAGAACTAAAAGATGAACATTATTTTCGCTAGCTTTCTTAATCTTATCTTTGATTCTTTCTACATTAGCATCTACATCTCCTATAGAGATATTAATAGAAGCTGCGCTGATACGGATATAGCCTAAAGGATTGTCTTGCTTATTTCCTTTACTCACCCGACCAGATATTTTAGAGTAATATTCATCAGAAAGGACGACTAAATCACTGAGCCCGTTTTTAGTAATGTATATAGGCTCGTCACACTTATGTGCTTCTTCTGAGATACTTGTAGTGTCTCTTAAGTCTCTTATAGGTCTTATTTTAGCCATTTTGTTTATCTCCACTAAAAAATGTAGCATAATTATGCTACATTTAATTGGCTAGCAAATCAAGACTAGATCTTCTTTTTTAAGTCAGCAGCTAAAACAGGAAGATCGAATTTTTCGATGGCTTTAGGTGTGAAGTTCAAGGCTAAGCCATCATTTTTATCGTATCTAGGTATGACATGAATGTGGAAATGCTTAACTGACTGTCCGGCGATTTCATTTACGTTGGTGATGACATTGCAGCCTTTAGCTCCGAAGACCGCTACTTGAGCCTGCCCTATCTTTTGAGCTAAGGCGTAAGCTTTTGCCATTAGATCTTTAGGTACCACTAAGAAGTTATCAAAGTGTTCCTTGGTTATTACTAAAGTATGCCCTTTAGAGGCCGGAGAGATATCAAGAAACGCTAGCAATTCAGCATCTTCATATACTTTAACGCAAGGTATCTCACCTTTAACTATCTTACAGAAAATACAATCATCGTGATTATTTGACATGGTGTTATCTCCTTCCTTCTTATTATATATTAGATTGTTCAATTTAAGATGACTAAAAAAGATAAGTATGTTGAAGCTTAATTTAACTTTTAGATATCAAGCGATCATCTAGGCACAAAAAAAGATGCGCTTATAGGCGCATCTTTAACTTACTTACTGTTAGTCGCTGATAGCATCAGGATAATTGGTCTTGATGTAGCTGTAGAAATCAGGATCTGAATAAGAGATGGTGTTAGAAGTGAGGAAGTATACGATGGCGGTCTTCTTATAAGTATCGGAAGAAGCCATTTCGTATGCGGCGTTCATAGCTAAGGTTCTCTTCTCAGTCTTGACTGTATCAGTATCAGAATCAGACTGGCTGATTCTAGAAGTAGTGACAACAGAGTTGAGCTGAACGATGAAGTATGACTTTGTAGATGAATCATAAGTGACCATCTTATCTACTAGACTGCTAGAGCCACTAATAGAAGTGGAAGGAGCGATATAGCGGAGATCGGCATCACCGTGAGTAGAGATGTAAGTGACATCCTTCTTGGTTCCGTTCTTGATGGAGTCGGTATCAGTGGAAATGTTGGATGAGAAGATGTTGTTCTTCAGAGTAGTAGGAACATTGCCGACTGAGTTGGACTTTAAGAAGGTTCCTTCGGTGATGAGATCCTTGACCTCAAGTTCACGCTTAGCAAGCTCGACACCATGAGAAACAGGATAGGTGTAAGAGCCAGTGTAGCTGGATTCAAGATCAGAGTCGGTGGTGTACTGATTCTTATCGGTGATCTTTGCAACTTCTTCATCGATTTTAGATGAGAGGTTAGAAACGCCGATGGAGTTGAGCCAATTCTGCTCATCAGTAGTGACATCGACGCCTTTCCATAATCTTGCGAGGTTATGGAGGTCGCAGTCATCAACTGAGGCGGTAGAATCTCCGACAGTCTTGTTGAGCCAAGCGGTTATGAGCTTAATAGCTTCGCCGGGCTTATCTGTTCTATCGGTGATTTCAACGACAGTTACATTTCTAGCGGCAGTGTTGCCGATAGCGGAGTAGTTGTTGTTGTAGATGTACCAAGCAGTTAGATACTGTCTGTAGATAGTAGGCTTGTAGTATCTGTTGATATAGTCAGAATAATCGAGGTGGAAGACACTGTCCCACTTCTCAGATTGATCAGCATCCTTTAAATCGGGATTGATGACCTGTTTAACACAAGCGGCCTTGATAGATTCAAGATCGGATTTTCCATCCTTGGTCTTGATATCGTACATGGACTCTTTAAGTGTTAAGGCATAACGATATTCATCGAATTCGTTATCGGTAGAATAAGTTCCACCTTTAGCGGCATCGAGCATTTCCTTCTGATATCTCTTCTGGAATTCTGTATCGGAGATTGCGAAGTCGCCGGTAAGATAAGTGTCAGTAGACATATTATAAAGGATGTTATCGAGAGTCTTAGCGGAAGGAGAACCATTAGAGGCGATATTTGCATATACGTCTGAATATTGGTTATCGGTTACTTGACCATTAGTATCTCCAGTGACGGTGACAATGTTGTCATCAGCATTAGAAGGATAGTTTACGATATCGCTGCTGCAAGACATCAAGACAGCAGAGAAAGCAACGGCGACAAGGAGCTTACCAAAACTTTTCTTGTTCATGTTAATTCCTCCCTACTTTCCAGCTCTTGCGCTCTCATAGGAAGCGTAAGAAGTTGAGCCATTAGCGAAAGCGGAAATTCCGCTCTCAGGTACGATTCTGGTAGATAAAGTATCTCTGAGCTGTAACTGATATAAGTAAGACTGCCAAGAGGCATCGTAAGATCTAGTAGTAGACTCAGCGGAAGTAGCTCTTAATGATTCAATGTAGCTGTTGACAGCATTGCTGATATCAGAAGAGACAGAAACAGTAATTCCGTTGGCGTTATCTCCGGTAGTAGCCTTGTTCATGTAGTACTCATAACGGGTGTACTCGAGATTAGAATCAGAACTATCGACATCTGACTTGATCTGAGAGACACGGTTAGAATAAACGTCTCTGTTAGTAGTAGAGACGAATCCGACATAAGTGTTGCCAGTATTAGAAGATGTGGTAGTGGTAGAAGGCTTAGTCAAGGTGTAGTAAGAATTGAGATCATCAGAAGATTCAGCGAAAGGATCATTCTGAATGACGATGAAGTGTAATCCGTTATATCCGGAATCACCGCTGCCTGATGAGGCTCTGGTGACCAAGATAGGATTGCCATTTTCATCGCATAAGATCTTCTTAGAACCGCTGACAGCAGAAACTCCAGTAGTGTGCTTAGAAGTATCTGACTCACTGTAAGAAGCTAACTTATTTGAAACGCCATCGACAGTCTGGAATCTAGTACCTGAATTAAGGGTGTTGTATTCAGCCTGGGTATAGCAAGTTTCTCCATAAGCGTTAGTAGCCATAGAGGAATCATAATCATCCAAGTAGATGAATGATAAGCCGTGGTTATTGAAGTAGTTGTTGAACAAAATGTTTCTAGGATAGTAATAAGCAGAAGCATTGTTGACGCTCTGTCCATTAACATCGGTGGTCTTTGAAGCATAGGAGCCTAACTGCATGATAGCGGAATAAGGAATTCCATATGCATAGCTTCCAGCGACTGACTCATAGCTTGAAACATTCGAACTATCTGACGAGAAGCAGTCATTGATGATAGTGTCGTGGTTGCTCTTAACAGTGGTGTCGTTGTTGAAGTAAGCATCATAAGTATAAATGCCGTACTTGAACTCAGAAACGAAAGAGGTAAGAGTTGACATGATACCGCAATCACCGTAGACGGAAGGTCCAGTGACACCAGTAGAAGAAGAATCTCCATCTTCTGATTTCTGCATGGCGACTGATCCGAAGCTTTCACTTCCGGAAGCCAAACGTGTAACGACGTTGTTAATATCCTCGGCGTCCGACTGGCTGATGGTTCCCTGGTATAAAGAAGAGACATCATCAGAATCAAACTTAACGAGAATATGACGGACGTGGTAAGGGTGATAAGTTGAAGTGTACTTAGGGATAAAGGTAGAAGTGTAGTTCGCATCAGAAGTGTAATCACTCTGAGACTTTGTGGTCTTGAACTGCAAATAGTACTTATCCTCTAATTCTTCAAGAGTATCGACGCCTTCGCTAGAGAGTGAGTTCTCGATTTCCTCAGACTCAGTTGTGCCATTATTCTTGGCGTTGGTCTGAGCGGTCTTCTTGAACGTATCGATAGCGTTAGCGACTTCGTTATCCATAGAAGCATCAGTAGCAATATCAGCTTCGATGGCAACATTGTTTAGAATCTTATAGTATCCTTGAACACCAGTGGTTGAGTCGAGACCATAACTATCATAAAGTTCGTTAGTGGTATAAGCTTTTCCATTGATATAGAGCATTACGCCATCTTTATAGTCGTACCCTTCACCACAAGACCCTAAGGTTATGGTCATGACGGATACAAGAGAGAGGATGGCTAAGCGTTTATTCATATAAGTCCTCCTTAAAATATATCAACTATCTAATGATATAATATAGTCCTATCCTTTTCAAGAATAACCTTTACCTAAAAATGCATTTTTCTACACTGAAAAATGCGCGTAAATCCTTATATATAGACATTAGAAAAAAACGATAATTTTTAGGAAACTTATCCAGTATAATTTAAAAATAATAAATGTATTAAAAATTAGTGATTATTCATAGGGATATTTTCACATACAAACTATTTAATAAATATATTTTAAATGTATTAAAAAAACAATTGTTATCGTTTTGCTTGTAATTGTTTCTTATCAAACATAAAATATCTTCCGGAAGGTAATAATATACTATGAAAGAACTTATTATAAATAATCTTCATGTCTCCGTTGAGGAGAAGGAAATACTTAAGGGTGTAAACCTCACTGTTTCAGAGGGCGATACCCTTGCCTTACTAGGACCTAATGGACACGGTAAATCTACTCTGTTCAACACTATCATGGGACATCCTCGTTACAAGGTCACATCAGGCACTATAACTTACGATGGAAAAGACCTTTTGAAAATGACTGTCGATGAACGTGCTAGAGCCGGTTTGTTTTTGGCTTTCCAGCTTCCACCTGAAGTTCCTGGTGTCGAATCTATGGATTTCTTCAAGCAGGCTATAAACTCTCATCGTGAGAAGCCGGTCAATCTTTTTGAGTTCTACAATGCCTTGAAAGAAGGATACGCTAAAGTCGGCTTATCTGACGATATGAACACCCGTCACTTAAACGAAGGCTTTTCTGGCGGTGAGAAGAAAAGAAACGAAATACTCCAGATGCTATTAGTTAACCCGTCTTTATGCATGATGGATGAAATAGACTCTGGTCTTGATGTCGACGCTATGAAGTTAGTAAGTGACGCCATTTTAGAGCAAAAGAAGAAAGGCTCTTCTTTTGTCATCATCTCCCACTACGCCAGACTCTTCTCTTTAGTTAAGCCTAACAAGGCCGCTATCATGATAAACGGAAGAATCGCTGTTAATGGAAACGGCGATCTGGTCAAGAGAGTAGATGAAGAAGGCTATGAATGGATAAGCAAGGAATACGGAATCTCCGTCAAGAAGGAAGAAGAGGAGAAACCTATCGTCTTGGAGACTTGTGCCGTTAAGAAAGTAGCTAAATAATGGATAGCGAAAAATTCGATAAAAAGGTTCTCTTCACTTCAAGAGACCCAAAGTTCTCCTATCAAGTTGAAGAAGGCGAATCTCTTCTCATCGAGATAATCGATGACTCGTCCGCTTCTGATTTTACTTGCGAGGGAAATCTAGTCTTGAAGAAGAACGCCTACGCTAAGATCGTCATGGTCTCTTTTGGCGGGACTAACGCTAAGGCTGAAATAAGCGCTACTTTAGAAGACCAAAGCAGATTTATCTGTGATGTCGCTGCTGTCTCTAACAAGAAATTTTCGAAGGTCTTTGATATTAAAGCCACTCATCTTGAAGGTAATTCATATTCGTTCACTAAGATGTACGGAGTGATGCTAGATGACGCTAAGCTTTCATTCTTAGGCACTTCTGATATCAAAAAAGGCGCTAAGAAGACTTGGACAAGACAAGAAGGAAAAATCGCTGATCTTTCAGAAAATGGGAAAGGCGAAGTCTCTCCTATTTTGAAGATAGATGAAGACGATATTAAGGCTAGCCATGGTGCGGCTTTAGGAAAGATTCCTGAAGACTCGTTGTTTTATATGATGTCTAGAGGCTTAACTATGAAGCAAGCGAGCGCACTTATGACTATCGGCTATCTTAAGCCTATAGTAGAAGAAATCTCTGAAAAGGACATCAGAGAGAAGTTGGTTGATTATGTATCCGAGGAGGGTTTTTCAAAATGATCGATACTAAAAAAATAAGGGAAGATTTCCCTATGTTCAAAAATTATCCGACTATGCAGGGCAAGAGATTCTGCTACTTGGATAATGCCGCTACTACTTTCAAACCTTACGATGTAATTAAGGCCGGTGATTACTATTACGAGAATATCACCGCTAATTCTCACCGTGGTGATTATGATCTGGCTCATACTGTCGATATGAAGTATGAGGAAGCTAGACAAGAAGTCGCTAAGTTCATCAACGCTAAGCCTGAGGAAGTGGTCTTCACTTCTGGAGCCAGCATGTCTTTGAACATGATAGCTTACGGCCTTTCTAAATTCTTAAATGAAGGAGATGAGATTCTTCTTTCTGAAGCTGAGCACGCCTCTAATGTTTTGCCTTGGTTTGCTGTATCTGCTATGAAGAAGGCTCATGTCTCTTATGTTCCTCTTGATAAAGAAGGCAAGCTTACTCCTGAGAATCTTGAGAAGTCCATCACTTCTAAGACTAAGATCATATCTTTAGCTCACGTCACTAATGTCTTGGGCTTTACTATCGATGTTAAGACCTTAGGAGCTATCGCTCATAAGCATCACTGCTACTTTGTTGTAGATGGCGCTCAGTCTGTTCCTCATATGAAAATCGATGTTAAGGACATGGACTGCGACTTTATGGGTTTCTCTGGTCATAAGCTCTGTGGGCCTACTGGTATAGGTGTCATGTACGGCAAATATGAAATCTTGAAGGAAATCGACCCTCTGCTTACCGGCGGTGGGATGAACTCTAGATTTGAGACTTGCGGCAATGTCACTTATCAGATTCCTCCTATTAAGTTTGAGGCTGGTACTCAAAATTTAGCTGGTGCTTTAGGCTTAGCTGCTGCATGCAAGTATCTTTCTAATATCGGATTAGACAATATCCGTGAACATGAGCTCTATTTAAGAAACAGAATCATCAATGGTTTAGAAAAACTCGATAATGTCATTATCTATAATAAGGACGCTGATTCTGGAATCATCACTTTCAATGTCAAGGGAGTCTTCGCTCAAGACGAAGCTTCTTTGCTTAACTCTAAAGGCGTAGCGGTCCGTTCTGGTCAGCACTGCGCTAAGATTCTGATGGATTTCCTTCATGTTAACGCTACTGTTCGTGCTTCTTTGTATCTTTATAACGATGAGGAAGATGCTGATCAGTTTGTTAATGCCATTAAGGAAGGAGGAAGTTTCTTAGATGCCTATTTCAATTAAAGATAACCCTGAGATTCTCCGTGAGATCATAATGGATCATTATCAGAATCCTAGAAATAAGGTCGAAGTTAAAGATCCTTCTTACAAGACAGTCCATATGGATTCGGCTTCTTGCATCGATGATATTTATATCCAGCTTAAATTTGATAACGATAAGGTCGTAGACTGCAAGTGGCATGGTGTAGGGTGCGCTATTTCTACAGCCTCTACTTCTATCATGAGCGAACTCATTATCGGAAAGACCATCAAGGAAGCTGATTACATCATGGATAACTTCCAGAAGATGATGAACTCCGAGCCTTTTGATGAGAATGCCTTAGGAGAAGCTATTTGCTTTATCAATACTAACAGACAACCGGCTAGAGTCAGCTGTGCCACTATAGGGTGGAGAGGACTAGATCAGTTGTTTAAGGAAGAAGAAAAAGAGGAGTCAGAACATGGAAAAGGACAAGGAAAGTAAATTATCCGACATCGATTTTGACCGCTCTAAGTTCGAGTTCAAAGACAAGGATGTCTCTATTTTCAAGACCCCTAAAGGCTTGAACGAAGATATCGTAAGAGAAATATCCGCTAGTAAGAAAGAACCTTCTTGGATGCTAGAGTATAGACTTAAGTCCTTAAAGGAATTCTCTTCTCATCATCAGCCCCATTTCGGACCGGATCTTTCTTTCTTGCAGTTCCAGGACTATACATATTTCACTAGGCTTTCTGATAAAGTCTCCTCTAGTTGGAAAGATGTACCTGAGACTGTCAGAAATACTTTTAATAAGCTTGGAATACCTGAAGCTGAGAAAGACTTCTTAGCGGGTGTCTCTACTCAGTACGAATCAGAAGCTGTCTATCACAATATGCTTAAGGAAGTTCAGGACAAGGGAGTAATTTTCCTCGATACTGATTCAGCCTTGAAGACCTATCCTGAGTTATTTAAGAAGTTCTTTGGAACCTTAGTTCCTTATACCGATAACAAGTACGCTGCCTTAAACGGCGCTTGCTGGTCTGGCGGTTCTTTTATATATGTTCCTAAAGGGGTTAAGTTAGATAAGCCTCTTCAGTCCTATTTCAGAATCAACAATGAACGTTCCGGGCAGTTTGAAAGAACTCTTATCATCGTCGATGATGATGCTTCTGTCCACTATGTAGAAGGCTGCACTGCTCCTCAGTACTCTAAAGATTCTCTTCACGCTGCTGTTGTTGAGATCTTCGTAGGAAAAAGAGCTAAGTGTCGTTACTCCACTATTCAGAACTGGTCTGATAATATTGTTAATCTCGTCACTAAAAGAGCTATTGTCGATGAAGACGGTCTGATGGAATGGATCGATGGAAACATAGGCAGTCAGCTTAATATGAAATACCCGGCTTGCGTCTTAAAAGGCGATAGAGCCAAAGGCTCATGCATCTCTATTGCTGTCGCTTCTAAAGGACAGTATCAGGATGCTGGGGCTAAGATGATACACCTAGGAAAAGATACTTCTTCTTCTATCATCTCTAAGTCCATTGTTAAAGAAGGCGGTGTAGCTAACTACAGAGGCTTAGTAGATATTAAGAAGAACGCTTTGAACTCTAAGGCTCACGTCGAATGCGATACTCTTATTCTCGATGAGAAATCTCGTTCAGATACTATTCCTACTAACAAGGTTGAGAATTCATCTTCTTATCTTGAGCACGAGGCTACAGTATCTAAAATAGATGAGGATGAATTATTCTATTTAATGTCTAGAGGACTTACTAGACAAGAAGCAACCCATATGATAGTTATGGGTTTCATCGAACCTTTTGCCAAAGAACTTCCGATGGAATATGCAGTCGAGCTTAATCAGCTTATCAAACTGGATATGGAAGGAAGTATCGGATAGTCTTTATGGTCAGGTCATTTGATGTAATCGTAGTCGGAGGCGGTCACGCGGGAAGCGAAGCCGCTTACGTATCTGCGAAAATGGGTAAGAGCACTCTGATGCTCTGCCTAAATAAGAAGATGATTTCTAACATGCCTTGTAACCCCCATATCGGAGGTTCAGCTAAAGGAATCGTCGTAAGAGAAATTGATGCTTTAGGTGGCATCATGGGTAAGATAGCCGATCAGCATTATCTTCAGCTGAAGCTTTTGAATACTTCTAAAGGCCCTGGGGTTCAGTCCTTAAGAGCCCAGGAAGATAAGAAACTTTATCCTAAGGGGATGCAGGATTTTTTGATGACCGTTCCTAATCTTACTATCGAAGAACACGAGGCTAAGGAAATAGTCACTGAGGGCGATCATATTGTAGGTATCAAGATTGAGGATGGTTCTTTAATTAAGGCCAAGGCTGTTATTTTAACTACCGGCACTCATCTTGAGTCTAAGATTATGTCCGGCTTTGATGTAGTTGACGGAGGGCCTGATGGGGAAAATCCCGCTCACGGTCTTTCTAAATCACTTCTTGAGCACGGAATAGAGCTTTTCAGATTGAAGACAGGAACTCCTCAAAGACTAGATCCTGACTCTATCGATTTTAGTATTCTTCAGCCTCAGTATGGGACTGATAAGAAACTGGCGTTCTCGTACGATACTACTACTTATCTTCCTTTTGATAAGCAGTGGCCGTGCTATCTTACTTACACTAATGAACTAACTCATAAAATAATAAGGGAACATTTAAGCGAGTCTTCAATGTACGGTGGGGTTATTAAAGGAATAGGTCCTAGATACTGCCCTTCTATCGAGACAAAGATAGTTCGCTTTGCTGATAAGCCAAGGCATCAACTTTTCCTCGAACCTGAGTCTATCATGATGAAGTCCACTTATCTGGATGGATTTTCTACTTCTATGCCTCATTATGTTCAGGATATGATGGTGCATTCTTTAAGAGGACTAGAGAAAGCTAAGATACTTAAGTACGCTTACGCTATAGAGTACGATGCAATAAAGCCGCTTCAGTTTGATAAGTCTCTGATGCTAAGAAAGATCAAAGGCTTATTTGGAGCCGGTCAGATAATCGGAACTTCCGGCTATGAAGAAGCCGCCTCTTTAGGACTTATGGCAGGTATCAATGCTTGTCTTTTCATCGATAAGAAACCTCCTTTCATCTTAAAAAGAGATGAGGCCTATGTAGGAATCATGATCGATGATTTGATCACCAAAGGTACAGAAGAGCCTTATAGATTATTATCATCTAGATCTGAATACAGACTAATAACTCGTTCTGATAACGCTGATTCAAGACTGATGAAATACGGGTATCAGTTCGGGCTTAATTCTGATGAGAGATATAATAAGTTCCTCAATCGTGAAAAAGAAGTTAAGGACTCCATAGAAGTCTTGAAGTCTACTCATTTAGGAATAAACCCTAAAGTCGATAATTATATCGAATCCTTAGGATATCCTAAACCTGATCCTAATTCTTCTTACTATTCTCTGCTTAAAAGACAGCCTGTTGAATACGATGAGCTTTTAAAGGCTAATACTAACCTTCCTAACCTTTCTGATACTTTAGCTGAGAAGCTGGAGATTGAAGTAAAGTATGAAGGATATATAGCCATCCAAAGAAAAGAAGCTGAGAGAGTGAAGACATACGAAAGTTATCCTATTCCTCAAGGGTTGGACTTTATCCATATGGACGGTCTTTCTTTAGAAGCTAGAGAAAAGCTAGATAAGATCAAGCCTTCTACTATCGGAGAAGCCATGAGAATAACTAATGTCCATCCAGCGGATATCAATGTTCTTATTCTTCATATTAAGCAAAGAAACAGAACTAAGTAGTTAAAATAGACATAAAAAAGAGCATCCATAACGATGCTCTTTTGTTTGATATTTAGAAGCTTCCGTATCCATCGTATCCTTGGGTAGGATCTATGACTTTCCCGTTGTCGTCTACTACTTTCACAGCTTCGACTCCAGGGACTTCTTCTACTAATATGGCTTCGACTCCCATGGACATAGTTTGATCTATATACATGCAACCTTGGCAGGCTCCTGATAAGGAAACATATACTGTCTGGGTTTTAGGATCGTAGCCTTGAAATTTAATATCGCCGCCGTCTTTTCTGATGAAGACAGCTAGTTTCTCTAAAGTGTCTTTTATTTGAGTGATAATAGGATCTTCTTTATCTTCTTTTTCAAGAGAAGGTGTATTTTGTTCTTTTGTTTCTTCTGCCATGTTTAAAACTCTTTCTTGCTTTTATATAGTATCACTCTTTGTGTTCTTTTTTGATAATAACGCTTATTTAGATTTCTCTAAGTTGATGAAGCTTAAGAGAAGTCCGAGTAAAGCACAGATCAAACCGCTGGAGAGATAGGTAGTTGCTAAAGTTGAGAAATCGAATAGCTTAGCAAATGATGTGCAAGATAAGACGTAGTAGATAGAAGTGACTAAGAAGGATGCAAAGGTAAAGACATTGACCCATCTAGCGGCTCTTCCAAATATCAAGCTGATTAATGAGCTGATTAAAGGGAAGAAGTAGACTAGAAGAACCAAGTAGGTAGCCACAGCACTAAAGTCGAAGGCTGAGAATATGCCCTTAGCGACTTCCATTACATCACTGAAATTAAATCCAGTATATCCGGCAACAGCGTAAACGGCCATGATATATAAGCCGGTTACTCCTAAGCCTAATATGAAGTCTATTAAAGATATAGCGATAGAAGTCTTTTTGCGTTTAACTGATAAGTCCATAATTTGAACCCCTTTTTATAGTATTATCTTATGTTGACCCTTTAAATAAATCAACTGTTCATCAACATTATATCATTATATCCGCTTTATCAAATAATCAGCAGAAGTATAAAACTACTTTTTTGTAGAGGATATAGCGTAATTATCCTTCGTAATAAGAAAGCATATCCAGCAAAGAAGAATACTCATCTTCCTTGGCTTTGATGTTCTTTTCTAGCTCCGCCATCTTCAAAGGGTCGTTGTAGAAAGAAGGATCATCTATGTTCTTTTTAAGAACGGCCATATCTTGCTCTAGCTTAGTCATCTTGTCTTCTATCTTGTCTTTAGATAAACGCGGGGCTTTCTTTTCCTCGTGCTTATTCTCATATACTTTCTTCTCTTCTTTAGGTTTCTCGTTGAAGGCTAGTTCTTCTTTCATCTTCTCTAGGTCATCTAAGACTTCGCATTTGAAATCAGAGTAACGTCCCTCATAGACATAAGGAATCGTATCCTCGATATAAAGAAGCCTCGAGGCTACTGAATCGACAAAGTAACGGTCGTGGGAGACTAAGACTAAAGTTCCCTGATAATCGTTAAGTGAGGATATCAGTTCTTCTTTTGTCATCATATCGAGGTTATTTGTAGGTTCATCTAAGACCAATAGATCATAATGATGCAAGACTAACTCAGCGAAGATGACTCTCATCTTCTCTCCGCCTGATAAGTTATTGCAAATCTTCTTATCGTCTTCATAAGAAAAACCGTAGCTTCCAAGATGGTTATATACTTCTTGGTCTTCCATTCTCGGAAAACGAGATTTTATGTAGTCGAATATAGTCTGTTCAGAAGTGAGGTTAACAGCTTCCTGCTTCAGATATCCTATATTTAGTTCTGTGAGGAAATCCATATGGCCTTTTAAAGGCCTGACTTGATGGAGGATGGTTCTGATAAATGTGGTCTTTCCGCATCCATTTTGACCCATGATAGCGATCTTGTCTCCACCGTAAATGACTAAGTTGATATTCTTGATGAGAGTTCTCTCATTGAATCCAATGTCTAAATCTTTGCACTCTATTAGTCTCTTGCCTTTTCTTGAATAGCCGACGATATCCATATTTAGCTTGGATCTTGTCTCGGTAGGCTTATCTATCATCTGATTCTGGAGTCTAGAAAGTTTCTTCTCTCTATCGTGAGCACGGGAGGCGAAACGAGGTTTAGGCATATAAAAGGTGATAAACCATTCGAGTTTCTTAGCTTCTTCTTGCTGTCTTTTATATAAGGCCAGTCTCTGCTCATAACGAAGTTTTTTCTCTTTAGCGTAATAATCATAATCACCAGAGAACTCTTCGATGTGCTTCTGATCAAGCTCGAGAATCTTCTGAGCTAAGGCATTGATGAAATAACGGTCGTGAGATACAAAGAAAATACTTCCTTGGTATCCTTTAAGGTATTCTTCTAGCCACTCGATGGTTTCTATATCGAGGTGGTTAGTAGGTTCATCTAGTATCATCAAATCCGGATTAGTGAGAATGAGCTTAACGAAAGCAGCCTTCATTCTTTCTCCGCCGGAGAAAGAAGATAGTTTTCTATCTAAGTCTTCCTTTTTGAATCCGAACTTAAAAAGCATCTTCTCTATCTTGTAGTTATAATCATAGCCGCCTAAGTTGCTATATCTATTCTCTAGATCTGAATACTGCTTAACAAGAGCTTCATTAGATGAGTCTTTCCCCATCAATTCGACTACTTGATTCATCTTCACTCCGATTTGAATTACATCGTTGAAGCAGGATTCTACTTCTTTATAAAGAGTGTTATCTAAAGAGGAGATTATCTCCTGAGAGAGGTAACCTATTTTGTATTCTTTCCCTATGACTATCTGACCTGAAGTAGGCTCTTCTTTTCCAACCAGCATTTTAAGAATAGTTGATTTACCAGTTCCGTTAGGTCCTATTAAAGCGACTCTTTCTTTCTGGTCTATTCTAAAAGTAGCGGGCTCGAATAAAGCCTCACCGTTAAATTCTTTTACGACATTCTGAAAACTAGCTATTATCATGATTTTATAAAGTCTTTTTGAAGACCTTAGATATTATACAAATAAAAAAGCCTTTCTCAAAGGAGAAAGGCCATAATCACTTCAAAACTACTTAGTGATGGTATCCCAGATAATAGGATGTACGGAAACAGGGGTGGAAGAAAGCTGGAAGGAACCAGTGATATCTTTTGCGACTGTCTCATAATCAGGCTTCTCTGTATATAAAGTAGCGATGACATCACCTTTATTGACTTTATCGCCGACTTTCTTAGCGAGGACTATACCTGCTGTAGTATCGATCTTATCATCCTCAGTCTCACGTCCTGCTCCAAGTTTCATAGCGTCTAATCCGATAGACATAGCGTCGATTCTAGAAACGTATCCAGAAGCAGAAGCGGTAATCTGACGAGAATACATAGCTACAGGGAACTTCTCAGGATGATCGATATATGTGACATCTCCACCTTGAGCTTGGACTAGTTCTCTGAACTTCTCGAAAGCCGCACCAGAGGCTAACTTAGAAGAAAGCAAGGCTTTGCCTTCCTCAGGAGTCTCAACGATCTTAGCCTGGACTAGCATAGTAGAGCCAGACTCGAGGCAGATATTCTTTAAATCAGAAGGACCTTTTCCATGTAAGGCATCGATAGCTTCTTTGACTTCGAGAATGTTACCGACAGCAAAACCCAAAGGTTCGTTCATATCAGAAATCTCTGCTCTAGTATCCTTGCCGAAGTGATCGCCGATTTTGACCATGATCTCTGCTAGTTTTCTAGCATCATCGATGTTCTTCATAAAGGCGCCTTCGCCAAACTTAACATCAAGCAAGATTGTATCCGCACCAGAAGCGAGCTTTTTAGACATGATAGAAGAAGCTATTAAGGCTCTAGAGTCTACAGTTCCAGTAACATCTCTTAAAGCGTAAAGTTTCTTATCAGCAGGATCGAGGTTATCGGTCTGGCCGATGACAGCGATTCCTATCTTCTGAACTTGTTCTATGAAGGATTTGATATCGATTCTGGTCTTCATGCCAGGTATAGACTCTAGTTTATCAAGAGTCCCGCCGGTATGTCCTAATCCTCTTCCTGACATCTTGGCGAGCTTGATTCCACAAGAAGCTACCATAGGTCCTAAGACCAAAGTAACTTTGTCTCCAACACCGCCGGTTGAGTGCTTATCGCACTTAACACCTTTAATAGAAGAAAGATCTACGATATCGCCAGAATGAAGCATGGCTTCAGTGAGGTTGAAGATTTCATTGTCGTCCATCCCTTTGAAGATGATGGCCATCAATAAAGCTGAGACCTGATAATCAGGAATCGAGCCGTTAACAAAACCTTCTACGAAGAAGTTGATTTCCTCTTTGGTAAGAGCGGCACCAGTCTTCTTCTTTTCTATGACATCTACCATTCGCATATAATGCACCTCTTTCTATGATATAAGGCTATAAAAATAGGCAGGCTTACAACCTGCCTATATATTATAACCTAGATAAGCCAGAATATGAAACCGGTTACTTATTCCATAGCGACGACAACCCATCTGTCATTATGAATGCCGGAATTGTTATCGTAGACTCTTATAAAAATAGTGTGTATCTCAGGCTTGCCTACATAAGTCATCATCGAATCGCCATCGACAAAATTGTAGATGAGATCCTGACCTTCAACCGGGCAAGTAATCGCTCTTTCAAAATGAAGATCAGCACAGCACTCTGCTCCAGAGAAAGTAACACCAGGACCGGAGATTTGATTGTAGCAGTTGGCATCAGGAATAATTCTTTCATCGCCGTGAGAGAAGCGGATGATTCTCCCGTTAGCTATTCTTCCCCTCCAGACATATTCATCACAGCCATAGACAGCGGATGTAGTTCTCTTTAACTGGTGTCTAAGATTTATTCGAGATTTCCCAATCCTAATATAAATATCAGCATATTCACCTTTAATAGGTGCATGTCTCTTCATGAATTTGTCCTCCTCTATAAATATTTTACCATGGAAACTGTCATTAAACTAATGAAAATAAATATGTTTAATACTTAGAATACTAATTGTTTTAAGGCTTAGTATTTTACTACCCGTTATTTGTTATGCCATTCCTTTGTTTATGTCCATTTTACTATCTTTTTTTATATTTGTCTTAAAGTCAGAGACAAAAAGACATGAGATTAACGCTAGTAAATTTCATGAAGTTGATATTGACAACATCTAAATATTTGAACATAACCGTGAAAGAATAACGGAGAAACTAAGCGAGATGTTATAATATTTTGGTAAATCTATGGAAGACATGTACGAATATTTAAGCTGTTATCTTAAAAGTGATTTTATCTCTTCTCTTAAGGAAGAGATGAATAAGCCTTTTCCAATCAAAGGACTATTTTTGAATTCAAGAAGATGTTCTGAACAGACTTTAAAAGAAGAATTCACGGCTCTTATTAAAGATGAGAAGAATTCTAATCTATATAGATACGACCCCTCTATAGTATTCCCAGGAAGAAATCCTCTTCACGACGCCGGTGCTTATTACATCATGGACCCGTCTTCTAGTGAGGCTACTTTCAGCTTAGGTATCAATAATACTGATCTTGTTTTAGATATGTGTGCTGCTCCTGGCGGCAAGAGTATATCTTTTGGGCTTAACAATCCTGACTCGATAATCGTATCTAATGATATATCCGGAACTAGGGCCGAAGAGTTATCTAGAAATGTCGAAAGAATGGGAATGAACAATGTTGTAGTTACTTGCAAGGATCCTTCCTTTTTCATCGATAGAGGCTTAGAGGGATTCTTCTCAAAGATCATTCTCGACGCTCCTTGTTCTGGTACTGGTATGTTCAGAAAAGAAGCCAAGATGGAAGAAGACTGGTCTTATGAAAAGGCTCTTAATCTACTTCCTATTCAGGACAATCTTTTAGAGGAAGCTTATTCTCTTCTTTCTAAAGGCGGAGAACTTTTGTATTCTACTTGTTCATTTCTTAAAGAAGAAGACGAGGATAGATTAGAGGCTTTTATAATGAAGCATCCTGATATGCATATCGAAGATGTCGATATGAAAGACGGATTTTACGAAGGGACTATTAAAGGAACGGTTCATCTTTTCCCTAATATATATAAAGGCGAAGGTCACTTTTTCGCTATCTTAAAAAAAGATGGAGAGCTTAGAAAAGAATACACTTTGGATAGAAAGGCTCAAAGAAACGAAAGCCTAAATGGTTATGTCTTCAAGGCTAAAGATGAGAGCTACCTTATCAACAATCCAGTCAAGGAACTTATTTCTCTTCCTTTCTTAAGAGGAGGAGTTAAGTTAACTGATTCTTCTACTTACGCCAAGATAAAAGAAGATCACGCTTTAAGCCATTATGTTAAAGGTGATTCTTTAGATCTCAGCTTTGATGAAGCCGAGAGGTATTTAAGAGGAGAAGAAATCAGAAAAGATACTTCTCTTAAAGACGGTGCTATCCTGATTTCCTATAAGAAGGTTAACTTAGGCTACGGCCTTAAAAAAGGAAACAGAATACGCAATGTATATCCTAAGGGATTGCGCAACAATTCAAGATAAAGTGATATAATCTTTTGCATAAGAAAGAACCTTATTTATGGAAAAATTCATCTCAGAGAGAGCGAAAGAAAAAGTCTCCAAAACAGATATTCTTCAAATCGCCAATGAAGCCAGACTCGATAAAGAGAAAGGCAATGTAGTTTTAGATGCGTCTATAGGTGCCTTATTAAATGATGATAAGTCTTTAAACGGTGTCTCATTTGTTAAGAAAGATCTTTCTAAGCACATTACTGATAATTTAGCTTACCCTCCTACTAAGGGACCAGAAGAATATAGAGACGCTATTTTAAGCTGGCTTTTGAAAGATGAGATGAAGAGAATATCTTCTTCTTATCACATCGCTTTTTGCGCCACTTTAGGTGGAACTGGAGCCTGCTTTATTTCTATGGGTACTTTCCTAGATGAGAACCAGAAGGTCATCCTTCCTTCTCCTATGTGGGGAAACTACAAGCAAATTGCCACTAAGTGTGGAGTAGGTCATGTTGAATATGAGCTTACTAACTCTAAGGGCGGACTTAATTTAGATTCTATCAAGCAACGCATTGAAGAACTTAAGAAGACTCAAAATAGAATTCTCTTGATTATCAACGATCCTTGCCAGAACCCTACTGGTTTCTGCATTAATGATGAGGATTATGCTTCTTTGTTCTCCTTATTAGAAGAAGAAGGAAAAACTACTTCCCTCGCTGTCTTATTCGATATCGCTTATCTTGATTACTTAACTAAAGGACGTACTGTTCATCAGATGTTTATGAGATCTAGTGAGAAGGTTAATTCTTTCTTGCCTTGTTTCGCTTTCTCTTGCTCTAAGACCTTTGGTATATACGGTTTAAGATGCGGAGCCTTGTTCTGTTTTGCTCCTGATGAAGAAAATAAAAACGATATTGAATCATCCATGTCTTCTTTTGCTAGAGGTACTTATTCTTGCCCTGATGGACCTGCTCTTCATTCTGTGGCCTTAACTTTAGGTGATGAGAAGAATAAGAATGGCTTATCTGATGAGATAGATGCTAACGCTACTCTTCTTTATAAAAGAGGCGTTCTCTTACTAAGTTTATTAGATAAGAATCATATTAAGCATTATCCTTTCCAAAGTGGATTCTTCGTTACTATCTATTCTGATGATGCATTTATACTAGCTTCTAAATTAAAGAAGCTTCATACCTATATAGTCCCTCTTGATCAGCATTACTCTCGTATTGCTTTAAGCGGACTAGATGATGATGAAATCAGACTTCTTGTTAATCAAATTAAGGAGAATATGTAATTTATGAGTTTCATGATTAAGATTAATTCTTCTACTCACTTTGCATCTGAAGAAATCCTCAACTCTAAAGAGATGAAGGAAGTCATTTCAATCTATCTTTCTAATTTGGAAGTAGTCGATAAAGAGAATTACTATCTCATCAAGAGAACCTTTGGAGAAAACTACGCCAAGGAAGGAATCCTTTCATTCTTAAAAAGAACCTATAATGAGCCTTACGATTCATTTAAGGAAGAATATCTTCCTTTAACTAGAGAATCCACCACAGTTCTTAATATGCTAGACGGCATGTACGATGTCTGGAGAAAGCAAGAAAGATACGGATATATAGATAGAGATGAAGTAAATATCCCCGCTTCTTCTTTTGTTTCTCTTACTGATGAATTCTCCGATAAGGTCATTACTCTTTATAGAAAGATATATGAGAACGTCCTTGGTTCTGAGCAGACTGTTTATAGACAGCTCCCTTCAGGTATCAACGCTGCTTTTATCTTGAAAAATGAAAAACTAGTTCTTCCTCCTGAGCTTTCCTTTTTAGAGAAGACTAAGTTTGTCCAGTCTATCTTGATCCGTCCTCCTTTTATCGTCTCCACTAAGGAAAACACGAGAACCGGTACTTTCTTTTATAACGATGAGCCTTTAAAGGAAGATAATTACATATCCGATGACTATTTAGGCGTTGCCTTATTAATCAAGGGACATCTTGGATATGTCTTTATCCATAAGGACTATCTTTCTTTCTTGGTCGCTTTAGGTAACTTGTTCCAAGTCACAAGAATTGAAAAACATCAGGGAAAGAAGCCTGATTTTGTCGTTGTCTTCGGAGCTGATATCTCTTCTGACTTAACTTATTATTACAAGACTAAAGAGAATGTATATGTCGGTTTATGCCCTTTAAAGGGACATATCGAGTACTTCGGATACCTTAAGAAGATCATTCTCACTCTTCATAACATGAAGATGATAGATGAAGGATATCTTCCTATTCACGGAGCGGGTATCTCTATTACCCTTCTTAACGGCAAGCAGTACAACATCGCTATCTTAGGTGATTCTGGAGCCGGTAAGTCTGAGACTATCGAGGCTTTGAAGTCACTAGGATCTAAAGACATCCTTCAGATCAGGACTATCTATGACGATATGGGTACTTTTGAGATCAGGGATGGTGAAGTAGTTACTAACGGAACTGAAACCGGAGCCTTTGTTAGACTCGATGACTTAGAGAAAGGCTATTCTCTTAAATCCGTCGATAGAGCTATCTATATGAATATAGAGAATGTTAATTCTAGAGTAGTAATTCCTATAGAGACTTATGAAGAGACCAAGCTTTTAAGAAGAGTCGATGCTTTCTTGCTAGCGGATAACTTCACTCCTTCTAAGATTGGACTTATGCAGTTTACTTCTAAAGAAGAAGCTGAAAAGGAATTTATCAAAGGAGAGAGAGTCGCTAAAGGAACTACTTCTGAAAAAGGCAAAGTCACTTCTTTCTTCGCTAATCCTTTCGGACCAGTCCAAAGAAAAGATGACTGCCAGAAGATCATCGATAAGTTCTTTACTAAGCTATATGATGAGCATATCTACTTAGGTAAGCTCTACACTATGCTTTCCTTAGATCCTGTTAAAGGACCTGAGCAAGGCGCTAAGTCTCTTATCGAGTTTATAAAGAATCTAGACTCTGAGAATAAGTAATCTAATTAAACCATGAGAAAAGCACTCTATTCTATGATAAGAGTGCTTTTCTTCTACTCTTCTTTTTTTCTTATTATCTTGAATGCTATAGGTAAGGGGAAGAACAGCATATATATAGATAGAAATGAAGTTCCGATGATAGATAAGATGAAGTAAGTATTAGACTCATTAGTCCCTGATAAGTAAATAAAGCAGAAGACTATAGAGATAACGCATATTGCTAAGGCTACTATTATGAATATCAAGGAAGATATTTTCCTATTCGGGAATATTTCCTTTAATGATGAATACCATAAGAATATTCCATATAGTCCGATAGCGGAGAAGATTAAAAAGAACATCTCTCTTTCTAAAACTGAGAAGCAGAATGAACTGCTGAAATATGAGAAGTAGTAAATAAGAAAAGGAAGGACTCCTAATACTAGCCCTAGGATGATGCATCCTATTCCAATCCACATGCTCTTTTTTTCTTTTGTCATTTTTTAGTTCCTTTACTCTACTGATTTTAAGGACTCTACCATCTTTATCTTCTTTGCCTTAAGACTCTGAATTAAGTTTACAACTAATGCGGCTCCTAAGGAAATCAAAGCAGCATATAGATAGGAAATACCATCTATATGATAGATGAAAGTAAGTAGATCAGTCTTGTTGACCGCTAGAACTAACATGCAGACAGGCAATCCGATAGGAAGACCTAGTAAGGTTCCTATCAAGGTGTCGAACATGATTTCTGTTATCAACGTTCGCGATATCTCTTTATAAGAGAAGCCTAGAACTTTCATGGTTGCTATATCTCTAGTTCTCTCGGAGATGTTTAAGGATGTGAGGTTATAGATAACTACTATAGAAAGAAGGATGGCGAAGACTTCTACGACTCTTGTCATGATGGTGATAGATGAAAGGAGGTTATTAGCCATTTCCATGTAGTCATCCATGGTGTAGATAGAGTCAGAAGCAGAAAATTGATCGAGATTTAAAGCTTTAAGTTCTTCAGCTACTAGAGAGTTATTAGTTCTTTGATCACAGGTTATCCAGTAGCTATTAGAGGATAAGTTAAAATCAGTGAAGTCACTTCTGTAACCGAATATACCCTTTATTATTGAAGAGGAGAATATATTAGTTATCTCCATTTCCTGGACCTTGCCGTTAACGACGATAGTTAAAGTGCTTCCCTCACTAGCCCCTATTCTTTCAGCGGTTCTTTTATCTATAGTAATAGACCCGGCTTTAATATCAGGAGAGAAGGCTACATTATCTTCATCCATAAGATACATAGATACACTTAATGAAGATTCGCTAGAAATAGTAGCCGGATAGATGACGACTTCATCTACTTGCTTAACATGGTCTAATCCTTCGATCTCTGATTTTAATTCTGGGGAGGTCTCACTAGGAGTAGCAGTGACTTCCCTTACTAAAGTATGGTTGAGATCTGTATAGACATCATAATTTAAAGTGTCCATGATACCAAATCCGCATACTAGTAATGATGTGCATCCTAAAGTACCTAAGATGACCATAAGAGTCTTCATCTTATTTCTATTCATGTTTCTTATCGCCATCTTGAAAGTCAGTTTCCAGGAAGAAACCTTCTTGAATTCGAGCTTGCTAGGATCGATGTCTTTTTTATGTGAGAACTTAGGGGTCTTGGGTCTTAAGGTATCGACAGGCTTTTCTCTGATAACTGAATAAGAAACTAAGAAAGACGCTACTAAAGAAGAAACGAGCATCAAAGCGACCATGGCTAAAGAAAGAGGATAGAAGAACTTAGCATGTAAGGAAGGAATATCCCACAGCAGCTCATATTTAATATTCATGACATTAGGGATAAATAACGGACCTACTATGAAACCTAGTAAAGAGCCTATGAAGGTCAAAACTAATCCATAAGAAACATAGTGGAGATATATCTTGCTTTTAGGAACACCTATAGCCTTTAAAGATCCTATCTGCATTCTTTCTTTTATGATCATCTGTGAGATAGTAGTGAGAATAACAAGCAAAGATACTAAGAAGAAGATGACCGGGAATACAAATGTCAGCTTCATAGCCTGCTGAATATCTTGATCTAAGGCTTGGTAGCAAGTCAGTGATTCTTTCTTGTTCGCAATGACTAAGTTAGAAGAATCACCTTTTGAGGAAAAGTATGTATTTATATCCTCTAGTGTCTTATCGACATTAGAATAATTGACTAGTATCTGGGAATCTAGACTAGATGACAACCCCGATATTATATTAAGGGTGTTTCCTGCTCCTACTAAGGAAGCGATGTTATCTAGCTTAGTGATATCAAAATTTTCCTTCACTAAATTATATATAGAGGTAGTTATTGTTCCGTAATCTGTATAAGCGATAGGTGAAGTGAATCTGGTGTTCTGAACAGCTTCTGGATGAAGCATGGTTCCTGTCACTGTAAATGATAAATCTATGTTGTCATCAAGAAGGATGTTAGTCTTCCCTTCTTTAAGACAAGCGTTGAGGTAAGTCGAATATTTAGATAAGGATGATTTGAAGTAGTTGTTAACAGTGAAAGTCAGTGTAGTTCCTATTTGAATATCGCTATGAGAATTCATATATCCTCTAGGGAGTAAGAATCCTTTTTCACCTGTTACTATTTCAGGTACTGATAGAGTTGAGTTAGTAGCTTCCGCTAGCATAGTAAAAGATCCGCCAGTGGTTTTATTGATCATCGATATAGTGGTTCTTTTTTCTGCTACTTCTACTCCGCTTAGTCCTTGGATTGAAGTTAGGTCGTTTTTTTCTAGCCCTGAGGTAGTTACATATATATCAGCGTAGTTAGTATCTGTATATAAAAGCTCTGCCCTCTCTTTTATATTATTAGCGTTAGCAGTAAGACCGCAGAATAAACACACAGCTAAAAAAGAGATGCCGATAACAGAGATGAACTGCTTCCAGTTAGTCTTTATTGATCTTGTTAATTGTCTGAATAAAAGACTTGTGGTCGATTCTTTCTTCTTTACCATACGATATCGTCCAGGTTTTCTTTCTTAGGGAAGGTAGTATCTTCTATCTTTTTGCCATCGGCTATTCTAATAAGCCTATCAGCCGCTTTAGTTAATGAAGAGTTATGAGTAACGATGATAACAGTAGTTCCAAACTTAGAGCAGATGCTATATAAAAGCTTTATGATCTGAACACCGGTCTTAGAGTCTAGAGCACCAGTAGGTTCATCACATAAAAGAAGCTTAGGGTTTTTAACTATAGCTCTAGCAATAGAGACTCTCTGTTGCTCTCCTCAAGATAGCTGGCTAGGAAAGTTATTTGCTCTTTTATCTAATCCTACTTCCCTTAGAACATCTATAGGGTTAAGAGGATTAGAAACTATTGAAGCGGCGATAGAGACATTCTCATAAGCTGTTAAGTTATTCATCAAGTTATAGAACTGGAAGACGAATCCTATATCGTTTCTTCTGAATAGTTCTAGTTCTTTACTTGTAGCCTTTCCTATATCCTTATTATCTATGATGTAACTTCCGGAAGTAGGAGTATCCATTCCTCCTAATAAATTAAGAAGAGTAGTTTTTCCGGCTCCTGAAGCACCAAGAATAACAACCATCTCGCCTTTATTTATATCAAGAGAAATATGATCAAGAGCCTTGACCTCTAAATCTCCTGACCCGTATGTTTTAGTTAAGTCTTTTACAGTAATGAACGCCATAGTTTCACCTCCTATTTCTCTTGTCAAATAAGTATAGTCAAATTATATTAGAAAACTACCTAATATGTTAAGTAAAAATATATGTGTCGTTGATAGATTAGTAGACAAACTAATACTCATAAATGGGGTTATTTTTTTGTTGACTACAAAATACAATGTTGTTATTATAAATAGGACGCTCTGACGGATGGATGTTTAGCTCAGCTGGGAGAGCATCGCCTTTACACGGCGGGGGTCATAGGTCCGAGTCCTATAACATCCACCATCCTTATAAGGCTAATCAGAGACGTTATGTGTAGGCTTTGCTGGGAGAATAGCGAAGAGGCTAAACGCGGCAGACTGTAAATCTGTTCCTTCGGGTTCGGTGGTTCGAATCCACCTTCTCCCACCATTATTGGGGCATAGCCAAGTGGTAAGGCAATAGACTTTGACTCTATTATGCACTGGTTCGAATCCAGTTGCCCCAGCCAATTTCTACCTACTGCTTGCGTTTATACAAAAAATGGTCCATTAGCTCAGTCGGTAGAGCACTTGACTTTTAATCAAGGGGTCTGGGGTTCGAACCCCCAATGGGCCACCATTTTATAACCAAGTACGACTCATGGAACTAATTCTATGAGCTTTTTTTATATCAAAAGATATTTCTAGATATAGTGTGCTGGATTACAATAATCGCCCATAGATGGTACGATTTCCTTGCTACATAGCCGGGATTCAAGAGACAGGCAGAAGAGTTATGTAGCAATAGTCCTTCCGAGCCTGTCTCCTGAATCCTCCGGAAAGGACTTTTTTTATGCGTGGGAAAAGGAAGAAATACATCCTTTGTCTCTGCGCCTTTACCGGGATCGACTTGGTAAGGCCGAGGAAGAAGTGATTTTTAGCACACTATATCTAGGAATATCTTTATATCAAAAAAGGACAAATGCATAAGATTTAGATATTAAAAGAGGATTTCAGCAATTATTAATAAAAACATAGTTTCTTCTCTTCTTTTTATTCTATAATGATTTCGGGAATGATGTACTCCCAGATGAATAGCCTTCATCGAACTGCCTTAAGCAAGCTGATGACATCTATGCCGTTTTGGCATAGATATGCCACCAGCTTTTTTCTTTAAGGGAGGGAACAATTATGTTCTTTGCATCGCTTTTTCTAATCATGGTCGGAGGAGTCGTTATTTATTTCCTGTGCAGGCTTATTCATCTGCCTTCACTTATAGGATATCTGCTCTGGGGTCTTCTTTTAGGCTATTTAGGCTGGATAGACCCTTCCATTCAGAATATATCATCAGAAATAAAAAAGATCGCTTTAGTTATCATCTTAACTAAAGCGGGTTTGTCATTAAATCTATCAGATCTTAAGAAAGTAGGAAGACCCGCTTTATTAATGGCTTTTGTCCCAGCTTGCTTAGAGATGGTTTTCGTAGGTCTTTTAGCTCCGGTCTTTTTCCCGTCTTTAACATATGTAGAGTCTTTCTTATTAGGAGCGGTATTAGGTGCGGTATCTCCTGCTGTTGTAGTTCCTATGATGGTGAGACTTCAAGAAGAAAGAGTAGGAACTAAAAAAGGAGTTCCTAGCTTAATAATCGCCGGGTCGAGTGCTGATGATATTGTGATGATAGTCTTCTACACTGTCTTTCTTTCTATAGAAGGTGGAGATGGAGTTTCTTATCTTTCTTTTCTTAATATCCCGATTTCAATACTGACTGGTATTGGAGTAGGTGTGGGACTAGGTTTTCTCTTTTCCTTTATATTTGAAAAAGTCCATATGAGAGACTCTCTTAAACTGGTACTCTTATTCGGTGTGGGATTTGGACTGGTATTTTTAGAGAGCTTCTTATCTAAATGGTTCTCTTTTTCTTCTCTTTTAGCAGTTATTACTCTTAACCTTATTATTATGGCTAGAAGAAAAGATCAAGCTGTTAGATTATCTGCTCGTTGTTCGAAGATGTGGGTTGTTGCGGAAGTGTTTCTTTTTGTCTTAGTAGGCGCTTCTGTTAAGATCGAGTATTTCCCTATGTACTTCTTACCGGCTTTAGGGTTATTAGCCTGTTCTTTATTTGTTAGGAGCATAGGAGTTAATCTTTGTTTGATTAAGACTAAGTTCAATCTTAAGGAAAGAAGCTTTATAACGATTTCTTATCTACCGAAAGCTACTGTTCAGGCTGCTATAGGAGGTGGCTTACTTGATTTAGGAACATCATTAAACAATGAGGCTATTATTGCTTCTGGTGTTATTGTGCTTTCTGTTTCAGTAGTGGCTATTCTTCTTTCAGCTCCTTTAGGGGCTATATTGATGAATCTTACATATAAGCCTCTTCTAGGACAGCCAGAAGATTCATCTTCTCTTATAGAAAATAAGTAAGACTAGACCTTATTTGTTATTTACTAGTTCAGCAATGTTCTTTTCAAGAGTTAAAAAGGCATTTGAGATGAGATATCCGTCAGCTATAGCGTGATTCATTCTGATGGTGACTGGCATCAGATACTTATCTCCTTCTTCTTTATATCTTCCCCAGTTGATAATAGGCTGGAAATATAGATACCCATCAGGTAACTCTATATTCAAAGATTCATAGCTTATCCAAGAGATATAAGAGGCTTCGAAGTAATTTAGATGGTTATCAGTATCTAAACATAAGCCCTTCTTTTCCTTAGCTTCCTTTATATCTTCTGAACAGTTCATATAGAACTTCTTGTAGTCAGAAAAGTATTCTGTATAGGCCATAGTGCAAGTCTTGGTGTCATCGTGGAAGATATAATGAGCGATATTGATCTTATCGAATATTACGACTTTCCCTTCTTTCCAGAGATAAGCCGATTTATAGTCATCCTCGGAATTAAGAGTCTTACCTAAGCAATAAAGAAAGTTTATATAGAACTTAGTATTAGTTCTTTTTGAATAATCGATTAAAGATGTCACATCTATTTTATCAGTGATGCTAACAGAACATTTGCAGTCTTTAGTGAAGTGATTATAGATATCCTTCCTATAATACTTATCTAAATCTAAAACTTTGAAATTCATATTGTTTCCTCTTTGCTTTGTATTTCTATTATAGTCTATGTATTTTAAATAACAAACCAAGTAAGGCGTAGATAAAGGTTAAAAAACACTAAAAAAATGTTTCCTAACTTATAGACAACAAAGTTAAAAAATGCTATTGTTATCTATGCGAATAAGGCTTCTGCCCAGATGGCGGAATTGGTAGACGCACAGGACTTAAAATCCTGCGGTTGTAAAAGGCCATGCGGGTTCGACTCCCGCTCCGGGCACCATTCGCAATTAAAGGATGCTAGAAATAGCGTCTTTTTTTGTTGTTTACCGAAATTCAATCAGTTATTTCCTAATACTATATAGGAGATAAAAGATGTATAAGTGCCCAAGATGCGGAAATGAGGATCCTAGATATATAGGATATATAAACGGAAAGCCATATTGCCGGAGATGTATTTCCTATAATGGAAGACAAGCTAAGGAAAACAAGCACTCAGATAAATACATCCCTCTTAAGATCGATTACAGACTATCTAAGTCTCAGTTCATCATCGCTAACAAAGTAAAAGAAAACTTCATCAACGGGAAAGACTCTTTAATCCATGCGGTAACTGGAGCTGGAAAGACTGAACTTGTGTATTTCACCATGGAATATGCTTTATCAAAAAAGATGAACGTCGGGTTCGCGGTCCCTAGAAGAGACGTCGTTATAGATTTATTTCCTCGTATTGCATCTGCTTTCCCAGACGCCAAGACCGTTTATGTAATTGGAAATCACTCGAAAGTATTAAATGGCGACATCATTCTGCTAACTACCCATCAGTTATATAGATATCCTTCTTTCTTCGATCTTTTAATTATCGATGAAATAGATGCTTTCCCTTATAAGGGGGATTCTGTTCTAAATAAGTTCGCTCTTGATTCAGTAAGAGGAAATAGAATCCTTCTCTCCGCTACTCCTGATAAGGAAGATGTTCAGACTATGGATGAAAACGGCAAGGTCTTTACTATGCTAGCTAGATATCATCGTCATCCTCTTCCTGTCCCTTCTTTTATCAAAGCCTCTATTTCTATGACTCTTATAGGGATTAGAGAACTAAAAAGACTTATTGGTTTAGGAAAACAAGTATTCTTCTTTATGCCTACCATAAAACAAGAAGACCAGATAGGTCCTCTTATAAAGTCTATAGTTCCTAATGGTGAAATCGTAAACTCCGAGAAAGAAGGAAAAGACGAAATCATCGAATCTTTTAAAAAGGGTCAGCTTTCATATCTGATAACTACTTCAATTTTAGAAAGAGGGGTGACTGTAAAAGGACTTCAGGTTATCGTTTTTAACGCCGATCATGTCTTATATACCAAAGACGCTCTTATTCAGATTGCCGGAAGAGCCGGAAGAAAAAAGGAAGAAGCCGAAGGAGAAGTAATCTTTATCGGAAAGGAGGAGAGCGATGGAATTAGAGACGCTATCCAAGAAATTAAAGACACTAACGCAAAAGCCCATCTGCAAGGTATGCTTTAAAGACATTTCTCGTAATTCTCTCCTTTCATTCTTTTTTAAGGAACCTTCAATTTGCCCGACTTGCTTAAAGAAGATGAACTATTCATTCCAGAGAGGAAAAATAGATGGAGTTGATATATTTTCCTTAGGGGAATACGCTCCACCTTTATCAGATCTTCTAATCAGATATAAAGAGACTTTGGATTATGAGCTTTATCCGGTGTTTCTTTCTTATTACGCTCCTCTTATTAGGCTCGTTTTCCATGATTATTATTTAGTAGAAGTCCCTTCTTCCAAGGCCAAGATGGATAAAAGGGGCTTTGACCATCTTCATGAGATGTTCAAGACCACTGGTCTTCCTTTTATTGATGCTTTAATTAAAGACGATGGAAAAGAACAGAAGAAAAGGAACGCCTTAGAAAGAAGAGATTCCTCTAAGCTGTTCCATTTAAAAGGCGAAGTGGATGTTTCATCTAAGAATATTCTTCTTATAGACGACGTTATTACTACAGGTACTTCTATAAAAACATGCCTTTCTCTTTTAATGGAAAAGCGCCCTAATAAGTTGAAGGTATTGGTTTTATTAAGAGATAACGACCTTTCAATTTATTCCTGATGATTTTACTAGCGATAATTTAGTAATACAGAATACATTAACCTTCTTTCTTTCTATATACTAGTAACTAAATAGGATTACCTATTTATGTTTTTAATAATGGAGGGGGGGTAGTATGAGCAAGTTAAAAAGTAAACTTATCATCATTCAATGTGCTGCCCTCACTATCTCTCTTGCTTCTGTCTTTGCTGGAGTCTACGCTTGGTATACTTCTAATAGACAAGCGACGATAACCGCTACTAATATTACAGCTGAAAAAGGCGTTAGTATTAATGCCATTAAGGAATATAACAGAAACGGAAGTTTAGGTTATCAGACTGGCGATGTAGCTAGTGTTGAGTACTCATCTTCAACTTTCACTTCAATAACTAGCGATATGATATCAATAGGAGGCATCTGCCCTACCTATAGATTTACTTACGCCATCGAGTTCACTAATGGGTTTACAGCTCATAAGAATATCGAACTGCTTTTATCATCCTTTATCTCTTCTCCATCTGCTAATTATTACTTAGATGGTGAGACTAAAGTTTATATTAAATTAGCTCAGGCCATTAATATATACGGTACTTCCTTTAATCTTTCTGATAGTGGAAACCAAGATATCTCTGATTTCATCAATGGAACCTCATTAACTGATACTTTTGACTTCTCTTATTCTTGGACTCCTAGCGATGAAGCTACTTATACCTATTCTGATAATCAATCGATCATCACCAGCATCGCTGCTACTTCTTCTACTCAGGTAGCCTTATTCACAATAGAGTTTTCAAATGATTCCTCTACTTTCTACTTAGAGACTTCAACTGCCGATTGTTATTCGGCTTCTACTAGCGGAAATTCTAATGCTTACGCTAGCTTAGAAAACAGTTTTTCACTCACTGATTTGATTCTTAAACCTATAGACGCTTAGCCATAGCGATCTTAAGTCCAAAACCCATAAGTTTATTGTTGCCAAGTCTAAGTCAAATCGTTATAATGTATTTTGCTTGGGGTATAGTCAAGCGGTAAGACAACAGACTCTGAATCTGTCATGCTCTGGTTCGAATCCAGATACCCCAGCCATTTAGAAATTATAAGCCCGGCTGATGGCCGGGCTTTTATTTAACCTAAAAAGTTTCTATAAATAATCTTAAATAAAAAATGTATTTCAACGTTTTAAAAAAGATAGTAATATAAGTAAAAAACTGATTCTAAGTTAACTAAGTATTTTAAACAAATATATGGAATATTAATAATGATGATACGATAGCAATAGTTTGCCATTGTTTCTTTGACTTAAAGCGAAATTTCCAATATGATTTAAGAGTAAAAAAAAGCAAAGTTTGGGTAACCAAGCGACGCAAAACTATAGGGTCCGATTTGGACAGCCAGGTGCTTACTATCCAAATTGTTTTCTTTTAGGAGGGGGCACTAGATTATGGCCATTAATAAAGCAAAAGCGCTATTAGCTAGTTTAGCTTCCTTTTCCGGTGCTGTTTTTTTAATTGCCGCTTCTTGTTTTGCTTGGTTTAACTATAACGCTACTGTCCAAAAGTCCATCGTCACCACTACTGGCGAAGTCACTTTTGACGACACTGCCTTAAAAGCCGGATGCTATAAATACGAATACCCTACCTATACTTCTGGTAGCAATTCTTCTACATCTACCTCTTCATCTGTTGTCAGTTCCTCTTCTGAGGAGCCTTTGTACAATTATGATGGCGTTGGTTCTGTAGTAACTAGCGATCTTCTAACTACTAATTTGAAGATGAATAAATATGATCCGTTCTATCTTTCATTGAATCCTACTTTGCATGTTAAGGATTTGATGACTAACATAGTCATCTGTTTTGAGACATCGTTTACCGCTACTACTGACGTTACTTTTAACTTAAATTTGGTTAGATATACCACTGAATGGGATACCACTAAGTATCGTCTTTCAAATTACGTAGACTTCTGGATTACTAGCGATGATTTAAGTCGGGTTACTAGTGTTACCTATCCTACGACTAGCGGGACTACATACACAAATACCTCTGATGTGGTTTTTTATTCTATGAAGACCTACGATGAGGCGAATACTTCAACTAAGTTTTCCACTTACGCTAACGGTGTCTCTAACAAGATAGCTTTGACAACTGCTAATTATTCTTATGCCGATGACATGACTTCTATCGATAATTCTCTTTCTAAGAGTAAGACTCTGAAGTTTTATGTCGGTATGGACTACGATGAGACGCTTCTCGCTGACTATACTTCTTTGCTTACTGCTGATCAGAACTTGAATCTAGGAATGGACTTCTACTTCCAGTTAGAAGCCTTGCAAAATGTGTAACTATGACAAGTAAGAAAACTAAGATAATTCTGTTATCTATGAGTTTGCTTTCGGTGATCTCTTTAGCCGTGGCTCAATCTTACATGATTTACACAGCTTCTCAACTGGTCGGACTTGATTCTTCGGATAAAGTCACTGGTCAGGTCGGCTTAAGAAAGTATTTTGATTCAGGGACAGGAACTTCTTCAGATCCTTATGTCATCACTAGACCTAACCATCTATATAACCTTTCTAGACTTCAGTCCTTAGGAGCTTTCTCGACTCCTAAGTATTTTCAACTTGGGAAGGCTACTGTTATCAACGATGTTACTGTTTATAGAATGTACGGTGATGATACCTCTACTGATTTAAATAAGACTTATATCGATATGTCTGATTACTCAAATAAGATGATTTCTATTGGATCTACCGCTACTCCGTTCTTTGGCGTCTTCAATGGGAATAATCTGATTATTAAGAATCTCACTATAGATTCTGAGCCTGAGGATATAGGTGTTTTCGGCTATATATCTTCTAGTGCTTCTGTCTCTAATGTCACTTTCTCTAATTTGACTATTACAGATAAGGGCTATTCTAATTCTTTAGCTAATTTCTACGATACAACTAACCTTAATGAGATCTCTTCTTTAGGTTCTCTTTTACAGTACGATACAAGTGAAATAACAAATACATATGATTCAAAGACTATAGATGTTACCGATAGCACTACTAAGCATAAGTTCACCCTCGATTCTTCAAAGATTACGAATGATTCTAATATTGATTTTTCTTCTTTGAACAATGTCGTTTATTCAGTAAGATCAACTAACTCAAATCTTTTTGAGGTCAGCGAAGATGAGCAGTCTTTGACTTTGAACACTACTGAATTAGCAAACAACACGACCTTTACCGGTTCTAACTCTGCTGTTTATTCTAGAATTTATGTCACTGGCTCAATCATCAAAGATAATATTCAGTACGCTAAGATTCTAGCTAATTATACAGTCGATATCTCCAACAGTACTTCTACTAATACTCAGAGCATAGGAATCGTTAGAGATCCCGATACTATTTATAAGTATTCTCATGATACTAACATCGGATTTATCGCTGGTCATACTGACGGCACTATCCAAGGATGCTATGTATACGGAGGTACTTTTGATCTCAATAACGGAGATACATCTAACTACACTCACCAGGCGGCTGAAACCGATATGGGTCTTATTGGAGAAATAGGTATCAACATCGATAACACTATTACCCCGGCTGTCAACTATGAATCAGCTGGTGATACAGGTATTATTAACTTCACTAATATTTATAAGAACATCAGAGGCACTGATACTAATGACAATCCTTCTACTGCTGTAGATGGGTTTCAGCAAAGCGCTCAGAACGCAGATGGCGAAACAAAGACCTTCTACTATTTCACTCCTGGCTCTAATGATCTTTATGAAGAATATTTAAGAAAGCGTCACGTAGATACTTCGGATTTGTATCTGACTGGCAGCACAAATTCAATTGATTTCCAAGGACAAAAAGCAATCACTGAAGATTCCTCTTACTCAAGAGGCTTAGGTATCTTCCAACTTAATACAGCTAATGCAGATACTTCTGATTACACTAACAAGTTCCTTAACGGATTGAATGAATTTACTATCAACTATAATACTGATACTTCTTTCACTTCTGTTTATTATTCCACTGCGGAATTAGACGCTACTAATGGAGGGAGCGGTGATCCTAAAACCTTCTTTGGAACCAGCAATTCTATTTCTAGCTGGAAACCCAATTCACCTAAGGGCTCTTTCTACAATATCCAATACGGTACTTCTATACCTGGTATTTCATCTTCTGCTATCTTCTCTAATTGGAGTCTGAATACTTTATCATCCAAGACCTTTGAGAGAAATTACGATTACAATATCGAGATCCCTCTCTCTTCTTCTGAGAGCAATTATTACTTCTCTGGTACTAACAGCAATTTCTTAACTGACTATTTTAAGTACAAGCTCAGAGATAAATACGGGAAGACTTTAGGTAAGACCGATTCTGATTTCGGTGTTATGATAGAGGAAAAAAGCGGTGATTCTTATATCAACACCACATCTTTCTCGTCTTATCTGCAGATGTCTTATAACGTTAATTCTTCAGGAAAATTCAACACTATGACCTACACTGATTCTAGCAATGTCTCTCATATTGTTCCTACTAAGTCAATTCAGTTCTCTATTGAAAATGATCATGGTGCTAACGTCACCATTATCGCTTCTAACGAGAATGATGATGGATATCTATGTGTTTATAATATGAAATATTTGACAGAACAAAATTATTATCAATACCCTTCTTATTCTATGTATTTGCCTGTCAATAAGATCGATGATACTAAGGCTAATGGATTACCGACTTATTTCACTTATAACAATACATCTAAGGACTTTGAATCTACGACTGGCTCTACTGTCGGAGATAAGACTAACAATGTTAATCTTTATGCCCATACTTTCTATTTGCCTAAAGGTGATTATTTCTTAGGTACTCCTACTTCTGGTGCTAAGGTCAATGTTTATTACATAGCCGCTCAGGGACAGAACGGGCAAGGTAACTTAGGAGGTAAGACTCCTATTTATATCGGCGCTGATGTCATTAAGGATCTGGACTTCCTTTTATATGATCCGGAGACTAGCGGAAAGACTATTACTGAGAGCAGAGCTTATCTTTCTTTCTTGATGACTTTCACTAATGCTTCTAACTCTTCTTCGATGCTAACAGTAACGGCTAATTCTTCTTATCAACTAGTCATTAACGGAGGAAGCTCCTTAGACTCCGCCCTTATTGTTAACTCTACCGGAAAGACTATTATCGTTACTACTCCTTCAGGTACTACTCAATCTACTTCAGCGTATGTGACTTATAATTATCAAGGTTAAAGGATATGAAAAGAACAGTAAATATTAAGAAGATTATCACTTCTATGGCGATAGCGATAATAGGATTACCGCTACTAGGTTTTGGTGTTACTTCGTTAGTTGAATATACTTCTAAAGAGCATTGCTCTCCTGTTACTGTCGATGATAATTACTCTAGGGTCTTTAAGGGAACTAGAGCGTTAAAAGAGAACCAGTATTCTAATCAGGATTTCACATATTCCGCTAATTTAACTTATGTAACTAGAACTAATGCAGATAGCGGTGATCTAGAAGCTGCTGTTTCTTTAGGGACTGCTACTGATACTGCAATTATGATACCTAAAGAATACTCTGATGGAACTAATACATATAGTGTAGTGGCTATCGATTATTCTGGTTTTGCTAATTATGAAGATTTGAAATCAGTTACCTTCGAGGATTCTAGCCTTATTTATCTTATGGATAGCCAGGCTTTTGCTTCTTGCCCTAATATGACTACGTTTAATTCCACAACCGAAGGTGAATGCATAATTCCTGCTAATTTGACTTATGTTTCGACCGCTTGCTTTATGAATGATTATTCTTTGACTTCTTTATCTTTTGCAGGTGCTAAGGTCACTGCTATTAATGATAATGCCTTTAACGGATGCAAGTCTTTTGCTAAGAATATTGTCTTCAATATAACTTCTTCTTTGACAATAGGAGATTCTGCTTTTGCTAACTGCACTTCTCTTCCTAATATTATTCTTCCTGATGGAGTTACTTCTATCGGTGATTATTGCTTCTTTAACTGCACTTCTATTCAGAGAATATTCATTCCTTCTACTTGTAATACTGTCGGGTCTTATGCTTTTAGACTAGATACAAGCGCTACTGCTTATATAGGTAAAACAGTGGCTTATCCTGATGGATGGGCTAGAGATTCCGCTAGAGTTGATTTCACTGCATATACTTCTGGTACTGTAGAAGACTGGAACTACGCTGATAATAAAACCATGATACCTGTTAAGGTGGGATACGCTACTATTTCTATCGATCCGGATAATAACTATATTTATTCATCTACATGGGATTCAACTAATTCTATTTTTAGAATCACCATCGTTCAATATATAGGAAAAGGCGGAGTGGTTGAAGTTCCTCAGACTCTTCCTATTACTGGAAGCAATTCATACACTACTGCTTTAGTTAATTCTTCTTCTCAGAAGATAGGCGTAGTTACTGAAATTGCTACCGGTGCTTTTTCAAACCTTAAAACTATTACTTCTTTAACCCTTCCTAATACTGTTGAGTATATTGATGCGAGTTCTATTAATGGATGTGGTTCAAAACTCACTTCTTTGACTCTGGGTGATAAGAATGAGGCTAATGAGGAAAATGCCACTTATCCTAATGGAGATGTTTTCACTTTGTACGGGAATGCAAGTGCTACTACTTATGCAATGTCCACATACGGATTAGTAGGGCTTCAGACCATCGGGTCAAGTGCTTTTTCTACATCACTAAATAATAGCGTATTCACCACTTTATCTATTCCTTCTACTACTGTAACTGTAGGATATAATGCTATGTCTGGCGCTACTTATTGCACATCTTTTACTATTAATGGTGCGGATGATGGGACTTCAAAGCTCCAGGCCATTAATCAATCAGCTTTCTATTCTATTGGAAATTATGCAGGTGCTAATATCGATCTTGTTATTCCTGGGACAGTAACTTCTATCGGTTCTTATGCTTTTTCAAATACTACAGGTATAAAGTCTGTTTATTTTGAAGATAGACCTGTAGCGGGAACCGCAAACTGCGTTATCGCTGGATCTGCTTTTTCTTCGGATACTAAAATCCAATATGTTAAATTAGGCAATAACGTAAAGACCATTAATAGCGGTGCCTTCACCGGGGATACATCTATAGATTGGGTTTATTTCCCTTCTAGTGTCACTACTTCAACAGGAGCGTTTGTCTCTACTACCAATTACATCACTTATTATTTTGAATCATCTGCAGCTCCTACTGGTTTTAGTAATGCTATGTCAGGCACAAATACTATTTTCAATTTAAACGGCGGGTCCTATTATTCTTATTACAACAATGTTTATCTTAATACTCAAAACTGTGTCTACAACGTTAAAGGTTATTTGACCGTGGATGCTGCAGCTACTACCACCACATTCAATAACGTGACAGATGGTTCATTAGTTACCGATACTTATTTAGGCATTCAGTATACGTATAGTACCAGTACCACCGGTTCTTGTATAACTAACTATCTTGATTATATTGGCAAGACATCAGTTGATGTTACTTCGACAAATTACAAAATAAAATCTGTAGGAGACAGAGCATTCTTAGCCATCACTGCTCTTACTTCTATTTATCTTCCTGATGATGTTACTAGCATTGGCGCTTATGCCTTCTGTAAGTGCACTAAACTAACCTCTGTTGGAACTAGTTCAACTAATGATCATACATTGCCTTCTTCTATCACAACTATTGGGGACTATGCTTTTGCTAAGACTGGAATAACAAGTGTTACTATAGGTAAAAATGTTTCTAGTCTTGGAACATGGGCGTTTTTCTACAGCCCTAGTATGACTTCGTTAACTATAGATTCTGCTAATACTAAATACTTATCAGATTCTAATAACTGCGCTGTTTATACAATAAACGGAACCAATGATTATACTTTGCAGTATATAACAGGAACATCTATTGCTGTTTACACCATATTAAGTGGAACTAAGACTATTAGTGGATTCTCTATGGCGACAACTAAGGTAACAGGATTGATAATTCCTACTACAGTAACAACTATTAGTGACTACGGCTTAACAGGATTAGCTACTAGTGCATATGGAGTTAATGACACTTTCAGTGATTTCCCTTGCACAATCGAATCTATTACTTTTGCAGATAGTACTAAATCTATGCTTTCATACATTGGTTATTACGGTATGGGGAGACAGACTGCTATTGACACTACTATTTCTCTTCCAAATAATTCATCTGTCAAATTGCTTTATATTAAATCTTATGCCTTCCGTTTCGATAAGAAATTGCCTAGTGTTGTTTTCCCAGATAACGGAACTACAAATGTTGATAATGAGGCTAAAGATACCGATGGTTATTACACATTGGCTTCATATATGTTTGATCAGTGCGATGCCTTGAATAAAATAAAAATCCCTTCATGTATAACAAAGATTGATAATGTAGCATTCTGGGGAGCTAAATCTTTGGAATCCTTAACTCTTTCTGGAACTAAATGGATTGGAGACGAAGCTTTTAAAGGTTGCACTGCTTTAGAAAGCGTCACATTCCCTACAACTATTGTTCATATCGGGGATAGAGCCTTTTCTGGTTGCAACAATACTGCTTTCAAGGAAGTTAGTTTCTCGGGTTGTACTAATTTGTCCTATTTAGGATCATCATGTTTCGCTGAATGTACTTATGTCGCAGAAATTAATTTCACAAACTGTACTTCATTGGCATCTATTCCTAGTTCTTGCTTCAGCGGAGATACTGCTGTTACTAAAATTACATTCAAAGGATGCACATCCTTAACGACAATCAGCGATAGCGCTTTTGCTAACCTTACTAAACTAGAGTCAGTTTCATTAAACTCCTGCAAAGCTTTAACAACTATTGGAAGCAGTGCTTTCTCTGGAGATACTAGTCTAAAATATGTAAATCTTTCAGGTTGCACAAAACTTACTACTATTTCTGATTATTGCTTCAAGGGGACAGCACTTACTAATATATATTCCGCTTCTTCTGATAGCACAAATAAATCAGGCTTAATTCTCTCTGGCTGTACAGGTGGAACTAGTGGGAAGATAACGATTGGTAACAATTGCTTTGAAAACTGCACTGCGCTTACAACTGTAGATTTATCCTCAAGTGTTGTTTCCTCTATTGGAAATAGTGCCTTTAAATCTTGTACTTCTCTGACGACAGTAAAATACGCTCCTAATACCACAACAGTTTCTGATTCTTGTTTTGAATCCTGCTCTAAGTTATCTTCGTTTGATTTCGTAAGCCATACTAATATCACTAGCTTTGGATCTAGGGCTTTCTATGGCACAGCCTTGCAGTATGCTAATATCAACGGGTTTTCTAATTTAACATCTATAGGTGAAAGTTGCTTTAATTCTTGCACAAGTCTTAAGACAATCAATATTCAAAATAACCCCAACTTAACATCTCTTGGAGCATCTTGCTTTATGGGTTGCTCTTCACTTACTACAGTCGATCTTTCTGGCGATTCAGGTCTTACCTCTATTGGAAATAGCTGCTTCTCATCATGCAGTAAATTTACTACATTGACGTTAGGTAGCTGCACTTCCTTAAGTACTTTAGGAGATAGTGCCTTTACAGGTTGTTCAAGTTTAGTAACTTTGGATTTATCTTCTTGCACAGGACTTACCTCAATAGGAACTAGCTGCTTTGGAGGTGTTACTTCATTAACTACAATTATTCTTACTAATTGCACTAGCTTAACTACAATTAACGCTTATGCCTTTAACTGGTGCTCTGGTCTATATAGAACAACATCTACTGACAATTCTTTCGTACTTCCTAATTCAGTAACCACTTTAGGGACTTATGCTTTTGCTTACTGCACCTCTCTTACTTCCTTTGTAATGGATTATTCAAGCTCCAAACTCACCTCTATACCTTCTTATTGCTTCTCTGGAGATACAGCCTTGGTTTCTTCTGTTACTAATCAGACTATAGGAAGTACAGCTATATTTAAACTTCCTAATAGTGTTACTACCATCGATACTTATGCCTTTAACGGATGCACTGCTATTAAGTATATGTATATAGGAACTAATCTCACTTCCATGAACGCTTTTGCCTTCTATGGCGATACTAGTTTGGCATTAGTATTCCAGATGGAATTTGGCAGCTATACTTCTTATTACCCTATTGCAGGTAAATATGTCGTCGACTCTGTATATGTCGATTCTGCTAAAACCACTAAAGTAAAAATGTACTTCTATCACGGAAAAAGCAAGGTCACTTTAACTTCAGCTGAGCTAAGCAATATCAGCAACGGTTACTTAACTGGCTACTGGTATGGAAGCCATTCATCTATAACACTTCAAACATCGTAATCTTATTTATGGTATGTTTCGTTAGAGTTTATTTTAAAAGCTCTATAAACTTGCTCTAAAGTCATAAGAAGGGCTAAAGGGTGAGTAGTTGTCATCTTAGATAGGCAGATAGAGATATCTGCCCTTTTTCTTAATAGGTCAGATAAGCCGTAAGAGGAGCCGACAAAAAATACAAAGGATGAAGATCCTCTTATCATCTTCTCTTTAATTAAGGAAGCGAACTCTTCAGAAGAGTACATCTTCCCGTGAAGGTCGATTAAGACTAAGCAATCGTTAGGCTTTATCTCATTAAGACCTCTTTTTCCTTCTTCATCTAAAGCCTTAGCTATCTCGCTTTGAGAAGGATTATCGCATAATGATGATTCATTTAAATAAGTTAAAGAGACATCTCCGTATTTAGAGATTCTCTTGAGGTATTCATCATAAGCTTCTTTGATGAATTTCTCTTTAGCCTTACCGACTATCATGAACTTAAGTTTCATTATTTAATGATGTAATCCCCACCTGTTAAGATGTTCTCTTCTGAGGCGCAGCGAAGAAGAACATGGGGAACATGGCCTAGCTGAGCAATCATAACCTTATTGAAAGTCTCCATGGCTTTCTCAGGTGTGTTGCACTCTTCTGAAAGGTGGGCTAAAGTCACTTCTTTAGTGTCTGCTCCTATTAAAGACGAGAGATATGTAGCGGATTCTACATTATCTAGGTGTCCTTTATCAGAGTGGATTCTTTGAATAAGATAAGAAGATCTTTCTGATTCATAAAGCATTTTGGTGTCGTGATTAGATTCAAAGACATAATATGTTTTGTCTTTAATTAGGCTGATGACTTTCTCTTTTATGTATCCAGTATCTGTAATGTAGACTAAAGACTCTTCTCCATCTGAGAAAAGGAAGCCCATAGTGTTCTTAGCGTCGTGGCTTAAAGGAAGAGGGGTGATAGTCATCCCCTTAACTTGAAATTCATGATAAGGATAAAAATACTGGTCAGAAAGAAGAGTATCTTCTACTACTTCAGGAGAGGTCATCCAATTAGACGAAGGTATAAAACGAATACCTGCTGTGTGATCAGAATGCCCGTGAGATATCAAAAGCTTATCTATCTCTGGGATAGAAGAATTGACTTGGCTTAATTCAGAGACAAGCTTCTTTTTAGTGATTCCACAGTCTACAAGGATATTAGCTCCACCGCCTGAAATCAAAGTGGAGTTACCTTTAGAGCCTGATGACAATACTGCGTATTTCATTCTTCGTTAGGATCGTCTCCATATGACTTATCGTCAGCGATAGCTTCAAAACGGCAAGTTTCCTTGAAGAATGAGAACTTTACTTCACCGATTCTTCCGTTTCTGTTCTTGGCTAAATCAAGGATAGTCTCGGATATGTTGGAGTTCTTATCGGGTGCTTTAGGCTCTTCTGGCTGTTGATAGGAGCCGGGTTCTTTCTTCTGATCATTCTTATAATAATCAGGTCTATAAATGAAGAAGACCATATCGGCATCCTGCTCGATAGCGCCTGAGTCTCTAAGATCTGAAAGAACAGGTGTATGAACCTGTCTAGCTTCAACGCCTCTTGAAAGCTGGCATAAGACCATAATAGGGACCTTGAGGTCTCTAGCTAGAGTCTTAAGTCCTCTAGTGATATCAGCGACTTCTTGCTGTCTGTTATTGGCGTTTCCCTTAGTAGGGTTAGTAATTAAGCCTAGATAATCGATAACCAAGAAAGCTAAGTCAGGATATCTGGCCTTTAGCTTTCTAGCCTTAGAAGAAATATCGTTCAACTTCTGAGCGGAAGTATCATCGATAAATAGATTCTGCTTATTGAGTCTATCGATAGCTGACTGCAGTCTAAAAGCAGCATCATTGTTATTCCCGTAATCAGGAGACAATGATTTTATATCTAATGATTTAATAGCGTTAGTAGGAATACCTGACTCTTCAGAAAGAAGTCTCATGAGTATCTGCTCAGCAGACATTTCTAGTGAGAAGATACCTACAGGCTTGCCTGATTTAGCGATTCTCTCAGCGAAGTTAAGAGCTAAGGCAGTCTTTCCGACAGAAGGACGGGCAGCTAAGATGATCAAATCAGAAGGGTGGAAGCCTCCTGTCAATCTATCAACATCTTCATATCCGGTCGGGAAACCAGTCATATAGGACTGAGTGATATTGAGTTTTTCTCTTAGAAGCTTATCTTCCTTGAATTGAGCGTTAAGAGAGAGCATGACTTCTGAAGGGCTTCTGAATTCAGAAACTCTTCTAGTGGATGTAATCTCTAATATGGTCTTTTCAGCCTGGCCGATGAAATCAGAGATATCCTCGACAGGCTTATTGTTGTAATCATTTTCAATCTGATGGAGATTATCGAAGAATCTTTTAGCTAATGACTTATCTTTTACTACTCCGATGTAGTAATCAAGTTCATCCGATAAAGGGGAATAGGTGTTGATTTCAAGAAGATATGCGGATCCGCCAACTCTCTCTAGATCCTTTTTAGAAACCATGTATTCACTTAGAGCAGCTAATCCGTTAGCACCTTTTTCAATAGTTTCCTTCAAATCCTGGAAGATGATCTTATGAGCAGGTGAAAGGAAATCGTTAGAATCGATTTTCTCGATAGTACGATAATAAGATGTCTTGCTTTTGATGCAAGCACCTAAAATAGCTTTTTCAGCGTCATTAAGATCATTATCCATATTGAAACCTTATTATTCTTTCTTTTCGACTACTTTAACTGAAACTGTTCCGATAACATCCTTGTAGAGTTCTATTCTTAGCTTAGTTAAGCCGAAAGCATTAACTGAATAGTGGTCGATGAACTTTCTTTTATCCACGACGATATCAAACTGAGACTTCAAGGCTTCTTCTATGGCCTTAGGTGAAATGGTCCCGATCATCGAACCTGACTTTCCAACCTTAGCCTCGAATACTACTTGGACGGAAGCTAACTTATCAGCGACTTTCTGAGCCTCAGCCTTATTGAGGGCATCTTGCTCTTTAGCCTTCTGCTGATCCTTTGCGTATTCTTTCATGGCAGCTTCATTAAGAAGCTTTCCATATCCCATAGGGATTACATAATTAGCGCCGTATCCATCGGATACGTCTTTAATTTCGCCTTTCTTACCGACATTCTTCAAATCCTTAATCAACAAGACTTTCATTTATATAATCCTCCTTTTTATTCATCTTCCTCTTCGTTAGAAGAGTTAGTAGCGTCTTTAAGATACTCATCTAGTATATGCTTTAATAAACCTAAAGCTTTATCTACTGAATCGCAGTCTTTAATCTGAGTTGCGCCAGCTGAGAAGTGACCTCCTCCGCCTAATTTCATCATGATCATTTCACAGTTGACCTTGCCGTTTCCTCTAGCGGAAATATAAGCGACAGTCTCTGATACTCTACCTATAGCAAAGCAAGCCTGAACTGAATCTATGCCTGTCATTTCGTTGCAGACACCAGCTAGTAAAGCCGGGCTTACATATTCATCTTCAGGGGCTTTTGCAATAAGGACACCATATGAATATGTATCGACATTAGCAAGAATCTTAGACTTGATAGCGAATGACTCGTAGTCTTGCTTAAGGAAATCATGACCTTGAGTTTCATTGGCTCCCATTCTCGAAAGGATGATAGCAGCCTCGTAAGTTAATATTCTGGTCTTAGTAATAAAGTTCTGGGTATCTAGATAAATACCAGAGAGCATGATAGTAGCGATTTCCTTGGAGACATTTACCTTGAAAGGCAAGACATCCATGTAAAGAGCAATAAGTTCGCATGTTGAAGAAGCAGCAGAGTCAATATGCTCAAACAACGGATCATCGAAGGAATCATCTTGCTTTCTGTGGTGATCGATAACGGCGATTTTAGGAGTATCTCCGCCCTTATAAAGATCAGGGTAAATTGAAATAGCGGGTCTAGAGTGATCGACGACAATTATCAATGTTTCCTTGCTCTTTAAGCTATCAGCAGTAGCAAAAGAGATGAAGACATCAGAGAAGAAGGAGTTAGGCAGAGTCTGTCTTACGGCAGAATCAGCGGCTCTTTCAACGTGTTGATTATCGTAGACGATGTTGACAGGCAGTTTCTTCTTATTGATAGACATACAGATGGAATAGACACCTAAAGCTGCACCTATAGCATCCATATCAGCGTTGTTATGAGGAACGATGATGATGTTCTTACTAGATTCGATAGACATCAATAATGATCTAGCGAAGGTCTTGATTCTAACCTTAGAAGTCGAAGCGTGTGAATCAGTATTGCCGCCTCCAAAGAAGAGCATGTTATCTCCAGAAGGAGCGACGACGCACTGGTTACCACCTCTTGATAAAGCGACATCTAATGAAGAGGAAGCGAGTTCGTTATTTTGGTTGAAGTCTAAGAAACCGTATCCAAAGCCTAATGATAAGGTGACACCTTCTTGCTCAAATTCTTTAGCGAATGAAGGAATGATAGAGAACTTATCATCTCTCATCTTATCTAAGTCTTCCTTAGTTAAAAGCATGAGATAGAAGTCATTTTTCATCAGAGGCTTAAGCAGGCAATTGAATTTTCTGAAGTAATCGATGATAGTCTTCTTAATCGAGGCTTCAATATCTGCTCTCTCTTCCTCATCAGTATTAGGAAGATCTGAATAGTTATCGATTGATAAGTAACCTACCACAGTAGCGTGGGAGACATTAAAGGCAACTAGCGATTCATAGTTAGTCGTATCTTTTAAGATGAAGAGGTTAGCTTCTCTGATGAACTTAGCATCGTAGAACTTGTTGTTGTATCTGATGTGAGAAATCTCATTAGAAGTAGAGTTCTTGCTGGTCATCAGTTCATAAAGCTTATTTGAGAAGTTAGATATGTTGTAGTCGACTAGGTTGATGCCTCTATCAAGAAGCAGGTTATTGACCCAGAGAATATTACCGGTTTCATCAGTGACGATAAGACCAATCTGACCAAAGTCATAAGCAGCTCCGACATCGTTACCGACAATATCGGTAGCCTTAAGGTCTGATATATGTCTTAATTTTTCAATCTTTATAGTATCGGTATAAGTGGCAATCAAGATAAAAACGGAGTCAAAAGCCAAGACTCCGATAAGAGCGTAAATATAATAACTGAGATAATTTATATCAGAATCATTGAAGAAGAAATAGAGAAGCAAGATAGCGGCGCAGCCGATAATAGCAATGCCAAAGGATATCCAGCCTATAATTCTGCTTCGCTTGAGAATATCTTTCATTAATTATCCTCCAATCCCCTATTTATTAATTATATTATATAACCTAGTTTATATGAAACACTTTATTTGCTGCTTAAAACTCTGAAAATAATATAAAACCGCAGCTGGCTTGCTTTTAAGGTCATTAAAACTTAGAATAAACAAAAATAAATCGTATGAATTGATCATATTAATCAAAATAAAAGCCCGGTATTTAACCGAGCTCTTCTTTAACTTATGGTAGTAAGGGAAGAAATAAGCAATAGATTACTGAGACTTCTTTTTGCTTTTCTCTTCTTTCTTCTTGGCGGCGTAATACTGCTTAACTAAACTGTTAGCCCCTGAGGAGGAGGCACAAGAGCAGCCATTACCGAATCCCTTCTTGCCTTTCTTCTTGGCGTTAAGCCTTATTAGAAGAAGACAGATCAAGTAGATTCCGATTCCGCAAAGAGTAAGTATTCCAGCAAGACTCATAATTAAGCTCCTTTTTTAACTGATTGCTCCTCAGCAGTCTTTCTCTTATCGTAGAAATAAGCGATAACGAATAAACCAGCTATAACAGCAATGATGATAGGAATAGTCCATAACCAAGTGAAGGCGAGATAAACCATGCAGGCGACTACATAGCTAGTTCCCATCCAGAATAGAATCGTCCACTTTAGCTGTCCTTTAGGAAGCTCAGCTTTAGCAGTAGCGACACTAGCGAAGCAAGGAATAGTAAGCATGTTGAAGGCGATGAAGGCTAATAAGCCAGGATAGCCAATGCCAGTAGCTCTAATCATAACAGCGACAGCTGCTGCATCTGAAGCAGGTGTTCCAAGAGCGCCAGCCAATGTTCCAAATGTTCCGATAACAGACTCCTTAGCAAGTAAGCCGGTAATAGCAGCAACACCGAAAACCCATCCATTAGAATTGAGTTGGCTTCCGAAACCAAGAGGCGTAAATATTGGCTGAATTAACATTCCGATGCTTGCTAATATCGACTCTGATATAGCGTCATCTTCAAGATAACTCCAGTTCCAAGCGAAGTGCTGTAAGAACCAAATGAGAATAGTAGTGGCAAGAATAACAGTGAAGGCTTTCTTCACAAAGTGCTTAGTCTTATCCCAGAGGTGAATACCAAGGGCATGAGGCTGAGGCATATGATAGCTAGGAAGCTCCATGATAAACGGAGGTACCTTTTCCCTTTGAGTAGTCTTATGCATCAACAAGACCATGATGATGGCGGTGACCATTCCTAATAAGTACATCAAGAAGGTAATGACATCAGGATTGCCATAGTGAAGCTGAGTGAATATACCACCAGCGACAGAAACAATAATAGGAAGTTTAGCCGAGCAAGCGAAGAAAGGAATTACTCTTATAGTCTGAATTCTTTCCTTATTTGTATTTAATGTTCTGGTGTTAATCATAGCCGGAACTCCACAACCAAATCCCATGATCATAGGTAAGAAGGCTCTCCCGGATAGACCGAATTTTCTGAATATTCTATCGAGGATGAAAGCGACTCTCGCCATATAACCTGAATCTTCAAGAATTGAGAAGAAGAAGAACAAGACCAAGATCTGAGGTAAGAATCCTATGACGGCGAATAAGCCGCCTAAGACACCATCGCAGATGAATCCTTGTACCCAACCAGTCCCTTCTAGAAGCGAACTAATCCAAGCTGTAAAAGCATCAGTAAGAGCAGTTAGGAAATTAGCCAGGAATGTTCCTATTGAGGCAATACCATCTGTAGAATAGAAGAGGCCTTCAAACATTCCTCCTTCATCGAAGCTTGAGAACTGAACTCCCGCCGCATGAAGGTAGGAAATGATCATCAGCGAATGTAATATGGAATATGACAAACAGGATAACTAAGAAGATAAGTATTCCAGCCCACTTGTTAGTGAGGACTTTATCGATCTTATCTGAAGTGGAAAGTTTCTTCTTCTCTTCTGTAGGACGTCCGATCAATGCCGGAGTGCAGTTAGCGGATATCCACTTATATCTTTCATCCGCTATCTTAGCTTCGTAATCGATCTTGTTAGTTTCAGAAGAGACTAATTCAGATACTTCTCTAGACTCATCTTTATTAGCCTTTACTTCTATTTCATCATTCTCTAGAGCCTTAGTAGCGTGGAACAAAGGATTTTCAATCTGATTGTTCTTATATATTCCCTCAGCCTTATCTACAACGCCGAAAGGAAGAATAGATTTTCCTTCTCTAGGTGACTTAGCGGCCTTTATGGCTTCATCCATAAGGGAAGTCAGGTTCTCGTTTTTCAAAGCTGAAATAGAAACTACTTTGACTCCTAGAGCTTTCTCTAGGAATTCAACGTTTATCTTCTGCCCGTTTTTAATAAGAGCGTCAGACATATTGAGAGCGACAACTACAGGTACATCCATTTCGATAATCTGAGTAGTCATATAGAGGTTTCTATCTAGGTTTGTTGCATCTACGACATTTATGATGCAATCAGGTTTCTCCTGAAGGATGAAGTTTCTGGAGATGACCTCTTCTGGAGTATAAGGAGACAAAGAGTAAATACCAGGAAGATCGATAATCTCTACTGATTCCCCAGTCTTCTTGTTTTTATATGTGCCCCCTCTTTTTTCAACTGTAACTCCCGGCCAGTTTCCAACATAGGCTGTAGAACCTGTCAGCGAGTTGAACAATGTAGTCTTCCCGCAATTAGGGTTCCCTGCAAGTGCAAATTTAAGCATTATTTAGTTCCTTTCAAAACCTTATTCGAATTAGTTGGAGCGTACTTTTCGAGGACTATGTTCTTAGCCTCGTCTTTTCTTAAGGACAATTCATATCCTCTTAAGGTGATTTCTATAGGATCACCTAGAGGAGCCTTTTTCCTTAAATAGACTTCCGCTCCAGGTGTTAAGCCCATATCGAACAATCTTCTTCTGATTCTTCCTTCCCCAAGTACAGAGACGATTTTCCCGGAATCGCCAGGGGCAAAAGTATCTAATGTCTTTTCCATAAGACCTCCTTTAGTCTACGTAGATAGAATTAGCGACATCTTTATCTAGGGCGAGCCTAGATTCTTTAACTAAGAGAATCACAGAAGATCCGGTATTTGAGATAACCTCAATCGGACAAGATTCAGTGATTCCAAGACTTTCTAGGTGCTTCCTAGTCTTATCTTCTCCACCTATATGTGAGACGGTAAGTCTTTCACCAACAGGCGCAATCAGTATCGGCATATAAGTCCCTCAATTTGAGTTAGTTAGAACTAACCTATCAATATGTTAGCCGTAACTAACTCATAAGTCAATAAAAAGTTTGCCTATACTAACTCAAGAATCAAACTGATTGCATTTTTCTCTAAAAAGCGCATACTTTAACAAATGGCTTAATATGCCTTATAATTATGAAAAGGTGAGTTTGAATATGGAAAAAATAGAATCTAGAGAAGACTATTTAGAGAGAGTACTTATGCTCGAGGAAGATAAAGGAAAAGACAAAGTCCACGCTATAGACATAGCGCTTTCTCTTAATTACTCTAAAGCCAGTGTCTCTATAGCCCTTAAGAAACTAAGAGAGTCTGGTTTAGTTACTGTTAATGAAAAAGAGGAAATCTCCTTAACTGAAGAAGGAAGAAAAATAGGATCTATGGTCTACGACAGACATAAAGTCATAGGTGCCCTTCTTATTTCCCTAGGTGTCGAACCTGAAATTGCTTATAAAGACGCATGCAAAATAGAGCACGACTTATCTCCTGAGAGCTACGAAGCCTTAAAGAAGCATTACATTAAGTATTCTAAATAGCCTTATTCCTTATATATAAATCTTATAAAAAAAGAACTTTCGCAGTTGCGAGAGTTCTATTTCTTTTCAGCTGGTTTTGAGGTTGATTTAGACTTGGTTTTCTTTTTAGCAGAGGGATTCTTCTTTACTGCTTTCTTGGCTTTATCGATAAGCTGGTCGATCTCTTTTACGTCTTCATCTTCGTATCTTGAGACCATAGGACTCTTTATTAAGGAAGAATCGACAGGTGTTACTTCTTTAACTCCTGCCATATTGATCTTGCTATTCATAGGATCGGCTTTACGAAGGTTTACATCTAATTGGTTATAAGGAATAGCGACGTTTCTTGCTGTGAACTCTTTATATATCTCTTCATTTAAAGCGAAGTAGACATCCCAGTATACAGATGTAGGGACATAGCATCTTACATAGTAATCAACTGAGGAGTCGGATAATTTACCTAAGACTACAGTGACAGGCATTTCCTTGATGACGCCTTGTCTTTGATCTACGACGCCTTTGATTATCTTCTTAACTTGGTCGACGTTGCTATTATAAGAAGTAGAGACAGTAAGATTTATTCTTCTGAACTTCATAGTGTTGTAATTTGTAACATTAGAAGAAGTCATGGTGGAGTTAGGAACATAGATTATTATGTTATCAGGAGTTACTAGCTCTGTAGCTAATAAGCCTACGTCTTTAATAGTACCTGAAGTTCCACTTACATCTATAAAATCACCAACTAGATGTTTCTTAGATGAAATAATGATGATACCAGAGGCGAAGTTAGCGATGATATCTTGTAAAGATAAGCCGATAGCGACGATGGCTGACGAAATAATAGTAGATAAGCCGCTAATATCAAATCCTAAGATAGATAAGCAGATGACAACTAAGCAGATAGCTAAGACTGCCTTGATTATTGAAATAATGAATGACTTAGCGGTCCTTACTGTCTTATCCTGGCCTTTTTTCAAGCCGAAGGACTTCTTTAAGACCCAGATGATGAACTTATTAATATAAAAGAAGGCGACAAAGATAATAACAGCGATAATAATTCTTCCGGCTAAAGATGAACCGGTGTTGTTAGTATCCTCAAATTTTCCATTAGTTACAAAGTAAACAATAGAATTCCAAAGGTCTTTGAACCATTTAACGAAGCTATTTTCAGTTGCTGCTTCTTCTAATAACAAAGTATTTATCATTAAGATCAACCTCACACAGATAATTATATAAGTCCAAGGCGTTTAAAGCCATATAGAAATGCCTTTAATTTGACTTGCTAGACCTAATTTAATGAAAGATAATGAAAAAAAGAGGAAATACATCAAAGATTAATTGCAATATGTTAATAGTGTCATGCCTTAAAATAGGCAAAAAACCAAAATGTAAGAACTTTCAGAAAATGTATGCGCTTTTTCATTTGCCAAACGTGCACCTTGCAAAATTTAAATGTATAGTATGGTTGTTCCGAAAGGAGGAATGAGCGTATGGATAATATAGAAGCTATGCGTGATGAGGTTAACTCAATCGAAGGACAGCTTAATGATGTCATAGATGAGATGATCGAAAGATACGGCAAATTCCTTACTCTTAGTGATGTCGATAACAGAGATAACTATAAGCGTGCTCTCGTTGCTGACTATAACTACCTTATGAAAAGGAAAGAGTATCTCGTCAATCAGATTCATCAAGCCTACTAAAACTGTCCGGTCACAGTTGATGTATACCTATTGGGCATATCGTATAGATATGCCTTTTCTTTTGCTCTTCTAGTCTCTGAAACAAAATGTAAGTTAATATTTACAAATCTGATGTTTTCAAGCTTGAAAATTAAAGGTTAAATAGTTACTTTGAAGAACTATTTTATTCAAATAATAGGCTGAGTTTAAAAACGTGGTAGGTTAGGCTCTTTATACCAATTTTGCGTTTTTTATAAGACTGATATGTAATTTTGTTATATCAAGTATATGGTGAAACCCACTTTTGAAACAATGAAAGCATTTTCATAGAAAAATATACTTAGTATACTAAGTTTATTGTTGCGCCTTGTAAAAATTGATGTATATTATTGTTGTTCAGAAAGGAGAGCGAATTATGGTAAATTCAGAATTCTTAGAAGATGAGCTCTATTCTGTGAACAGTGAACTTGATGGTATCGTCGATCAGATGATCGAAAGATATGGTAAGTTCATCTCCATCAGCGATGTTGATTCTGCTGATAGATATCAGACCGATTTAGTAAGAAATTTCGCTGCATTGCAGAAACAGAAAGATTACTTAATCGATGAGCTTCAGGTCAATCAGAAATAAGGTTGACTATTTAAATTGTTTGCTAGGTTTTATTATAAATTCAGTGTCAGGGAAAAACGACTATGGTCGTTTTTTTCTTGACTTAAAAAGCCCGACTCATCGGGCTTTATATGAATTTATATCATTCCTATAGCCGGAAAGACTATTCCGTATAGGAGGATACCTAAGAACTGAAGAAGAGTTCCGGTATTTACGAATAGATGGAAGATAGAGTGGAAGTATTTTATGTTCTTGCCTAGACCGTAGAAGATGGCTCCTACTGTGTAGCAGATTCCTCCGCCTATTAGTAACCATGTCCCTCCTATTCCTAAGCTTTGAATAAGATAGGGGTAGAAGAAGATTACTGTCCATCCCATAACTAGATAAAGAGTATTGGATACGACTTTTACTGGGAACTTATCCATCATTGTGGCGTTTAAGGAGACCCCTAAAGCCGCTAGAAGATATATGCATCCTAATAAGACGTAATTATAAGGAGCAATCATAGTAAGCTCCATCAAGCATATTGGCGTATATGTGCCTGATATCAAGATATAAATGGTGCAGTGGTCGATGATTTGGAAGACCTTCTTAGCCTTATTTATATGAAGACCATGATAGATAGCAGACATCGTATATAGGAAGATAGTGCAGAAGCCGAATACTGCCATAGATGCTATAGCGGTCGGCTTAATATTAGACGGGCAGTAAATAGCTGCGCATACTACACCGATAATTAAGAACAGAACACCAAATCCTCCTCCGACAATATGAGTGACGGAATTGAAGATTTCCTCCCCATGAGTATATCTAGGAAGCTTATTAACTTTTCTTAAGTAAGCTGACTGATCCCCAGTTAGGCAAGTGGTGAAATCCTTTCCGTCTTTAGCAATACCAACCATCGTTGAAGGCTGGACTGTACTAGTAGAATCTAAAGCAGGATTAGTTAATACTTCCTCCTCAAGAGGCTTCCCTTCTTTATAAAGCTTCTTTTTTGCTATGATGGCGTCCTTAGAATACCTTCTTATCAGATGCTTAGCTCTGATATAGTTCTTCTTTTCCATATGGAGCTTATGCTTCATAGCTCTTTTAGCGGTCTTATCCTGCTTCTTATTTACTTTATATTCACATTTGAGATTAGAGAGATCGCTTCTCATCTTATTCTTCAGTTTCTCTTTTGACTTTTTGTACTCTTGTTTTGAGGGCATGGTACTTCCTCCTTTGTTCACTTCATTATAAAGGAAGCGGAAAATAAAAAAAGATGCAAAAAGCCGAAGTTATATAACTTCGGCCTTGGTTTACTTCTTTTCGTGCCAAGAATCGATAATAGCATCGATTTTATGGGCTTTTTCGTATAAGTCGTCTTTGACGAAGACTAGGGCTGGAACTTTATAAATATCAAGTTCATGGGCTAACCTTGATCTGATAAGGCCTTTATTCTCATTTAAGAAATTAATGAGGGTATTAGTCTTAGAAGGATCGAGGTGAGTTACGTATACCTTAGCGATCGTATTGTCGTAGTTTAACTCGACTTCATTTATCGAGGCTAAGGAAGTGAGGTCAGGTCTGAGATCCATGATGATTTCAGAGAGATCTTTTCCGACGATAGCCGCGATTCTTTGTTTTTTATCAGCCATTAGCAGTTTTGTCCTCTTCTTGTCCGTAGCATTCGATTACATCTTCGGTCTTGATATCGTCATAAGATTGAATGACCATACCGCAATCAAATCCTTCTTTAACTGTAGGTACATCGTCTTTGCCAATCTTGAGGGAGGTTAAGTTAGAATCGAGAATCTTCTCGTTCTTTCTTAAGATTCTTACATGAGCGACATTGTTCTTCTTGATGATGCCGTCAGTGACATGGCAGCCGGCGATCTTGCCAATCTTAGAGGCCTTGAAGACCTGTAAGACGGTGGCGTGACCGTAGACGACTTCCTTATAGACGGGCTTAAGCATGCCCTTCATAGCTAAATCTAGATCCTCGAGAAGCTTGTAGATGATATCGTAATATCTGATTTCAACTTTAGCTTCCTTGGCTTTATCGATAACCATGCCGTTAGCCTTGACGTGGAAGGCTAAGATGATGGCGTGAGCAGCAGCGGCCAAAGTGACATCGCCGATAGTGATGTCTCCTGAGGCAGCGTGAAGGATCTTAGTAGAGATATCCTTATGGGAAATCTTCGAGATAGAGTCTTTTAAGGCCTGGACGGAACCTTCAGTATCAGCTTTTACAATGAGGTTGATGACGGTCATTTCACCGGCGTTGATCTTATCGTAAATGTTGGAGATAGTGATTCCATCGTTTTCATTGGTGGAGTTCTTTAAAGCGTACTTCTGCTTTCTGACTTCAGCGATCTGTCTAGCTTCCTTTTCAGAAGGGAAAGAACGGAATTGATCACCAGCTTCAGGGACTTCATCAAGTCCGATGACTGAAATAGGAGTAGAAGGGTCAGCAGCCTGTAAGGACTTGTTGAATTCGTTGACCATTCTTCTTACCTTGCAGTAAGTGTGGCCGACAACTAGATAATCTCCGACATGAAGAGTACCATCTTGGACTAGTAAAGTAGCCTTAGGGCCGACTTTAGCGTCCATAGTGGCTTCGATAACTGAACCGGAGGCTAACTTATTAGGGTTGGCCTTTAGTTCTTTCATATCTGCGACAAGGAGTATGTTCTCCAGAAGTTCATCGATTCCTATCTTCTTCTTAGCGGATATTTCCTTCATGATAGTCTGACCGCCCCATTCTTCAGGGACTAAGTCATATTTCATGAGTTCGTTTTTGACTTTATCAGGATTAGCGCCCGGCTTATCTATCTTATTGATAGCGACGATAATAGGGACGTTAGCGGCTTTAGCGTGGTCGATAGCCTCGACAGTCTGAGGCATAACGCCATCATCAGCAGCGACGACCAAAACGACGATATCGGTTACTTCAGCGCCTCTTTGTCTCATGGCGGAGAAGGCTTCGTGTCCAGGAGTATCCAGGAAGGTTATCTTTCTTCCCTTGATTACTTTTTGGTAAGCCCCGATTTCCTGAGTGATAGCTCCGGCCTCGCCTTGGGCGATATGGGAGCCACGGATAGTATCGATCAAAGTAGTCTTGCCGTGGTCGACATGACCCATGATGGTGACCACAGGGGCTCTTTCAACCAAGTCTTTAGGATCGTCAGTGGACTTCATCTTCTCGAATTCATCAGGAGCGACGGTCTCTTCTTTTTCAAAGTCGAAGCCGTGGTTGATGCATAATTCAGCGATGTCGTCATCAGAAAGGATGGTGTTGATGTTTACCATCTTTCCCCTTAGGAATAATTCCTTAAGAATATCAGTGGCTTTTAAGCCTAAGTCAGAAGCGAGGGACTCGATGGTCACTGTGCCTTTGTAAATGTACTTTCCACCTTCAATTCTAGGCTTTTGGGCCTTAGGATTAGCAAAGCGATTTCCGTTGCTGTTAAATTGTCTGTTCTTTTTTCCCATCTTCATTCTCCTCTCTTAATTCGATGATTCTTTTATGGATGCCTGAGTTCTTGATGCCGACTGCCGCGATAGGACCGTGGCCGATAGCATCACCTAACTCAGCTTTTGTGAACATAGTGAAGGAAGCTATTCCTTTTCTCTCAATAGCAAGTTTCAAATCTTTTGAAGTGTTATCTCCGATATCTTCAGCGAAGATGACAAGCTTGACTTGACCCTTGTTTATTCTGAAGAGCAAGTCTTCGCCATAAGCGATGTACTTTCCTCTTTTAGCTAGGCCTATAAGCCCGTGGATTCTTTCTTGATATGTCATTTCACATACCTCCCGATCTTCAAATATACTTCTTCAGGAATATCTGTCTCCAAGGCTCTTTCTAAGGCTTTAGTCTTGATGGCCTTTTCTAAGGTCTCTTTAGTGGGGGACATGTAGACGCCGTGTCCGTTCATCTTGCCGGTAGGATCGACCTCTATTTTACCTTCAGGGGTCTTTACTATACGTAGCAAGCTGCTTTTCTCTACTTTGACTTTGTTGACAGAGTCGAAGCGCAAGACTGGCTTTTTCATGCTGTTTCCTCCTTTCTTAAAAACGACAATAGGCTTAGTTATTGGCTAAGCCTATATTAGAATTTTTATTTCTTGTCTTCCTTATCGTCGTAATAGCTATCGTCATCGTAATCGGCGTATTCATCATTATCAGAGCTGGAATTTGTATCCTTGTTCTGAGCTTCTTCATTCTCCATCTCTTTAAGCTCTTCTTCAGTGTAGATAGGCATAGCGTTAGCGACGTTAGGCTTCTTAGAATCGTCTTTCTTCTTATCGTCGTTTACGTTATTGTTGGGCTTATAGAACTTGTGGAAGGAATGAACAGGAGCGTTCTTGTTCTTCTTCTCAGCTTCGATCTGCTCTTCAAGTTTCTCAAGGGAGACCTTGGCTTTAGTAGTGATCTCGACGTGAGTATTATCGAAGGCTTCTTCCTTCTTCTCAGTGGGAGTCTCTTGCTTAATTTCAGCAGGTTTTTCTTCCTTAACATCAGCTTTAGGGGCTTCAGTTTGAGTTGCAGGAGCAGCTTCTTTACTAGGAGCAGCAGCTTCAGTCTTAGATTCAGCGTCCATCTCAGACTCATTAACAACTTCTTCGTCCTGGGCATCGGCCTCATCTATATTAGTCTCGGGTTCTTCGACCTGCTCTTTATCAAGTCTCTCGAGAGCGATCTTTCTTCTGATATCGTCGATGTTCAGATAAGAGATATGTTCTGCCATAGCAGCATCTTGCTCTCTGATATCGATAGAGTAACCAGTTAATCTAGAAGCGAGACGGACATTGACGCCCTTCTTGCCGATAGCAATCTTGGACTCGGAGTTTTTGACAATGGCGATAGCCTTAGGGGCTTTGCCTTCTTCGACAGGTTCATCATCCTTGATGAGAACACCTACGACAGTCGCAGGCTTTAAGGCCTCGGCGATATAGAGGTAAGGGTTTTCCTGATATTTGATGACATCGATTTTCTCGTTAGAGAGCTGGGCGCAGATATCTTTGATTCTGGAGCCATCAGATCCGATGCAAGCACCGGTAGGATCGACATCAGGTGAAGGAGAAGAGACAGCGACCTTAGCACGGGTGCCGGGTTCTCTGACGATTCCGTTGATGACAACAGAGCCATCAGCGATATCAGGTATCTCCTGCTCGAACAATCTTCTTAAGAAGTCATCATCGACTCTTGAGAGGATGAGTGAAGTAGCTTTATCTCCGCCTTCCTCAGCGCCTCCGATGCCCTTAAGAAGGACCTTGATGGAATCGCCAGGGGCGAACTGCTCACCTATGATAGAGTTCTGAGGGGAAAGAGTAGCCTGGATCTTGTTGATAGTGATAGTGGTTGCGCCTCTATCGACCTTTTCAACAACACCGGTGATAATCTGACCGATTCTATCTGAATACTTATCGATGAGAGCTTGCTTAGTAGCAGCCTTAAGGGACTGCATGAAGTTCTGGATTGCTCTAGTGAAGAAAGAGTAATCGATAGTGGAGAAATCTATCTTGTTCTTGTAGACATCTCCGGCTTTGAGACTAGGATCGATTTCCTGAGCCTCATCGGTTTCAATCTGGTAAAGATCGTCTTCGACTTCATCGACGACGTCCTTGCATTCATAGAAGGATATTTCTCCTGTCTTATCATCGATGATGGTTTCAGAATGCATATCCTTTGCATTAGAAAGCTTGGCATTAGGGTAAAGAGTATCTCTACCGGCCTTGTCGATGGCTTTCTTTAAAATATCGTAAATTTCCTCTTTAGAAATCTGGTGAGCCTCTTCGATTTCGTCGATAGCGGCATCGAATTTCTTCACATCGAATTTTCCTGTGAAGGTGGAATCTTCTTCTTCAATCTTCTTTTTAGGCATAGTGTTTTTAGTTTTTCCTCCGTTAATTATGCTTTTATTTAGAATTTAATCCTTAACTGAACCTTACTGATGTCGCTCTTCTTAAGCTTGTCCTTATGAGGTCGGCCTTTGATGAACGACTTGATTACGACTTCTTCTTCATTTACTTCCTCTAGAGTACCTAGAACCTTCTTACTTGAAGAAGTGATTTCCATGTATTCGTGAAGGTGCTCATCTATCTCATCGTTAGAGATGAATCTTTCAGCACCTAAGGAAGAACAATCTAAGGAGTAGGGGAAGTCCAGCCATTCGACTAAGTCGATCTCGGGATTGACTAGATCGGTGAAGTCAGCGACTTCTTTAAGGCTGACGCCGCCTTTCTTATCTACTTCTATATGGAGAATCTTATTAGAATCTCCGCCTTCAAAATAGACGTTGTAGACCTTTAGGCCTAGCTTATCAGCGGCTTTATTTGCGATTTGCTTTACCTTGTCTAATGCTTCCAAATTGATAACCTCCCTTAAAAACAAAGAGTGAGCCTAAGCTCACTCTTAATTATCTTTTGATATTAAGACATGCAGATGGTATTTCCATCCGAGTTAAAGTGTATATTAAATACTTAGATAAGTCAAATAAACGCCTAGTATTCCATCTGCCCGATAAGTTCATCGGTTAGTAAGTCGTATACGCTTATTTTATCATCATCCACGATGATGTAATTTCTGGATTTTTCAGCTTTAGGAAGAGAGATGCTCCCGGGATTTGCATATACTTTTCCGTTCTCTTTCTTTAAGACTGAGATATGGGTGTGACCTGATAAATAAAGGTCGCAGCTTCCTAAAGAGTCAAAGCCGTGATGACCGTGGATAAAGCCTATCTTCTTATTTGAGGGAGTAGTCATTACGTACTGATCCTGAATGGTGAAAAGAGATATCATCTGATCCACTTCAGCGTCGCAGTTTCCCTTGATGGCGATTATCTTATCCTGATATTGATTTAAGAGCTTGCTTACATCCATAGGAGCGTAGCCTTCAGGAAGAGGGTTTCTAGGGCCGTGATAATAAAGGTCACCTAGAATGACTAGGTTTGAATAAGTAGAGGCATTGAATTTCTTAAGGGCGAGAGAAGCGTATTTATATGAGCCGTGTATATCTGATATGACGAATAGTTTCATGTTGATTCTCCTTTATGCGCTTTTAATTCTATCTTATTTTAAAATCGATTATGAAATAATGCCTTTAGAGGCTAATTAATTAATAAATAAAGTGAATATTATAATGGATTAATCTAACTTATTTTTCTTCTTTAGCGGGAGTTTCTTCAGTTACTTTCTTCTCTTTCTTCTGGAAGAAGAGAGGGAAAGGAGACTTTACCGAAAGCTTCTCGGCGGCGAGGTTGATGCCAAAGACACAGGCGGAACCTACTATGCCGTTAACTAGGACTTCAACTATGAAGTTGATGCCTATAGCCAGAGCTACATATATGAAAGGATTAGAGGCGATAGAGCCGTATTTATCGACCATAGAGGAAACTCCAGCTTGGACTGAAGGGGATGAAAAGAAGAATAAGCAGTAAGAAGTCATGAATAGCACAGTGTTAAGAATAGAGACAGATAAGGATGCTATAACAGAACTCCATCTTCCTTTCTTGTCCCAGATTCTGTTGGCGTCATAGATAACGCCAGCAAGAAAGCCGGTAATCATTCTAGGAAGAAGGCAAGTAACTACTAATCCTATAGCGGAATATTCCATCAAGATAGGACCGCTAGCATCATATCCGGTAAGTCCTTGAATTAAGGAGATCAATCCCCAGATAGTTCCGGCGATCAGTCCCATATAAGGTCCGAAGACACATGCGCAGATAGCGACAGGAATTCCTAATAAGGTGATAGTAAGAACACCGGCTTGGAAAGTCCCAAGAGGAGTAAAGCCCATGATGAACATTATCGCAATCATGAGGGCCATTATGGTGATGGCGTATATAGTGTTATTTCTTTTCATATAAGTTAGTTCTTTCCTTTGTTTTTCATGAAGATGTCGTATAGTCCGTCGAAGACATTGTATTGAAGGTAGATGTAGTCAGAAGGGATGGCTTCTCTGATGAGTTCTTCATCTCCACCGGTTAAGACGACCTTCACGGGTTTTCCGTATTCGCTTATCATTTTTCTGACGATTCCGTCTATAAGGCACATAGATCCCATGATTATTCCTATGCTCATGGAGTCTTTAGTATTTTTCCCAATGACAGTCTTAGGCAAAGAAGGCTCTATTTCAGAAAGCATGGCGGCTTTGTCCCATAAGGACTCGCTTGATAACCTTATTCCAGGGGCGATTACTCCTCCGAGGTATTCCATGTTTTCCTTAACTAGAAGGATTTTAATGGCGGTTCCTATATCGACAACTATGCAGTCACTTTTTAAACTGTTTACTGCTCCTATGGCATCGCAGATAAGATCAGATCCTAGCTCAGAAGGATTATCTAGTCTGATGGCGAGGCCGGTCTTTATTTCTCTAGATACTACTAGGCATTCTTTTCCTAGTATCTTGCTAGCGGCGTTTTTGATTCTCTTTGTTAAAGAAGGGACCACGCTAGAAAGGATTCCTCCTTCTAAGGAAGAGGAATCTATATGGTGATAAAACAAGAACTGGCTTATAAGTTCCTGGTATTCAGATTCAGATTTTAGTTTGTCCGAATAAGTTTTGAAAACACAAATTGGTTTTCGATCTTGGTATACGCTGACGTTAAGGCTAGTGTTACCTAAATCCATTAAAAGAAGCATTGTTTTTACCTCCTGCTGCAGTCTTAGCTAGTAAGTACCGCGCTATTAATAACTTATGCTTTAAATTGATAAATATAGATAGAATAAATTCTACTTGCCGGTCTTGGTGTGAATGATTCCAAGCAGATCGTTGATGGTCTTTATTTTAACCATCTCATCTTCGGTGAATTCAATTCCGAATTCATCTTCGATGTTGATCATTATTTCGGCCTTATCCAAGGAATCGAGTCCTAAGGAAGAAAGGTCGGCTGAAGGATCTACATCAGTGGCTTTTACTTTAGAAGCGACGATCTTTTTAATCTTTTCGTATATTTCATCCATAACAGAATCTCCTTTTTTCTAGGAAAATTTCGTCCTTATATTAACACATTAAAGTTAACTAGACAAACTATTAAATCAACGACAAATTGCACATATATTATCTAAATAAATTAGAAGGTATTATTAAGCTTCCATTTCCATGACGTAGTCTTTATTTACAAGAGTGTCATTTAAAGGGATGGATTGCTGACCTACGACTTTGAAACCAGAGGCTAGATAAGCGGATATGGCGTTTCTGTTAGCCTGGTTTACATTTAGCATTATCTTCTTCTTATATGAAGTCTTAAGATAAGTGAACACTTCTTTTCCAAGCGACTGATGTCTGTATTCTTGCTTAAGATAAAGCTTATCTAAATATATGAAATCAGAATTGTCTTTATAAGAAGTGAAACCCGCTACTTCACCATTTTGCATGACGAAGTAATACTGATATCCTTCCTTGACGTATTTATCCATTCCCTTAACAGAGAAATACTTATCCAAAAGGAAATAGATCTGCTCATCAGGAATGATGTCTTTATAGACCTCAGGCCAGATGGACATAGCTAGAGCTTTGATCTTCAATAAATCTTTTTCAGTTGTGGCTTGGATTAGTTTCATAATAGGTATCTTCTTTCGATACTCTTTAATAATACATATTTTCAGAAGAAGTGAAGATTAATTTTTCAGAATTTTAACAAGAGGGTGAAAACGTATAAAAAAAGAGCTGACTTTCATCAGCTCAGTGAGTTAGAAGCGATTCTTACGTCTTGCTTGCTCTGACTTCATTTTACGTTTCAGGCCTTTTTTATAGAAGGCTGTATGTCTCTTCTGATCAGCCAGAACACCAGACTTGTTGACGGAACGCTTAAAGCGTCTCATCGCGTCATCGAAAGTCTCGTTCTCGTGAACTACGGTTTTCGGCATGTAGAATAATCACCTCTTTCCTGAGCAGTCAGTCTTGTAACTGACTTAGTAATTATAACTTTTGGAAAATGAATGTGCAACACTTTTATTTATATGTCATAGATAGGGAAGCAATATACGGTTAATCTTACTGATTTTCAGGGTCTATATTTTTCTTTTAGGGCTTAAGTACCTTTTATTTTTGATAGACTATTACTAGTAAGTTATAATAACTATATATAAATACTTGAAAGGAGGGGCAATATGGACTGCTATCAACTGCAGACTATCTCTTCTTTCTCTTTCGGCAAATCTTCTATTCAAGTTGATAAATATGCCGATAGGCTTTTTAAACTCGGGTATCAAGGCGGAGGAATAGCTGATGTTAACTCTATGGCTTCCTTCCCTTATTTTGACCAGGCTATAAATAATAAAAGCATCACCCCCGTTTACGGAATGATCATATCCATCATGGATAATGATGTTGAGTTCAGCGGTGAATTAGTGATACTTAATGAGCAAGGATACTTAAACTTAGTGAAGATAATTAATCTTCATAAGGATATTTATGCTTTAAGCGACTTATCTACAAGAAGCGAAGGTCTTTCTTTCATCTTGAAGACAGAAGATGAAAGGATGAAGGACGCTTCATTCCTCTCTTCTCATAACAGCTTCTTTTATGAACTATCTCATATCTTCCCTCATTTCTACTTTGGAATAGAGATATATTCCGCTTTAGATCAGTCCTCTATAAAAAACACCAGGGACTTCATCTCTAATCATTCATATATGTCTTTAGCCTTTCCTAAGGTCATATATCTAGATAGAGAAGATAACTTCAAGTCTTATCTGATGCTTCAGGCTATATATGAAAAGAAGACCATCACTGATGAAGACTTAAATGACAAAGGGCCTTTCTTCCTTCTTTCTCCTAACGCCATGAAGAAGGTCTATTCTTCTGAGGAGATATCTAATCAGTCTTCGTTAACTAAACTAATTCATTTCACTTTCATGAAGAAGAGAGGAAAAGTCCTTTCTTCTGGTGAGAAGGATCCTAAATCAGCCTTGAAGGAGAAATCTGAAGAGGGCTTAAAGAATAAACTAGGGGGTGTTATTCCTCCTAATTATCAAGAGAGACTAGATTACGAGCTTTCTGTCATCGATAGGATGAACTTCAACGATTACTTCTTACTAGTTGAGGATTATGTCGATTACTCTAAAAAAGCCGGTATTAAAGTAGGGCCGGGCAGAGGCTCTGCTGCTGGTTCATTAGTTTCTTATAGTCTTAATATCACTGAAATAGACCCTATTAAGTACGGCCTCTACTTTGAAAGATTCTTAAATCCTTTAAGAGTGACTATGCCAGATATCGATATCGACTTTGAGGATGATAGAAGACAAGATGTTATCAATTATTTAAGGACTAAGTACGGAGCTTCAAGAGTGGCATTGATCGTCACTTATTCTACTCTTCAGATGAGAGCTTCTATAAGAAGCATAGGAACTATTTTTTCTCTTCCTGAGTCGAGAATAGATGCTTTAAGCAAGACCATATCTGCTAAATCTAATTCTTTCGAGCAGGAGTACGCTACTAACTACCGCTTTAAGAAGATGGCGAATGATCCTTACTTCAAGGATGTTATTTCCAAGGCTAAGCTAGTACTTAACTACCCTATCAATACTTCTATTCATGCTTCTGGTGTCATTCTTTCTGATGATCCTTTAGATGAAGAGATTCCTATTATTAAAGGAGAGACTACAAATATCGCTGGGTTTGAATATAACATCTTGGAACAGATGGGCTTTCTGAAGATGGATATTCTTTCTTTGAACTATCTTTCCTTTATTTCTCAGATAGAAAAAGAGATAGTGAATAAAGGAGAAAAGCTTCCTGATATTTCTCACGATTTAAAAAACAAGGCTGCTTATGATGTCTTGAATAACTTACTGATGTCTAATATTTTCCAACTTGAATCAGACGGCATCAAGAAAACTGTCGGCTTGATCAAGCCTCAGTCGATAGATGATATATCCGCTGTAATAGCCTTATATAGACCTGGACCTATGGAGAATATTCCTACTTATGCGGCTAGGAAAAATAGCGGTGCTAAATATACTCCTATCATTCCTCAGCTCAACGATATTCTTTCTGATACTTATGGAATCATTATCTATCAGGAGCAGATACTTACTATCGCTAAGAAATTAGCGGGTTTTGATGGAGGAAAAGCTGATCTTTTTAGAAGAGCCATCGCTAAAAAGGATATCTCTAAGATGGAAGCTCTCCACAGCGATTTCATTTCAGGATGCATCAATAACAACATAGATAGGAATAAGGCTCAGGAAATATATGATCTTATTAAGAAGTTTGCTGATTACGGGTTTAATAAGTCTCATTCCTACGCTTATTCTTTCATCACTTATTCCTTGGCGTATTATAAGGCTAATTATCCTTGGGCTTTCTACCTGGCGAGCTTTAAGAATTCTTCTTTAGGTGATGAGAAGGCCACTAACTTAATTAAAGAACTATATTCCTTCTCCTATACCTTGAAGAATCCTTCAATAAACAAGTCTGGTAAGGATGTCATATTTGAGAATCATTCTCTGATACTTGGACTCAATCAAGTTAAAGGCATCAATGACAGAATCTCTCTTCCTATTTTAGAAGAGAGAAAGAAAGGCCCTTTTACTTCCTTAGGTGACTTCTTCATCAGAGTGGATTTAACTTCTATATCATCTAGAGACCTCATGTCTTTAATAGATGCCGGATGCTTTGATGAGTTCGGCTTCTCTAGAGAAGGGCTTAAGGAACATCTAGATGATTTGAAGATGGTATTTAAGTTCTCTACTGATCTTTCTTCTATGCCTTATATGGAAAAGACTAAGGATGTGAAGACGGTTGATGAGTTTATGGCGGAGTATATGGTTTTAGGAAGTGTTATCTCTATGTCATTAAGTGATCTTATTAAGGGTGAGAAGAAGTACTCTTCTTTATTCTTAATACTCGATACACCTTCTTATATTAACAACAGCACTAGACTAGAAGTATGTGATGGATTTACTAAAAAAAGCCTTTATTACGATGGAAAAGTCGACGCTTCTAAATATGATATAATCTCTGCAAACGAGGACAGGAGCCGCAAGAACTTCTCCTTGGCTTTAGCACTTAACAAGGAGGAGAAGAAATAATGTCCAAGACTTACATAATAGATGGTAACTCTCTTTTGTTCAGGTCCTTTTACGCTTTATTCAGACCTGGAATGCCTGTTATGACTTCCTCTAAAGGCGTACCTACTAACGCTATATACGCTTTTAGAAACATGATGAAGAACATCAAGTCTCAGCTAAGTGAAGGCGATAGGATGATCGTCTGTTTTGATACTGGCAAGAAGTCATTTAGAGCTGCTAAGCTAGAGTCTTATAAGATGAATAGAAAACCTTGTGAGCCTCAGTTGAAAGAACAGATGCCTATAGCTAGAGATCTTCTAGACGCCATGGGAATATTCCACTGCGAGGAAGAGGGATATGAAGGCGATGATTTAGCAGGTTCCTTAACTGACTACGCTATTAAAAAAGGCGATGATGTAACTCTGTTCACCTCTGATAAAGACTTCTTACAACTGCTCCAACCTAATGTTACAATCTCATTTTTAAGAAAAGGGTTGTCTGATATTCAGACCTTTACAAAAGATAATATCAAAGAGCAGATGGGATATAGAGCAGATCAAGTAATCGACTATAAAGGAATAGTCGGAGACCCTTCTGATAACATCCCGGGGATTAAAGGCGTAGGTGAGAAAACCGCCCTTAAGCTTCTTGATAAATACAATCATCTTGAGGACATATTCGTCGGTCTTAAAGATGATAAGTCCAAGATGGGAATCAATATAATCACTCATCAGGACCAGGCTTTATTCTGCAGAGAAATAGCGACTATTAAAAGAGATGTCGATGTCTCAGCTTTTTATGATCAAGGACTTCTTCACGATTATGATTACAAAGTCCTTCTTTCTTTTTATAAAGAGTACGACCTTATTAAGTTCGCTAAGGAATTAGAGAAGAAAGAGACTGATAAGATGTCCTTATTCCCTTCTGAGGAAGAAGAGGAAGATAACGATGTCTCTAAAGAGTTCAAAGGGTTTAAAGAGATTAAATCAGTTAGTGAGTTTTCTTCTAATGTTTCATCTATTCTTTGCTATAACTCCGAAGAGAATCCTCATAAGGGAGAACCTATCGGTTTCTTCTTATCTGATGGTAAAGAAGTTTGCTTTATTTCTAAAGATGACGCTATTAAGGATGAGGGATTTAAAAAGCTTGTTGAAAGTGAGAATCCTATCTGCACTTACGATCTGAAGTCTCTTATTGTCGTCTTATCTAGAATTGGATTTAATAAGCCTATTAAATGTGACTTCGATCTTCAATTAGCGGCTTATCTTCTAGATGCCGATATCGGAGATACTCTTGATGATTGTTTGATGTTTTTTAAAAAGGATGTATCTAAACTTGATGAGAAGAACAAGATCGCTTACTGCGCTTTATTTGTCGCTTCTCATAAAGACTCTGTTTTAGCAGATTTGAAAAAGGATGATGAACTAGATCTTTTCAACTCTATAGAGATGCCTTTATGCTACGTCCTATCTAAGATGCAGATAGAGGGATTCCCTATCGATAGAAAGACCCTTGAGGAAATAGGAAACGATTATTCCTCTAAGCTCTCTTCTATTAAGAATCAGATCTTGAGCATGGTAGGACACGATATTAATCTTAATTCTCCTGCTCAGATGTCTTCTTTGATCTACGATGAACTGAAACTAAAGAAAAAAGGAAGGAATAACTCTACTGGTATCGATGTCTTGATGTCATTAGAGGATTCTCATCCTGTGATTCCTCTTATCATCATGTATAGGAAGTATCAGAAGTTGGTTTCTTCTTATACTGATTCTTTAGGTAAGTTTATTTATCCTGATAATAAGATACATGCTTTATTCAATCAGGCTATAGCCTCTACTGGAAGGCTTTCTATGTCTGAGCCTAACCTTCAGAATATCTCTATAAGAGATGAAGAAGGAAAGGAGATGAGAAAGGCTTTCTTCTATCCTAATCATGAATATAAGTTCCTGTCTTTAGATTACTCTCAGATAGAGCTTAGAGTCTTAGCGTCTATAGGAGATATAAAAGATCTTATTGCGGTCTTTAATGACAATATAGATATTCATTCAGCTACGGCTAGCCGTGTCTTCCATGTGGATATGAAGGATGTTACTCCTTTGATGAGAAGAAAAGCTAAGGCTGTTAACTTTGGTATAGTGTACGGCATTTCTCCTTGGGGCTTAGCGGATAGAATCAAGGTCTCTAATCAGGAGGCTTCTGATATAATCGCTTCCTTCTATGCTTCTTATCCGGGGTTAGATGATTATGAAAAGAAAACTATTGCGTTTGCTCACCTCAACGGATACGTGACTACTATACTAAATAGAAGAAGATATCTTCCTGGTATCAATTCTGATAATAGGAATGTAGCTTCCTTCTCTGAGAGAGCCGCTGTTAACGCTACTATCCAAGGCAGCGCTGCTGATCTAATTAAGGCAGCGATGATCAAGATAGATAAGATGCTAGAGTCTTATAAGACAAAGATGATACTTCAGATACACGATGAACTTATCTTTAAGGTACCTGCAGATGAAGTAGGTATCATCGATAAGAAGATTCATGAGATTATGATTTCCGCTCTTCCCCTTAAGTGCAAGCTTGAGGCGGAGGGGTCTTATGGTGATACTTGGTACGACTGCAAATAAGGAGGGTTAGGATATGCCAGAGCTTCCGGAAGTTGAGACTATTAAGCGAATATTAGAAAAAGAGGTCGTTGGGTTATCTATCGATAAATGCGTGGTTTTATATCCGCGTCTTATTCAGACTGATCTAAATGACTTTAAAAAGGACATCGTAGGTAAGAAAATCGTATCTTTATCTAGAGCGGGTAAGTATCTTATCTTCCATCTTTCTTCTAATCTGGCTTTGATAGTTCATTTCAGAATGGAAGGTAAGTTCTTCCATCTTCCTGAACTGGAGCCTAATCTTAATAAGCACGTCTCCTTATATTTTGAGATGTCTGATAAGACATATATGATTTTTAACGATGTGAGAAAGTTCGGAGTTATGTATCTAGAAGAAGATAAAGACCTGATGAATAAGAAGCCTCTATCTGAATTAGGTAAAGAACCTTGGGATATCTCTTCTCCTAGTTATCTTCTTGATAAGTACCATAACAAGACATATATGATGAAAGAAGCTCTTCTAGACCAGTCTGTAATAACTGGTCTAGGGAACATTTACGCTGATGAGACCTTATTTGCATGCGGTATCTCACCTTTTAAGAAGGCTAAGGATTTAACAAAAGAAGAAGCTGAAAAAGTAATTATCGAGTCTAGCAGAATCTTAAAAGAAGCTATAGAGAACCACGGCTCCACAATAAGAACCTATCATCCTGCTCAGGGAATGTCAGGCGGAATGCAGGATAATCTGAAGATGTACGGCAAAGAAGGCAAAAAGTGCCCTATCTGCCACACTACTATTTTAAAAAGGTACGTCGGTGGGAGAGGTACATGCTTCTGTTCTAAATGTCAGCATGTAATGCCCTCTATCGCTATATGTGGAAAGATAGCTGTAGGTAAATCAGAAGTACTGAAGATGTTTGAGGACTTAGGATGCTATGTAGCATCTGCTGATGATATGGTTCATCAGATGTATGTAGATGGTGCTTTCTTAAAAGCATTAGCTGTTAAGTTCCCGGAAGTATTTGAAGACGGTCAGCTCAATAAGAGTCTTGTTATGCAGCATATGGACGCTGATAAGAAATTCAGAAGAAAATATGAATTATTCATCTGGTCTAAAGTTAAAGATATCGTTAATGACTTCCTTATTAACCACACTGATAAGATAGCCGTCATAGAAGTACCTTTGTTATTTGATGCGAAGATGGAATCTTCGTTCTTATATACCATCGGAGTAGAGTCTAATAAGCAAAGAGAATACCTCGAGAATCGTTCTTCTAACAATATCGATCAAAGACTTAAGATCAACAAAAAGAATGCCTATGACTTAAATAGAAATAAACTCTCGTTTATCATTCAGAATGATGGTACTAGAGAGAACTTATTAAGCCAGGTAAAGGCAATATTCGCCAGGGTCTCATTCTAAGTAAGGCTAAAATAACCGGTTTATTAGTTTGTTCCTTGTAAACAAGCCGTATAAATGCTATTATTTTTCTTGCGAAGGAGGATTTGTATATATGCTTATTGATGAAATCAAAAAGGCGAATATGCAGGCTTTGAAAGATCACGACACCTCCGCTCGCGCCGGTCTTTCAGTGCTTATTTCTAAGTACATGCTGTTCAATATTGAGCAGAGAAAAGACGGAAAAGAGACTACTGACGCCGATGTCGTCTCCCTTGTCCAGAAGTCAGTTAAGGAACTCGAGGAAGAGAGAGATATGTTCGCTTCTAACGATAGACCCGAACAGGCTAAAGGATCTCAGCACCAAATTGATGTCTTGAAGAAATTCCTTCCACAGATGATGTCCGAGGATGAAATCAAGAAAGTCATCGATGGCTTAGCTGATAAATCCATCAGGAACATCATGGTCGAATTCAAGACCAAGTACGCCGGAAAAGCTGATATGTCTATGGTCTCTAAGATCGCTAGGGAGTATCAAGGAAAATAGTTCCTTGGTAGCCTTAACGGGGGAATAGTTAAATGGTATAACTACGGTCTCCAAAACCGTTGTTGAGAGTTCGATTCTTTCTTCCCCCGCCATCTATGAAATAACGCCCGAGAAATCGGGCTTTTTCAATGCTTTTTAAGAAATAATATCGGATGAAAAACTAAACTGAAATCACATGGCATAAAAACAAATAAAAACACGTCTCAAGGCAAGGATAACTAAGACCCACCTTTTTAAGAAAAAGCCCAAGCCCCCTACCAACGCCAGCTTCCATCTCTTCATCCCCTCCCTTCACTCATTTCACGGCCATCGTAGCACAAAGCTCATGAAAGTAAAACGAAGGATATTTGACTTTCACTCACTTCGTGCTCCTCCGAATGCGATGAAGGGAGGTGATAAAGATATGGCAAATAAAAGCAAAAAAAGAACCACAGTACACCCTGTGGCCCTTAAGATGCTAGTAATCAAGTTCCATAAAAATGGAAATGTTACTATACATCTTGTCCGATGGACAAGATAATCTTAGCATCCGGGAAGTCACATAGCAATATGTGGCTTCTTTTTTTGCTTTGCTGTTAAGTGACAACCTTAACGCAAAGCTGATCCTAAGTGCACCGTTGATCCACTAGTAACTTATTTCTTTCCTAATATTGTGGGATGCACTAAGACTGTCACTTAACAAACAAAGAACAAGCTTCTTTATATTTGACAAAAAGAGAATTATAAACAATAATATAAATTCCCAACAGGGCAATTCGAATAGGCCATAGCAGTATGCTATGGCTATCAGCCCCATAGCCAGAAGACTATGGGTCTTTTTTTGAAAAACGAATAAATTTATAATCAATATAATGAGTATTCTTAGGCTTAGATAATTTATCAAAAGGAACATAATTAACATTCTTCATATAAAGACCACTCAAATGATTTGAAGTGATGTGTACCACAAATCCTAGACAACAAGAAGGAGGGGTACGCATCACAAGGAAAACTAAGGATCACCTTTTTAATAAAAAGCAATAATTGGAGGCGAAAAACGGGCAGTTCTGATGGAATAAATTCAAGCATAGAAAAATCTGTATTTGACAACCCAAGCAAGTTAAAGTAAATACTCATAACAAAAAGGCTAATAATCTTCCAGGCTAAGCAAGAATGGCGTAGTCATTTTTTTGAAGTATTAAGTCTAATATAAGATTAAGCTTATGGATTATTCTTAATTTCTTAACAAACAAATGTTTCCTCTTTATGGCTTCTTATAAAGAACTCGTTTATTAATATGGACTACAAAACGACAAAACTATCAGTAGAAGACTTCCTTATATTTGTTCAGTGTTAGAACTTTACGTCTTGATGTATCTTTGGTGATAGGAATTTCATGAATCCTTTGTTTTTCATTAGTCCTAGGAATATGAAGTATCCGACTGTTAGGACTGTGGCTTCCCCTAAGGCGACGAGTCCTGCTTGCATCCAGAATTCTAATCCTAACAATATATAAAGTTCGGCTCCTACTATTAAGCCGTTTATTATTGTTGGATATATGATGACGAATATCATTCGTGGTGAAGCGTAGATTATTAGTAAGCAACTAAGGAAGGTTGCTAAGGTTCCAAATAGCATATCCCAGTAAGATAGAGTTGAGAATATGTTGGCGATGAAGCATCCTAGGGTCAATCCTATTATGAAATCTGGTCTCCAGAAACAGAAGAAGATTAAGATCTCAGATATTCTGAATTGAATTCCCATATATGAATATGGGGCGAGGACGATGGTTATTACAGCGTAGAGAGCTGCAATAATCGCATTTAGACACATAGACTTTACCGAATACCATTTATTATTGGTCATAAATTGACCTCCTTGTTTTTTATACGTGGTTCAGAGGAAGAACACGTTGTTTATTTGGCTTTATTAGAATACTACCATTTGAACTTATATGGAAGATATTTATTTTATGTTTTTTACTTTTTATTGATTAGTTTCTTCTTCTGATCATTACATGCTAGTACATTTTATTTAATGATAATCATTATTAATAATTATCGTCTGTTTTGCTAGGCGTTTATTATTTTTAATGATTAGTGTAAAATAATAAACAGATAGGAGATAAATATGCCCGACATTGGTTTAATAGTATGGATTATTGTAGGTGTATTCTTTATTCTCTTAAGTGCATTTCTCCTAGTTATTGTTTTTAAGCAGAACGATAAGGAGAAAAGAGAAAACGAAAATAAAGTAGAGTTCAATGCTCTATATAGGGATATAAGAGCCCAGGAAGATGAAAAGGGTGTTTTGAAAGTGGCTTTGTCTTCTATGATGAGGCTTTTCCCTAAATCAAGAAGAGGACTAGTCATTACTTTTGATAAGGATGGATATTCCAATATTATCGTTACTTCTGGTTATGCTTTTGATTCTTCTATCGGAAAGATAAGAAGAGAGAATACTTTCTATTATAAGAAGTGCCGCCAACTTAACCCGGAGATTTATAACGATGTTGTTAAGGAACCTGATTTCTTAGTTAACAGCCGTTACCTTCATGAGAATAAGCATGATTTCCACACTGTTACTTCTATTCTTTATTTCCCTATAAGAATCAATATGGAAGTCACGGCTGTCATGGCTGTCTTTTCCTTAGATGGACAGAATGATTTCTCTAAGAAAGATAAAGATAGATTAGTTTCTATCCAGGGTAATTTCTCAAGATTAGTAGAGTATGCTTTAATGGCTAAGCAGTTAGAAGTATACGCTGATACTGATGAACTGACTGGTATTGATAATAGACAGGCTCTTATGAAGGACCTTGATATCAGTTTTGCTGATATTAAATCCAACATGGATACTTATTCATTTGTCATGATGGATCTAGATAACTTCAAGTCTATCAATGATACTTATGGACACGTTGTAGGAGATAAGGCCTTAGTTCATTTTGCTGCTGTTATCAATTCATTCATCTCTGATGAGGATTTCTGCGCCAGATATGGCGGAGATGAGTTTGTCATCGGCTTCAAGAACTTAAATAAGGAAGCTTCGATGAAGAGAATGGAAGACATTAGAGAACTTCTTAAGAAGAACCCTGTAGATGGAAATCTCGCCATCAACTTTTCATACGGGATTATCATCCTCGACTCTAAAGCTGACCTAACAGTTAAATATGTCTTTGATGAAGTCGATAAGATTATGTACCACGATAAAAAATCCCGTAAAGATGTCGTTATGAAGGACTGAACTTATTATCAGTCCTTTTTTCATTTATAATATATATAGGAGGCATAGATTCATGAAATACGTTATTACTATCGGAAGACAATACGGGTCTGGCGGTAGATATGTGGCTAAGACGGTCGCTAATAAACTCAATATTAAATGCTACGACAGTGAATTGCTCCTAAAGATAGCTTCTGAGCATGGCTTAGATGCTGATATTGTTAAAAGATACGATGAAAAGAGCACTTTGATATCTAACTTATACTGTTCTTTTGTAAATGATACTTCTCTTCAATCCAGATTGATTGAAGCTCAGTTTGATACTATTCAGCATATAGCCCAAGAAGAGTCTTGTGTAATAGTAGGAAGATGTGCGGATTATATACTTAGAGATAATAAGAACCTCACTTCCGTCTTCATTATGGCTCCGATTGAACAAAGAGTTCAGCGCGCAGTTAGATTCTATAATCTAGATCCTAACAAGGCTGAAGACATTATTAAAAAGACCGATAAGAGGAGAGCATCTTATTATTCCTTCTACACGGATAAAAAATGGGGCAGAGCGGACTCTTATAACCTCTGCATCGATTCCTCTATAGGAATTGACGCTACCGCTGACCTCATAGTTTCTTACGCCTCTCAAAAAGATAAACTCAATCAAATAATAGATAACGATCAGAACGAACCTACTGATAAAGAAGAAAAGTAATTAATCTTACAATGAGTAAAAAAAGAGCAGTTCTAACTTGCTTATTATTAACAAGCATCATTTATGTGGCTTACGGATGCCAAACTGGCAGCTCTTTAAGCTCTTCTTTTTCATCTTCTAAAACTTCATCTGTCATTTCTTCTTCATCTTCTGCTGCTTCTTCTAGTTCCTCATTTAGTGTTTCATCCTCATCTTCTTCATCTAGTTATTCATCCTCATCCGATTCATCGTCTTATTCTTCTTCTATCTCAGATGATCCTTATGTAAATGTGGATTCTACAGCTTTTTATGCTTCATATACTCCTGCTACTTCATATAAAGATTCTTATTACAGAACTAAACATTATCTGATGTCGGGCTCTATTTCATCTCAAGATCAGAATCCTACTTATTCTTCTACTAGACTAACTAAAGACGGTAAATATGTTAGGAATAATTCTTCTTACTACTCAGAAGATAAGAAGACATATTCAGTAGTGGATTATGAAGGAAACGTAGTCAATCAAATATATCGCTGTGGAGCGTATGTCACTTTAGAGGATGTAGCTAGTTATGTCTACGCTTTTGGAGACGTTCCAATTAATTACAATACCAATACAATTTATACTTCCGGTCCTTCTTCTGATCCTTGGGGAAAGTACCTTAGACTCAATCATAATTACTTCTCCGGCAATACATCTAAATACCCTTATGAACCGGAGCTTCCTGATGCTTACGGTAATAATTCTTCAGGTCAGCACGTCTATTATGAAATAGATATAGGAACCACTGGAACTGATTGTGATCCTAACTATGCCTCTGTTATTTATAACAACGGGACTACTATAAATAGAGGAGCGGCGAGAATCGTCTACTCCAGATATTATGGAAATGATTGGGATGATATAACTGACTGCAATCAAAGATATGTCTTTTATACGAATAATCACTACAACGACTTTGAAGAATACCTCAACTACCAAGGCGGCTGGGGAAAGAAATTTGGGAATATCACTGGAGGAGGGACTATATCCTCAAAGACTGACTACAACCCTACTTCCTATCCTTCTACCGCTTACGCAAGCTTATAAAAAATCCTTAGAGCATTTGAGTTCTAAGGATTCTTTTTAAATGGATTTTAGGCCTTATATAAGACCGCTGTCTTTAAGCAGAAGTTCTATATCGGTGTCTTTAGACTTATTCATAACAATCTTCAACAAGAGCTTTTCTTTTAAGCTTAACGGTATCTCGTTTATCTTCTTTTTATCGATGCCGTAATAGCAGGCCTTAAGAAGCTCTCTAACATCGTAGGCGGAACCCCAGACTTCAGGGACTCCTCTATCGACATTAAGAAGTGTATAGACAGCTTCCATACCGGTTCTTATCGAGTATTCGGTAGTGAAGATGGTATCTCTAGGAGTCTCCGCAAACTGACCGATGAAAGCGAAGTTAACTGCGCCTTCAGGTACGACCTTAGGTCTATCAGAATTCTGTCTAGGCTGGAAGAAAGCGTTGATATAAGGCATGAAGCATGTAGTGGTGTTGCACTTAGTAGAGGCATACTCATGTATTTTATCTTTAGAGATTCCGATGTGGTAAAGCCATTCTTCACAGACTTCTTCACCAGTGCAGTTTCTTATAGCCTTCTTGACGTAGTTTCCTTCTTTATTGGTGTTGAGAGTATAAACCCAGATCAAGACCATCTTATGATCCTGAGACTTGAACTGAGGCTGACGATTGATAGTCCATGAGAGGAACCAGTTGTCCTCAGAGTCCTTGACGGTGATGATTCCACCGGTAGTGACTTTGCCGGTTCTAGGATCACGCTTGCAAATCTGTTCGATTCTCTTGATGATTTCATCATCGGAAGTAGCGATTGTAGCGGACATCCAGTTAGTGGCTTCTGTATCGGAACAGAACTTTTCAGGATGACCGAAAGAGGGATCTTGAACAGCGATGTTCTTCCACATATCCCAGCTTTCGCCTTTTCCGTCTTTAACTCCTGATAAATCAGGAGCTTTGTTCTGATCTCCATAGCAGGAAGTATCAGTGCAGCAGCCGTTAGTAATAAATACCAGATCATCAGGTATGAGATCGATCTCTTGCTGAGTCTTGTCTTTGATGAAGACTATCTTCTTAGCGTATTTCTTCCCGCCTTTTTTCTCAAAGATGACATTCTTAACATCGACTCCGTATTCGATCTTGACGCCATGGTCTTCTAGATACTTGGTAAGAGGAAGAATCATGGATTCATATTGATTGTACTTAGTGAATCTCAAAGCAGAGAAATCAGGAAGCCCATCGATATGGTGAACGTATCTCTGAATATAACGCTTCATCTCAAGAGCGGAAGACCAGCGCTGGAAAGCGAACATGGTCTGCCAGTAAAGCCAGAAATTAGAGTTCCAGAAATGATCATCGAAGACATCGGAGATCTTCTTATCTTCTAAGTCCTTTTCAGGTGTCATGAAGAGCTTAGTTAATTCCATAGCGGCTTTCTTGTCGAGGGTGAACTTCTTATCTGTATGGGCATCTTCACCGCAGTTGACAGTAGCTCTGCATAATGAATAGTTAGGATCTTTCTTATTTAACCAGTAGTATTCATCTAATACGGAGATAGAAGGATCTTCAATTGAAGGTACATCTCTGAACATATCCCACATACATTCAAAGTGGTTATCCATCTCTCTTCCGCCTCTCATGAAGAAGCCTTTAGTGATGTCTTTTCTGCCATCGCAGCTTCCTCCGGCTAATTCTAGCTTTTCAAGAAGATGAATATGAGATCCTTTTACTTGTCCATCTCTTACAAGATAGAAAGCAGCGGATAAACCAGCTAAGCCGGTTCCGATGATGTACGCTGATTTCTTATCGGCGTCTTTAGGTTTAATAGGATGAGCGAACGACTCGTAATTACCTGCGGAATAATACATTTTTAAGTTCCTCCTTTGTAGGTACGACCTAAGTGTAGATGACAAAAGAGAAAATTCTATTAGACAAAAAAAGGTCTCGATATAAAAAAATGACAACACTTTAGAAGTGTAGCCATTTTAAACAAAACATCATCGATGTATAAGTTTTTACTTATCGGTCTTATAGTTATCTAAAGCCTGGTCGATAGTTCCTTTAATCAGAACTGAAAGCTTAGAAATAATATCGCTAGGATTTTCTTTCATGTCGTCGTTTATCCATTTTAAGACTAGGCCTACAAATCCAAACTTATAAAAATCCGCGATGAATTCCTTATCTTCATCTCTAACAGATAAACCAGCGGCTTTCTCATTTACGACATTTATCAAAAGAGGGTAGACGAGTCTATAAAGATAAGACTCAAGAACATCGATAGAAATCGAATGGTAAATATTCATGATGAACTGCTTATCTTTGAGCATGAGGTTGAAGATAGATAAGAATCATTCCTGCCATGTCTCATAAGTCTTGTTGTCTTTTAAGGCTTGATCAGCGTCATTTAAGCAGATCCACGAAATAAAATCAGGAATATCATCGAAATGATAATAGAAGGTCTGTCTATTAACACCGCATTCATCAGTAATGTCTTGGACTGTAATCTTGTTCAAGGGCTTTTCCAGTAGCAGTTTCTTGAAGGCTGCACCCATGGCTCTTTTTGTTAGTTCACTCATTTTGATTTTCCTTTTTCTTTCTTCTATTTTACCATTGTTTTGCAAAAAATAAAGGAAGCCTTTATTTCAAAGCTTCCTTAAGATAATCAGATGGAGTACATATCCTTATTTTCGTCTTTCTTGCTTATCTTTTTAGTGTATAAAGCGAAAGATATTGCCTGCTCTAGATAATTCTTAGAATCTCCTTTAAGAAGGCTCATGTTAAATAGCTTTTTAGTAGTGGAAAGAAGATCTTCTTTATTCATCTGGCCTTGTAAGGAAAGAATATCTCTCATGGCGTTAGATAGTTCCTCATAAGGTATCTGATTAAGAGGACGAGTATTGTTGATTCCTCTGTAGTCTATTATCATCTGCTCTTGAGCCTGGGACTTCCATAAGAAGGTAGTCGTATAGGAATGATTTACATAAACAGAAGAGAGGATGATTGCTGATGATATAGTCCTATCCATCTGAGAAGAGATTCTTCCGCAGTCATATAAGAAACGAAGTCTCTTATATAAATCATCTTTGGAGATAGGTGCTTCAGCATCGACTATTGCTCTAATAACCAGGCTTAAGGTCTTGATAGGAAGATTAGTAAGAAGTCCGTTCTGCTTATTGTATCTAACTTCCTTATAGGGCTTATTATTGGTGTAGCCTAATAGTTCTTCTTTGCTGGCCTTTTCAAACTTAATTTCATCTTTAAGGTCATTTAAGGCGTTGGGCTTATTCATATCTACTTCTGGCTTAATAGAAGAAGGAGCAGGGTTATTACCGTCTACTTGCTTAAAGGCCGAAGTGATTTTATCTATTACTACTTGAGGTTTATCTAGATATTCACATGACCAGACTCTTATTAGATTCCATTTAAGATTATGAAGGATAGAAGGCTGAACTATGTTTCTATCTCTGCAAGTCGGAGCATCTACATAAGAAGAGGAATCCACAAGGATACCTAAAGCATAGATAGAAGGATCCTTAGATGACTTGATGGCTATATCTACCTTGAAGGAAGAAGAGCCGACATTCTCATCTATCTGATAGCCTTGCTTTATTAAGTCTCTTGAAATGAAATCAGCTATAGATAAAGCATCTTTCTTACTAGGATTAATAACAGATGCTGTTAAGGTCCTCACTCCGTTTTGAGCATAGTCTAGGAAGTTATAAAGATAACTCGCTCCTTCGTTTTTCGCTCTCTGATATGCGATATCAGATAAGCGAAGAGAAGTGAAGACTACCATCTCTTCTCTAGCTCTAGAGACAGCGACATTTAATCTTCTTTCGCCTTTTTCACGGCTTAACGGACCAAAGTTTAGTGAGATTGTAGAGGTCTTCTTGTCTTTTCCGTAGCAAGTCGAGAACAGGATTACATCTCTTTCATCACCCTGGACGTTCTCTAGGTTCTTGATGAAGATTTCTTCATTGTTAGGGGTGTAGTTCAAAGTCGGATGATTCAGAGCTTCTTTCTGAATCATATCGTCGATCAAATCCTGCTGATGAATATTAAAGGTGACGATTCCAATGCTCTTTTTACAAAGGATAGGATCATTTAATCTTCTGAAGACTTCTTTAACTACAGCGTCAGCTTCTTCTTTGTTGATGCCTTTTCCTCTTTCGTAGTTGCCGTTAATATAACAGTACTTTACTTGGCTTATCTGGTTAGAAGGAGAAGGGAAAGTAAGAAGCTTGTTATCGTAGAACTTATTGTTGGAGAAGGCTATTAAGGACTCATGATGAGAGCGGTAGTGCCACATCAAAGACTCTCTAGGTATATCTAGAGCTATAGCGTCATCTAATAAGCTTTCCATATCTTCGTATTTATAGGCTTCTTCATCTTCATCGTTATTTAAGGAAGCAGTGAAGAAATCAGAAGGAGGCATCTGCTGCTGATCACCGGCAATTACGACATTCTTACCTCTTGCTATAGCGCCTATAGCTTCTGATGTAGGTATCTGTGAGGCTTCATCGAAGACTACCAGATCAAAGGAACTGTCTTTATTAAGCTGCAGATACTGAGCTACGGATAAAGGAGACATGAGAAGACAAGGGCAGATAGTGAGTATCTCATTTCTGAAATCAGAGAAGATCTTTCTTAAGGAGTTAGATCTTCCGTGGTTCTTGATGAGTTTGTTAAGCATGTAGAAAGGAGAGGAAGAAGCGTAATTAATATTGGGGTTAGGATAAGAAGAAGTGATGTTATAAGCGACTTCCTTAATAGTGAGGTCCTTGAATTCATCGATTTGTTTCTTGTAGTTCAAGATATCCTTATCGATAGAGGAGGAATCTAAGGAAGTAAGTCCTTCCTTAGTTAAGCCAAGAACAGCAATCTTATAGAATAAGTTGCACTTGAAGCAGCTAGTTAAATCTTCTTCCTTTACACTACCGTTTTTATATCTCTCCACTAAAGAAGAAAGACCTTTAGAACGTATGTAGTCTAAGTTATTAAGAAGGTCTATCCAGATAGATAAAGACTCCTTCATCTTTCTGGCTTTCTTTAACTCTACGACAGACTTATCTAAGTAGTTATCAGAATCAGCATATTTAGATAAATCAAACTTATATGACTGATTCATCATTAAAAGCATATCGTAGGCTGCTTTATAGTCATCTAAGAAATCCTGGATGTCTTTTTTAAACAAGCGATCGTTATTGCTCTCAAAAGAGGACTTTATATCAGTTAGGATGATAGAAGGATCCTCGCTATCAAACTTACTAGAGAAATATATTAAAGACAAAGTGTTCTTAAACTTATTCTTGGCCTCTAAGCATCTAGTCTTATTAGAGACATCGACATCAGAAGAATAAAAGCTCACGAAGGAATTAGTGTTCTCTAGACAAGTATTGAGGGTCTTTAATCTGATGAGGCTATTAAGTACTTTAACAGCGTTGTTCTTATCGACGGCTTTCTTGTATTTAGAATATGAATTCAAGCTCTTGAGGATTCTATTATGAGAGAAGGCCTTAACTATGAAGTTAGCCTTATCTTTCTCCATCCATTCTTTATATAAAGAAGAGGAGTCTAAGACTAAAGCGTCTTCTTTTATGATGTCTTTAAGATAGTCTTTGATCTCTTGCTTCTCATAAGCCTGATCAAAATATAAGGCTATCTCGTTCTTCTTAAGATTAACTTCTCTTGAATCCAGATTTTTATAAAAGATAGAAGGATCAAGACGAAGTAAGTTAAGTGAGTCATTTAACTTAACAAGATTATTAAAAGTAGATGACACTCCCTTAAAGTACTTATCAAGAACAGCTTTATATGAGCAAGAAAGATCAGATAACTTAACGATTAGGTCATCTACTTTATTAAACTCTTCATCTCTTTTCTGAATATCGTAATAAGAAGAGGTGAAAGGAAGAAGAGGATTAGCGTTATATCCTTTTATCTCTTTGCCGAGAATTGAGATCTTATCTAAGGACTCTAGTATCTGATTATAAGATTCCTTAGTCATATTGGTGGCTAATTCATCAGTGATTTCAATATCGCCCTTAAATGATTTGTTATCTAAATAATTGAGAATCGCTACGTATAGACTTACAAAGTAAGACTTGTTGAAATGAAGAGAGGAAACTATAGAGTTAAGTTCCTTTCTTTTATCATTTATCTGATTTGAAAGAGAACTGAAATCATCTGGCTTTTTAGTGTGTCCTATTTCAAGAGCCTTATCTAGTTGATCAAGAACAGAGGATTTACTGGCCTTATTTGAATGAATCTGCAGGCAGAAAACACCTAAGCCTAGTTTATCTAGCCTGTCCTTAACTACTTGCAAGGCCACTTCCTTTTCAGCGACGAAGAGAATCTTCTTTCCTGAGTAAAGCCCGTTTACTATCATGTTGGCGATAGTCTGTGATTTACCAGTTCCAGGAGGGCCATCAAGAATAAATGATTCTCCGTTGACGCTATCTAGAATAGCCTTAATCTGTGATGAATCCGCATCTAAAGGAATAGCTAAAGAGGAAGGCAGCAAAGAATTATCTAGCATATTCGTCTCTACTTTAGAAGCTCCGTCTAGATAGTTCTTTCTTCCTTCTACTAAGGAAGAGACTATCTTATTAGACATGAGCTCTTTTCTTTTGTTTCTTATATCGCTCCACATGACATAATGAGCAAAAGAGAAAGTAGAGATGAAGGAGGCTTCATCTATGACTTCCCATGATTTCTCAGATGAGATTATTTCTCTTATGGTATTAAGGACGATTCTAAGATTAATAGAGCCGTCTTCTTTTAAAGGAAGAGGACCGTCTAATCTAGAAAAGTCCATATTGAAGAACTGCTTGAAGTATTCAAAAGCTGTGGTGTTCAAAGATATAGAGTCGTTATCTATTTCACTGATGTAGAACTGACCTAGCTTTCTAGTGGGAATTCTAATAGGAATAAGGAAGATAGGAGAGACCATGCTCCCGGTTTTGCTTAAAGCCGCTCTCTGATTTGGATACCATCTTATAAGTCCGACAGTTAAGAAGATGATATTAGAGCCGGATTCCTCGATGGCGTTCTTGCCTTTTCTAGCGAGGCTTTTAATATTGAACTCTGTGTCTCTGACATTCAAAGAAGAAACATTGATGTTTCCTTCTTGTAAAAGAGACTTGAACTTCAAGTCGTAAACAGAAGAAGAGAAATCGATGATGCTAGAAGTAGGAGAAGAAGGATCCTTGATATCAAAAGGCTGAAGGAGAAGCTTCTCGGTAGAACATATTTTATCCATGAAAACATCGCTGTCGGTGTTCATGACCTGAATAGTGCTTTTTGAGACCTTGAGATTAATCAGTCTGTTTCTTAAGTTTAAATCCAGGAGTTTTTCTTCCCAGTAATCAAACTTGTCCTTTTGTTTGCCTTTAGAGCTATCTATTACTCCTCTAGAGGAAGTATCGATAGAAGAAAGAGTGTATTTGATATTAGGGGATAAGGAACAGTCGACACTTGACTTTCCGTTTATGGTCTTAGGTGTATTGATCGGCTCTATTCCTTCTTCTCTGGCGTTAGAGACATCTAAAGCGTAGAGAAAAGGAAGAGAAGAGAGGTCTTTAAGTCCGACTTCTCTAGCTTGCTCAAAATTCAATGAAGAGGAAATAGTAAACCCATCGGCGTCGATGAGAAGCAGCTTATCGTATCCTTTAGCGGTCAGTCTTGAAATCTCTCCTAAATTATCCTCTAAAGGAGAGACTAAAGAAGTATCTTCTAAAAAGCATCCGACGATTGCGTGTCCGTTAAATAGACATATGATAGGCTTTAGGCCTACCCCTTCAATTAAAGAAGCCATAAGTAAAGAAAGGTCGATGCAAGTTCCCATTTTTGAGAGAAGCACTTCTCGAGGGAGTCTTATTCTCTGGAACTCCTTTTCAAAAGAAGAAGGCGGATTTATGTAGCTTATTCCTTCTTGGGACAAGGCTAGATAAATGGCGTCTAATTGAATGAGTATCTTATTGGGATCGTTATATTGATAACCGGCAAAAGAAGTCTCGGAGTATTTCTCATCTAGTATCTTGTTGGCTTTAGATATTATTCTTATTACTTCTTCATCATTAGGAGTTACATATGAACAAAGTATCTCAGGGATTCTATCTTCATAGGCTGAAGAAGAGATAGGCTCCGCTTTGATATTTGAAGAAGTAGTGGAAAGTATATTTCCACTCTCGTCTTTAAGAGTGAAGGTGATTTCTAAAGGCATGGCTTCTGAAAGAGTATAAAGATACTCGGGGTCTAATGATACATTAAAAGAGTCGGCTTCCGCTATCTTATTAGCCTCCAGACATGAGATATAAATATCCTGGCATTTAAAAGAAGGGATGGAGAAAGATATCTGAAGAACTACGTTAAAAATATCTTCCGCTGACTTATTAGTTATTATTACTTTCTTGATGAAAGAAAAGGAGTTCTGCTTAGTAGAACTGTTGAGCTGCTTAGTATATACTTCAGCCTGATAATTAACATAATTTACGTTCTTTCTTAAGACCGGTTCTAAGCAGATTGTTTTTTCTTCCATAATCAAAGTCTCCATGGCATTATTTTACTATATAAATCCATAGACGCTTAACAAATAAACATTTAGTAGTTCACCTTAAGTAAGGTGGATAAATTCTAGCTTCCGGCTGATTCGTATTTTTTAAGACCTATCCTATAAATGGTGAAGGAAATAATAAGCTGAACAGAAGTAACGCCGAAGACTAATAATGTTAAAAGCCACATGTTACCTCCGAATATCAGAAACTGAATAGGAAGATATGCCCCTAAGGAAAAGGGAATGATGAAAATGAAGATAGCGGCGACTGTCTTTCCAAATAACTGGATAGGATATCTGGCAAATTCAGACATGTTATAAATGTTGTTCATCAGAGAAATTGATCTTTTAAAGAAGAACGCTAGAGATGAGGCCCATAATTTAACTGAGAAGAAGATGAAGATAGTTAAGAATCCACATATGATTAAAGGAATGATGTTATTGATACTCCAGGCTATTTCAATCCTCGGGCCGAATATAGACATGAAGCATATTCCTAGTATCAACTCTCCTAGTCCATCTATCTTGAAATTAGAGGCTACAAGTTGAAAAAGAACATTGACCGGTCTTGTCATCATCGGGTCTAGTTCTCCTTGCTTAACATAAGTATTAGCAAGTCCCCAGAGGTTATCAGAAAACATATGATCAATGCCTTTAGGTATCAGTAAGAATCCGTATAAGAACATCATCATATCTATAGTCCAGACCATAGTGAGACTTCCTTCTGTCACTGTTATCTGACTGACAGGAGAAATCATCATGACAAGCACGAAGAAATTAACGGCATTTGATATTAAAAAACCGATGATTCCTACTATAGCATCTACTCTATAAGCGATAGCGGTCTTGAAGGCTAAAGACAAATAAGAGCGGTAGAGTTTAAGATATCTTTTCATGATTTATCCTCCTACGCTCACTACATGTTTTATCATGCGTCTATTTACTAGGTAGCAGATTACTTCTAATAAAACAAAATGACCTAATTGCATGCTTACTTTAATTAAGGAAGTAAGAGGGTCGTATTTATTCATGAGTATATAAGTAGGTGTTTCCATCAAACTTGAGAAAGGAAGACATCTTAAAACCATCTGTGCCCAAGAAGGGAAGAAACTAAGAGGAATTAAAGAACCGCTTAAGAAACTTAAGAGGGTGTCCTTAATTATCATGATTCCAAATAAGGTTCCTGTAACAAAGGCCAACTGACCTAAGATAAAGTTAAATGAATCGTAGATCGACATAGAAAGGAAAACTGATATTAAAAAGAAGAGGACGTTATACCAGGTAGGTAAGTCGCAGCTAAAGGCGAAGTGAAGAACGAGGATAGCTATTAAATATAAAGGGATGAAGAGAATTACAAAGTCAGCAAGAAAGACACCTAAGGAGTTGAAGTATAGTTTCTTTCTGTAGTTTATGGGCTTTGTTAAGTTAATAGCAATGCCTCCTTCTCTGATATCAGTTCCTTCTATATAAAAGGACTGGGAGCAAGTGGTGAGCTGAGCGACTATTCTAGCGGTGACTACATAGTTCATCATCTCTTGAAAAGAGAAGCCGTTAATTATTTCTTCAGCTGATTGGTTATAGATTGCAAACCAGAGGACTGAAGTTACTATTAAACCGAGGATGTCTCCTATTAGCCAAGCGTACAGAGTGAACTTATACGATAAGGCATCTAAGGCTCCGGCTTTGATAAATCCACTGTATTTCTTAAATGGATTTAGTTTCATATATTTTCTTCACTACTTTCGTGAGTGAGTTCTCTGATATCTTCAAATCTTGGATGTTAAGGTTAGAAAGAAGATAAGTTAAGACGTCTTTAGAAGGTATCTTATCAGCGTCATAAGTTACTTCCATATATCCTTGTTCATCTTTATCAAAAGAGAGAAGGTTATTAAACTTTTCATTCATCTTCTCTTTATCTAGGACTGAGTCTGTTAAGAAGAATATATGCCTTATATCACCGAATCTGTCTTTGATTTTCTCTATGCTTCCATCGTAAAGGATGTGGCCTTCATCGATGATAATGACTCTAGAGCAAAGCTTCTTGATATCTGACATATCATGAGTAGTAAGTATGATAGTTGTTTTGTATTTAGCGTTTATCTCTTTAATAGCGGTCGTTATCTTTTCTTTAACTAAGACATCTAATCCGATAGTAGGCTCATCTAAAAAGAGAATCTTCGGATTGTATATCAAAGCCGCTCCTAGGTCCGCTCTCATTCTTTGACCTAATGATAAGGTTCTGACTTGAGAGTTCATTATCTTATCTAAATCTAAAAGCTTAGAAAGATAGGCAAGTCTTTCTTTATAATCCTCATCAGATACTTGATATATCTCTTTATAGAGAAGAAAAGACTCTATTAAAGGAAGATCCCACCAGAGTTGGGTTCTCTGACCGAAGACTACGCCTATATCCTTCAATACTTTATTTCTGTTCTTATATGAATAAGGCTCTACACCATTTATAAGTATTTTGCCTGAGGAAGGAGTTAAGATACCTGTCATCATCTTAATGGTGGTGGATTTACCGGCTCCATTAGCACCGATATACCCGACGATTTCCCCATCATTTATCTTAAATGAGATATCATCTACAGCCTTTATCTTTTCTTTCTTGGCGGAAAACAAAGTCTTAACCATGCCTTTTAGACCTGGCTCTCTTATAACCTTAGTGAATTCTTTACTGACTTTATCTACTTCTATCATAAATATTTTCTTTCTTTTCTGAATTATATAAAAGAAAATGAAAATGTTCAAAGCAAAAGAAAAAATGTAATACTAATAGAAATATTACACTAGGTTAAATCAAAGACCCGAAGATAGCGGCATCTTCATTAGCCAGAGTATTAAGTATCAAAACATAATCAGCAAGAAGAGAAGTAGTGGCGTCTTCATAAGCTGAGATGGTAATAGTAGGAACCGAGCAAGAATAAGAGTAATACTCAGTTAATTCCACACTAGAAGTATCTCCTAGATAGGATTCGCTATATTGATTGATCTTTCCGTCAGGAGAGAAATAAGCAGTGCATTTTTCAGCATCTAAGGAATAGTCGATCTTGTAGCTTCCTTTGTCCCCTTGATAAATATCCATATTGTCATTAGAAACAGAGAAGACTTCATCATTCACATACGAAAGGATATAACTTGTTATTTCGCTTGTGAGATCTTCAGTAGTAAGTCTATTTATCTTCTGATTCTGTTCATCAGAGAAAGGCTCTTTAAACTTGACGCCTTTATTAACCATCACGGTCGTATCTCCTAATGTATAAGAGAATTTGGCCTTAGCGTCATAAATATAGTAATAAGCGGAAGTAGTGGTATCGTAAGCGACACCGGTGATCAGATAGTTAGATTCATCTATGAACATCTTAGAGTAATGGTAGTATCTTCCGTTATTGAACTTGAAGTATTCCTCGCAAGTACCTAAGACATAAACGATGTTGCTAGATGTATCAGTGACAGTTCCGCTCTTATAATTAGAGGTCTTCTTCATCTGGTCTATATTAGATATTTTGTCATAAGCGCTTTTAACTTGGCTCAAGGTAGATTCTTTATTATCAGAAGTCACTAAAGAATAAGACTCGCTTCCACAAGAGGCGAGAGATAACACACATATACATAAGCCACATAATAATGATTTCTTCATAAGCGTATTTTTATTTGGTTCTCTCGCCTCTAATTATAGCAAGTAAAACTAATAAGGAAAGACGACAAGATGATAATAATGGGGAAATGCTATATTATTTTGTCATCTATGAGCTTTTTAGCGATAGGATAATCAGCTTCAGCCCAGTCTTTATTTAAGATGCTTTCTTTATCTACCCAGTCATCAGACATATGGACTTCAGGGTTGATAGTAAGATTAGGAGATAGTAAAGAGCAAAGATAGCAGATCATCGTAATAGAGAAAGGCTCGTATTCGTGATCGATGGTGCAGAAATACTTTTCGACTTTGATATCGGCGCTGAGCTCCTCTAAAAGTTCTCTTTTCAAGGCCTGAGGCTCTGTTTCACCTAATTCCACTTTACCGCCAGGGAATTCCCATTTGCCCTTAAGAAATCCGTATCCCCTTTGAGCGCAGAATACTTTATTGTCTTTAATTATTATGCCTGCTACTACTTCTATATGCTTCTTCATATTAATCAGCTTTCTTTTCCGGGACTAAAAGATCATATCTATATTGCTCTTCGACGGGATGGTCTAACTTCACATCAAATAGCAATGTCTTTCCGGGATTATCGCTTTCTCTAGGATTAGTAAGAGTGCCTCTTCCTATATAAGTGAAGGGAAGATTAATTCCGTCTTCAGACTTCATCTTCCTGATGAAAAGACCCGCCGTTCTCATATTCAAGACTTTTCTTCCCATGGTGGAATTAAAAGAGCATTGAGTCTCTGATTCCCACTGGAAAGTAGAGGCATCTATGAATTTATCCTTATAATTAAGCCTTTCTGAAGTAGAGGCATCCTTCTTTAAACCAGCGAGGATGTATCCATTATTTCCATGGATAATAGTGCCTTTCATGTAGACCTTGGTCCTTTTGCATAAGACCATCATAATCTGCTCTGTGGTGTAATTGCCGTAAATCTTGAAGTCTCCTTCAAAGTCTCCCATCTCTCCTTTGAATCTTTCTAGTCCATAGGTGAGAAGATCGATTAGATGGTCTTTGAAGACGGGGTTGTTCTCAGTTAAGTTAAGATGATATTTATTGTTAACTTGAGTCACAAATAAGAAAGATGATTCTTGTTGATTTACTGAGAGGTATTTATTAGTTAGGAAATCTATGGCGCTATCAAACTGATTAGGCTTATATCTGAATTCATTTTTGAGATCAGATATCAGTTCTTCTTTGGTCTTATCTCCTTTAAGAAGAGAAGAAAGAATCATATATTCATCTGGTCTTACTAAAGGAAGGATTTCAGATAAGGTCTTCAATAGATCTATTTCTTCTTCAGAGAAAGTAGGAAGATTCTCTTCGTTTATCTTCTTTAAGAATAAGTAGTAGCAGCAGTTCTTAGTTCCATCTAGAGAAGAATTAATGAATCTCATTAGATCAGGAGCGCAGGCGTTATTCAAATAATCAGTCTGCTTAGGGTAATCATCTACAAGATTCAGATATCTTTTGAAAGTCATGTAGTCGTTTCTTAAGAAGTCTTTTCTATTGAAGTTAGTGTGTTCTATGTACTCTAAAATCTCAGCTTTTGATTTCTCATCGAAATGTATTTCGATAGGAAGGTTGAGCTCTTGATAATCATCCTTGACTAAAGTGGTTAATAGATGTTTTTCCATTATCATGTTCTTAGAGAGGGAACCTAAAGCCAAAGCTATCTGAATACTTCTTTCGTAATAGTTGGCGATGAAGTCTAGAACAGTAAGATAGTCTTTGTCCTTGTACTTTCTTAAGCCTCTTCCTAATTGCTGGATGAAGATAGTCTGAGAATCAGTAGGTCTTAAGAACAAGACCATGTTAATAGCGGGGATATCTACGCCTTCATTTAAAATATCGACAGTGAATATCATCTGAAGAGGATCATTTTCATCTTGAAGCTGTTCAAAGGCCTTAAGTCTTTCTCCCGTATCGCTAGCACCAGTAAGATAAGTAGTAGCAAATCCTTGGTCTTTCATGCCTTGAGCCATCATCTTAGCGTGGTCGATAGTGCGGCAGAAAGCTACGGCTTTTAATTTGCCTGAATCTGGCAGATGCTCTCTTATGGCTTTAGCGATGAACTGGCAGTTAAGAGGAGAGGATATCTGCCTTATCATCATATCTGTATCTCTTTTATCTAAAGAGTAGTCGATAAGGTCATCTTTAATGGCGAAGTACTTAAAAGGAACTATGAGGTCGTTATTTAAGGCATCGGATATACTTAACTCATAAGGAACATTCTTATCAAAGATGCTTAAGACATCTTGGTTGTCCATTCTGTTAGGAGTAGCGGTAAGGCCCAATAAGAAAGACGGCTTAAAATAAGCGATGATGTTTTGATAGGTCGAAGAAGTGGAGTGGTGGCATTCATCTAAAACTATATAGTCGAATTCTGTCTTTTCGAAAGTCGATAAGTGATTAGAAAGTTCTGTATTAGTCGCAAATATGTAATCGGCATCGAGCTCTTTTTTATCGCCGGTAAATAAGCCGAATGTTCTTTTATTCCCGAATACTTTAATGAAAGTCTTTCTGGCTTCTACAAGAATGCTTTCTCTATGCACGACATAAAGAAGTCTTTTGGCGTTGATGTTAAAAGCATCAAAGGCGGCCAGATATGTTTTTCCAGAGCCAGTAGCGGCTACGATCAAAGCCTTATTTATGTTCATGTCTCTATATCTTCTTAGTTCTCTTAAGGCTTCTCTTTGCATCATATTCGGCTTTATTGTGTATTCATCAAAAGAAGATATGTAATCCATATCCCATTTTTCGATGGCGTAAGCGAGTCTTATGGTGTAGTTCTTTATTACTTCGCTAGTTAAATCCAGTGTCTTGTTCCAGAGAGTATCAAACTCCATAAGACTGCTCTTAAATGAAGAGAAGTGATCTTTATCATATAAAGAGATATCCCACTCCACATTATTCAATAAGGCAAAGCGAGTAATATTAGAAGAACCGACAATCAGTTCATATCCTTCTTTATATTCGAATATGTATCCTTTAGAGTGAAAGCCAACTTCACCGAAACAATCGAAATCAAAATGACATGAAAAAGAAGGGTATTTATCCATCCATTCCTTAAATTTATTTAAGGATACTATATCGGTGAAGTTCTGATAAGAGGAAGTGATGATCTGACCTTTAACGCCTCTTTTAAGAGCGTCTTCTATATCCTTTTCAATAAGAACTAGACCGGCTTTCTTTATAAAACTTACAGAGAGCTTGAAAGAAGAGCATTTTCTAAATGCTTCTTTAATCTTGTCTAAGAAAGTAGTCGATGTCCTGTTTGTAAGGAAGGTATCTATCATTTGTCTTTTCTCACTGGCCTGATTATAATCCCGGCCAGGTTCAAAATAAAGATCATGATTAGTAGAAAATTTAATCCATATAGGTTTTATTGCTCATTCTATTAATTTAAACTCAATATTCCGCATTTATTCTTATTATCGTTGAATAATAATATATAAAAGATTAAAATTTGGAATATAAGGAAAGGTTATTAGAAAGATGCAAATTGTCTTAGATAATGTTACTAAATATTATTACGACAATGGTAAATCCACTAAAGGTGTTGAGAATATTTCTTTGACCTTTCAAACTGATGGCTCTTTTGTAGTTATAACTGGTGAATCCGGAGCTGGTAAATCGACTCTTATTAGAATAATGACTGGCTTAGATGATTTCGATGAAGGCGAGATCTATTTTGATAATAAGCCTATAAGCGGAATCTCTATTAACGAGAAAGCAGAAATATACTCTAAAAACATATCTTTCGTGTTCCAAGACTACAACTTAGTAGAGTCGATAACTGCTAGGGACAATATTGTCATGGCTCTTTTAAAAAGAGGATTCTCTATTAAAGAATGCAAGACTAAGGCTGAAGAGGCTTTAACTAAAGTAGGTCTTTCAGAGCAAATAAAGACTAATGTTAATAAACTCTCCGGCGGAGAAAAGCAGAGAGTCGCCATAGCTAGGTCTTTAGCTCTTGATGCTAAAGTCATCGTCTTTGATGAGCCGACTGGCAATCTTGATGATTCTACTTCTAAGAAGATCATCGACTTAATAGAGTCCATAAGCCAAGGCAAACTTATCTTATATGTGACTCACGATTATGACTTAGTTAAGGATTACGCCACTAGGCATATAGTTCTTTCTGATGGGAATGTCATCAGAGATGAGAACTTAAGATCTCCTGCAAAAGATATATTTGAGGATAAGTAAGATGGAACAAGATAATAAAAACAAGGTTAAGAAAGAGAAGAAAGGGAGATTTAATTTCAACTCCTATCTTTATTCTTCTTATCTTTTCTGCTTTAAGAAGGTCGGGAGATCGATCGCTACTTTTATAGTCATGCTTTTATCTTCGGCTATGATTCTAGGCGTTTGTTACGGATTAGGCCTTGTCATTGTTTCTTTTGAACAGCTGGCTTCTTTTTCGAATCCTTCTACTCAGATTTCAACTAGTTCTTATGACAATATTTCTACTTATGGAAATAAGATAGCTCTTATGAATAACTCTTTATCTGATACAACATTCTTAAATAACGACGATACTTTCTTTTACGATAAAGGGAATGTTGTTAACGGTAATAACTACTATTTGTATTCTTCTGACTTATCTGAGCTTATTAATCCAGATACTAATACTTACTATTTATCTTATTATCCTACTAAGAAACATACTAGTTCGGGTTCTGGAGGGACTCCTTCTGGTGAATTTATTGAGATGTGCACTGTAGATACCTTCACTAACGCTAAGTTCAAGACCGGCGAAGAGGGAACTACCTTAGGTGATGATGATGTAATCGTTATGTATAACGGAACTACTGCTTACACTGCTTCTGATCTTCAATATAACAACGGATATTTGTATTTAGAGAATTTAGTAGGGAGCAATGTTCTTATCACTCCTTCTTTCGACTTAGGAACTTCAAACGCCGGAGAAAACCTAGATACTTATAAAGAGTATTTGAACGATATTCCTGTCGGGAAACTGAAGTCTATTTATTACACACCTGATGTCTCTAGACACACAATAAGACCTTCTAATGGAAATATTAGCCCTTCTATCACTTTGATAGTGTCTAAGAAGATGATTCAGAAGATATATGATTTCACATATAAATACCTGACCAAGACTTCATACGGAACAAAAGTATTCTCAGATAATCCTCTTCATTTCTCTGGAATCGATAATTCAAATTCCGCATATGAATTCCCGACTTATGGGTCTGTTATGGTCGGGACTAATGATGAAAAGCTAGAGGATCTCTCTAATCATTACAAATCTGTTTATTGGGAAGGAAAGACAACTTCCGAGACTTATATAACTTCTAATGATGGAGTCGTCTTATCTGAATCTAATAGAAATCAGAGCTTATACATATACGGAACTAACTACTCTAAGTACGATATTTCCTTGTTTGAGCCTAAATATGTCGAGGATGTACCGGAAAGCGATATTTCTTCTGGAACTTGCTATGTGAATAACTACGCTTTAGAGAAGATGTGGATAGAGAAGGGCTTTGAAGGAACTTTGGTCTTCTCATCAGAGGCGGATGCGGATTCTTATCTGAATAACACCTTAGCTTCTAAAACTGGACTCGTATCTATTAAAGAAGGAAGAGTTCCTGTTAATAACACTTATACTCTTATCGGTCTAAAGGATTTAGATCTTTCTTATAGGCTTTATCTTTTACAGATATTCTTGTTCTTTATTGTTTTGATTTTAGTGGTCTCTTTGATATTAAGAGCTATATTAGGGAAGTTCTACTATAGAAAGAGCGATGATCAGCAAGTTCTTTCTTATATAGGCTACTCATTTAAGGACAACATAATAATCAACCTGATTCAGTTTGTCATCATAGGTTTAGTCTCTATGGCTATCATATATCCTTTGTTCTGTATCTTTGTCCCTAACTGCTGGAAGATTATGCTCACCTTCCCTTGGCTAATGCCTTTAAGCATATTAATAACCTTGATTTTCATTGTATTTGTAGCGTTACCTACTAGAAAAAGAGCTCATTTAAAATGATAGATGCAAATAATATAACCAAGACTTATTTTAAGAACACCAGAAAAGAGAACAAAGTTCTTTCTAATGCCTCTATCGAGTTCCCGGATACCGGGTTTGTATTTATCGTAGGAAGATCCGGCTCTGGTAAATCCACTATTCTTAACGCTATAGGCGGACTTATCTCTTATGAAGGTGAGATTCTTTACGATAAGAAGAAAGTCGATATTGAGAAATATAGAAGAAAGAATATCGGGTACATATTCCAGGACTTCCTTCTTTTCGATGAGCTTTCTGTTAGAGATAACATCAAGATCACTTTAAACCTCGCTGGTATTTATGATGAAGAGGAAATCTCTAGAAGAGTCAGCCTTCTCTTAAAGGCTGTCGGATTGAATATCAATGCTTCTAGAAGAGCCTCGGCTTTGTCATTAGGCCAAAGGCAAAGAGTCGCTATCGCTAGAACCTTAGCCGCTAATCCTCATGTCATATTAGCTGATGAGCCTACCGGCAACCTCGACTCCAAGAACTCTTTAGTTGTCATGGATATCTTAGCTAAGCTTTCAGTTAATCACCTTGTAATCTGCGTCACTCATAACGCTAACTTAGTTAATCTTTACGCTGATGAAGCGTACTCTATCGTCGATAAGAAGTTCACTCGTATCGATCCTCGTGATGAAAAACTGGAGGAGAGTTACTCTACTCCTAAGTCAGAGATCGATATAGGAGATATGACTGTTAAAGACTATAAGGATGATAACTTCATCCTCAGGCTTTATTCGTCTTCCTCTAAAGACAAGAAAGATAAGACAGAGCTCAAGATAGTTAAAAAAGACGGTAAGATTCTTATCATCGGCGATAATATATCTATTTCATCTTCCGGTGAAGTTGTTTTAGAGGACAAGAAAGATGAGACTCCTACTGAAAACAAAGCAATTAAGAGAGAAGCCATCGATTTAGATTTTGATAATACCAAAGTTGAGAAGAAGACTTTCCGCGATTCGGCTTTCTACGGAAAGATTTCTGAGTACTTCTCATTTAAGAAGATGAAGAAGTCATCCGCTTTTGTTAAGGCTATTTCTATTATTTTGCCTTTGATTGTATTTATCCTAGTTGAAATAGGGATGGGTGTTTATAAAAACGGGACTACATATAGTACTTATCCATGGTCTCATACTGATAATCTAGTCGTTCTTTATCGTGCCTCAACAGTTGAAGAGAGAGATGAAGACGTAAATATCAGCCACGATGATATGAAGAAGATAATGACTGATGAAGAGTCTGGAATCATAGATACTTCTAAGACTAATCCTTTTATCGACTCTGGCGCTCTATATGGAGAGGCTTCTTATAATTCATCTACAGTTTTGTATCTGAATTATTTTGATGAATCTTATGACATCGTCGGTGGACCTAGCAGCTACAATACAAATCAATCTTATAGTACATACTTCGCTGATATTTCAGCCTATTCTAAAATACCTTCATTCTCAGACTTAACTGCTTATACCGATTTGAAGGATAACGAGATTGTCATCGATAGAAAGATATTTGAGGTAGAGAAAACTGCCGGCAATGGATATATCTCACAGGTAAGTACTTTAAAGACTTCTTCTGGCAAGAACTTTATTGATTCTTTAGTTGGTACTTATCTTAATATTCCTTATTCCAGCACCAATAATAAATCTCAGTATATGAAGTATAAGATCGTCGGAATCTCCGATGATTCTTCTGATATTATTTTCTCCAACAAGAAGACGTCTGAAATGATGAGAACTTTGTTCTATAAGCAATCTGAATTTGGATTATCTAACTCTGTTTTTATTTATCCTGATAATTTTGCAACTGATTATGAGTTTGTAAATTATAGCGATGTTAAATCTGACTCCGCTTATCGTATTGTTATCAGTGATATAGAAAACTACGGAACTACTTCTTTAGATGGAATCCTCTCAAAGAGCGCTAAAGCAGTATATTCTGAATTTGTTAATACCTATAGTGGCGACTACATAGAGAAAGTCGCTGATCCTGATAAGAAGATAATCTGCTTCTATAATAAAGACTCACATGATAAGTTCATCTCTAGTTACGCTATTTATAGTGCGTTAATAAAAGGCAAGACTGAGATTCCTTCTAATATTACCTATCTAGCTGGGAAAGCCCCTTCTTCTTCTGCCGGAGTTATAGTACCTTACGGCTTATTCAATGTCCTTTATCCTAATTACTTAAGTCAATTTGATGAATCGGATTTAGGTTATTTCAAAGTAAATGGTCAAAAGAATATAGAGATACAAGGCGTTTATCAATCAGATGATCCGTTTGACACTATTTACACTGATCCTTTGTTCTTGAATAATTACCATAATACCTCTTATGACAATTTGGACAATATTAAAGTCAAATACGATTCTGATGGGTGGTCTAGCCAGAAAGCATATATGTTCTCAAGCGGCAACTACTTTGTTACTACTGATGTAGAAAAGACCAAAGCGTATTTTGAGAAAAACACAGATTTCAAACTGACCTGCTATTCATATAATGATCTTTATCAATCCACTAAGGCGACAGATTCTTTATCTACTGTCATGCCTTATATCGTCTCTGTTTCTGTCCTCTTAGCGATCTTCTTAGGCGTAGCTCTCCTAGACTCTATATCTGAAGTAAATAGAAACAAGAGAAAGATAGGTGTTCTCAGATGCTTAGGGAAATCCAAAGCCTCTATTATTTATGAATACTTCATCGATACTTCTATAAAGTCAGTGATGCTGACTTTCTTGCCTTGGCTATTTGCTTTCTTCGTCATGAAGATCTTCTATCTAGATAGCTTGGGCTTTGGATATTTCTTACTGGCTTATTTATGCATGTTCGTAGTTAACCTGATATCAACTATGATTCCTTTGCTATTCATCTTAGCAAAGAAACCTATAGACATTATTAGAAGCCTTTCTTAATCAAGGATATTTCTTCTTTCAAAATAAAAAGTCCCAGTGCTAGCTTCACTGAGACTAGGGTTAGAAAGGAGTAGATAAACCAATTAAGAAAAGCACATTGACGATGCACAAAGATTAATCTACCTATAGACTATATCACAATATCACTCTCCGTTTGTGTAAATTTTTTCTTTTTCTTGTAATATTGTCTATAACATTTAAGCAGTTTTAAATTTCTTTGAGTTAATAATTAAACAATGGTTTATAAACGGAAGAGAAGAGAGTAGAAAAGATTTAGTCTTGTTTATTATGCCCTTTACCTTGCTTTCTTATGGGCATTGATGTTCTTGTCTAAGTAGATATAAAGTCATAAAAAGTGTTATAAAGGCTCATAAAAATGGTATGAAAAGTGTTATGTATGACCAATAATATGGTATGAAAAGTGTTGCATCAGCAACAAAAATGGCTTATCTAAGGCTTTATTTAGGAGCAAAAAATGTTTGCAAGAAAGATTGGAAAAAGGCTACTAGATTGGAAAAACAAAGATAATCATTTGTGCTTAATTGTTCAAGGACCTAGACAAGTTGGGAAAACCTTTTCAATACGTGAATTCGCAAAGAAGAATTATGAAAATTACATTGAATTGAATTTTGTGGAGAATCCTTCTTTTAAGCAAATTTTCGATGGTGATCTTAATGTAGCTACAATTCTTGAAAACATTTCTCTTTATACTTCATCAGGAATGAAACTGATTCCCCATAAGACTTTGCTGTTTTTGGATGAAATCCAAACTTGCCCTAATGCTAGGACTGCCTTGAAATTTCTTGCTCAAGATAAAAGATTTGATGTGATAGCCTCAGGATCCATGCTCGGTATTTCTTTTCAAAAGGTTTCCTCATATCCGACTGGATATGTAGAATACCTCGATATTAATCCGTTGGATTTCGAAGAGTTTCTTTGGGCTAATGGAGTTGATGAGGGGATTATTGAAAAACTAAAGCAATCATTTGATTCTCTTACACCGGTAAATGAAGCCATGAATAATAAGATGATTGAACTATTACGCCAATACTTGGTTATCGGGGGAATGCCAGCTTGTGTTGATTCTTTTGTAAAGGATAGAAATTACACAAGAGTGTTGCTCATTCAAAGAAACATCGTTAAAGACTATGAAAACGACATTGCAAAATATGCTGAATCTAGTGAGAAGGTAAAAGCTAAGGCTTGCTTTGAAAGCATTCCTTCACAGTTGGCTAGGGAACATAAGAAGTTTTCTTATAGGCTTTTTGATAAAAATGGACGGGCCAATAAATATCTCGGAAGTTTAGAGTGGCTTCTTGACGCTGGAATAATAAGAATATGCAACTGTCTTTCTAGTCTTGAAGCTCCTTTGACCGCTCAAATTAAAGAAGGCTTTTTTAAGGTGTATATGGCGGATACAGGACTATTAGTATCTTTGCTAGATGATGGGACTAATGCGCAAATCATAAATGGCGAACTAGGTATTTATAAAGGAGCTATTTTTGAAAATTCCATTGCGCAAGTTCTTTCTAGCAAAGGGTATCGTCTTTTCTATTTCACACGTAATAACAAAATCGAATTGAGTTTTGTTGTTTCCTTAAAAAGGACCTCTATTCCTATTGAAGTTAAAGCGGGAAGCAATCGTTCAAAATCAATTGCGACAATACTAAAAGAGAATCCATCTTTAAAGGGAATAAAGTTGATTGATGGGAATGTCGGAGTAAAGGACAATTTGATTTCACTTCCGCTTTATATGGCTATGTTTATTTAGGTCCTTTTAAATCAATGGG